>Ga0169931_10007323_pt1 | contig 16376 bp, 14 predicted proteins | sample Kivu_15m_20L_FD_129675 | JGI IMG/M metagenome (GOLD analysis project Ga0169931, IMG submission 129675) | Freshwater microbial communities from Lake Kivu, Western Province, Rwanda to study Microbial Dark Matter (Phase II) - Kivu_15m_20L... | ecosystem: Environmental > Aquatic > Freshwater > Lake...
GCTATATTTTTGAACCATATACGCATAAAAGAACACATGCTAACTAATATAGCAAAAAGGATATATACCAACCATATTCAAAAAGAACCGCCCTCTCCAACATCAGGGTAGCTTCCATTGATTCACAACTGTGTCGAAAAAAGCCCAGACTTGTTTATTGCGACTGCCCGCTGTTGTTCCTTACGCAGAATTAACACGCGACCGTATTCTCCGCATTACGGAATGCCCACGTGTTACAATTGTGCCTGATCGAGACGCTCAACGGCTCATCTCAGAGGCAGCAGACAAGCCAATGGGTGCGGAATTCTGTCGTTCCGATAGTAAACATCGTGAAGACGCTTTGGTTCGCTGCCGTCTTCTTGCTTACTACATGGAAGAAATCAAGCCGCTCCGTCTACATTATAAGCTACCCTCCAAACAACCAGTGGTGGTACAACCTCGACCACCTCCTACCACTTCGGTTACCGTGGTAAGTAATAGCAGACCAATTGAGACAAAGGAAAAAGTGGAAAATTCATTGACGAAACGAAAGTACGTGTTTAAGAATGCAAGTAGCGGATCAGGTGTTGTCGTTGGCAATGGAAGTGTCGGGTTAGGCGCACTCGGGCCTGCTTCAAATTTTTTTGTGTTAGATTCTGAATGCTCGTGTTACGTAATCGGTGAAGGTCCGGTTCACACGCGTGTGGTTGACCTAAATTCTCCATTATTTTGCTTAGAGCATAGTCGACGAGAGGAGCGCAAACGATTGCTGCGGGCTGAATTATCCGAATTAGCAGTAGCACTTGAACAACTGACCGAAAAGGCTGACAGTCGGGAGAAGGGGTCGGAGACTCGCGGCAAGCGATCTCACGGAGGAAGTGTGATGAAAGCATTTACAGGAACAAGCGAAAGAGAGAGAACTAACGGCTGGGATGTGGCTGACGGTACCAGTGAAGATGGCCTGAAACAATGCTCGATGGACGGCGACGAGCAAGTGAACAAAAAGAGTAAAGTTGTGCATACCAGCAACCTTATCTGCTGAATCCGTCATGTAGGCAATAATGAATTCAGTCAGACAGTTACTTCCTCCCTTATTCATCCGGTTATTTACATTGCTCTTTACCCTGGAGTATCGACTTCAGTATATCTAAAGTGCTTTGTCATTTTCTGTTGCGTTTGGTGGTTGAATGATTATGACCTTCACTGTCATCATCGATAACTCGAGCACTCTCATTGCTTCCAGATGAAGAAGACGAAGACGGGAGGTTTCTGAGTGAGCAGTTCGGCACCGATTTCAAGCGAGATACTCCAACCATCATTGCATTGTTAGTCTTCGCTGAATGCACCAGATTGTTTAAAGGAATGGAGGGGGGTTCATCGTCCGGACGAAAAAAATAAACGCTACCATTTCCAACAGCTCGCCCATCTTCATCTTCTCGTTTGTTTTTTCCTAGCCACTGCGATGTGCTAGCTTCCGCAAAACTATTGCTTACTTTCTCGTAATCAATTTGGTTCACTTCTTCGTTCCACTTTGTTTCTGGTAAATCTCTGTTCCCATTCCCGTTCCCTGCTCTTTCCTCCTGATGACATGCCTCTCCAAAAAGTTTGGTCGGTTTCGATTGAAATCGACCGTTGCTATCACGGTATTTTGGAGTCGTGAAATTACCTCCTCCGCGATCTTTCAAAGAGAGAGAAGACACAATCCGTTTGCGTTTCTCGAAACGAGAGTTGATGGTCTTATAGCGTCTTTTTTTCGTCTTCTGAGGTCCTCCGAGTAAGACTGGTGGCGTAACTCCGTGCTTCAGGTACTTGGGTTTTCGACCACGGCGTTTGAAAGGCAATGCCGTATCATCGTTCAGAAGAAGCGGAACAACGGATTGAATTCCACAAACTGCTGTTTTATCATCAGTCGTCTGGATCACGCTTCGCATCCGATCAAGTGAGTAAGAGTCCAAGAAGCTGTGAAATTCATACTCCACAGTATTCTTCTGATTCTCGTCTGCACTGGAGGAAGTTGCACTGGCAAAGACAGGCGCCATTTTCACGTCAAACTTAACGTCTAATTCCATCTCCAATCCGTTTTGCTCCCCATCAGATTGTTGCTGCTGGTAAGTTATTCCAAAGAAACCCCGAACTCCACTATCTTCGTGTCCCGTTACGCGACGAAAGAACTGTTGCTCACTTTTACTGGCATCGTCAAAAAGGCGACCACTGCTTCGCCGCTGCTTCATGTCTTTCGTATAGATTTCTCCATTCTTTGTTATTGTCTGCAGTTGTGTTTGCCATTCTTCGGAGCAATTCCTGATCAGATCGCGCTTCAGACGTTCTCGTCGTCGCACCCGATCAACAAGGTCGAGAGCGCGTGTAAGATCATCTCGGATCTGCAATAGTCTGGTGGATGCGTCTCGAAGCGAGTGGGAGGAATAATCGTAAGGCAAAGGAATTAGCAAGTTTTCTTGTTGACGCCAGCGCGGCATCATGAATGAATGGTGAGCACGTAACAACGGGCTTACTCGCGTGCTGCGTCGCAGGAGCCAGTACTGGTAAACTCGACCACAGACCATTGTGTTCACCTTTTGATTCATGTACATGGATAGTTTGAATCCACAGCCGCCGTCGCTGCTGTATTGCTCTGCTCGATCTTCGTGAACAGAAGTAGATCGGAGCTGTTTAAGGTGAAGTTGGTAGTTCTGGAGAGTAACCAACAAGCCTGGGACTGCTCTATCGAAAGGAAGAAGCGTAGTCAGCTCATCGGAAGTGAGTGCGACCACGCCGTCCGTCTCAACAGGTTGCTTCTCAGGCTCAGTGACTGAGTGTGCTCGCATCCGTTCCAGCTTTAACAGCCGCGCTAGGAAACGGTCTGGGCCATTGAAACCATCGCAATCAAAACCTTGAAAACTTGTATCCCTGTCAAGGCTGGTCGTGACAGCAGTGGTGTAGAGCCGGCACAGCTGACTTGAGTCGAGGGCGATGGCAAGCAAATCACGCAACCGAGACGCTCCAGAAGCGATCTCTGCGGCGGCTGCTGCGTCATTTCGAGCAACATTCGCTTCGTCACTTGCAGCATCATCGTCTGAAGCCTCTTCGGCAACTTCTCTGCGCGGGCTGAACATGAGCCACAGGCGAAGCTCCCTCTCCAGACGCGATAACATTAACTCCAACGCTCGAAGAGTAAACAAATCATCCACTACTTCGGTTACCATGCTTTTCTCGGTGATTTCTTCTTTGATTATTCGTCGTCCAGTAACTTTGCAAGCTTCAGTACTCCCAATTGCGGCAACGGGAGTTGAGGCGAAAGAATAACTGTACTTCGGGTTATTGGCGTGACTTTCGAGTGTCTGAGTCACTGATGTACGTATTTCTTCCACGAAAAGCTCATCCGTACTATCTCCATCGTAGTCTAAGTACGTTTCATCGTAGCCCGTGGTCATAAATGGCGTCGTCTTGAACTCGTTCTCGACGGAGCTGGTCTTTGAACAGTTCCCAGAACGTTGCATCATCAGCCACCGTCGGTGACAATAATAAATGTTGATCACCACTGGGTGGCAAGTCTTCAAAGCGAGTGCCGGTGTCAGTCGCGTCGGGTTCACGGGATTTCTCCTTGTCGTCCGTGGACTCGACTTCATTCGCCTCTCCGGCTATATCCACTCCATCTTCTTCATATCTACGTGCATTATCTTCCTTCATTTGTCGTATATACTCTTGAGCTGCGTAAAACTGATCAACATCGTGTGATCCGTTCGCTTCAGAGCTGTTCACCGCCATGTCGGACAGAAGAATGGCCGCTAAGTCATCTTCGAAGCGTTCCATTCCTGTTTCAACGGATCCATTCATTACAGCATTATGAGCATTAACTAGAAGGAGCATCCATACGCAACATAGTGCACGAACTAATGCTTTACTCTGCATATTTTGTTCGATGGTGTGACAAGTGGATGAGGGGAGAGTTCGTTCGCAAAAACCGAACGGAGAACGAACGTACCACCGTTTCTTCGAGAAGGCAGCCGGAGATATTTGTTCCTGCTGAAAAAACGGAAAGAATAAACTCAGTAGAGTTGGAATGATGTTCAGTGAGTTAGATTCAAGGGCCAAGAAGCTCGAGAAAGAACAACAAAAGCGATTGGAAGTGCAGAAGAAGCAACAGGCGGAAAAACAGAAACTCGATGAAGAATACAAACGACAACAGCTTGAGTTAGAAGAGCGTGCACGGCAAAAGAAAGAACTGGAAGAGCAACTCGAGGAAGAACAACGGCTCAAGAACGAAGCAGAGAATACTCTGACTGGTGGCGTGAAGTTCCTCTGCTCACTGATTCCTTACGAGATAGACAGTGAGGACGATAAAGTCATCCTGCCTGAAGACAGTCTCAACGAGTTAAACGCTCAGAATGCGATAGGCAACGGTGTGCTGTTATTTCGTATCACAAATGATTTGAACGGAAAGGTATCGCACTGTGGCTGCCGTGAGTTCACGGCTCCACCACATCACATCGGCTTGCCGAGGAAAGTAATCGACAGCCTGCAGGATGAGGTCGCCAGCACTTCATTGAACACTGTCACCATCAAATATGTTCGGCTATCCAAGTGCACATACGTGAAGCTGCGGCCACGACTCAATCAGTTCTCAAAGGTTACAGAAGTGAAACGCTGTCTAGAGGAGAACCTTGTGCACCACGCGACTTGTACCGTCGGAGATGTCCTCACTGTGTGGTATCGTGGTGTAGCTCATGCTTTAGTGGTGGTAGAAATGCGTCCAGAGTATGCGGGGACACTGATAGAGACGGACGTGGAGGTGGACCTGGAGCAGTCGGAGGAGTTCCTTCAGCACGTGCAGTCCCTGCCTCCGCTTCCCTTACCACGCATTCCTTATTCCGCCCGCGTTCTAAACGAGTCTAAACTGGATGCTTCGATTGAGGACTCCTCGCACTCTCATGCGGTAGACCTGAAGGCGCTGAAATCGCAACTGGACGACGAGCCGCCTGCCTCAACTCCATCCAGCGATATCATACAACTTAAGATACGAACTCCCAGTGGTTCGAGCTTAGTTCGACGGTTTTTACGTTCTGCACCACTACTCCAGCTTTTCTTGTTCATTGCTGTGGAGCTTAAGGTCGACGTGGAGAAGATACAAGTCAGTACGCGAATGCCGAAGCGATCTTTCGATTACGCTGCGGCCTCGCGGCTGCAGAACGAAGATAAAACCGAAGTCCGAACATTTTTGAACTCAGACCTAAATGTTCCCAGTGAAGCAATGATACTTACGATCACTGCGTAACTCTTGAACGTATCAACATTCGCCACACATCTTGCACCACTTATCACTCACAACTCACACCACTTATCACATGTAAAGGACGTTCATATTACGAGACTCCTCTTCACTTGAAGTTACGAAATCTGAATCATCGAACAACGCCGTCAAAAAATAATTGTAAATTTATATAAACACCATGTTACAAATTTTTCGGTTACTTAGCTTTGTTTTGACTTTGCTTTGCTTCCATGCATATCGATACAGTACACCGCAACAGATTCGACCGTCAAAACTCGCTGGCACAACTACTTCGAGTTCTCTGGTGACGAATCCGAATACGATCTTGACAGATGCGGATATACTCGTTCGTGCGTATAAAGGTGAAAAGGTCGAAAGAACTCCAGTGTGGCTCATGCGGCAAGCAGGTCGGTACATGGCCGATTTCAGAAAGTTTTCGGAAAAATTCGGTTTCCGAGAGCGATCGGAAACGCCTGAAATTGCGGTGGAACTTTCCTTGCAACCCTGGAAACGATTTGGAGTGGATGGAGTAATTATGTTCTCTGATATTCTTACACCACTGCCCGCGATGGGAGTCGACTTCACGATCATTCCCAATAAGGGTCCTCGCATCGCTCGTCCCATCCGATCGATGGAGGACGTTCAATCCATTAAGGTACTATCTGACATAAAGTCAGAAGTGCCATTTCTTAGCAAGATCCTTGAGAGTCTTCGCGCAGAAACGGCTGGAAAAACATCGCTAATTGGCTTTATCGGCGCACCGTGGACTCTGGTGGCTTACTCAATCGAGGGCGGACACTCCAAGCTCGCGACCAACGTGAAGCGGATGTGCTTAGAGCAGCCTGAGATGGCACACGCCCTTCTAGAGAAGTATTCGGACAGTTTGTGCGTGTACGCGTCGCATCAGATCGACAGCGGTGCGCAGATTCTGCAGATCTTCGAGAGCTGGGCGCACCATCTCAGCGAGGAGCAGTTTCTCACATTTGCAAAGGTATTTCTCGCTGATACAATCACAACTTTCTTTTTTCTATAACTTTTAATGCGTCATATCGTAATGGTACGTTTGTTCACTCCTGTGGTCGCAGCCGTATGCAGACAAGGTGGCTAAATACTTGAAAGCTCGCCATCCGAACGTACCAGTTGTGTACTTCGCGAACGGAGGGAGTTGCTACCTCGCTCAACAGCTGGACATGAGTGTAGATGCTCTTTCTGTCGACTGGCGTATCTCCATGAGCAGTGCACGACGTGTGGCGGGCCCTCAAAAAGTCCTGGCCGGCAATCTCGATCCGATGGTGTTGTACGGCAGCGTAGCGAATATTCGCCGAGCTGTCGATGAATGTGTCCTTCAGGCCAATGGAAAGCACGTATTAAATCTGGGACACGGTGTAGAGAAGGACATCAGCGAGGAAGCGGTTGAAACTCTTGTAACTCGCGCGCGAGAAATCAAACTGTAATTTACTACGCCTACTGTTCTTCTACCGCTGTTCACTATTTTGCAGTCAACCGTGTAGGTTTTTTAGATCAAAGCATATTTTTCCTTCGACTACTCGTCCAGAAGAACACTCCCAGGCATACCACTGAACTTCGGGAGGCCGTCCTTCATCGCGAGCATCTTCTCACTGTAGTTCAGATGGCAGGTCGGCTTGAAGACGAAGTCCTTCAGTACATGAACAAATACAGATAGCAGGTTCAGATCGGGGACCTCAATAGACAGGTGTGTCCCGCAGACTTTACAGAAGGAGCGATGCGTGGACGGAGTGTGACGATAGACTCCTAGCTGCTCCCGACCACTCAACACTCGCACTTGCGAGCGAGTCAACAGTACCCCTTCTACGAAAGAAGCCGCAGCATGACTGCGACAAGAATTGCAATGGCAGTAAACCTGTTGACTCGTATCGCCGTGCACTTCCAGCTTCACGAGGCCACACATGCACTCGCCCTGGAACACTGCTTCGTCGTGACGCGGGAAGTCTGTGTAACCAATTCGAGGGTTTCCGAACGGAAAGCCAGGGTAATCCCAGAAAATCTCATGTCCAGCTTCTGCGAGAGGAACGTTCTTGGCGAATCGATCAGGCAAATCTGGGTTGGCAATGTACGGGCGACCGAAAGCGATCATGTCGGCATTCCCGCTCTGCACCGCCGCCTCAGCGCTTTCCTTGTCGTACCCACAGTTCCCAATGATTGTCCCTTTGTAGATATGACGAGTATCTGCAAGAGTAAATGGTGGGGACAAATTATGGAAGCCAAAGGCCAATCCGTCCATGATGTGTATGTAGGCTAAGTTCATCGCGGCGAATCGCTCTAGGTAGTAAGAAAATGCTTGTGGGTTGTCAGCTGAGCCCATTGATCCAAACGAACCATTGGGTGAGATTCTTACACCAATACGGTTGGAAGGGAAAACACTGAGGAGAAGCTCCAGGACCTCTGCAATCATTCGGAAGCGATTTTCAAAGGACCCGCCGTACTCGTCCGTGCGAATGTTTGAGCAAGACTGCAGAAATTCGTCCATCAAATAGCCATTGGCACAGTGAAATTCGATTCCGTCTAACCCCGCCTCTTTCGCATTCAAAGCAGCAACTAAATACTCTTGTTGCACGGCCTTGATTTCATCGACGGTCAACGCATGTGGCAGCTCATAGGAGTGCTTTTCACCGTCATATCCTGTCACACGACCCTCCGCTTTGAGTGCACTTGGAGCGACAGGTTGCAGTCCATGGAAGCAACTCGATGCGACTCTGCCCATATGCCACAATTGCAAGAAAAGTATTCCGTTCGCCTCGTGGACTTTCTGCACTACTTTTTTCCATCCAGCGACGTGATCTTTACCGTAGATTGCAGCTGCACCAGCCCAACCCATACCACCCTTGCTGATAATTGTTGCTTCAGTAATCACCAGACCTGCTGTTGATCGCTGAGCGTAGTACTCCGCATTTGCATCGTTCGGAACCTGACTAAATCCGGAACGTCCACGAGTCAACGGAGCCAACGCAATGCGATTTTTCACTGGAATGGACTTATCAAAACCGATTAGAGTGGGTTCGAGCAGTTTCAAGGACATGTTTGTGTTCAAGTAGTTCGTTTTCTTCGCTGACCTGACGAAGGAAGGTTTACCCGAGGTAGAACACCGGAGTGCATTGATTTTAAGATGGTTTACATATGTCTGCGATTACGGTGTACGGAGTCCAACAAAAGTTGTAAAATCGTCACGATTACTATATATCTATTAAATGATTTGCTCTGATATCGGCGAGCCATTCATTTGCTAAGCCTAGCAGTACGGGGACCTGGTCAAAGACATAAGAGATTAATCAGACTGCGATTTAGTAAGCGCCAAAGAATGTGTGCAGGTACAGAACGGTATTCTTACCGCAATATCGGTGCGTAGTATTCGTTCTCCAAGCGAAATACGCTGGAATCCGCCTCTTTGTTCGTACATCTCGACCTCCGCATCCTCCCAACCGCCTTCCGGACCGATCGCGATCATTACTCGTGTCTTACCGACACCTTGAATCGATCGTAGCGATCGAAGCAAACGCACTTCTTCGATCCCATTATTTTCAACTGATCGTTTGGTAGGATGTGCGATAATGCGGTGAGTCACTTGTCTGTCGTTCATGAGATCCAACTCTTTGCCAATGAAATCACGGGGGTTCTTATAGACTGTAATGGAGGGAAGTCGACAATCTACTGCAGACTGTGAAAGTCCCTCAATCAATAGCTGCTCCAGCTCAAGCGGCTGTCGAAATAGATGAGAACCTGCAATTTAAAGACATAGAGCAACAGGCGTGAGACAAGAAGCGTGAGACGAAGGAAATATTAAACACTACAACTTCGCTGTAACTTACCAAAAAAGTCCCCTTCAACCTTTCTAGCGTTGATGAGAATTAGGTTATCCACGCCTAGACATGCAATGATGGGAATTATCCGCTGCAGACGTAAAGGTCGTGGGACCGCAAGAACCAGATCAACGGCTGGTCGATCATTCAGACTCCATTGAATACTTGAACCACAATTTATTGTAATTCCGTTGACAGGGCACATGGAAGTGATGACAGCAGCATCAGTCATGCCGTTTTCGAGAACGCCACAGCGTAAGAAGTCGCCAACTGACGACTTTAGAATCTGCATCGATCGAATCTTTTAGCTTCTCAACGCCTACCGTACAGGAGGGAAGGAAATTCTGACCTTTGTGATATGTTTTGTGCGATAATCCTCTGACGAAAGTGAAATAAATGTCTGGCCGTCGCGTTGGAAGCATTCTTCATTTCGGGCAAGGATTCGGTTTAGAAACGCGCGAGTATTATGCAAATAGAGTGATCGAGTAGATTTAAGCAAGAACGAAATGGTTCTCGATAATAGCATCAAGAATATCAGAAATGGATCAAGTTTTCTCATTTTGATTTGGAAGAGAGACTCCTAAATCCTTTCAGAGACTCCATTTCCGATAGATAGACCTGGACCGTCTCTCGTAATTACCCAACATATTCCTACCGCCCCCATCGAAGTGAAGGAATGCGGGAAAATTGTCAGAATTGTTCACCAAACTTTGTGAGCTTCGTACTGTGGAGCTCTGCGCTTGCAATCAAAACTCTTTGAGAGCTCTAAGTGGCTGGAGAAAACTTGCGGGTCATGGAAGCTAAGTAATGTTTCGGTAGCTTATTGCGAAAATAATAATTTACTTTTGCATTCTGAGAGCGTAATTTATCAGTAGTTCTGAACATCCTTTAAGTGTTCGTACAAAAAGTGAAGTTTCAGCGCAGTGCCGCGAGTAGCGAACCAAAAAACGCGACGGTTGTGAATCAACGAAGAATGATGTGTACGTAACATGCTTGCTACAGCTCTTATTTTAATATTGAGATAGTTCCGTAAATTAGAGCGTTAAGGTTAGTTAAGCTGTAATGTAATCTTAGTTTTCATCTTTCCCACTTCGCTACAATTCCATCATCAAAATGCGTCACAGGCACCAGAGAATTCAACAGATCCTCTAAAACGATCTTTGCCATCATTCCACTTCGATCTTGATATCCGAACGACAAATGAATAAACTTTCCATCCACAAATATACTCATAGGAAAGACACAGTAGTCTATGAATCGCTGACCCCACGGACCTGTGTACAGTTCTCGGGGTATGATCGGCATCGGGGACACAGACAGCACACGAAATGGTGGTTCACTTGTAAAAGTGTACGCCCCGAAGAGGTAACTTACCAGCTTGTTGTGGGGGATTGTAGTTCTAATATGATAAAACGAAAGGTAACGATCCCCCACCAGAACTACATTTGTGCCTCCTCGTAAGTCTCCGTAGCGGTTATGCTGAAACGGCGAAGATTTAGAGAATCGCATGGCATTCAAGCTGCCGGTGCCGCCATACTCAGACATCATAGATACAGTAAATGGATTGATGGACTGTATGAGCAGTGTCTGATTGCGATACCGGAACGGCGACCAGTTCTTCTGGCTGTTCTTACTGGACACTAGTATCGGCTGTCTCTCGTACGTTATCTCCAAGCGCTTCCTCTCCTCCACGTACTGCACTTCAGCTACCCCCATACGCTGCGCCTTGCTGGTTACATAACCTAAGGAGGTGAAAAGGATCTGAAAATAGCTGTCGTTGGTCACGAGAACGCGTGGATCTTGCCCGGTCAACTCACGATTCAAAGGCGACACGTCCACCTCGTCCACCCCGAGGTAAGTGTTGTTAATACTTGCAGCGAACGGATACTCGGTTGAGTTCAACCATCTAAACTCAATGGTGTTGGAGGGTGGCTTGTTGCGGCTACCGGTGAACCCGAGTTCGAGTGATACCACCATCAAGAGTCGACCGCGGAACAGAGTTATCGAGGGGTTCACGTACGAGCCAACCCTGCTGATGTTCTGCAGTAGGTTACCATTAAAAAATGTGCTGCGTCGTATGTAGTTCTCCAGAGAATCATCAGGCATCAGCCTGCCAGTGGGGATCTGCTTAAGTTGCGGGAATGGCTTATTCTCCTCGATTCTGACATCTACCATATTCTGTCCTGTGATTTCCTTTATATGAGTGTGAGGATGTTTTAACATGGCTAGAGTGTCATTGTCTGGAATCGGATGCAGTCGTTGTTGGAAATGAACGTAATAAATGTTCCGAAACAACACAATTTCGAAATATTCGGTAATGGCAGGGACTAAACGTTCGGCTCCACTATCGGTTAGACAGAATCCGGCGAAAATAACAAGAACGGTATAGATCAACGTCATCAAACCAAGGATTTATCGAATTCAAAACGAATGGATGAAGAGTGAGGGAGAATATACAGTAAGTTGGATAAAGAGTAATATCGGTACAATTGATTACTTCATAACTAATACTTTCCATACTGTTCATGTACTTTGTAAAGCATGAGCTCATCGCTCTTTGTTCCCGGTCAGTTAATCACATCTGAGACAGGTTATCTTCGAGGTCATGGCTCGTATCTGAAGGAAGGGTCTTCGTGTGAAAACAACGGCACCGACAGCAAAAATAACGTACAGATTATATCCTCAGTGGCGGGAGTTCTAGAGCGTGTCAACAAATTGATTTCAGTTCGCCCAGTAAAGTCGAGATATATCGGGGAAGTAGGAGATCTAGTTGTTGGTCGAGTAGTCTCAGTGGATTCAAAGCGTTGGAAAGTTGACATTAACGGTCAGAAAGTAAGGAGCGTCGCTCGCGCGCGCTCTCTCTCTTGCTCATATTCGTACAGATTCGTCGTTCTAATCGATTTCCATTCTACTTTGGTACTGTACGTTGTAAAGGATGCAATGTTGCAGCTCTCCTCTATTAACTTACCCGGTGGGGTGCAACGGATGCGTACTTACGAGGATCAGCTACAGATGCGAACACTCTTCGTCGAGAACGATCTCATAAGCGTGAGTTGTGCTGTTTCTCCTATCAAAACTCTAGAGTATTGGGTATTTTTATCTTGTCGTCGTGGTTCGTGTCATCCTGCAGGCGGAGATCCAGAACATCAACTCCGAAGGTGTCGTGTCGCTGCATACTCGTAGTCTCAAGTACGGCAAACTGGAGAACGGGCAGTTCACTGCGGTGCCATCTGCCTTGATTAAGCGACTTCCACAACACTACATATCGTTACCATGCGGTATCGACGTGATCTTAGGCAAGAACGGATACATATGGGTGACGCGCACAGTGCCGGAGGAATGGAAGCTGCAAGAAGAAGACATCGATGACATCACACCGCTAGCGGAGACGCTTCAGCGGCTGCAGGAGCGTCACCGTGACACGGTAAGTAATGTATTCGTAAAACTTGATTGGTGCTGACGATTGCCGTTACGTGACTTGAGCTGACTGCTACGGTTGGTTGTCTGCTCAGCCGTTACTTACAGACGAGCGCATGAAGGTCGCGAGAGTTAGCAACGCTATCCAAATCCTGAGGTCCTTTTCCTTTTTATTTCTCTGAATTTATACACCCCTATTTTTTCTAACTCTTTCGCCTCTTCACAGTTTTGGACGAAAGCAGGTCACCCCGGAGAGCATCATGGCCATTTACAACATTAGCTTGCAGTTCGACTTACATCCGCGGCTAATGCTTCCTCCCAGCAATAAGTTGCTGTTACTTCAAAGTGCTGCTCATCTCAATTAATATGCATCTTAAGATATGCTGTAGACTTCCCTCATTGTTTGTATGGTAGTCCGCGTGCATCACTATAGCAGCGATTAATCATCACGCCGCCGCTTCTCCTCACTTTCGCGAATCTCTTTCTGATCAGTGCTTTCCAAAGCCTCAATTCCACGCTTTACAAGAAGAGAAGAATCTGCGTATTCTCCATACGCTCCACGGTTCGAAACAGTGTCGGTGTTCTCAATGTCCACGACTTCTGCGTCGGTCTCGCCGCTCAGGTCGAGTATTCCCTTCACCTCTTGCTCGGCACATAAGTCGATCGTAGCTACTGGCAGCCGATCACGAGACCGCTCCTGGGTCACATCCTGCACTTCCTCTTCCCATCCTCCGCTGCTCGTATTCACCTCTGCTCTGACCATGGGTCCGTTCGTGTCCTTTTGAGGCAACTTCATCATCTTTACGGATTTTTTTGCAACAACATGTACAACAGCCAAATCTCCACTATCCAGTGAATCAGTTTCTTCATCCGAGTCATCTTCGGAAGAGTCGTCGGACGAAGCGGAGCACTGAATGCCTTCCTCCGCATCGGAATCTCCCGGGGCGTAGTCTTCATCGTCGCTGTTGTCACTGTCATCGCTTTCGTTCCTTTGCTCAGCTTGCTCTGCTTTCTCGTTGGCTTCCAGCCCTTCGGTTTTTATCTTTCCTTTCTCATTGTCATCATTCCTCGCTTTCTCAGATAAAGAGACTGCGAAACGCATCCGCTTCCGTCGCGCCTCCACATAACCCGCGACTAGTAACTGCAACGCCGCAAGCTCCTCTCTTTCGATATTTGTGAATTCAAAGACAGTCTCATTCGTCATTTCCACACGAAGATCGACGTAACGCGTAGCACCACCTCCGCCTCGACCAGCAGTAATGGCAGCGATCTCGTTGCTCGGTAGGAACAACAGAGGCTTCAAGAACAGCAAACCAGAGTGTAAAGGATAGAGTGCACCCTCTTGAGTGCCGCGGTAACATGATAGGTATACTCGTCCCTTGTTGACGGCGGACTGGAAGAGCTGGCGGTCAGGGCGATCAATCGTCACTCTGACGTCACGCTGCAGAAGCTCACCTAGTACACGGGTTACTGCCTCAGATTCTACACCAGTTTCGCCATCTAAGCTTTTCAGCAGCCTGTTAGTGGCGCGGTTGAGATTGCAGAGCACTTGTGAAGTCTCCTTGTTGATGACATGCAGCTTTCTGCGGAAATGAAGAGATAAGACGTCTTCACCCCCCTTCTTACTGCTCAAGTGACTAGGTACACAACAAACTTGTGAAATATCGTTGACGGAAATCAGAAATGAGTGCTGTTTCCCTTCAAAGAACATGCTGTCCTGATGGATGGTGAGCTTGAACCGTCCGCGCGGTTCCAGGCATTGCAAGTCTTCGACTATGAGGAGAGCCTGACTACTGTTAAGGCTAGTGTTTAACGAGTTGTTAACCGATTCTTTCATTTTTTGACTCAACTGACTCGTCACAACTGATAAAGCCTCGTTGAGAATCGTCTTTACCCGACGTAATGCTTCCAATTCGCAACCGTTTGATTCGGTCGCACTGTTCGATCGCAGTGCATCCACAAGTTTCTGTGGATTTCTAAACAGCTCGTTTTCATTCATGGTAACGTAAAATGTGATGGGACTTGATATGAAATGCAGTAGTATTCAAAAAAATTCGAAATCGTTGGAGAAAAGGGAATACTTTACTACTGTATGCATACAGCCGTTCACAGACACATGCATGCAAAGGAATGACGGATTCCGATGAGCTCTTCTACTCCCTGGAAAGGATTCTTTCCATTATATATTGCCGTTCCATCGCAACAGAGTACCGTCTTCCGGTTGCAGTCATGTATCCGGCTCTGGTCAAAGCGTATTCTGCAGTTGTACCGCGACCTATGGACCTTGGCACACTATTGTTACGCACTTTCCGTCGAGAACTTGACGTGAAAACTTTTATTTCAGATTTGAAACTTGTGTTTGCAAACTCCCTAAAATTCAACGAGAGCACGAACTGTGGGACAGTCATGCAGGCAATTTCGATTCATTTGGATCTGTTCTCAGCGGGTTTAGTAGAAGAGATTCTTGCGTTGCCATACGCACTAGAAAAGTTGGACAATCCTCTCTATCGATTTAAAAATGAACGACAGCGGCGACGCAATGACCGCTATCGAATGTGTCGCAATGAACCGCTCAATGGATTCGAGTTGAAGCTATTGGTAGAAGAGCTGGAGGAGCTGGAGGAGCTTTCTCCCGCTGTATTCCGACCAATTTTAATTGCGCTCTTAGAAGAAGTCCAAGGAATTCTCGCTGCTAACGAAGATGCACCGGACCGAAAAGCCTCGCAGTCGATTTCTCAGCTCATGAAGCCTTTTCAACAGGCATGCCAGGTCGCTTCTTCTGCAGATCCGTCCACCGCAACCTTCACTGACTTCGTGTTTATGGAAGGTACATCATTACGTCTGAGTTCCGTCCATTCAACGTTTTTGGAAGGACTGGACAACAGTATCGGTTTGTTGCTGGTTTGTGTACAAGAGCGACTGTTGCGCGGCAATACGATCTCTGGAATCTGGGCGGCACCTTCCACTGCTGTCTGGGCGCAACCACTGGATAATCCTAAAAATAAGAGCGTTTGGTGGCCATGCTTCGTTCTGGCGACCGGAAAAAACTGCGGAGACTATGCGATGGATCCAGTGATGCAACACGTGAATCTGCAGCGCATGCCAGTGGCGATGAAGCGACAGCTGCAGAAGTACCGACCCAAAGGTGCACCGCTTGCAATGGATAGCCCTCTTTTGCGGGAAGGAAACAGTCTTCTGGATATGGAAATGGAAGGTTTAAAGTTGGCGGAAGTGACAGCGGAGGACATCTTGACTGGTGGGGTGATGTGTCCGGAGGGATTCATGCTTGCGGAATTTTTCGGAACTCACGACTACGGCTGGATTCGCGCTGATCAATCATATCCCTTTACTCTCCGTCGCCGAATCATAGGAAGTTTGCCTTTCGAAATTAATGACGAAAACATTGATTTGGACGGAGGTCAGTTGGAAGCTGTAATACCAGTGGAATGCACACGTCTCTGCTCTGCAGCATTCGTAAAAGAGGCGACGGAAGCCGTCTACTGGATGCGTCGTACACGGAAGCATCTGAGTTGGTCGCGAAGCAAAGATATTTCATTTACTGAAGACCGCGATTTGGACTCAATTCCTACTTTGCGGGAATTAGAAGTTTCATTGTTGATCGCGACGGATGAAATCTTAATGGTCCGTACCTCTGCTGCCCACAATTCCATGGCAAATACTTCATCTTCAGCCACATCGCGGAAGACGTCTGCCCCTCCTCCGGCGTCAGTTTCGGTCTCCGTCTCCACAACAATCAATGGAAGCTACCCTGATGTTGGAGAGGGCGGTTCTTTTTGAATATGGTTGGTATATATCCTTTTTGCTATATTAGTTAGCATGTGTTCTTTTATGCGTATATGGTTCAAAAATATAGC
>Ga0169931_10007324_pt1 | contig 16376 bp, 15 predicted proteins | sample Kivu_15m_20L_FD_129675 | JGI IMG/M metagenome (GOLD analysis project Ga0169931, IMG submission 129675) | Freshwater microbial communities from Lake Kivu, Western Province, Rwanda to study Microbial Dark Matter (Phase II) - Kivu_15m_20L... | ecosystem: Environmental > Aquatic > Freshwater > Lake...
GTGAAGCAAAAACAGTTGATTCCCATCTGCTTTTTTTACCAAATGCCAATTGAACTGCGGCTCCCCTGTTAAATATGGCTTCATTAACGGAGGTGTAAGGTCTCAAAGAGGGAGAAAATCTTTTAATATTGGTAGTATTAGCTCCTTTTCTAGCTCCAAAACCACCCCAGATAACAAGCCCTTGACCAAAAAAAATCTGATAATCGCCCAGGGCCACACCTTTAATATGTTTGTTGACATCTTTAAGGTAAAAATGCATGGAGAAATAATCTGGCAATTTCACCTTTGCGTTTTGGCTAAAAGGTATCAGCCATTCTTCCCCTGCATCTTTTTCCAAAGTAAGACCCAAACTCATCTTATCTTTAAAGGTAAGTCTGTATCTGAAGTACAATTTATCTGGACTGCCTGTATACGCTGGAGACTCACCATTTTCAGATAAGTAACCTGCCTGCTGATTTAATACCCGGGTATATCTTGTAAAGATTTGATTTTTACTGTATTTAAATGCCTTTGACAAAGAAAATAAATCAGCTTGTCTTTCTTCTTCCAAAATTAAATAGGGCAAAATTCTTCTTAGCGAGGGCTCATCAAAGGTTGGAATATGAAGCAACTCGAATAAAGAAAGAATTTGACCAAATCTTTTTCTGTATCCAAGAAGGGCTTGAATTTGCAATTCGGATAAAAGACCCAATGAAATCAACTGTTCTTTAGAACAGGTGTTGATATCCAAAGGATTTTTTCTGAATGTTTCCAATCGCTCAAATTCGGTATCAAAATCAAATTCCTGTAAGTCTTGATCTTCAATTATATTTTCCAATAAAATTTGATTCTCATTGTCCTGATCCAATAAATCAGTAGTATCTACCTGAGCAAATATCGGGTTGAAAAGAAAAAAGCCCCCTAAAATTAAGACATATTTAGAACGGATTTTCATACTCTTTCTCTTCTTTTTTGGCAGCTTTGGGCTGTGGTTTAAATCCATAACTGACCGATAAGGATGGGGTAAATCCTAGAATTTGATGATAGGAACTTGCTATATCTATGCGCAGGCTCTGTAAAACAACTCCGAGTCCGAGTGAAACCATCAGGGGTTGACCAGCGATAATTCCAAGTCGAATAGCCAGATTTTTGATGGGCGTATATTCCATCCCAAACCTTCCGGTAAAAGGGTTAGAAAAAATATCTTTTTCAAGCTGACCACTTACCAAGAATTTCTCAGAAGGCTTATACATTACACCAAAGGCCAATAATGTGGGCAGATTCTGATCATTGATTTTACTCATCAGGGGATTGTACACATGTGCTGCCAAAGATACTTTAGGAGAAAGATCAGCCAATAGACCAATTTCAGCTGTGAAAGAGGAACTAACTCCATACTCAGGTATCCTCGTAGCTAAATAGTCGAACTGTACCGACATAGAAAAATTTTTGGCCAGCTTTCTCGCATAAGCCAATCCTATTTTTTGCTCATTGTACTGATCGAACCCAAAATAATTGATTTGCAATCCGAAAGAACCAATTTTACTGTAATTGGCTGCTGCTGCAAATTGAAACAGATTCATCCCTTCTGATAAAAATCTACGTTCTCCGTATGCAGAAAAATGATATCCCTCCAAAAAAGCAATCCCAGCTTGATTTGCATACAAACTAGCTACATCTTTAAAACAAAGTGCAGCATTTCCCATAGCTGCTCCTCTTGCTCCTGCATTTTGAGGAAGACCATTTTGGGACCTTAATTCCTGCAGCTGGTTGAGAATTATTAAAAAAATTATAAAAAACTTAGATTTCATTGCAATAAATCTTGAAGATTACTTACAAATAAAGCGAAAACTATACGTAACTCAAAGCTAAAGTGTATTTTTAATAGACATTTTACATTGCCTTTGTTACATACAGTAGAACATATCCCGATTGCGCAGTTTAAAACCTTGGTTGAATCTGATCGGTTCCAATCATGGATTCATATTCCTATCAGTATACACCGTGCTTATTCTCAGATGCATAACCCTTTTTTACAGGGAGATGAAATTGGATTAATTCTCATTTTGAATGATAAGGATCAATTGGTGGCGTATTTGGGATTGTTGCCTGATGAAATTTCTATTCAGAATAAAAAAATTAAAATATCCTGGCTCTCTTGTATCTGGGTAGATCCAGCCTGCAGGGGCCAAGGTCTGGGGAAACAATTAGTATCAGAAGCTCTACTTTTAAATACTTGTTTGGCAGCTACTGATTTCACTATGGAAGCAGAAAAGCTATATGTTCAAACCCAAAGTTTCCAGTCTCATTTTTTTCAAAGTGGAAAAAGATTTTACCTACGTATGCCCCTGGCAAAAATTCTCCCCAAAAAAAATAAAAAATGGAAGTTGTGGATTCCTGTTCTTCATTGTATTGATCAATTCGTCAACTACCTGATTGATTTGAGAAAAAAGGATGATCTTGATTCTAAGATTAGCAGCTATCGTGGACCAGCACTGGAAGAAACAATTTCTTTAAAACACGAATGGATTCAAAATTATCCCTGGATATTGGAATCTCAAACTCAAAAAGAGCCCCGATATTATTTTAGTTCTTTTGAACCCTTATTCAAACAGGGTTGGATCCAATCTGCAGGATGGGAATATACATATGTATTTGTAATTCACCGAAATGAAACTTTAAAAATTTTATACCATTGCTGTGTTTCTGAGGAAGATTACCTGAAGGCAGTTCAAAGTATTCTGGATTACGCAAGAAAGGAAAAAATTGACATTATCATTTGTTATGATGATATATTGAATAGAAATCTTTCCCAAAAAATTCTGACCCGGCGGGATAGCAAAAGAAAATTTTTGTTGACTACACAGAAAAAATTAAACCAGGATGACCTTGCCTACATGAGTAAGTTCCGCGGAGATTTTATTTTTACTTAATTAAATTCAACTATTTTTATTATTTTTGCACTAATCATTAAAAACTAAATACCTGAAGATGAAAAATTTATTTATCCTTCCCTTATTATTCTGCGCCCAAATGGTTTTGGGACAGATTAGCATCAACAATTCGATACTATATGCAGCAGCTGATACGCTTGTACGCTTTGAAGCTGATTCTGTTGGCAGTGCTACGGTAACCCCCAGTTCTTCAACTGCCCAAACCTGGAATTTCAGTTTCCTTACTTCTGGGAACCCCAGGCTATTTGACAGTGTTAGATATGCCTCAAGTGGCTCTGCTGCTGCTCTTTTCCCAAATGCAGACATCTTAATAACATTGGCCAATGGCTTAGCAGATGGATATGTAGATGTAGACAGCACTGAAATGAAGGTAATTGGAGCCAGTCTAGATTTATTTGGACAAAGTTTCACAGCTGCTTTTACCAACCCTCAAATATTACAAAAGGTACCTTTTACATACAATACCATTTTGAACGACAATTATGAAGTCAAATTCACACAATTAATTGATTCTATTCCTATGCTTAGGTCATTATTGACACAGCTATCACCTCAAACTAGTTCAGCTGATTCAATTAGAATTAGCTTGCTAGGATCTGTTAATTTAAATGCTGACGCTTTTGGAACCTGCCAATTAGCTAATAAGACGGCAGATGTTATCAGACAAAAAGTGACTTTAATAAGCGAAATTAAAATTGAATTAAGAACAATAGTTGGAAATCCTCCCTTTCAGTTTACAACCTGGATAGACCCATTTGGGTTTCCTCTTAATCTAACACCTCCTTTCCCATTGAAAGACACTACCTATCGATACGATTTTTGGACAAATTGGTCTAAGGTACCTGTTGTTCGATTCAATATGGATTCCACTGGTACTGAAATTCAAAGCATTGAGTATAATGATAATTTTGTGGGAAGTTCTGTCATAGCTTATGAAAAAATAAAAGATATTCATATTTTCCCAAATCCCAGCGCAGATCTGATTATGATAAATACAGACCTTACTGAAGGCCAGAATTATCAACTGAGCATAGTGGATGGTATGGGAAGAGTTTTACAAGAACATAAAAACTTATCAGAAGCTACAACAACCTTATCTATAAAAGATTTGCCCTCGGGTATTTTTTATCTGTTTATGTTAAATGATCAGGGTGCGCTCATAGGAAAACAAAGAATACAAAAAATATAATCTAAGCCTCCTTCGGGAGGTTTTTTTTATTTTACTAAAAACATAGGGTCAGGACAAATTCCTTTAAAATATTCCAAATCTGAAAAGGAACAAACTCCAGGAAAGTCGTTCTGAAAGGATAGCATATCCATAATGATTTGAAAATGAATATGTTCTGCCCAGCAGCCATTCTCTTGTATAGTGCCTGTATATCCTATACAAGCTCCTTGTTCTACCTGATCCCCTATTTCCCAAAGATCTAAACTTTGTACACTCAAATGCCCATACAGGGTATAAAAAAGCTGATTATCCGTCCATTGATGCGCTAATATGAGGGTCGGACCGTAGTCCAACAAGCTGTTATTATTCGCCAAGCCAACGACTTTTGCTTGCAGGGGTGCATAAATGGGCCGGTTTGCCTCCACCCAAAAATCTATACCAAGATGATAATTCCTGGGTTCTTTTTGATCTAAAAACAGTGGCGATTGATAACAGGCTCTTTTTTCCAAATATCCTCCCCACAAACAGGATTTTGCATTTTTTAACCTTAGGGCTCTCGTTTGTTGGGAATGAAGGATCGCTGATTCTTTTAAATCATTTTCTTGTATAAAATTTGAAAGAGAATAGAATTGGGCAAAAGATTCATCAAAGGAAGTTCCAAAAAGTGGTGAAATATGTTGTTTATTTACCCATTCAATCCAATCTTGCCTGAGATTCATATTCCTTTATTTGAATCAAATTGTAATTTTGCCAAATATTGATAAATACCCTTGTCTTTTTGAATCAAATCATCATGTCTTCCTTTTTCAACAATTTGACCTTGATCCAAAACGAAAATCTGATCTACTTCTCTGATAGTAGATAGTCTGTGTGCCACGATAACAGAAGTACGTCCTTCCATAAGACGATTCAATGCCTCTTGTACCAATCTCTCTGATTCAGAATCGAGGGCGGAAGTAGCTTCATCCAGTAATAATATTTTTGGATTTCTTAAGATGGCTCTCGCAATGGCTATTCTTTGTTTCTGACCACCAGAAAGTTTTATACCCCGCTCACCTACAATGGTGTTCAGTCCTTCCGGAAATTCTGAGATAAAATTCCAGGCATTTGCTTGAACAGCGGCTTCCATGATTTCATCTCTAGTCGCATTTTGTTTACCATATCTGATATTCTCTTCGATGGTACCCCCGAAGAGAATTACATCCTGAGGAACTAAAGCCATAACAGATCGTAAAGATGAAAGGTTAAAGGATTCTATGGGTTGGTTGTCGATTAAAATTGATCCTTGATCCGGTTTATAATATTGTAATATCAATTGAATTATTGTAGATTTCCCTGCTCCTGAAGCTCCAACCAAAGCAACTTTTGAACCAGCCTTTATTTCAAAATCTAGCCCTTTAAGTACCTGAATTTCTGTTCTGGAAGGATAAGAAAATACAAGGTTTTTAAACTGAATGTCACCATTAATTATGAGAGGTTTGGCTTCCTGGTTAACTTCAATTTCGGATGGCAGGTCTAAAATTTCCAATACTCTCTCAGAAGCTCCCAAGGCTCTTATCAATTGCTCGTAAAAGCTACTCAAGCTGGCAAGAGAACCTCCTATAAAGGCAGTAAAAGTGATAAATTGTATAAAATCTTCTGTATGAAAGGTACTTGCTGGAGAGACATCATCAATCATTGTGGCACCCAACCATAGAATAAAAAAAATAGCCCCGAAAAGAACAGCTATGATGAAGGCGAAAAACAAACCTCGAATCTGAGCGAAGCGCATGGAAGTCTGCACTACTTTTTGAATTGATTTACCATACCTGACAGTTTCATACCATTCATTGGCAAATGATTTTACAACTGATATCGCCATGAGGGTTTCATCTAAAATAACATTGGTTTGAGCCAATTCATCCTGTCTGTTTTTTGAAATATTTCTGATATATCTGCCAAAGAAAATGGCAATAACAATTACAACTGGAAAGGTTCCCAACATAATTAAAGTGAGACCCGGAGCTACTAAGAAAATATAGACGATTCCACCTAGTAGGATGATGATCTGACGTATCAGCTCTGAAAGAGTTATGGAAATGGCATCTTGTAATAATGAAATATCTGCACTTGCCCTGCTTGAAAGTTCACCCACTCTTCTTTGTTCAAAAAAATACATGGGTTGAGCCATCAATTTCTTGTACAAATCAACACGCAAATCAGCTATACTTTTTTCTGACACATAAGTGAGTAAAACAGCTCTAAAAAAGGAAGTGAAAGCTTGAAATACTAGCAGGGAAATTAATAATATTCCCATGGTAGTGAAGGTAAGACCATAAGAAGATCTTTTATTGGCTATGGCGATTAGTTCACCTGAAGCCCAGGGGAAAACAAGAAAAACGGAACTTGAAACAGCCAAAAGGAGTAGTGATAATAAAAAAGACCATTGATAGGGTTTGATATAAAACAAAAGTTGAGAGGCTCTTTTTAGAGCATCCTTACTCATTTTGGCTTTTTGTTCTTCCTTTGTCATTGTTTATAACCTTATTACAAATAAAAAAGGTTCGCTACCTGTTAAGCGAACCTATATTTATCGAGGATAACATCTTTAAATTATCATTCCGGCTAATAATGTCAAAATAAGCAAAGCGCCACCAAGGACCCATGTTGCTTTTTCCAGAATATCTGTTGAACGTGCAGCGCCTAATATCTTCTGGGCTTCCTGGGTTCCACCAAAAGCTGAGTTCAACCCACCTCCCTTCGGATTCTGAACCATAATTACTAAAACCAAAAGCAGAGAAACAATAGCGATTAAGATTACAAGTAGTGCCATTATCTGTTATATTTTTTGTGAATTTGTTCTATTTTCCTTGCAAAGAAAGCACTTTTTTCGGGAAATTTCAAAATTAATGCCTGATACATTTTTATGGCCTTGCTAAATTGTCCTTGAGCGTGCAATAAGTCAGCAAGAGTTTCAGAAACAATTGAATCGTCCTGGGTTATACTTTTAACAATACTTTGCTCAAATGCATCCTCATCTTCGTCGTCTTCAAAACGATTTGTCTTGCGGGGTTCTTTAGCAGCCTTACCAAAGAATTTCAATTTTTCACTGATAGAATTTAAAAATTCAGAAGTATCATCTCTGCCATCTTTAATTTGGTTTTGAATTTCTTCAACATCAGCAGCCTGTATTTTTTTTTGATCTTGGTCTAAAATCACATAACCGTCAGGAGTAACAGGTTGTTCTTCTGTTAAGCCATCGAGCATTTCTTTTAGTTTGGGAAATCGAAGGTATTTTAATTTTTTCCCTTTGTCTCCTTTCACCTGAATAGCCATTTCACCCCATATCTCAACTTCAGTGAAGTCTGTAGCGTCTGCGGAACTTTCGTTATCAGTCTCACTTTCAGAAAGTAATTTTTCTAAAAAGGACCTTCCCAGGGTGGGATGATTCACCTTGTTATTATCTTTGTTGGTTGTAGAATTTCGGGTTTCTTTTTTGTTCATTGTACAGGTCTGTCACCGAAAAATCGGTCAAATATCATTCAGTCTATCAATCGGTCAAATATATATAATTATAGTTCAATTTACATGAAATTAACCTTCAAAAAAAAATAAAAAAAAATAAAAGGTTGAAGTTTTTAATTTTTAAGATATTATTGTTAAACCAAATGCCTCTTGATGATTTTTTTTATTAAATTTGCGTTTTACGATTGATTGTAGAAAGACAATACAATATACTTTTTACCACTGTAATTTACTCATAACCACATGTTTAATACAAGAAAATTTTTTAGTTTTTTCACCCAGGAAATTGCAATTGACCTAGGGACAGCCAATACACTTATCATTCACAATGATCAGGTGGTTGTGGATGAACCCTCTATTGTGGCCGTTGACAGAAACAGCAACGAGGTAATTGCAGTAGGAAAAAAAGCTATGATGATGCATGAAAAAACGCATCAAAAAATTAAGACCATTCGCCCTTTAAAAGATGGGGTTATAGCAGATTTTGAGGCTGCGGAACGCATGATGCAGGGAATGATAGACATGATACCAAACCGTAGAAAAATGTTGCGTAATATGCGGATGGTAATTTGTATACCTTCTGGGATCACAGAAGTAGAAAAAAGGGCCGTTTTCGATTCTGCAGAGCATGTGGGTTCCAGAGAAACGTATCTGATTCATGAACCTATGGCAGCTGCTTTAGGAATTGGGTTGGATGTAACAGAGCCTGTAGGAAATATGATTATCGATATTGGGGGCGGAACTACTGAAATAGCAGTGATAGCCTTGGCAGGGATTGTTTGTGATCAGTCTATTCGTACGGCAGGAGATGAATTCACCTTTGATATTGTTAATTACATGAGAAGGCAACACAATTTACTAATTGGAGAGCGAACTGCTGAGCAAATTAAAATTTATGTGGGTGCTGCCATACAACATCTTGACAATCCTCCTGCAGATTATGCCGTTAACGGTAGAGATTTGATGACCGGTATACCCAAACAGATACTTGTTTCTTATAGTGAAATCAGCCAATGTCTGGATAAATCCATCTCTAAAATCGAAGAAGCCATTCTAAAAGCGCTTGAGAGTACACCGCCAGAATTGGCCGCAGATATTTACAGAACCGGTCTTTATCTAACAGGCGGAGGAGCTTTACTCAGGGGCCTGGACAGAAGAATCAGTCAAAAAACAAAATTACCAGTGCATATCGCTGAAGATCCGCTGAGAGCTGTCGTTAGAGGTACGGGAATTGCTTTGAAAAATATATCCAAATTTTCATTCTTGATTTCACAGAAGAACCTGTAAACCCATAGTCCTTCTCTCTTCTAATGAATAAAATAGGGCTTTTCTTTCTCAGATATAATGGATTAATGGTATTTATTCTCTTAGAGACCATTTCCATTTATATTTATTTTTCTCAAAATCAAACCCAAGAGAAAACAGCCTTTTTAAGTTCTGCCAACAGAATGGTTGGAAATCTGTACGATTATCGCAGTAAATGGACAAGGTATTGGAATTTAGCTGCCGTCAATGATTCTTTAGCTCGGGAAAATGCACGCTTAAAAAGCAAACTCCCCAATGCCATGTATGACAATTCTGTAAAAAAAGGAATTCTTCAACAAGATAGCCTCTTTCAAAGATATCAATTCACAGAGGCCTCAGTTATCAACAATTCAGTTGCGAAAAGAAATAATTACCTCACCTTGAACAAGGGTTCCAAACATGGAATAAAGCCAAAATCAGGGGTTATCAATGCTTACAAGGACGGCATTGTGGGTGTTGTAGTTTCTGTGAACGAGCATTTTTCGACCGTGATGTCCTTGCTCCATGAAAACAGCCGAGTTAGTGCCAAAATACAAAGAAATGGTTATTTTGGAATTCTCAGCTGGAATGGAAAAGATCCAAGACTGGCTCAGTTGGAATCTATCCCAAGGCATTTTAAGATTAAGAAAGGAGACTGTATTATCACTAGTGGTTTCTCTTCCATGTTTCCCGAGGGTAATGTAATTGGATACATAGAATCTTATCGTTTTGATGCCGGAAGCAATTTTTATAGTATTCAGGTTCGTTTGATAATTGATTTATTCAATATTCAAAATGTATATGTTGTTGATGACCTCATGAAATGGGAAAAAGAAAAAATTGAACAGATTCAAAACAATGAATAACAAATATATATATATCCTTTTTCATTTCATTATCCTGATTCTCATTCAGGGTTTGGTATTACAATACGTTGGCTATGAAAATATCAACCTATTTATTTATCCCTTATTTATTCTCCTGTTACCTTTTGATTTACCGCATGGCATCATCGTACTCCTTGGATTTATAACTGGTATTTCCATTGATATATTTTATGACGGCTACGGTATACACAGCTCAACAACTGTTTTAATGGCATTTGCAAGACCACTGATTCTCAGCATTATAGAACCAAGGAATGGATATGAGGGAAACCAAAAAATAAGTATTCCTGCTTTAGGGCTGAGGTGGTTTAGCTCTTATCTAGCAATTTTTCTATTTTTTCATATATTTTTTTATTTCACTCTGGAAGATTTATCTCTCAGCTGGTTTAGTCTAGCAAGAATTTTGGTTAGCTTTATCTTTTCTTTTTTTATTATTTTGCTTTATCAATATCTTTTTAACTCCAGGAAATAAACCATATGTCTCAGGACATCTTTCAAAGTCGTTACAGAATTTTTCAATTGATTATTATCCTGGTTGCTACAGCTTTGGTATCTAAATCATTTCAAATTCAAATTTGGGATGATAAATATCAAAAACAACAGAGCTTTAAGCAATCTCTCACCCTCTACCCTTCCAGAGGTTTGATGTATGACAGAAACGATAGTATACTTACTTATAATCTGGCCATTTATGATTTACAGGCGACTTACACCACAGTAAAAGAAAGTAAAATAGATACAGCTAAGTTTTGTCAAATCTTAGGTATTACACAACAACAATTTATCAGCTTAATGGAAAAAAACTGGAATGATATCAAATTTTCCAAGAGAAAACCATTTGATTTCATCACCAAAATTCCTGCTGATAGTTTTTCTATGATTGAGGAGCACTTATTTGAATTTCCTGGATTTGAAAGTACAAGAAGAAATGTCAGAGGATACCCTGTTGATAATGCTGCACATATTTTAGGTTATATCAGTGAGGTAACAGCCCGGCAAATGGAAAAATACAAGGGGTCATATCAGAGAGGCGACTATATCGGAACCAGTGGCCTGGAGCTGTATTATGAAGAGTTGTTGCGAGGAAAAAGAGGAGTAAAACACGTACTCAAAGATAAATGGGGTAAAATTCAAAGCAGATATAAAAATGGCAAATTAGATGAGGAAGCCGAATCTGGGAAGGAGTTGAAAATTTCTATTGATTTAGAGCTGCAAAAATATGCCGAACAACTGATGCAAAATAAAATTGGAGCCATTGTAGCCATTGAACCCTCTACTGGTGAAATACTCCTGATGGTAAGCGCCCCCACATACAACCCTCAAATTTTATCAGTAGATAATAACAGAGCAATTGCCTTCAAAAAACTTACGGAAGATTCAACCCAACCTTTATTTAACCGCGCCCTGATGGCACAATATCCTCCGGGATCTATTTTTAAACCTATACTGGCGGCTATAGGTCTGGAGGAAGGCACTCTCACCCCAGATTTTTCCATGCATTGTCCGGGAGCATATATCTTAGGAAATTTAAGTATTGGATGTCATGGTCATGGTGCAACTCAAGATGTGGCTGCTGCTATTCAATATTCCTGCAATAATTATTTTTGTCAGACCTACAGAGATGTTGTAAACTTGTACGGATATGAGGCTCCTGAGAAAGGAATGGGCAGACTTATAGACCATTTAAAATCATTCGGACTTGGAAGAAAACTTGGGGTGGATATCCCGGGTGAAATGTCAGGCAACATACCAAGCATTGAATATTTCAACAAAAGATACGGCAAAGGAAGATGGCGTTTTTCCAATTCAGTATCTGTGGGCATAGGACAGGGAGAGTTGCAAATTACTCCATTACAAATGGCAAATCTAACTGCTATCATTGCCAACAGGGGCTTTTACTATACGCCTCATTTCGCCAAGGAAATTAACAGCTCCCGTCAATTGATCCCACAAAAATTCAAAGAAAGAAATTATACCATGGTGCATCCTCAATATTTTGAACCGATTGTTGATGGCATGGAAAGAGTTGTTATTGCTGGTACCGGAAGATCTGCTCTCATTCCTGATATCACTGTATGTGGAAAAACAGGTACGGTGGAAAACCCCCATGGGATTGATCACTCCACATTTATAGCATTCGCCCCCAAGGAAAATCCTCAAATTGCGATTGCTGTATATGTTGAAAATAGTGGTTGGGGTTCAAGCTATGCGGCACCCATCGCCAGTTTAATCATAGAAAAATATATCAAGAAGGAAATCCAATCAGAACATAGAAAATCTTTAGAAAAAGCTATGATGTCTGCAAACTTGATGCAGAAAAACTTACCTAAAAAAGAAAAATCTGAAAATGAATATGATTGATAAATACAATCTGATAGACAACCAAATTAAAAAGTCAATCTATGATGAACTGCACAGAATAGCAGCCGACAACCAAATAAGAATCCTGTATGCCTGTGAGAGTGGTAGCAGAGGTTGGGGATTGGCTTCTCAGGATTCAGACTATGATGTCCGTTTCATATTTGTGCACCCAACGGAATGGTATTTATCTGTACTTCCACAAGACGATGGTCTCGACCTGTTTTCAGATCGCTCGCTGGATATTTGCGGCTGGGATATTCGCAAGGTATTACGTTTGCTAATGCACTCCAATGCAACTATTTACGAATGGATTCAATCTCCAATCGTGTATTTAACAGATGCCGACTTTCACGCTTCTCTCTGGTCTTTATCACAACACTTTTTCCAGCCTCAACTCTGCTTACAACATTATGCAGGATTGGCTATGAACTTGCACAGAAAACATTTACAATCGCAATCGGAGATTCCCACACACAGACTTTTACATTTTTTAAGACCCCTTTTGGCAGCCTTGTGGATTGTTGAAACTCAACGTATTCCACCCATGAACGTTAAAGAGCTGATTCAACTGAACCATAATGGTCATTTGATTACAGATTTATTCGAAAAAGTACATGACAATAACAACCTGGAGGGATTAATTCATTTGGATATACATTGGCAGGAATTTATTCAAACCTCTATTGAAAAATGCAACTTACAAGCGCATAAAATGGAGTTGCTTCCCATGAAACCTGATATGCTTGATGCATTCTTCAGAATGGTAATTAAAACATACAACGGAGATTATTAATGAACAATAGAAAACAACAAGTGATCCAAGGAACCTATGATTTTACCTTAATGGGAATCATTTTTCTCCTTATCCTGACAGGTTGGTTTATGATCTTTGCTTCTGAATTTAATCCGGATAAATTCACAAGTATTTTTCAATTACAAAAAAACTATGGCCGACAATTATTGTTTATCGGACTTTCCTTTTTGATCGTGGTTGTCATTCAATTTATGGAAAGCAGAATTATCCAAAACTTATCTTTCTATTATTTAGGTTTTATTATCATCCTGCTCGTTGCCGTATTATTCACCAAACCCATTAATGGCTCAACCTCCTGGTTTGACCTAGGCTGGTTCAGATTTCAACCCTCAGAATTTGGGAAAACAGCAACAGCTATGGCTCTTGCATTTCTATTAAGTATTCCCGACATCAAAATGACACAAAACAGTGGAAGGTTGCAGGCTTTAGGCCTTATCTCCATACCCATCCTGCTGGTACTTTTACAGAATGATACAGGTTCAACGCTCGTGTATCTCTCCTTTTTCCTTGTTCTTTTCAGAGCAGGTTTTCCCTCTGTTTTTTTTGTCATTGTGCTTTTAGGTATAATCTTATCGGTTGCAGCATTGCTCGTAGACAGTATTTGGATCATCCTTTTAAGTCTTTTGATGATTGCAACCTTGATTTTACTCAGAAATAATAAAAAATTAGAAAAATATTTTTTGATTTTTTTTACAACCACATTGATTTTATGGTTTTTCTCTCAGGGTGCCTGGGTTTTTATATGGATTTATGTTTTTTTTATCCTGTTCCTGGTTTTAAGTATTTATGAGATAGTGTACAAGAATTGGCAATTGGTGATTACCCTTTCTGTTTTGTTAATCTTCATGATTACTTATGTTGGCTCTGTAAATTATTTGGTTCACAATGCCTTACAACCCCACCAACAGGAAAGAATATGGGTTTGGTTAAGACCTGAAAAATGCGATCCCCTTGGGTCTATGTACAATCTGGAGCAATCAAAATATGCCATTGGCTCTGGTGGTATTTTGGGAAAAGGATTTTTAGAAGGTGAAAGAACCAAATTGGATTATATTCCTGAACAAACAACAGATTTTATTTTCTGCACTGTTGGGGAAGAATGGGGGTTCTTAGGAAATTCTTTAGTGATTCTTCTATTTGCCTCTTTCTTACTAAGAGTTATTTATATTGCAGAAAGACAAAGAACTCATTTTGCAAAATACTATGCTTACGGCGTCGCTTCTATTTTTCTTTTTCATATTTTTGTTAACATAGGTATGACCATGGGGTTGTTACCCGTCATTGGGATACCACTACCTTTTATTAGTTATGGCGGTTCATCCATGTTGTCTTTTTCTATAATGGTAGGTATTTTAATCAAACTTGATAGCGAAAGAAATAGTGCCTACAGATCTTAAAATATAAGTTGTGCTAAGATTTCAAATTATAAAAATTCTTCAATTTACCACCTTCTTACTTTTAGTAGGTCGGGCTTGGCAACATCTATTCTGGGGTGCGCCCTATGCCCATTTGCTTCCGCTTGAAGAAGGATTTAGCCAGTGGTTTGTTGATAAAATCACCATGTTTTTTGGTTGGCTTTTTGCTTTGGGTGCCTTATTTAGTTTTACTTTGGACAGCAGAGATTCAAAATGGGGTACTTTCTTCATCTATTTGTCTTTTAGTCTACTTCTTTTGGCCCAGCTATACAGAGCTGAAAATCACAATGAATGGCCTACACTATTGTTGTATGCCTCACAGATTGCAACACCTTTGCTCTACTATCAGGTGCAGTTCACCAAGGTTTCACTTTCAAAAACCATGTTTTTATTAAAATTCTCTATAACCTTAACTTTACTAGGTTATGCCTGGTATGCATTTGGGTTTCATTATGGAATAAAATCTGAATGGATCGAAGGTATTTCTTTTCTCTTTGCCTTAGAAAAGAAAACAAGTATATGGCTTATTTATGGTCTGGGGATTTTCGAAATACTTTTGGTTCTTATATTGTGGGTTAAACCATTACAAAAAATAGGTTTGGCTGGAATTGTATTTTGGGGGATGCTCCTTATGTTTGCTTCCGTATTATTGTTTTGGATCGAACATCCTGTATGGATATCCGGAATACGTTCTGCATGGGAGCTTTTGTGTCTGGTTCCCAACGCTGGACTCTGCTTTAGTTTCTGGCATTATATCAATGAAAAAAACAAGGAGGAGGATTTTTAATGGAAACAATTATCAGCACTGATATTCAACAGGCTAAATCTCTTCTTCAGGCAGATGAATTAATCGCTATTCCTACCGAAACTGTGTATGGACTCGCTGGAAATGCGCTTTCTACCCCGGCAATAAAAAAAATTTACGAAGTAAAAAAAAGACCCTATCATAATCCTTTGATTGTTCATTTATATGAAAGCAGTCAAATTCAACAATACACGGAATCACCCTCTGAAATGGGTATTTACCTTCTCAAAAAGTACAGCCCTGGTCCCCTAACGGTTATTTTTCAAAAAAATTCATTGATCCCGGATATCGTGACTGCTGGTATGAATCAGGTTGCTCTTAGAATTCCTAAGCACCCAATCACATTAGCGCTTCTTTCGGAACTTGAATTTCCTATTGCGGCTCCCAGTGCGAATCCCTTTGGATATATCAGTCCGACCACCCCGGCTCATGTTTTGCAACAACTTGGTTCAACCATACCATTCATTTTAGACGGAGGCCCATGCCAGAAAGGTGTAGAGTCAACCGTTATTTCTGCCTCAGATAATCAAATAATTGTTCACCGTTTAGGCGCTTTTGATATAGATTTACTCTTTGAAGAAGATCCCAACTTAGTGATTTTAAATCATGAAACCGGAAAATTGACCTCTCCCGGAATGTTAAAGCAACATTATTCTCCAAGAACCAGATTACATATTTATCCAACTCAGTTTAAAGCAGAGGAACATAGTCATCTAAAAATTGGTTTTATTGGCTTTACAACTATTCCTTCAGATCTGCCTATTGCCCATTCAATTGTTTTGAGCAAAGAAGGAGATTTAGATGAGGCCGCTTTTCATCTTTATGACGCTTTACATCGACTAGATGCGATGCAACTTGATCTAATTTTAATTGAAACAGTGCCATCTAAAGGTTTGGGAATGGCAATCAATGACAGAATCAACAGAGCTGTGGCTAAGTTTATTTGAGACAATCTTTATTTATCCCTTTTACATAATTTTCTACCACTTTAATCTCCACAGCTGTCTCAGATCCCAGAAATCCTTTCAATTGAGAATCATCTATCTGCTCAATGTATTTTGTCAAACAGGTCTTGGCCAATGGCAAATAAGACCAATGCCAGGGTTCTTCATTGTAACCTCTAGGCCGATTCTTTCCTTTGGCTGTATAAGTTTGACAAAAGCCATATTTATATGCATTTTGTGAAAGCCATTGATATTCTGAAC
>Ga0169931_10007325_pt1 | contig 16375 bp, 18 predicted proteins | sample Kivu_15m_20L_FD_129675 | JGI IMG/M metagenome (GOLD analysis project Ga0169931, IMG submission 129675) | Freshwater microbial communities from Lake Kivu, Western Province, Rwanda to study Microbial Dark Matter (Phase II) - Kivu_15m_20L... | ecosystem: Environmental > Aquatic > Freshwater > Lake...
CTGCCTGGGCTTCTACGCCATCAATGCCCATGCCATCGGCGTGGCCGACGTGCCTGCCGGTGCGGCCCCGCGGGCACCGCGTTCGAATCTGATCCCAGGCGTTTTTCTTAGTCACCTCGCTGTCGATGGGAGACAGCAGGGCAAGGGACTGGGGCGCATCCTGCTGGTGGATGCCATGCAGCAGTGCCAGCGGGCGGGGCAGATCCTGGGGGTGCGGCTGATGTTGCTCGATGTGGCGTGCGCTGCTGGCGAAGCAGAACGCGCTCGCCTCCACAGCTTCTACGCATCGATGGGGTTTCGGCCCTTGCCAGGACGACCGGAGCGTTTGTTGATCTCTCTGAGTTCCCTGCCACCCATGGGCAACACCAGCCCCCTCCAGTGCATGACAAAATGAAAGATCACTTGTCCGCACGTCTGGCATGGCTGCGTTCAGCGTGCGGTTGCCCGAAGGCCTGGAGCGCCGTCTGGGTGAGGAGGCCCGTCACTGCGGTCAGCCGCGCTCGGAGCTGATCCGCGAGGCCCTGGAGGAGTTGCTGCACCGACGGGAACAGGAACGCTTCATGGCCGGGCTCGTCGCCGCCGCCAAAGCGCTGGCGAGCGATGCCTCGGCACGGGCCGAAAGTCTGGATGTGGCGGCAGATTTCCTGCCGACCGACAGCGAGGCCCTGGCGTTGGCGGAGGGGGGTGGCGCTGATGCGTCGGGGTGAGATCTGGGTGGCGCGCCTCAATCCCAATCAGGGCGCAGAGGTGGGCAAGCTGCGTCCGGCGGTGATTCTCCAGGCCGATCCGATCACGCAGGCCGGCCTGGCCACGGTGGTGGTGGTGCCCCTCACCAAACCGCTCCGTTCCCTGGGGCTGGATCGCCCTGGCCGCCTTCCTGCTGCTGCTTCCTGGCCCGCTCGGCCGGTTGGTGCTCGACCTGATCGGTGGTTTCACGCTGCTGCTTCTGCTGCTGCCGCTGATCGGGGCCGCCGCTTTCTTCCTGGGATGGCAATGGCTCCGCAGCAGATTGCGCCAGTGCCCCGCCTGCGGATTCACCAGTCTTGGCTCATCCGTCTGCCCTGCCTGTGGCAGTGCATTCGTGGGGGCCGCTCCATCCCCGGATGGGTTCTCTGCGGCCGATCCTGATGCCAGCAGAGCCACGATCACGGTGGAGGCAGTCGCAGTGACTGAACCACCCACCAGCGACTCCTGAACGCCCGGATTCAGACCTCTCGGCCACAGGCACACAGGCACACAGGCAGCCACTGACCTGGAAGATCTGATTCAGCTTGTCAGCCCTGGCCGGCACGCGCCAGCTCGGCCAGGCGCCGCTCGCGCAGATGCAGGAACAGAGGGGCTCCGAAGGCAAAGGCGATCGTGACACAGCTCAGCAGCACCCAGGCGATCCCCCGCATCGACAGGCGCCGGCTCTCGCTCACCATCCAGATCGTCACGGCGGTGGCGCCGATGGCCAGGTCGCGGGAGAGAGACTGGGCCGCCGGGTTGGCGTTGGCCAGGCTCACGAACAGGCCGACATCAAAGCCGGGTCCGTGCAGACGGGCGAATTCCAGGTTCGACAGCCAGGGCAGCACAGCACCGGCCACCGCCAGCAGCAGATAGATCCAGGCCAGGAGAGGGATCCCGCCGGGTTCGCTGGTGCTGCCAGGCGTGGAGGCGCGCAGCGTGTGCGGTGGGGTGTCTGAGCTGTTCACCGTGGCAACCGTGGCGATGGATTCAGAACGACAGGCTCTGCGGAGGGAGATCCTGATCCTGCGGATCCCATTGCATCACGTTCTGCTCCACCTCGCGCAGCACCGCCTCGCAACGATCGGCGTAGCGCAGGGCTCTGCGGTAGAGATCGGCCATGGCCTCCACCTCCAGATCCTGGCCCTGCAGTTCGGCCAGGATCAGCTCCAGAGCGGTACGGGCCTGCTGGAAGCTCAGATCATCCACGCCCTCTGCGGCCTCCTCGCTGCGCACACCCTCCGGATCCGGGGGGGGCGGGGAGGAGCTGTTGCGCGAACGTGGCATGGCGGCGTGCTGAGACGGGCGATCGGGCTGGATGAGACAGGGGATGCAGCGCCCAGGCCTGACCATTCAGCCTGGCAGGCGAGGGCCCCGCACGCTCAGGAGGGTGCGCGACCCCGCTTCACTGGAAGCTGGTCGACCCGGGCCAGGAATGTTCCGTCGCTGAGCGACACCTGCAGCCCGTCGCCGGCATGCAGGGCCTCGATCGAGCGGATCAGGCGGCCGTCGTCGCCCCGCACGAGGGCGAAACCGCGCCGCAGCTGATGCTGCGGCGACAGGGCCTCCAGCAGGCGGCGCTGCTGATGCAGCCAGGTGCGCTGCAGGGTGAGCTGCTGCCGTGGATGGAGCCCTGCCAGTGCCTGGCGCTGCCGGTTGACGGAATCGCGCAGCCCCCGCAGCCTCAGCCGCACCAGCTGCTGCAGGTGGTTCCGGCTCTGCGCGAGGGTCTGGCGCACCGCCCGCTGATCGGGCAGCAGTGCCACGATCGCTGCCGTGGGCGTGGCCGCCCGGTGATCGGCCACGAGGTCGGCGATGGTGGTGTCGTCTTCATGGCCCAGCCCGCAGACCACCGGAATCGGGCAGGCCGCCAGGGCACGGGCCAGGGCCTCGCCATCGAAGACACTGAGATCCTCGCGGCTCCCCCCTCCCCGCGCCAGCACCAGCGCCTCCAGGTGAAGCTCCCGTTGCCGCTCGGCCAGGGCCTGCACTGCCACTACGATCGACCGCTCCACGGGCCCCTGAACGGGGATCGGAACCACCAGCAGAGCCGTGCCGGGCCACCGCTCGCGAGCGGTGCGCAGCATGTCGGCCAGAGCGGAGCTCGGCACGCTCGTGAGCAGGGCGATCCTGCCCGGAAAGGCTGGCAGGGCCCGCTTGCGCGCGGGATCCAGAAGGCCTTCCGGTTCCAGGATGGCGCGCACCCGCTCGAACTGACGCAGCACGGTGCTCAGGGCCGGCCGCACATCCAGCACCTGCACGGCCAGGGTGGCCCTGGCGCTCCAGAAGCTGAGCCGCCCCACCACCACCACGCCGTCGCCATCCTCCGGCACGTAGCTGAGCCGGCGCAGCTGTGAAGCCCACACCACCCCGGTGATCGTGGCCTCGCCATCGCTGAGGCTGAGCCAGAGGTGCCCCTTCTTGAGCTGAGGGCGGCCCACACTGGCCTCCAGCAGGAAGCGCGGCGCGAAGCCCCGATCGAGCAGGGTGGCGATGGCGGCATTGAGCTCCGCCACCCGGTAGCGAGGCAATCCCTCAGCACTGCCTGAGAAGACAGCCGCCAGTGCCTCCTGGCCGGAACCGCGGGGCAGCGCCTCGGGGAGGGTGTCCGGGGGTAGGGCGGAACCCTGGCTCGCGTTGCGTAGGGGCATGAACAACGGCCGGCCTCCCAGGCTAGGGCGCGGTGCCGGGGGGAAGCGCGCTGGCGGAGTGCATCCGGTCTGCCTGGGCGTCACCGCCCTCCTCCCGAAGGATGGCACTAGCGTTTCGCCGCCTGCAGTCGTTCCAACGACCTTCTTCTCCGTGACCGGCGTTCCCAGGCCCCGCGAGCAGCTGCTGCGCCAGCTCACGGCCGAGCTGCCCACTTCCCCGGAGCTGGTGCTGGTCACCGATCTCGATGGCACGCTGCTCGGCGGGTCTGATCCCAGGCGCCGCCGTGTCTACAGCTGGCTGCGGGACCAGCGGTCGCGGGTGCTGCATGTGTTCTGCACCGGCCGTGATCTTGCCTCGGTGGAGCGGCTGCTGCTGGAGGAGCGGGAGCTGGGCCTGGGCTCCCCCCATCTGGTGATCGGCGATGTGGGCTGCACCGTGGCCTGTGGCGAGAGCCTTCAGCCTCTCCATCAGGTGGTGGAGCCGATCGAGGCCCGCTGGCGTGGGCTGCCGGAACGGCTGCTGCCACTGCTGGCCGGCATTCCAGGGATTGCCCCCCAGCCGGAAAGCGCCCAGCGGCGCCTCGCCTACCGGATCGATCCGGCAGCGCTCGATGCGGCGCTGCTTGCCGCCATCGAAGCCCATGGTGTGGATTGTCTCGTCTCCGACAACCGCTATCTCGATGTGCTGCCGGCGGGCGTGAACAAGGGGTCCACCCTGCTCTCAGTGCTGGCCTGGCTGGAGCTGGACCATGGCCGGGTGGTCACCGCCGGAGACAGCCTCAACGACCTCGCCATGTTCGAGACCGGCCTCAAGGGTGTGATGGTGGGCAACGCCGAGGCGGCGCTGGTGGCCCAGCTGCCCCGCCTGCCCGCCACCTTCCGCGCCCGCGCCCACGGCTGTGAGGGGATCGTGGAGGGACTGCGCCACTTCGGCTTTGCCCATCTGCTGGAAGGGATGGCCGGATCCCCTCAGCCCTGCCGGCGGCTCTGCCGCTCCAGCCCTGCCTTGGTGAGGGAGGTGGCGATCGCCTGGGCCGGATCCTCAGGCCAGGGATGGCGTGGGTAGCGGCCGCGCAGCTCGCGCCGCACCTCCGCATAGCCTCCGGCCCAGAAGCTGGCCAGGTCGCGGCTGATCGCTGCCGGTCGGCCCGCCGGCGAGAGCAGATGCACGCTGACGGGCAGCCTCCCCTCCAGGAGGCAGGGATGATCCCTCCAGCCGAACAGCTCCTGAAGCTTCACCGCCAGCACCGGCTCCTCACCGCTGTAATCCAGCTCGACCTCGCGTCCGGAGGGAACGGGGATTCGCTCCGGCAGCCACCGCTCGAGCTGCTGCCTCTGCTCCCAGGCCAGGTCTCCCCAGAGCGCGCTGATCAGATCCAGCTGCCGCAGATCCTGGCGGCTGCGCAGCCCCTCCAGTGCCGCTCCGAGCCAGGAGCCTGGGTGCTGGCTGAGCGTCTGCCAGGTGCGGTCTGGCCAGGGGGGCCCCAGGTGGCGGTGGGCAAGGGCCAGTCTCTGCTGGAGGTTGCGGCTGCGGGGCGTCCAGGGAAGGGCCTCCAGGCCCATCCGTGCCAGCCCCTCGTGCATCGCCGCCAGCACCTCTTCGCCGCCGGCGCCGGGCCAGGGGGAGCGCTCCAGAACCAGGGCTCCGAGTCGAAGCAGCCGCTCGCAGCGCACCCGTTCCCCATCGGCATCCCATCGCGCCTCCAGCACGGTGTCGCCCTCCGCCTCGGCGAGCTCCTCCAGCAGCGCCGGATCGAGCCGCACCGCCAGCTGGATGCGGGCCTCGCGTCCCTGCCCATCTGCAGCGGCGATCGCCAGGGCTGAGGCGGCGGCCAGGGGATCCTCCGCCGGGAGCCAGGCTCCGCGACCGCCGCGCAGCAGAAACCGGCCGCTGCTCTCCTCCCGGGCCAGGCCGATGCGCTCGGGGAAGGCCCAGCCGATCAGGCGTGCGGCGTTGCGCTCCTCCGCCGCGGTCGCGCCGAGCGCCTCAGGCTCCCCGCTCTGCTGCCCAGGGCCGGCCATCGCAGGATTCGCGGCCAGGGTGGTCACCACCTGCCGCTGAAGCTGCTGCTGCAGGGTCTTCAGCTCCCGCCGCCGCGAGGCTCTGCCCGGTGCCAGGAGATCGCCCGCTTCCCCCGGCCGGGCTCGCAGCCAGTCGAGGCGTTGCAGCAGATCGCAGCCCAGACGCCGTGCGTCGAGGGGATCCCGCTCGCTGAGCAGCACGGCCAGCGCACAGGCCAGATCGAGGCAGCCGGCCGAGGCAGCCCGCAGCAGCATGTGGGCGAGCCGCGGCGGCAGGCCGAGCCGGGCCATTGCGCGGCCATGGCGGGTGATGCGCCCCTCGCTGTCGAGGGCCGCCAGCTGCTGCAGCAGGGCCCTGCCCTCGCTGAGTGCCGGCCGTGGAGGGGGATCCAGCCAGGGCAGCTCCTCCCCCAGCCCCGCTCCCCAGGCCGCCAGCTGGAGCACCACCGGCAGTGGATCACACACCTGCAGCTCCGGCGGATCGAAATCTGGCCGGTTGATCGAGGAGCCCGGGCTCCAGAGCCGCACGCAGCGCCCGGCACCCTGCCTCCCGGCGCGTCCGCGTCGCTGTTCGGCGCTGGCCAGGCTGGCCGGCAGCGTCAGCAGACGGTCCATGCCGCTGCCGGGATCGAAGCGGTTGCGTCGGCTGAGGCCGCTGTCGACCACCAGGCGCACCCCCGCGATGGTGAGGGAGCTCTCGGCGATGCTCGTGGCCAGCACCACACGCCCGCCGGGATGGGCGCTGGGGCCGATGGCCCGCGCCTGATCCGCCAGGGGCTGCTGGCCATGGAGTGCCAGGCACTCCACCTGCTCCCCCCAGGGGCACGCCTGGATCGTGTCGAGCGTCTGCTCGATCTCCCGCCTCCCCGGCAGGAACACCAGGGCTGTGTCGCCGCGCCTCCGCTGCGGCAGCCAGTGCTCCTCCAGAGCGCGCTGCACCTGCCGCTCCAGCCGCTCTCCCTGGCGCGGCGGTTGGTGCAGCAGCTCCACCGGGTGGCTGCGGCCCTCACTGCTGATCACCGCGGCCTGATCGAGTGGCGCGGCCAGGGCAGCCAGATCGAGCGTGGCCGACATCACCAGCAGCCGCAGTTCGGGCCGCAGCAGCGCCCGCGCCTGGCGCAGCAGGGTGAGAGCGAGATCGCTGTCGGCCCCGCGTTCGTGGAACTCATCGAAGATCACACAGGCCACGCCCTCCAGGGCGGGGTCCTGCTGCAGGCGCCGCAGGAAGAGGCCGGCCGTGAGCACCTCCAGGCGCGTGGCCGCCGAGGTGCGGCTCTCCAGGCGAACGCTGTAGCCCACCCGTCGGCCCACCGGTTCGCCCAGGCCTGCCGCAAGCCGCTCCGCAGCCGCGCGGGTCGCCAGGCGCCTGGGCTCGATCAGCAGGATCCTGCCCTCATCGCCGAAGTGCCCCAGCAGGTGCAGGGGGACCCGTGTGGTCTTGCCGGCACCGGGTGGGGCCTGCAGCAGGAGCGTGGCCCCCGCGGGGAGTGCCGCGGCGATCGCCCCGAGCTGGCCGTCGATCGGCAGGGAGTCGGTCAGGGAATCGGGCAGGGAGCGGCGACCCTGCGCCTCAGCGCACGTGGCGGATGCCATCCACCGGGTGGTAGTCCTCACCGGTGGTTTCGTGGAACACCATGGCGGGAAGCCCTGTTTCGAACATCGTCTGCAGCGCTTCCTTGAGATAGGGATTCCAGCCTCCGGTGCTCACCGCGCCGTGCCGGACGGTCCAGTCCCAGGTGCCCTGCAGATCGCGGGGGATGCGTCCTTCGCGGTCGCGCCGTGCCACCAGATCCTGGGATTCCACGATCCCCACGAGGATCGGCTGCTTGCCATAGGCGGGAGTGAGGCTGAGTTCGAGCCGCACGGGATCCTCCTTCACCAGCTTCAGCCGGAAGCGGGGAGGCAGCTTGAGACTGCCGAGCACTGCCGCCACGATCCTGGTTCGCTGATCCACCTTGAGCTCCACCTGCGGCCTCCGCCTCGGTCAATGATCACCTGCTCAAGAGTAGGCAGCTGTGCCTCCGCCGCTGCCCGTGCCTGGATCGGATCGCCGGCCGGCGGCTGATGTCAGGCGGCCTCACCGGGGTAGGCGTTCTGCTCGTTGTCGCCGCTGAATCGCACCGTGAGCAGGTCTTCCTTGGTGAGCTGACCCTCGGCATCGAGAAGTTCGGGGTGGATCGTGAGGCGACCGGTGCGGTCATCTCCCCTGGCAGCGGGGGCCGTCTGGCGGCTGCGCTCCAGCGGAGCCGAGGCTGCTCTGAATCCGCGGGACATCACTCGGAACGCCTGCCAGAGCAGCACCAGGAAGCAGACGCCGTAGAGCAGGGGGAAGATCTGCGCCAGAAGGGTGGGCATGGGATTCAGAAGCCCGTGGGTGCCGCGGTGTTCCCCATCATCACCCCTCCTGCGTGCTGCTGCTCGTGGCCAGCATCCAGGCCCAGAGCGTGGTGCAGGCGGCACCGAAGGCCAGAAAGGCCAGCAGGAGGCGGCTGGTGTCCATGGCAAGAAACAAAAGTTTACACAGCATAGGTCTGCTGGATCCTGGGCCGTGGGAGGGCGGGTCGGTTTCCTGGCCTTCGTGCGCGGTCAGAGGGCTGCCTACGGTCGTGGTCCTCTCCTTCCAGCCCACGCGTGGCTCTCCCCATCCGCGCCATGGCCTCCACGGCTGCCCTCCTGGCAGCGTTCGCTGGCCTCCCACCCGCTGTCTCAACGTTGCCGGCACGCGCCCAGTCGGGCGCGGCGGCCGCCCTCTCCCGTCAGTCGTTCGTGGCGGCGGCGGTTCGCCGCAGCGGGCCGGCCGTGGTGACCATCGACACCGAGCGCACCGTGGTCGCCTCCGGTGGTGGCGGCGCCTCTGCTCTGCTCAACGACCCCTTCTTCCGCCAGTTCTTCGGGCTCCCTCCCGCCGCGATGGCCCCCTCGCGGCGCACCGAGCGAGGCCAGGGAAGCGGCGTGATCATCCAGACCGATGGCCTGGTGCTCACCAATGCCCACGTGGTGGAGCGCTCCGACCGGGTCACGGTGGGTCTGCAGGGGGGGCAGCGCTACGAGGCGCGCGTGGTGGGTGCCGATCCCGTGACCGATCTCGCCGTGCTGCGGCTCAGCGGACCGGGGCCCTGGGCGGTGGCACCCCTGGGCAATTCCGATGCCCTGCAGGTGGGTGACTGGGCGATCGCGGTGGGCAATCCCTTCGGCCTCGACAACACGGTGACGCTCGGCATCGTGAGCAGTCTCAACCGCAATGCCGGCAAGCTCGGCATCACCGATAAGCGGCTCGACCTGATCCAGACCGACGCAGCGATCAATCCAGGCAACTCCGGCGGTCCTCTGCTCAATGCCGATGGCGAGGTGGTGGGGATCAACACCCTGGTGCGTTCGGGGCCCGGCGCCGGCCTGGGCTTCGCGATCCCGATCAACCGGGCCCGCGGCATCGTGCGGCAACTGCTGGCCACGGGCCGGGCGAGCCACCCGATGATCGGCGTGGCCCTCGGACCCCTGCCCCAGCCCAATCCACTGGGCCTGAATGCGGGCGTGGTCGTGGCCTCCGTGCAGCCCGGAGGGCCGGCGGACCGCGCCGGACTCCTCCAGGGGGATGTGGTGGTTGCCGCTGCAGGGCGCAGTATCGACACCCCATCGCAGCTGGTGGCATCTGTGGAGGCGGCAGGGGTGGGTCGGCCGCTCGATCTGCGCGTGAACCGCAAGGGGCAGGTTCAGAACGTGCAGGTGGTACCGGTCGAGATGACACCCGCCTTGTTGCGGCGCTGAAGGACTCAGCCCTGCAGACCAGGATCCCCGGAGATGCGGGGCGGGGCGCCCAGCTGCTGCCGCATCACCCACTGGGTGGCGGCCTTCTGGCTGTGCCAGGCCTGCAGAAGCTGCTTGGCGATGCCCCTGAGTTCCTCAGGATCACAGGTGGCATCGAGGGCCCGGTTCATCCGCTCGATCTCGAACTGCTGGCCGAGGCTGAGGGTGAGGGGATCGAGCATGACGGCCCAGGGGCATCAGGACCCAAGAAAACTACAAACTGTTTCAAGAAGCCTCGTATCGATCGCAACAGAGACAGGTCCCTGGTCAGCGAACCCTCGCCTTGCAGCTGCTGCAGGTGCCTTGCGGTCATCATTGGGGGCGGGCGCTGTCAGGGGATCGCAACCAGGGGGATCGCGGCCTGAGAATCGCAGCCTGGGGGTCGCGGCGCTGCTGCGGTTGTCTGTCAGCTCGCCCTGGCTTTCCCAGAACGGCTTGCGTCCTCGGAGTCGCCTCGGCGGGCGGCCCGGCGGGCTTCCTCGCGCTGCTGCTGCCGGCGCCGGTTCTGCGCTCGCTGGTCGGCCTGCTCCTTCTCGAGGCGCAGGCGCTCACCCTCCTCGGCCTCCTCGCGCTTCTTCTCCTGGTAATAGGCGTAGTCGCCGCGGTAGAGCACCAGTTCGCCATCGCGCAGTTCCACGATCCGGTTGGCCACCCGCCCGATGAAGTAGCGGTCGTGGGAGACCAGCAGGGCCGCTCCCTCGTAGGCCAGCAGCGCTTCCTCCAGCATCTGCTTGGCGGGGATGTCGAGGTGGTTGGTGGGTTCATCAAGCACCAGCAGGTTGCAGGGGGTGAGCAGCATCAGCGCCAGGGCCAGCCGCGCCTTCTCTCCTCCCGAGAGCCTGCCAACCTCCTTGAAGACGCTGTCGTCGCTGAAGCCGAAGTTGCCCAGCAGCGAACGCACCTGGGTCTGCGTCCAGTCGGGCACCGCCTCGAACAGCGTGTCGATCACACGGCGGCCGAGATCCAGGGCCTCGGCCTGGTTCTGCTCGAAGTAGCCGGCCAGCACGTTGTGGCTCCCCAGGGCGGCTTCACCCTCATCGGGCTGTTCGAGGCCCATCACCAGCCGCAGCAGGGTGGATTTGCCGGCGCCGTTAGGACCCACGAAGGCGATGCGATCGCCCCGCTCCACCTCGAGACTGGCGCCCAGGAAGAGGATGCGATCGCCATAGCTGTGGCTGAGATCGCGGATCGAGGCCACCTGCCGGCCCGAGCGCGGCGCCGGCGGGAACTGGAAGCGCGGACCGGCCAGGCTCTCCAGCGGCGCCTCGATCCGCTCCACCTTCTCCAGCAGCTTCTCGCGGCTCTTGGCCTGGGTGCTGCGCGTGGCGCTGGCCCGGAAGCGGTCGATGTAGGCCTGCTGGCTGGCCAGCTCCTTCTGCTGGCGCTCGAAGGCGGCCAGCCCCGCCTCCCGTTCGAAGGCCTTCTGCTCGAGGTGCTGGCTGTAGTTGCCCAGATAGCTGCGTGAAATGCCCCGCTCGGTTTCCACGATCTGGTTGCAGACCCGATCGAGGAAGGCGCGGTCGTGGCTGATCACCACCAGCGGGCAGGTCTGGGAGGTCAGATAGGTCTCCAGCCACTGGATCGTTTCCACGTCCAGGTGGTTGGTGGGTTCGTCGAGCAGCAGCAGATCCGGCTCCTGCAGCAGGATCTTGCCCAGGGCGATGCGCATCTGCCAGCCGCCCGAGAAGTCTCCCACCCGCCGCTCGGCCTCCTCGGCGGCGAAGCCGATGGTGGGCAGCAGCTTGTCGATGCGGGCATCGAGCTCGTAGCCGTGCAGGGCCTCGAAGCGGCTCTGGAGCGCACCGAGCTCCTCGATCAAGCGGTCGAGCTGATCGGCATCGGCCGCCGCCTCGCCGCCCATCGCCTCCTCCACAGCGGTGCGCAGGTTGAGCACCTCAGCCGCTTCGCCGAAGGCCTGAAACAGCTCGGCGCGCACGGTGCGGCGGGGATCCACATCAAATTCCTGCTGCAGATACACGATGCGGGGGGCTCCCTGCTTCACCACCTGGCCGCTGCTCGCTTCCTCGAGCCCGGCGATGATCCGCAGCTGGGTGGATTTGCCGGCGCCATTGACTCCCACCAGCCCGATCCGATCACCCGCCTTCACCTCCCAGCTCACATCACGCAGCACCTCGCCGGTGGGATAGATCTTGCCGATCCGTTCGAGGCGAAGCACAGCGGGGGTCTGAACCTGCGGGCATCATCCCGCGCGGCGGCCCTCGGCCCTGACGGCAGACTGGTGATCCACGCCCCGTTCAACCGCCATGATCCGCAGGCTCGAACAGGTGGCTGCCCTCGTGGTGGCGGCGGGGCTGGCGCTGGTGAGCTACTGGCTGTTCTTCAGCTGGGCTCGCGGCGGCGGCGCTGACGAGCGCCTGCCGGGAGCCCCGCGACGGTCACTGGAGCCATCTCCTTCGCTGCGGCTGGCCGCTCCCCAGCGGCGGCCTGGCTCAGAGACCCCCGCGCGCCTTGAGCAGCCAGTGGCTGGTGCTGCCATCATCGAGGCTGGCCAGATGGGCCTTCACCAGCTCCGCGGTGACGGGAAGACCTTCCTGCTCTCCGATCTGCACGATGCGTGAGAGGGCGCCGCTGGGATCCTGCAGGGCCTGACGGAACAGGGCCTGGGTGAGTTCCGGGTCGGCACTGATGCGGCCATACAGCGCAGCGGCGTTCTCGGCGGTCATGGCAACCGGATCATCTGGCCCGACGCTAGTTCGTCGGCTCCGGCCCGGCAGGCCTTCGAGCCTGAGAATGCTGCCGTGAAGCCGATCCTTCAGGCGGCGCTGGGCTGGCTGTCGTCTTCGGTGCCACTCGCGCTCGCATCCTCCATGCTGCGGGCATCGAGACAGAGCACCTTGCGCAGCTGGGCGTAGTTGGCGGCGAGGCCCTGGCGGCCCTCCTGCTGGGCCCCGTATTCGGCGCGCTGGAGCACGTGATGGAGGTGGGTGAGCAGGTAGGTGCTGATCACCGCGGAGACCAGCACGTCGCTGCGCTCGGGCCTGGCGGCGCGGCGGCTGCTGCTGGCGGTTGAGGCCGAACGGCTGCGCTGCGCCCGCTGCGGGGGGCGCACGTCGGCAGGGGGGAGGGAAGGCTGTCGGGAAGTGGCCATGGGTGGTGCGGCACAGGGGCCGGGAGGATCCGCGGGAGCGCGATCCGTTCCACAACCCTACTCCTGGATACTACCCTTGCCAGCATCAGTACACTTTTTCGTACCCGATCGGATCCCGGCCCGTGCCCACCCGCCAGACCTCCTCCAGCGGGCGGCCGAAATCCCCCCGCATTCAGGTGGTGCTGCCGGAAGATCTCTGTGATCGTCTGGCCCTCCTCGCCGAGGAGGAATCCCGCACCGTGAGCAACATGGCCAAGGTGCTGATCCAGCAGGGGGTGGAGCGGCGCGAGAGGGAGCGCTCCGGCGCTTCCGCTCCCGGGCGCACCGATCGCTTCCGTGCGGAGCTGGAGCGGCGCGAGGGCGGCAGCAGCCGGCCGCGGCCGCCGCGGCGCCTGCGGCTGCGGCCACCCCGGGGCTGAGCGGGGCTCCGCAGCAGGCTGCGCGCCGCGGCTGCAGAGCGGCGCTCAGCCTGGCGGCCCGGCAGCCGCTCCCGGGCAGTCGACCCGCACCCCCAGCCGTGATGCCCTGCGGGCTCCGGTGACCGCCGGCAGGGAGCCGGGATGGCCTCGCTGATGCCACCAGGCCAGCAGGGCAAAGGCCAGGGCCTCGCGCTCACTGTCGCCGATCCCCTGCTCCGCCAGGGGCAGCACGGCGCAGCCGCGGCAGCGGCGGCGCAGCTGCTCGATCAGGAAGCCATTGCGGGCGCCGCCCCCCGCCACCAGCAGCTCCAGGGGCCGAGGGCCCCGCTCCAGATCCGCCGCCACCACGGCGGCGCTGAAGGCGCTGAGGGTGGCCAGGGCGTCAGCCGCTTCGGCTCCTGCTGCGGTTTCTGCAGGGCCGGAGGCGGGGGGGGGTGCCCCCGCCAGGCCGCTGCCGGATTCCTGGCGGAAAGCCTGCAGATCGGCGAGGCGCCGGTTCAGGTCGTGCGCACCGAAACTCTCCCGCCCCGTGGATTTCGGGGGTGTGCGGCGAAAGTAGGGTTCCTCCAGCCAGCGCTGGATCAGTGGCTCCAGCACCCGGCCGCCGGCCGCCCAGCGCCCTTCGGCATCGAAGCTCAGGGCCCCGTTGCTGAACCGGCTCACGGCCAGATCCAGAAGCGTGTTGGCCGGGCCGCAGTCCCAGCCGCGCACCCCCGCGTTGCGCTCGGGTCCGCAGGCCGGTGGCAGCAGGGTGAGATTGGCGATGCCGCCGAGATTGAGCAGGGCCCGCCAGCCGCCGATGCCGCCCAGCAGGGCATCGTCGGCTGGGGGAACGAGGGGGGCTCCCTGGCCACCGAGGGCGAGATCGGCGCTGCGGAAATCGTGCACCACGGGCGCCTGCAGCAAGGCGGCCAGCAGCGGAGCCTGCAGCAGTTGCCAGCTGGCTCCGCGCCTGCCGCCGGCGGGATCCGGCGGGCGATGCCAGAGGGTCTGGCCATGGCAGCCCACCAGCTCGGCCCGCTGCTCGGGGTCGCAGGCTCGCGCGGCGAGGGCCTGCTGCTCGGTCACCGCCTCGGCCAGGTCGAGCAGTTCGGCGCTGGTGCTGCTGGCTCCCTGCCCGATGGCCACCAGCCTGCGGCGCAGATCCGCCGGATAGGGATGGGAGGCGCTGGCCAGGATCCGCCAGCGGGGCCTGCGTGGACGTCCGCTGAAGCTGGCGAGCACCGCATCCACCCCATCGGCGCTGGTGCCGCTCATCAGGCCCAGCACACGCATGGCTGGGCTCAGGCCGAGGGGAGGGCTTCGAGCGCCTTGTAGGAGCCCATCACCACCAGCAGCTCGCCGGCACCGAGAACGGTGGAGGCCGGAGGATTGAAGGTGAGCCGGTTCTGCTGACCAGCCGCCAGCACGGTGACCTGGAAGTTGCGGCGGAGGTTGAGTTCCCGCAGCGACTGGCCCACGAAGCTCGGGGGTACGGTGATCTCCTCGATGCCGTTGGTGTCGTCGAGCCGCAGCCGCTCCAGCAGGTTGGGGCGCACCAGCTCCCGGCCCAGCCGGGCCCCCTGCATCCGCGAAGGAAAGACCACCCGGTCGGCGCCCACCCGCTGCAGCATCCGTTCGTGAAGCGTGCTGGTGGCCCTGGCGATCACCTGGCGCACCTGGCTGCCGCTGCCGTCCTTCACGATCAGGGTGGCGGTGATGCTCGCCTCCAGGGGGTCGCTGATCGCCACCACCACGGTGTCCACGTCGAGGGCTCCCGAGGCGCGCAGAGCTTCCTCATCCGTGCAGTCGACGACCCGGGCCTCGATGCCCGGGGCGAACTGGCGCAGATCGTCGATCGCCCGCTGGTTGGCGTCGATCGCGAGCACCTCGGCACCGGCCTTGAGCAGCTCTTCACACACCGCTCCGCCGAATCGGCCGATGCCGATCACGGCGAAGCTTCCAGGCCGGATGTCCGGCCGCCAGGGCCACCACTGCGTCATGCCTCAGCGGTTCGGCTGGGGGGTGGTGCGCAGGTAGGGGCGGATCTCGGTGACGCCCTTGGGGAAGCGGCTGCGGGCATCCTCGGTGGAGATCGAGGGCACCACCACGCAGTCGTCGCCGTCCTTCCAGTTCACCGGGGTGGCGACGGAGTGATGGTCGGTGAGCTGCAGCGAGTCGATCACGCGCAGGATTTCAGCGAAGTTGCGGCCGGTGCTGGCGGGATAGGTGATCTGCAGGCGCAGCTTCTTGTTGGGATCGATGATGAAGACCGAACGCACCGTGAGGTTGTTGAGGGCATTCGGGTGGATCATGCCGTAGAGATCGCTCACCGTCTTGTCGGCATCGGCGAGGATCGGATAATCCACCACCGTGCACTGGGTTTCATTGATGTCGCCGATCCAGCCTTTGTGGCTTTCGGCGGAATCCACGCTCAGGGCGATCGTCTTCACGTTGCGCTTCTCCCACTCGGGCCGCAGACGTGCCACTTCACCCAGCTCGGTGGTGCAGACCGGGGTGTAGTCGGCCGGGTGGGAGAACAGCACCACCCAGCTGTCGCCGGCGAAGTCGTAGAGGTTGATGGGACCGAGCTGCGAGTCCTGGGTGAAATCGGGAACGGTGTCGCCGAGCTGCAGTGCCATGGCACGGGAAGGATCAACCCTCCGATGCTGGCACAGGGCTGTCTGCTGCGCCTGCCTCGGGCGCGGGCCAGCGGCTCAGGAGCTCACAGAGGTGGCGCAGGCCCAGCCGGGCCGTGGCCGACACGAACACCATGCCCGGCACCAGTGCGGCGGCCCGCTCCAGCTCGCCGGCAGGGCAGCGGTCGATCTGATTGCCGATCACCAGGCGTGGCAGGTTGGCCCCGAGCTGATCCAGCAAGCGGTGCACGCTCTGCAGCTGCTCCGGCCAGGCCGGATCACTCAGATCCACCACCAGCAGCAGCGCATCGGCATCGAGGGCCTCCTCGAGGGTGGAGCGGAAGGCCTCCACCAGCGGTGGCGGCAGATCCTCGATGAACCCCACCGTGTCGGTGACCAGCAGCGCCCGGTCGCCGCAGGAGGTCGCCGCCGTTGCGGCGCTGACCCCCAGGCTCACCCGTCGGGTGGTGGGATCCAGGGTGGCGAACAGCCGGTTCTCGGCCAGCACCCCTTCGCCGGCCGCCGCGCCGGTGAGGGCATTGAGCAGCGAGCTCTTGCCGGCATTGGTGTAGCCCACCAGCGCCATCCGACGCTCGCCGCGCCGGCCCTGCCGCAGGCGAGCCCGGTGTTCCCCGAGCGCGCGCACGTCGCGCTGGAGTCGTTCGATCCGCCGCGCGATGGCGCGGCGATCCTTCTCCAGCTGCGTTTCCCCCGGGCCACGGGTGCCGATGCCGCCGCCCTGGCGCGAGAGGCTGAGGCCGCGGCCGCTGAGCCGGGGAAGTCTGTAGCGCAGCTGGGCGAGCTCCACCTGGAGCCGGCCTGCGGCACTGGCGGCACGCTGGGCGAAAATATCGAGAATCAGCTCGCTCCGGTCGCTCACCGGCAGATCGAGCAGCCGCTCCAGGTTTCTGGCCTGCACCGGGGTGAGTTCGCGGTCGGTGACCACCAGCGAGGCGCCCAGCCGCCGGGCCTCCAGAGCCGCCTCGCGGAGTTTGCCCTCCCCCCAGAGGGTGGCGGCAGCACCGC
>Ga0169931_10007326_pt1 | contig 16374 bp, 16 predicted proteins | sample Kivu_15m_20L_FD_129675 | JGI IMG/M metagenome (GOLD analysis project Ga0169931, IMG submission 129675) | Freshwater microbial communities from Lake Kivu, Western Province, Rwanda to study Microbial Dark Matter (Phase II) - Kivu_15m_20L... | ecosystem: Environmental > Aquatic > Freshwater > Lake...
CACCTGATCCGCCAGGGGGATCCCCCCCAGCCGCTCCACCTCCCGCACGCCGGTGGGGCTGGTGACATTGATCTCACTGAGGCGGCCATCGATCACGTCGATGCCCACAAAGAACAGGCCTTCGGCCTTGAGGGCCGGCGCCAGTTCAGCGCAGATGTGGCGCTCCTGATCGGTGAGGTTGGTGGCCTCGGGCTGGCCGCCCACCGCCAGGTTGCTGCGAAATTCGCCGCCGCTCGGCACCCGGTTGACCGCCCCCAGCGGCTCCCCATCCACCAACAGGATGCGCTTGTCGCCGGCGCTCACCCCGGGCAGGAACGCCTGCACCATCACCGGCAGGCTCTCCATCGCCGTCACCAGCTCCAGCAGGGCCCGCAGGCCAGGGGTGCTGGCGGAGGCAAACACCACCCCCTGACCGGCCCGTCCCCCCAGGGGCTTGAGCACCACCTCCCGGTGCTCGGCCGTGAAGGCGGCCAGGGCCTCGACGCGGCTGGCCACCAGGGTGGGCGCCATCAGGTGACTCCAGCGCAGGGCGCTGAGTTTCTCGTTCCAGGCCCGCAGCGCCGCCGGGCTGTTCAGCACCCGCACCCCCTGGCGCTCGGCCAGCTCCAGCAGGTGGGTGGCGTAGAGGTAGGCCTCATCCACGGGGGGGTCCTTGCGCATCCACACGTGCGCAAAGCTCTCCAGCGGCAGCCGCTGGGGTTCGCCAAGGCCATACCAGGGTTCACAGATCACGGGGGTGGCGGTGACCCAGGTGCCATGGCCGCGCCCTGCCACCGGTCCAGGGAGCTCGGCGGCGGTGAGATCGGCCGCCGACAGGTCTGCCAGGGTGCACACCCACACCTGCTCCCCAGCCCGCTGCGCCGCCTGCATCAGGGCGACGCTGGAATCCTTGGCTGGGTTGAGCCGCGCGATCGGATCGATCACGAACAGTTGAGAGGCCACCGCTCAGCTCGCCAGCAGGGCGTCGAGCTGGCCAGAGCGCTCGAGGGCATGGAGATCGTCGCAACCGCCCACGTGCTGGCCGTTGATGAAGGTCTGGGGCACACTGCGCCGCCCGCCAGTCTTGGCCGCCATCGCCGAGCGGGCCGCTTCATCGCCATCGATGGCGAACTCCGTGTAGGCCACGCCCTTGCGATCGAGCAGGGCCTTGGCGCGGATGCAGAAGGGACAGGCCCGCCAGGTGTAGATCTCAACGGTGGCGGCCATCTCAGACGATCCCAACAAGCACTTGGAATCGTAGAAGCGGGCGCAGAGCCGGGCGGGCGATCAGCCTTTCTGCTGTTTAGCTAAGTCATGACTTAGCCAGGCCTGCCGAGAGGCAAGGCATCACTCAGGCGTGCCCCATCCCAATCCAGCCCGGCTGGCGCTGACCACCAGCACTGACCACCGGCGCTGATACGGTCAACCCATCAGCAACCCTCCGCACCCCGCCGTGACCGCCGCCATCCCGGTGCTCGACCTCACCGACTTCAAGCGCGACCTCTCCGAGCTCACCGACCGCCTGGGCAACGCCCAGGACTGTCTTTGACGTACCGGCACTGAAAGCACGGCAGCAGGACCTCGAGCAGCTGGCCTCCCAACCGGATTTCTGGGACGACCAGAAGCAGGCCCAGGCCAAGATGCGCCAGCTCGATGAGGTGAAGGCCCAGCTCGAACAGCTCAGCCAGTGGCAGGCGGCCGTGGCCGATGGTGAAGCCACCCTCGAGCTCTACGGCCTCGAGCCCGACGACGACCTGCTGGCCGAATCCAACACCGCCCTGCAGACACTCAAAGCCGACCTCGATCGTTGGGAACTGGAGCGCCTGCTCTCCGGCCCCTACGACAAGGAGGGCGCCGTGATCTCGATCAACGCCGGCGCCGGCGGCACCGACGCTCAGGACTGGGCCCTGATGTTGATGCGGATGTACACCCGCTGGGCCGAAGACCACGGCATGAAAGTGACCGTGGACGAACTCAGCGAGGGGGAGGAAGCGGGCATCAAAAGCTGCACGATCGAGATTGAGGGCCGCTACGCCTATGGCTACCTGCGCAACGAGAAGGGCACGCACCGGCTGGTGCGCATCTCGCCGTTCAACGCCAACGACAAGCGGCAAACCAGCTTTGCCGGCGTGGAGGTGATGCCCAACATCGAGGCGGAGGTGAAGCTCGACATCCCCGACAAGGACCTGGAAATCACCACCTCGCGCTCGGGTGGAGCCGGCGGCCAGAACGTCAACAAGGTGGAAACGGCCGTGCGCATCCTGCACATCCCCACGGGCCTGGCCGTGCGTTGCACCCAGGAGCGCTCCCAGCTCCAGAACAAGGAAAAGGCGATGGCCCTGCTGATGGCCAAGCTGCTGGTGATCGCCCAGGAGCAGCGGGCCGCCGAGATCGCCGACATCCGCGGCGACATTGTGGAAGCGGCCTGGGGCAACCAGATCCGCAACTACGTGTTTCACCCGTACCAGATGGTGAAGGATCTGCGCACCCAGCACGAAACCACCGACGTGCAGGGCGTGATGGACGGCGACCTGGATCCCTTCATCCAGAGCCTGCTGCATGCTGGCGTCGAGGTGGGAGCAAGCAGCGATGACTGACGACCCAGGCCCTCCGGCCCCCCAGGCTCCTGGCGAGAACCCCAGCTTCATCAAACTGGCCATGCGCAACATGGTGCGCAAGGGCCGCCAAAGCCTGTTTCACTTCGGCCTCACCGCCCTCGGCCTCACCGGCTTCCTCGTGCTGATCGCCTGGCTGGGCCGGCCGCAGCTGCCAGGGGGCTGAGATGGCCGCCCCCCCCGATCTCGACCTGGCCTTCGCCGCCGACACGGAGCTGCCGCCGGAGCTGCTGGCGGCCGCCGGCCCCTGGGCCGATCCGCTCAGCGGTGCGGAGGCCTGGCACACCCGTATGGAGGACTGGCTGGCCCAGCTGAGCGGCGAGCTGCCCCCCCACCTGCAAGCCCCCGCCTACAGCCTGGGGTTGAGCCTGGTGGGCGACGCCGAAATCGCCACCCTCAACACCGACTGGCGCAGCAAGGACGGCCCCACCGACGTGCTGGCCTTCGCCGCCCAGGATGACGACCTCAATGGCGCCCCGCCGATGCCCTTGCCCGCCGATGCGGACGGGGCTGAATCCCTGGAACTGGGCGACATCGTGATCTCGGTGGACACCGCCGCGCGCCAGGCGGCTGAACACGGCCACAACCTGGAGCAGGAATTGCTGTTTCTGGCCAGCCACGGCCTGCTGCACTTGCTGGGCTGGGACCACCCGGACGACACCAGCCTGGAAGCCATGCTGGCGCGCCAGGAGCAGCTCGTTAACGTGCCAACGGAGCCATGACGAGCCTGCGTCCCCTGCCACCACCCGAGCCCGTTCCGCCGCAGGTCCTGCCGCAGACCCGGGGCCGCCGCCTGCGGGCAAGAGCCTGGACGGTGGCAGGAGACCTGCCCGCCAGTTTTCGCTACGCCGCGCAGGGGCTGGCCTACGGCTTCGCCAGCCAGCGCAACTTCCGCATCCACGTCATCACCGGCGCCGTGGTATTCGGCCTGGGGCTGTGGCTGCAACTCCCCACGGCCCAGCTGGCCGTGCTGGTGCTCACGGTGACAGCGGTGCTGGTGCTGGAGCTGCTCAACACTGCCACGGAAGCGGTGGTCGACCTGGCCATCGGCCGCCAATTCCACCCCCTGGCGCGGATCGCCAAGGACTGCGCCGCCGCCGCGGTGCTGGTTGCGGCCCTGGCGTCGCTGATGATCGCCCTATTGCTGCTGGTGCCACCGCTGCTCACCCGGCTGGGCCTTTGAATGGGGGCAGGCCAGGCGCGGCGATGCTTCTCGTTCTCGACAACTACGACAGCTTCACCTTCAACCTGGTGCAGTACCTGGGCGAGCTGGCGGCGGATCATCCGATCGCCGCCGACCTGCGCGTCGAGCGCAACGACGCCCTCACCCTGGAGCAGATTCGCGCGCTGGCCCCCGCCGCCATCCTGATCTCCCCCGGCCCCGGCGACCCCGACCAGTCGGGGGTGTGCCTGGAGGTGCTGCGCCAGCTCAGCCCCACCATCCCCACCCTGGGGGTGTGCCTGGGCCACCAGTCGATCGCCCAGGTTTACGGCGGCAAAGTGGTGCGGGCGAAGGAGCTGATGCACGGCAAGACCTCACCGGTGCACCACAGCGGCCAGGGCGTGTTTGAGGGGCTGGCCAACCCGCTCACCGCCACCCGCTACCACAGCCTGATCGCCGAGCGGGAATCCCTGCCCGACTGCCTCGAGATCACCGCCTGGCTGGGGGACGGCACGATCATGGGCCTGCGCCACCGCGATTATCCGCACCTGCAGGGGGTGCAATTCCACCCCGAAAGCGTGCTCACCCAGCAGGGCCATGCGCTGCTGGCCAACTTCCTGCGCCAGGCCAGCCAGCCAGCCGCCCCAGATCAGCTGGGTTAGCGTCACGCCGACTGCCGCCCCACCATGCGTCTGCTGCCCACCCTGGCCCTGAGCACCGCCCTGCTGGCCGCCGGCCCGGCCCTGGCCGGCAGTGGCGTCACGATCACCAGCTACGGCCACAGCGCCCTGCTGATCAGCGGCGGTGGCGCCAGCGTGCTGATCAACCCGTTCAAGGCGGTGGCCTGCGCCGCCGGCCTGGCGGAGCCACGGGTGAGCGCCACCGTGGTGCTGGCCAGCAGCCGCCTGCTGGATGAGGGTGCACCGGTGGCCCGCGGCAAGATGCTGGTGGATCCCGGCTCCTACAAAGTGGCCGGCCTGACGATCGAAGGCATCGCCGGCCCCCACGACCGCGTCGGTGGACGCCGCTTCGGCCAATCCACCCTCTGGCGCTGGAAGCAGGGCGGCCTCGACATCGCCCACCTGGGCGGCACCGCGGCCCGGCTCAGCCCCTCCGACAAGGTGATGCTGGGGCGCCCCGACGTGCTGATCATCGGCGTCGGCGGCGGCGCCAAGGTGTATACGGGTGCCGAAGCGGCTGAGGTGGTGCGAGAGCTCCAACCGCGCCGGGTGATCCCGGTGCAATACGTCAGCGGCAAAACTCCGAAAGACTGCGACCAGACCTCGGTGCAGCCGTTCCTCGATGCCATGACCGGCACCCCCGTGAAACGCACCGGCCGCAGCCTCAGCCTGCCCAGCAAGCTCGACGGCGGGCCGGTGATCGAGGTGATGCGTTAACCAGCTACGCCCAGATTCTCGATGGCGCTGTAGGCGGCCCAAAACCGCTGCATCTGCTCGGAGGTACCGAGGCTCACCCGCAGGGAGCCCTCGATCAACGGCTTGCCGGCCATCGAGCGCACCAGGATGCCGGCCTCCCGCAGACGCCGCTCCACGTCCTCAGCCGGGCTCTCGGGCCAGATCAAGAGGTAGTTGCCCCCAGCGGCGTGGTGCCGCACCCCGGCCAGCTGCAACTGCTGCACCAGCCAGGTGCGGGCCCGCAGCACCTCGTCAACAAAAGCATCGGTGTAAGGCTGATCAGCCAGGGCAGCATGGGCTGCTGTTACCGCAAAGCTGTTGATGTCGTAGGGGCCCGTGACACGCCCAATGCGATCAATCACCGGCGCTGCCCCGATCGCAAAGCCAATGCGCAACCCGGCCAGACCCGCCGTCTTGGCCAGGGAGCGCAGCACCACCAGATTCGGCGTGGTGTCGAAGTTGGCCGAGGGCAGCACGCTATCGCCGGTGAAGGCCTCATACAGCTCATCCACCACCACCAAGGTGGCGGGGGCCGCCGCCGCCAGCTCGAGGATCCGCTCGGGGGCCAGGCGGGTGCCAGTGGGGTTGTTGGGGTTGCAGATCAGCAGAATGCGCGGCCGGCGCGTCAGAGCGGCGCGAATCTCGTCGAGCGGGAAGGCGAAATCCGGCAGCCGGTAGGGGATGGCCTCGATCGCCATGCCCTGCATCTGGGCGCAAGGGGTGTAGTAGCCGAAGGTTGGCGATGTGGTGAGCAACGTCTCCCCGCGGTCGCCATAGGCGTGAAAGATGGCGTGGATCGCCGCATCCACACCGTTGAACAGGCCGATCTGCTCGGTGGTGAGCGGCTGGCCCAGGCCGGTTGCCGCGAGATTCGCCACCACCGCCTCCCGCAGGCCGTCGTACTCGGGGTAGATGGCGTAGTGATCGGCGGGAATCGCGCGGATCGCCTCCACTACCCGGGGGCTTGGGCCCACGGTGTTCTCGTTGAAATCGAGCCGCAGCAACCCACGCCGCCCTTCCAGCGGCGCGCTGTAGGCCTTAAGGCTCTCCACCTCAGGGCGGGGCTGGGGGATCGATCGTTCCTGCCGATCCGGCCTCTGCTGCGACTCCATCACATCCGCTCCAACGTTGGAATCCCCAACAGCCCCAATCCCAGCTTGAGGGTGTCGGTGGTGAGACGGCACAGGGCCAGGCGGGAGCAGCGGGCGGGCTCTTCGGCCTTGAGCACCGGCAACTGGTCGTAGAAGCGATTGAACACCTGGCTGAGCTCAAACAGGTAAGTGCAGAGGCGATTGGGCAGCAACTCCTCCTCCACCTCGGCGATCACCGCATCGAACTCGAGCAGCTCCCGCACCAGGGCCCACTCCTGGGGTTCCGTGAAGGCGAGCGGGGTGGCAGCCACAGATGGGGAACCAGGGCCGCCGGCCTCCAGATCCCCGCCCTTGCGGGCGATGCCGGCAATGCGCACCACCGCGTAGAGCAGGTAAGGCGCCGTGTTGCCCTGCAGGGCCAGCATCCGATCAAAGCTGAACTGGTAGTTGGTGATCCGGTTCTGGCTGAGGTCGGCGTATTTGACTGCCGCCAGACCCACGGTGGTGGCCGCATGCTGGATGAAGGCCTCGTCTTCCGTGCGCTCCTCCTCCACCAGACGGCGGCGCAGGTCGGCTTCGGCCCGCTCCACCGCCTCATCGAGCAGATCCCGCAGGCGCACGGTGTCGCCGGCTCGGGTTTTGAGCTTTTTGCCGTCCTCCCCCTGCACCAGGCCGAAGGGCACATGGTCGACACTTCCGTGGGGCGGAATCCAGTTGGCACGGCGGGCCACCTGGAACACGCCAGCGAAGTGATTGGCCTGGCCGGCATCGGTCACGTAGATCACCCGGCGGGCGCCATCGCCATTGGGAGCCGCCCCGAAGCGGTAGCGAATGGCGGCGAGGTCGGTGGTGGCGTAGTTGAAGCCGCCATCGCTCTTCTGCACGATCACCGGCAGGGGCTTGCCGTCCTTGCCGCTCACCCCCTCGAGAAACACGCAGCGGGCCCCGTCGTCTACCACCAGCAGGCCCAACGCCTCCAGATCGGCCACAACGCCGGCCAGGTAGGGGTTGTAGAAGGATTCGCCGCGCTCGCACAAGGCGATGTCCAGCCGGTCGTAGATCGTCTGAAACTCACGCCGGCTCTGATCGCAGAGCAGGCCCCAGGCCTTCAGCGACACCGGATCGCCGCCCTGCAACTTCACCACCTCCTCCCGCGAGGTGGTCTGAAAAGCCTCGTCGTCGTCAAAACGCTGTTTGGCTTGGCGGTAGAAGGCCACCAGATCGCCCAGGTCCACCGCGTCGGCGGTGGTGAGGGCCTCGGGCGCCACCTGTTTGAGGTGGGTGATCAGCATTCCGAACTGGGTACCCCAATCGCCCACATGGTTGAGCCGCAGCACCGGGTGGCCGCGAAACTCCAACACCCGCGCCAGGGCGTCGCCAATGATCGTGGAGCGCAGGTGCCCCACGTGCATCTCCTTGGCGATGTTGGGGCTGGAGAAGTCGACGATCACCGGGGCCAGGGGCTCGCCAGCCGCCGCAGCCTCCGCCGCCACGCTGGGCACCCCCAGCCGCGCATCCCCGAGCCGGGCCTGCACCTCAGCCGCCAGCCGCTCGGGCCGCAGGGTTAGATTGATGAAGCCGGGGCCGGCGATCTGGGGCGCTTCGCAGAGCGCACCAAAGGCGGGATCGGCCGCCAGCTGCGCCACGATCGCGGTGGCGATGGCCCGGGGCGGCTGGCCCAGGGGCTTGGCCAGGGGCAGGGCACCGTTGGCCTGGAAATCACCGAATTCGGGCTTGCTGGCCGGCGCCAGCTGGGGATCCAAGGGCTGGCCGGCCGCCAGGGCCGCAGCCGCAGCCTCGGGGAACGCCCGCTCCATGGCCGCCAGCAACTGGCCGTTCAGGGTTTGGGCGATGCGAAGCATGGGGGCCGGGCCGGGGCAGGTTCGTCTTCGATCATCCCGCGCAGGCCGTCAGACCCAGCTCCTGCTCCAGAGCCCCGATCCGGTGGTGAGGAGTTGTGGAGCCACCCAACCTCGACGAGAACGGATCGCAGTGTGCAGAGGGCCGCCCGAGCTGCCAACACGAGGGGCTCAGGCGTCAAAGCGCATGCTCAGATCCAGCCAGGCACTGCGGGTGATCGGCGCACTGGTGGAGATCAGATCGATGCCTGTGGCGGCGTAGCTCCGCAGCTGCTCGAGTTGCACACCGGAGGCCTCCAGCACCAGCTGCCGCCCCTGGGCGAGCGCGCGCAGCTGGGGCACCAGCTCCGCCAGCTCCTGGGGCGGAAATTCGTCGAGCAGCACCCCATCCGCACCAGCCCCCACCGCGGCTTCCGCTTCTGTAGCGGTTTCCGCCTCCACGATCACCCGGGCCGGCCAGGGCGCCGCGGCCCGCACCGCCGCAATCGCCGCCTCCACCCCACCAGACACCCCACCGACCCAAGCCAGGTGGTTCTCCTTGAGCATCGCGGCGTCATCGAGGCCCTGGCGGTGGTTGATGCCGCCGCCGCAGCGCACGGCGTACTTCTCGAGCAGCCGCAGACCCGGTGTGGTTTTGCGGGTGTCGGCCAGACGCACGCCGGTGTCCACCAGCTCCGCCACCAGCGCCGCCGTAGCGGTGGCGATGCCGGAGAGCCGCATGGCCAGGTTGAGGGCGGTGCGCTCGCCGGCTAGCAGGGCCGCGGCCGGGCCCTCCAACTCCAGCAATCGCTGGCCGGCTGCCACCGGCTCGCTATCGGCCACGAGCAGGCGCACATTCACCCCTGGATCCAACAGGCGGAATAGCGGCTCCAGCAGCACGCCGCCACAGAACACCCCATCGGCCTTGGCGCGCCAGTGGGCCCGGCCGCTGCAGCCCGCCAAAGCCGCCGCCGTGAGATCGCCGCGGCCCAGATCTTCTGCCAACCAGGCGCGCAGCTGCTGCTCCAGCTGGGGGGTGAAGGGCAGGCGGGTGGTGGTCATTGCCCCTCCGGGACAGGCTTACCAATGATGCGGCGAAACTGTGATGCGGCGAAGATGCGGCAGAAATGAGGTGGCGGAATGGGTCCCCCTCCCCCAGCAGGTGCCGCTGCTGGGCCCGCACAACGCTGCTGAATTCCGTACAACCTGTACAGAATTCAGGAGCAGCGCTCAACAGGATCAACCCCCTAACGGATCAACACGGCGCATCAACCTGACGCACCAACACTGATCCAGGCCGGCTTCGCTACCAGTGCCCCGGCTACTTACCGATGCAGAAGCGGGCGAACACCCGATCCAGCACCGCTTCGCTCACCTCCTCGCCGGTGATCTCCCCCAGGGCCCGCACAGCGCCCCGTAGGTCGATCGTCCAGAAGTCCCAGGGCAGCTGCTGCGCGGCCGCCTCGAGGGAAGCCTCCAGGCTCAACGCCGCCGCCCCGGCCAGATCCCGCTGGCGGGCGTTGAGGGCCACCTGCACGCCCTCCAAGGATCCGGCGCCGCAGCGGCGCAGCAACTCCGCCACCAATGCCTCCCGCCCCTCGCCGCTGAGGGCGCTGAAACTCACATCCGCCGGCGCCCGGGCCCCCTCCTCCGGTGGCACCAGGCCCACCGGCAGGCCCGCGGCATCGGCCTTGTTGCCCGCCACCAGCAGCACGGTCCCGGCCGGCACCAGCTCCCGCAGGGCCTGATCCTCCAGGCTCCAGCCGGCGCCGAGATCAAACAGCAGCAGCACCGCATCGGCGGCGGCCAGGGCCTCGCGGGAGCGGGCGATGCCCAACTGCTCCACCCGGTCGCTGGTGGGGCGAATGCCGGCGGTGTCGAGCAGGGTGAGCGGCACGCCGTCGAGCACCAGCTCGCTCTCCAGCAGGTCGCGGGTGGTGCCGGGCAGGTTGGTCACGATCGCCCGCTCGCGGCGGCTCAGCAGGTTGAGCAGGCTCGATTTGCCCACGTTGGGACGGCCCACAATCGCCACCCGCAACCCCTGACGCAGCAGCTCCCCCTGGCGCGCCTCAGCCACCAGCTGCTCCAGCTCGCACCGCACCGCCTCCAGCTCCGCCACCACCGCGGCGCCATCGAGGGGCGGCAGATCCTCCTCGAAATCCACCCGCGCCTCCAGCTCCGCCAGCTGATCCAGCAGCCGCTCCCGCAGGGCGCCGATGCGCTGCTGCAGGCCACCGTCGATGCCGGCCATGGCCAGCTGGGCCGCACGGCGCGAGCGGGCCGTGATCATCTCGCTGATCGCCTCGGCCCGGGTGAGGTCGAGCCGGCCGTTGAGGAAGGCCCGCTGGCTGAACTCGCCGGGCAGGGCCCGCCGCGCCCCAGCCGCCAGCACCAGCTCCAGCACCCGCTGCACCGCCACCAGGCCGCCGTGGCAGTGCAGCTCCACCACGGTTTCACGGGTGAAGCTGCGGGGGGCCCGCATCAGCAGCAGCAGGGCCTCATCCACCCGCTCACCGCTGGCGGGATCCACCACGTGGCCGTAGAGCACCCGATGGCTGTCCCAGGCCTGCCGCCCGGGCGCCGCAAACAGCCGCCGGCCGATCGGCTCCGCCTCGGCCCCGGAGATTCTTACGATCGCCACACTGCCCTCACCCGGAGCCACCGCCGTGGCGATGGCCGCGATGGTGTCAGCGGTTCCGGAGTCGTTGAGGCGCATGCCCCCATTCCAACCCCACACCGCCCTGGGCCGCCGCCTGCGCCAGCTGCTGGCCTGGCTCTGGCACCAGGAGGGCAGCCATGGCCAGCGGGCCAGGGGGCTGGCCGCTGGACTGTTCTGCGGCTGCTACCCGTTCTTCGGCCTGCAGATCCTGTTCAGCGTGGCGCTGGCCTCGCTAGTGCGGGGCAACCACCTGCTGGCAGCCGCCGGCACCTGGGTGAGCAACCCCTTCACCTACGTGCCGCTCTACTGGTTCAACTACCAGCTGGGCTGCTGGTTGCTCGGGCCTGGGGGGGGGGGATGGCCCGGCCTCGACAGCCTCCAAGACGGCCGCATCTGGCACAGCAGTGGGGCGTTCGTCAGCCGCCTGCTGCTGGGCTCCACCCTGATGGGGCTCGCGGCCGCCCTGCTGGGGGGCTGGCTCTACTGGCACTGGCTGGAGCGGGAACACCGCCGCCAGCAGCAGGGCTGATCAGCCCCGATCAGGAGTTGGCCAAGCCGGGAAACACCATCAGGTCGATGTGGCCACCTTCTGGGTGGCGCCACTCGCGGAACTCCTCAGCCAGGGCGTGTTGCTCCTGGGGCAAGGCCTGGGCCTGCAGGTCCTGGAGGCGCTGATGCACCAGGTCGAGGGTTTCGTCGATCAGTTGGGCCGCTTGCTCGGAGGTCATGGCGTGGCATGCGGGGTACGGGGTGGTTGTAAAGGGACCCCAGTCGAGCCGCTGTAGCCGTCATCACGGCTGAACCAGCCCTGTGGTCAGACCCTCACCCAACAGCGACCAGGTCTCTGGTGCGAGGATCGCCATTCATCAACGAAGGCCTGTGGCGGACGGCAAGGGTTCCTCGCGGTCGGCGCTGTCCGGCCTGCTGCTGGTGTTGGGCTCGATCGGCGGCCTGGCCCTGCTGGTTTGGGTGACGCTGGTGATGCTCGACCTCAAGCACCTCAACACCGGCGGCTTCACCCTGCCCTAGCCGATGCCCGTGCGGGCAATGTCGAGCACATCCGCCATCGAGCGGATCTGGTTGATGGTGTTGGTCAGCTGGCTGGCACCGTCGAGCTCCACCCGCAGATCGATGCAGGCGGGCTTGCCGGGATTGGTGCGCACCCGGGCATCACAAACGTTGATGCGGTGGTCGGAGAGGCGGGTGAGGATGTCCTTGAGCACGCCCACCCGGTCAAGCACCTCGATGCGCAGCTGCACCGGATAGCGACGGGGGCGAGCCTCGGCGGCGGGATTCCAGCGCACCGGCAACCGTCGCTCGGCCGGCACCTGGTCCACGTTGGAGCAGTCCTGGCGGTGAATCGTGATGCCGTGGTTGCCCAGGGCCACGGCTCCGAGAATCGGCTCGCCGGGCAGGGGACTGCAGCAGCCCCCCAAGCGGTAGTCGAGGCCCTCGAGGCCGAGGATCGGGCTAACGCCGCCCGCCCCGCTCCCCTGGGAGTCGGCCTGGCCCGCATGGGCAGCCGCCACGCTGGCCGCCACCTGCTCGTTGCTGAGCACAGGAGCCGCCGCGGCCGTGGCCAGGCGCAGTTCCTCCCGCAGGCGGTTGAGCACCTGGTGCAGGGTGACCCCGCCAAACCCCAGCGACGCCAGCAGGTCTTCGGTGCCAGTGAGGTTGCAGCGGCGGGCCACCTTGGCCATCGCTTCCCCATGGAGCAGGGCATCGAAGCCATCGCGGCCCAGCTCCCGCTCCAGCAATTCCGTGCCGCGCAGGATGTTCTCCTCACGGTGGCTGGTTTTGTACCAGTGGCGGATGCGATTGCGGGCCGTGGGGGTGGCCACGAAGTTGAGCCAGTCGAGGCTCGGGTGCGCCGACTTAGCGGTGATCACCTGCACGAAATCGCCGTTCTGCAGGGGAGTGGCCAGGGGGCAGAGACGGTCGTTGATGCGCACGCCCTGGCAGTGGTTGCCGATCTCCGAGTGGATCCGATAAGCGAAATCCACGGCTGTGGAGCCCTTGCGCAGGCCCACCACATCGCCATTGGGAGTGAACACGAACACCTCTTCATCAAAGAGGTCTTCCTTGATCGAGCGCAGGAAATCGCTGCTGTCGGTGCCGCCGTCATCCTTCTGCCAGTCGACCAGCTGCCGCAGCCAGTTGAAGCGCTCCGCATCGGCACCGGACGCGGCCGGTGAACCACCCTCCTTGTACTTCCAGTGGGCGGCGATGCCGTACTCGGCCACCTGGTGCATGTCGGTGGTGCGGATCTGAACCTCGATCGGCCGATGACGGCCGATCACCGCCGTATGCAGGGATTGGTAGCCGTTGGGCTTGGGCAGGCCGATGTAGTCCTTGAAGCGCCCTGGAATCGGCCGGAAGGTGTCGTGCACCACCGCCAGGGCCCGGTAGCAGCTCTCGAGATTCGGGCAGAGAATCCGCAGGGCCGCTACGTCAAAGATTTCGTGGAAGGCCTTCTGCTGGCGCTGCATCTTGCTCCAGATGCCATAGAGGTGCTTGGGCCGGCCGCTCACCTCGCAGTTGGCCAAGCCAACGGCAGCGAGGCGATCCCGCAGCAGCTGCACGGTCACCTCCAGCCGCTCTTCGCGCTCGCTGCGCTTGGTGGCCACCTGCTGCTGCACATCCCGATAGGCCTCGGGCTCGAGGATCTTGAAGGCCAGATCCTCCAGCTCCCACTTGAGCCGGCCGATGCCGAGGCGGTTGGCCAGGGGGGCGTAGATCTCGCGGGTTTCCCGGGCGATCCGCAACTGCTTCTCGGGCTTGAGGGCGCCCAGGGTGCGCATGTTGTGCAGCCGATCCGCCAGCTTCACGAGCACCACGCGGATGTCGCTGGCCATGGCCAGAAACATGCGGCGCAGGTTTTCGGCCTGGGCCTCGGTGTGGTTGGTGAAGTGGATGCCGCCGAGCTTGGTCACCCCCTCCACCAGGGCCCGCACCTCAGCCCCGAAGTGCTGCTCGATCTCCTCGGACGTCACGTCGGTGTCTTCCACCACGTCATGGAGGAAGCCGGCCGCAATCACGCCGGCACTGGCGCCGATGTCGCGCAGCAGATCGGCGACGGCAACCGGATGAATGATGTAGGGCTCGCCGCTGGCCCGGAACTGGCCCTCATGGAGCTGGTAGGCGAAATCAAAGGCGGAGGCCAGCAGGGCCTCGGGATCGGTTGGGCAGCTTTCCCCCTCCCCCGGCGGCACGTGCTCAATGCAGCGCTGCAGCCACTCGGGCAGGGGCACGCCGTAGTCGGCGGGGGTGTGGATCGGCCGGCGCCCCAGGGCTTGGCTCTCCGGGGCGGGCCCAGGGGCAGGTGGAGCAGCCGCGACTGAAACAGCCACGGCGGTTGCGTCCAGATCAGGAACCGCCCTGAGCATTCCACCCTGCGGAGTTCCCTCATCGTATGCAGCGGCGGCCAAGCTGGGGAGCATGACCAGCCCCGTGCTTGCAATCGACAACCTGGTGGTGCGCTACCCCGGTGCGGAGCGTCCCACCCTGGATGGGCTGACGCTCAGCCTGAGCCCGGGCGAGCGGCTGGCCCTGGTGGGCCCCTCCGGCTGCGGCAAAAGCACCGTGGCCCGGGCGGTGCTGCAGCTGCTGCCTCCAGGCAGCCAGTGCAGCGGTGGGCTGCTTCTGGCCGGGCAAGACCCCAGCCGGCTGCGGCGGTCGGCCCTGCGCCAGCTGCGCGGCGAAGCGGTGGGGCTGGTGTTCCAGGACCCGATGACCCGGCTGAACCCGCTGCTCACGATCGGCGACCATCTGGGCGACACCCTGGCGGCCCACCGTCCCCAGTGGCGGCGGCGCCAGGTGCGGGAGCAGGCCGAACAATTGCTGGAGCGGGTGGGCATCAAGCCGGAGCGCTACGGCAGCTACCCCCATGAGTTCAGCGGCGGCATGCGCCAACGGCTGGCGATCGCCCTGGCCATGGCCCTGCAGCCGCCCCTGGTGATCGCCGACGAACCCACCACCAGCCTGGATGTGGCCGTGGCCGGGCAAGTGATGGCGGAACTGACCAACCTCTGCCGGGAAGCGGGCAGCGCCCTGCTGCTGATCAGCCACGACCTGGCGATGGCGGGCCGCTGGTGCGACCAGATCGCCGTGTTGGATCAGGGCCGACTGCTGGAGCAGGCCCCGGCCCTGCAGTTGCTCACCGCCCCGGCCTCCCCCCTGGCCCAGCGGCTGGTGGCCAAGGCGCGGGAGCGGGAAGGTGCCCAGAGCCCCTCACCCGCGCCGGTCGCTGCCCTGCTGGAGCTGGAGGAGCTGCGCAGCTGGCACGCCCTGCCGACGCTGCCCTGGCAGACCCGCTGGCTGAAGGCGGTCGACGGGGTGAGCCTGCGGCTCCAGCCAGGCGAAACCATTGGCCTGGTGGGCGCTTCCGGCTGCGGCAAGAGCACCCTCTGCCGAGCCCTGATGGGGCTGGCACCGGTGCGGGGCGGCAGCGTGCACTTGGAGGGCCGCAACCTGCTGAGCCTGCGGGGCCGGGCCCTGCGCCAGGCGCGGCGCGGCATCCAGATGGTGTTTCAAGACCCCCTGGCCTGCCTCAACCCCCAGATGGCGGTGGGTGAGGCGATCGCCGATCCACTGCTGATCCACGGCCTGGCCAGCCGCGCCCAGGCCCGCCAGCGCGCCCGCGAGCTGCTGGGCGCCGTGGGGCTCACCCCACCCGAGGCCTTCGAAAACCGCCTGCCCCGCCAGCTCTCGGGCGGCCAACAGCAGCGGGTGGCCATCGCCCGGGCCCTGATCCTGGAGCCGAAGGTGCTGCTTTGCGACGAAAGCGTGAGCATGCTCGATGCTGAAGTTCAGGCCGACGTGCTGGCGCTGCTGCGGGAGCTGCAGCAGCGGCTGGGGCTGGGGATGCTGTTCGTCACCCACGACCTGGCGGTGGCCAGCGGCTTCTGCCACCGGGTGATCGTGCTGGAAGGGGGGCGGATCGTGGAGGAGGGCCCTGGCGCCGAGCTGCTGCACAATCCCCAGGCGGCGATCACCCGCACATTGGTGGAGGCGTGCCCGCGGCTGCCGAGCGTCGCCTGAGCACCGCCAGCAAGCGCTCAAACACCTCCGGCAGCGGTGCCTCGCACACCAGCCGCTCGCGGCTGATCGGGTGATCGAGGCCCAGCTGCACCGCATGCAGCGCCTGGCCGGGCAGCTCAACCGGCAACTTGCGGCAGCGGGAGTACACCGGATCGCCCACGATCGGATGGCCGATGTGGGCGCAGTGCACCCGGATCTGGTGAGTGCGGCCGGTGTCGAGCTTGAAGCGCAGCAGGGCATAGTCCCCCAACCGCTCAATCAAGCGCCAGTGGGTGCAGGCATGGCGGCCGCTGTCGTCATGCACCACGGCGTATTTCTTGCGGTCGGCCGGATGGCGCCCGATCGCCCCCACGATCGTGCCGCTATCGCCCGCCGGCTGGCCGTGCACCACCGCCAGATACTGGCGCGAGGCAATCCGCTTCTGAATCTGCACCTGCAGCTTCACCAGGGCCTCCTGGCTCTTGGCCACGACGATGCAGCCCGTGGTGTCCTTGTCGAGCCGGTGCACAATCCCTGGCCGCAGCTCGCCGCCGATGCCGGGCAGATCGGGGCAGTGGTGCAACAGGCCATTCACC
>Ga0169931_10007327_pt1 | contig 16372 bp, 19 predicted proteins | sample Kivu_15m_20L_FD_129675 | JGI IMG/M metagenome (GOLD analysis project Ga0169931, IMG submission 129675) | Freshwater microbial communities from Lake Kivu, Western Province, Rwanda to study Microbial Dark Matter (Phase II) - Kivu_15m_20L... | ecosystem: Environmental > Aquatic > Freshwater > Lake...
CAGAGTAATACCTGCGGATGTAAGGAGTTTCGACAAACTCCGTGTTCAGTGAGTCAACGAGTAATTGAGGTCTCATCACCTGAATGTATTTATTTTAACACATTCTTTGGGATCATGTCAAGCCCTTTGTTGTGCTGCTGAGTTTTCGGTTATCCGACCAAGATAAGGATCATAGTCCATAATTTCCTTAACATTCACCAATGAACTAGTCTGTTGCCAATAATTCCACAGAGCATCATGATTTCCTCTGTGGAATGCGTCAATATGTTCTGGGTGAATACTAGATCCCAACTCAATCTTGTACATCAACAGAGGAATTGCAAATGTATTTCCGGAATTGTAAATCAAATCATCAGCAACTGGTCTGGGTTTGACACCCTGATCCAACTTATACTTGTCTCCACGACAATGAAGACGCACAAGTTTTTCGGCATGATAGCGACTGATGACATAGCAAGCAGTAGAAAAGTCATTAACAAATCTTTTATGAAGTCTTACATGAAGATCTCCTGTGCAAATAATTGCAAGTTGAACTACGTCATAATCATATGGAAAATGTGCATAAAGATCATCCCAAGAAAAATTCCAGAACCTTACGAGGTCCAAATTACAATCATCCTCCATCATGACTGCATATGGACTATCGGAAGTTTCAAAATAGTGTTTTATTGCTTTTAGATGAGAAGTAATACATCCAATCTCACCCGATGTCATATTATCAGGATATCTTCCCGTAATAATATCACTCAAATCATCCTCTCTACCATCGTATGCGGAGATTCGTTCATAGTTTGATACTTCCCAATATTTAAATTGATCCTCCATGTATTCCCATCTTTCTGGTTGACCATCAAGATTAATACAATATACTGGACCAAAATTTTTCAACTTGTACACTGATTTGTTTCTATCTCTATCCATGAATGACTCTTTGTATGTTTGGAAGAAAATACTTATCTATCATTCTACACCATTCAAACTGCTTTGCATAGTCCAGAATCTCATCTCTATTTTTTGTTGAATATTGCCTGTTCTCTACAATCATTTCTTCAACAAATTTAGTGTCTTGAATCTTATCCTCAGGTATTACTGTAATAAACTTTTTAGACAAATCTAGATTAGCAGTAGCCCATTGACTCACTACAACACCAAGACCTGCAGAAAATGCTTCGGGACAAACTAGAGGGTGTGCTTCTCCATCAGAAAGGAGAACAAGATTACCATACTGAGTTAAATTTGAATATAGAGTTTCTTTGTTCCATTCGCCAAGATAGTTTTTAGAAGTATCAAATCTTTGATCTGCAATATTTCCCGCATACCAAAGAGACTGAATATCTTGGAAAAGAAACTGTCTTTTTCTGTGATCTATTTTTGCAAGATAGATGCTTCTATCAGAATACTTTGGACTACCAGTGACTTTGAATAGTCTTCTGTTAACTCCGTTTGGATTTAGATAAAGTCTGTCTTGCGGAATACATGCAAGATTATTATAGACTTTGTTAATACCATCAGATAAACCAAAAACATTCGGTTTAATACTTGCAAACAAATCAAATACTCTCTGACGATAGGGACCCATCATTTCAGGTCTTTCAATGTATGCAAAGTGTGTCGTACATGCTTTTGGATACTGTATATAAGGATATAGTCCAATCCAATCATCATAATTAAAATGAACGAAGTCTGGACGATACTGATTAATTTTATTCACAATATTATACGGATCACCAACGTTTATGATTTGAACGTCATATCCCATATCATTTAGAGTTAATTTCATGTCCCATATTAAAGACTCCACAGCACCCCAACCAACAGGAGGAATAGGAGTATTGGGACCAATAATACTAATTCGCATTTAAAATACTCTCAATATTTTTAACATACTTATCAATCAATTTCGTGAGTGAGAATGTTTCCATTCCGTATTCACGAATTTCTTTCCTACTTGAAACCGAACATTCACGATTTTCTTCAATCGCATTTTGAATGTATTCAAGATCCTGCATCTTATCATCAGGAATAATTGTAATGTATGGCTTAGTTGTGTCGAGTTCACTTGCACTATGTCGAGAAATGACTACACCAAGTCCATTCACTAGTGCTTCTTTAATAGCAAGAGAAGTTCCATTCTCGCCATCAGAAAGAAGAACCATGTTTGCATATTTGGTTAAATCTCTACAAAGATTTTCTCTACTCCATTCACCTCTATAGTTTGAATCTTGAGAATTAAAAGAAGTTCCAGACTCATACTTACCAACAAAATCAACACCAGAAAGACTTTGATAGATGTATTGCTTCTTCCTTTCTGAAATCTTACCCAAATAGATTGACTTATCTGGATATTCACAAACTTCATTATATGCAAACTCTGGATCGTTTGTTCCTTCCATCAACCAAAATAGTCTGTCTTTTGGAACCTTGTTCTCAAGAAAGAAATCATAATCTTTTGGAGACACTGAAAAGTTATAAAACTTTTCAGTGTTATTCAACATGAAATCAAGAATACGATCATACCCGTCACGACGATGCATGTGAGGTTGATCGATATAAGGATAGTGACTACTGAATAGAATGGGACATTTTACCTTTCCATACAAATAATCAACAACAGGATAAAAGACATCATAGTGAACGTGAATCACATCATAGTCTCCTTCCAGACACTCTTTTACAATTTGATTCATGTCTGAAACATTAATGATCTCACCTTCATGTCCCATTTCTCCTAGGACACATGCCCTATCCCATATTTGCCTTTCAAGTGCCCCCCAACCATCTGGGGGAATCGGCATGATACCAGGACCAACTAAACAAAACTTCATTTCGCAAGCTCCGCAATAATTTCATATTGACGGTGAAGGTGCGCGTAGTTTTCAAACACAGCAAACATATCGTCATTATTTTTATACAAATATGCCATAGCATTTTGTTCGTTATTGATTACACCATTCTTTAGCATCTTATTCTGAAGAACTTCATCCATCATATCACAAAATTTAACAAGAACTTCAGATCCACCACCCCAAAGTCCTGCCATTACCCAGGTTCTAGCATCCCAAAAATATTCTTCAGTGCAAGCACTTGCATTTACAAGATCTGGATAGTAAGACATGGAAGTATGAATCAGAACACTATTCTTATTATCAATCAAAGTTTCTTCAGCAGATTCTGATGGATATGGATTTTTTGTACTAACTCCATGTTGATCAAAAAATCTTGAAAGACCTGCATCGATCCACATGAAATAGTCTGAATTAAAAGGGTTTTCTTCAATTACCTTTTTAATCCAGGGAAATTTAGAGTAAATAACAACATTGTAAAGACCCATTTTACACTCCACTCTTTGTGGAGCTCCTATTTTGGATTTAAAATTTTCATCATCAAGAACTTTTTGAATTTTATCATTCAAAAAATAATAAGGAATCTCTTCAATAGATTGTGTAATCACTTTAGTTGGAAGTCCTTTTCTATGCTTCTCAACAAACTCTTTCAAAGATTCATCAACAAAGACTACCATAGGTCTTTGAATTTTTAAAGTATCCTTAAACCAAGATAAATATTGTTCAAATTTTCTACCATCCCCCATATTTTCCCTATCAATATCGTAGAGAGCAGTCACAAAAGTTACTGACATATCAAACCTCCCGATTAAAAACTTTAAGAATTACATTTGCACGATTAATGAAAGTATGATTTTCTTGAACGTGTTTCATTGCATCATGCACCAGATTAGTATCAATATTTTTTTCAAATTCAATCAAATCATAAGGTAGTTGCTCTTCATTATCATTATAGATTACATAGTTTCCTAGCAAATCTTTAACTGCTTTAGAGTTAGTTCCAGGAAGTCTTCCGTAACTAATTTGCTTCAGAGTTCTGCAAGGGATAAATCCGATCTTTTTATGATTACCACCAGTAACTGGTTTACCATGAACTTCTAGTTTTCCACCAGAATTGGTATGATAGTAATCCGTTCCACGAACGTCGAGAGAAATGATAGACTTTTGCATGTACTGTCTATTCTCATCAAAAGTACATGGATTTTGCCATGGATTCCTATGAACGAATTCAATACCCATCTTTTGCAAAGAAGATGCAACCTTTTGCATTTCTAACGCAGGACTTCCACCAAGAGTTCCTACAAAATAAAAACGATTTTCTCTAGTAATGAATCTATCCTCAAAGTTAAACTCATGTGGTAATAAATTTGTAGCCCAAATAGTATGAAGAGCTTCATATCCACCTAAACCTTTTCTAAATTTATCACCTAAAACAGAATCATCTGCACTTGAATTGTAAAAACTTACTTCATCAATTTCTATAAGATCGTTTTTATTGACAACCATATCATAGTTGTCATCATTAATTTCAGATACATTAAATCTAATGTCAATTAATCTAGCATCTTTTTCAAGATATTTTCCAGGATTAACTGCATTGTGAACGAAGTATACTGAAGATTTTAAGATTGGAATCTTTCCATCAGCAAATCCTTCTGTAATAAAGAGACTATCGGAATAATCAAAAGCACTAGGATCTGGATGATTATCATCATGAAACCAATAAGTTTCATATCCAAGATAAGTAAAAGCCTTATGAAGGCTTGCATGAGTATATGAGTGAGTATGAGTGTCTAGGGGAAATCCCCAAACAATAACTTTAGGTTTCATCAGAATCTAGGTAAGGAAACAACAAATGGGTGTGCTTGGTGACCGATCCCAAAAATATCCAAGGATTTTTTATGGAGCATTTCATTAGACCATGCACCACCAAATTCCTTATCACATCTTTCAAGAAGACTTCCCATAAAGCAAAATGTACTCATAAATGCGTCCATTGCTTTTGGTCCACCAAAGTCTAGGTAATCATTAATCATACCATCAGGTTGATTTAACCATCCAGGATAATTAATAACATTTGGATCATAATCTTCATAACGAATTTTATGTTGAACTACAGAATCAGTTCTACATTTTACAATCCAATCATATTTGAAATCATTAGCATATTCATATTCTTTTCTAAGAATATTAACTTGATTTAATCCATAATGATATGACATCCAATTATTAATCATTCTTGAGACGTAATTAGGTTCTTGTTCTTCTTTCCAGTGTTTAGACCAAGGAACAAGATCACCATTAGGGTAATAACAATAGTCAGTCTTCATTGTAGAATCTTTGAAGACTTTACTTTTTTCTACTTTGTATAACTTCGGTCCATAAATTTGAAGAGCATCTTCAATTGCAGTTGGAGGAATTCTTTGCTTTTCCCAACCACCTCCACCACCATACTTATAAGGTTTTGATTGTAGATCTTCATCAAACCATAGGTGAAAGAATACATCAACGTCGTATCCTTCACATAAATTCTTAACTATATGAGGAGCAACCTCTTTTACAAATCTGGGTTGACCAGAAAGACATAATGCAACCTTCATAAAGTTCTCCAATAATCTAGTGTATCAATAATTGTTTGCTGTAAAGAAATGTTTGGAGTCCAACCCAAAAGTTCTTTTGCCTTATTTATATTTCCAATAATGATTGCTTCATCAGTTGGACGAAGAAGATTGTCATCAATGTAATACTCATTATCACCGATCATCATTTTGAAAACTTCAAATATATTTAATGCTACATCCGAACCAAGATTAATGGTTTCGTTTTTAATTTTTTGACAAAGAACTAAACCTTCTACCAAATCCCTAACATCAATAATAGATCTAACACCAGACAAATTTCCAACCCTCATTGGAAACTGTTTTCTAATTACTCTCTGACAAATATCAGATACAAAATCATTTGTTTTTCTGGGTCCAGTGCAGTTAAAAATTCGAACATTTACATAATCGATACCATGCATTTGATGATAGTTTTTTACGATATGTTCTTGAGCTAGTTTTGATGTCCCATACGGAGACAAAGGATTACACACTCGCTCTTCATCTGGTGGCACAGACCAATCAATATCACCATATACAGCGGATGATGACGCATTAATAAACAGGGGTTTCAACCCAAGTTCTACGCAACAGTCAAGAAGATTTGTTGTTCCAATTATATTAGTATTGAGTGTATAAACTGGATCTTTAAACGAAACATCTGGACGACTTTGTGCTGCAAGATGATAAATCACAGAAGGTTTATATTCTGATAAAACAGAAATAATATTATCTCTATCTAAAATATCAAGAACAACATTAATCTCTTCTAATATTTTATCTCCACCATCAATAGTTGGTCGATAATACGTTGGTACAACAGTATGATTATACTTTAATAGGGTCTCATATAAATGAGAACCCATCATACCAGCAGTGCCAGTAATCAAACACACCATGTTTTAAATCTCTCCAATCTCTCAGGTGTCCCAATATCAAATCTATCTGTCGTCAAAACTTTATAAGACAAATCTATTTCATTCAGTATATCATATTCAATACTAATAGGCAATCTATCAGGAAGAACTAAATCTTTTTTGTAAAATTTGTAAATACCAAGATTAACTAGATGAGTTTCTCCAGATGAAAATATATTCTTTTCGATATAAGTTTCTACCTTTCCATCTTTACCAAGAACATAACCTTCATCACCTTTAGTTTGCTCTTCACTCACAAAGATTGTTGATTTATTACAATCTAAATTTAAGTCACCCGAGTAAAATGTATCTCCATTCATCACATAAAAAGATTCTGGTAGATTAACTTTACTCAAAAATCCACCAGTTCCTGAAAGTTCACCTTCATTAAAAACATCAACTCCAAGATCCTTGAAGTTTTCATAGTTTAAATTAGAACAAACAAGAGTAACATCAAATCCAGAAAGATTATCTAATACACGAGAAATAAATGATTTGCCATTTACATCAACTAATGGTTTTGGTAATCCATTAGTTATAGATAACAATCTGGTTCCTCTTCCACCGACTAAAAGATATAATTTAATCCCCTTTGATAACTCTGTAACTATCATCTTCAAAATGTTGTGTAGAAAATTCAAACATCTCAGTATCCTCTAGAGCATACATCCGATGCCTCAGTCCAACTGGAATATGAAACTTATCACCTTTCCTTAGGACTCTTTTTTGTGCCAAGTTAATGTCATCATCTTCTCCGTAGAATAATACAAGTTTTCCAGATTGGATATAAAAAGTTTCGTCTTTAATTTTGTGATAGTGCCAAGAACACTTTCTACCCTTCACAAAGTAAAGTATTTTTCCACAGTATTCTTCACTGTTTACAATCCACTTTTCAAATCCCCATCCTTTTGGATGGAATTCTATTGCCTCCATACATCTACTCCATGTTTTACAAATTTAAAAGGAACTACTTTTCCACTATCTCTTTTATTTAACGAAGATATTAGTCTGTGTCTATTTTCAAATTCGGTAAATAAAATCATGTGACCTCCTCCACCTGCACCGGATATTTTAGCGGCAGTAGCACCATTCTGCAATGCATAGTCATATACTTCCATTAACTCATCAGAACCAATCTTATCACTCGTTTTGAGTTTGAGATTCCAATAGTCATTCATCAATTGAGATATTCCTTTTACATCACCAGTTAAAAGTTTAATCTTAAACTCTTCACAAGCTCTTTTAATCTTATGAGTTGCTTGAATTGATTTTGAATCATTCTTCAAGTTATTCATATTAGTTTCAATTACTCTAGCATCTTTTCTTGGTTTTCCGACGTAATAAAGAACAGTATTCATTTCCAACATGTTTTGAACTTTATAGTTCAGTCTTAAAGGATTAACTATTGTTTGGTCTTCTTTTAAGAATTCTATATAATTAAATCCACCAAAAGCAGCAGCAAACTGATCTTGCTTTCCACCGGGAAGATAACAAATATTTCTTTCAATATTAAACGCGGTTTTAGCAATATCATATTCACCCATGGGAATACTCAAATACTCTGACAGTGCTGCAATAATGGAAACAACAACTGCACTAGAACTTCCCAAACCACTTCCAGGTGGAGTTTCACAATAGGTCGTAATTTTAACAGGATTTTTAAATACGCTGCGATTTACAAGATAAAGATAAGTATTGATTAAAAGTTTAAGTGGGTGATCTACAACATAATCAAAAAGAAGAAATTCATACTGTTCTTCTATATCAAGATCAATGCTTTTAAAAATCCAGTCATCATGTGGTTCAACTTTACAGTATGCATACTGATCTATAGTTGCACTTAAAACAACTCCACCATGATTAGAGCAATATGGTTCCAAATCAGTTCCACCACCAGCAAGTCCCAATCTGAGTGGTGCTTTTGATATTACTGATGTCATAGAGATCCTTTAAATTTATTCATTGCTGATTCAATTACGACGTGCATATCCATATACTTATATTCTGCTAATCTACCACCAAAAATAAATTTAGTCAACGTTTTAGATTTATCAATATACTTTTTATAAATTTTTTGGTTATATTCACTATTGATTGGGTAGTATGGTGTAGTGTTTTTAGTATAATCTTGAGGATACTCATAGGTTATAACTGTTGCTTCAGTCTTAGCAAACTCAAAATGTTTATGTTCCAAAATTCTTGTATATGGAACATTGGCGTCGCAATAATTAATTACAGCATTTCCTTGATAATTTTCTTGATCGTGGATTTCGTCTTCAAATCTAAGAGATCTATATTCAAGTTTTCCATACTCATAATCAAAAAATTCATCAATACATCCCGTATATACAATTTTATCGGAGATTGAGTTAAAGTATTCTGGATTTTGAAAATAGTCTGTTGATAATTGAACTTCAATACCATCTAGCATTTTTTCAAACAAACTGGTGTATCCACCAATAGGAATACCCTGATACTTATCATTAAAATAATTATTATCAAAAGTGAATCTCAATGGAAGTCTTTTAATAATGAATGGAGGAAGTTCCTTAGCACTTTTACCCCATTGCTTTTCAGTATATTCTTTGATTAATTTGAAATAAATATCAGATCCAACTAAAGATAATGCTTGCTCTTCCAAATTTGTTGGGGTATCTTTAAACCTTTGAGTGTTAATTATTAATTTTGCGTTAGTCGGTGATTTCGTTCCCCATATTTCATAAAAAGTATTCATATTAAAAGGAAGAGAATACATCTTTCCTTTCGATATTGCTTTGGGAGAATTGATAAAATTATTAAATTCTGAAAATCTGTTTACAAAATCCCAGACGATTTTATTACTTGTATGAAAAATATGAGCTCCATATCGATGAACGTTAATACCCTCTATTTTTTGGGTGTAACAGTTTCCAGCAATATGATCTCGTTTATCTATTATAAGACAAGACTTACCAGCATCAGTGGCAAGCCTTGCAAATGTAGATCCAAATAGACCGCAACCTACAATAAGATAGTCATAGTTTTTCATACTTATTCAAAATACCTGTACCATTTAAATACTGACGTTGAGGCCAATATGCGTAATGAACGGCGCGGGTATTTCCAACGATTGCATTTTTGAGATCATACTTAAGAGGATAGAACAAAGCTAACCAAGGTTCATCATCTACAGATCTTACATTTCCATCAAACTTGGCAAAATCTTCACCAGACCACATAATAAAATTAATAGAAACTGGTTCATAATCTAAGACTATATTTGGAATATCTAAATCTGAAAGTCTATTTTCAACAATAAACTCATATGTGTTATTCAACATCTCATAAGCAAACTTTGGATCAGACCAATACAGAGGACTCATGATTCGGTTTTCTGGAATATAATCTCTTGGTTTTGGCTCATCCAAATTATCACTCATAATTCCAGCACAAGACTTCATTTCTTCTCTTGCTTTTTCAAAGTCTGGATACCAAGTCTCATCACAAACTACACACTCTGGTACATCAATAGCATCATGCTTTCTAAGAAAATGAGTACACCAATAATTGTTAATGATTGTTGGATAGAGTAGGAAAGTTTCTGGATTATCCAGTTTATGTTGCGCTAGTTTTTCAAAAGTACCGTCTTCGATAAAAATAATATCATCATCTACTTTGTAATAAAAAGTATCTGGTTCTACACAATAATTATAAAATCTCTTAACATTATGAGATCTACCCATTTGTTCTGGATCTAGTTGATCGCATCCATATTTCAGAACTACAAAATCGGGGTTGCTATTTGCATACTCATTAATATACTCTAGATCTTCATCAACAGTTGTATTAACCCAAAGGTGATGTTCGTCAACAATGTGTTTGTTTTCGAGAATCTGTTTGAATAAACACTTCATCGACTCCTTTCTTCCTACAGGAGAACAAGCAATAATTTTTTTTCCTTTATACATTAGTTGATTTCTCCTACATAGTCGGAACAAATTCCATAACAATCAAAATCTTTTAGATTTTTAAATTCACTTAAGGGTGTATTATTTTCTGGTAAAACTACAACTGATCTTAATGAGTATTGTTTTCCAGGATAAGTCCAAATATAATTTTGACTTGTTAAAGTAAAATCATCCTCCTGATGCCAAAAATAATTAAAATTTATTGGACTGTTAGAAAGACAATTTAAAGAATTCAAATCTTTACAATGAATCCAAAGATTATTTTGATTTGAAACTAACCAAGTCATAGGAACATAATACTGTGGTTCGTCATGACCTAAGTAAAATTTATGCTCTTCTAAGCGTAAATCAATCTCAACATCATAACCCAGTTTAATTGCTGAGTCAACATACTCTGGATTATTTTCATCGGAAAGAACAGGACCATTTACATTTCCTCGATGTGCTATGATTTTCATCCTTTATAATGCTCCAAGAAATAATTAAGATCTTCGGGAGTTCCAATTCCCCACATTCTTTCGATGTCTTTAATGCGAATCTTTTTACCATCTTGAATTGCTTCATTAAATACGGGACAAACATAGAATTCATTATTTGTCCTGATATTTTTTTCGATCATCTGTTCCGCATACTTCACGTAGTCAGATCCTTTTTTCCAGAAGTAGATACCAACAGTTGCATTGTCACTAATTGGTTTTTTTTCTGCAACTTCAGAAACAAATCCATCCTCCCCTACCTTTGCATAAGACCACTTGGGGTGAGTTGCTTTAAAACTCACAATACCACCATCAATACCATCAGCGTTAAATGCATATAAGCATTCATTACTATTCCATTCAACAAATTGGTCGGAGTTCGCCATCACAAGAGGAGCATCATTATTAATAAACTCCTTTGCAAGTAAAGTGGTACAAGCAGCACCTTCAGTTAAACCATCAACTTGAACGATGTTGCAATTTGGAGCAATCAAATTCAAAAGGTATTGTAGATTATACTTCTCATAATGTTCTTTTTGGACGATGAAAGTATAATTTGCTTGAATATTCAAGTTTTCCACTACAACTTGAATCATTGGTTTACCATCAACTTCAATCAATGGTTTAGGAAATGTGTATCCTGCATTTGCAAAACGAGCACCTGCTCCAGCCATGGGAATAAGAACATTCATTTTATCTGACTTCCAAGGAATATTTGTAGTTCGTTTTGTTGAGAAAATTTTAGAAACTTTATTGATTTTTTCTTGATCAAGATCATCTCTATTTTCAATCGCAATCAAGTGTGCTCCACTATCAAGAGCACCCTGTCTACCAATATGACTATCCTCAAAGATTACAGTATTTTTTGGAAGTGCATTACATGCAGTCATACACTTCCAATACATTTCAGGAAAAGGTTTGTTTTTAACTACGTCTTCATTGCTAACATAATAATCAACAAACTCCAATACTCCCAATTTAAGTAAGACTAATTTGACCGTATTGCGAATACTATTACTTGCTACAGCAACTTGATAATCTTTATGCTTAAGTTGCTGAAAATAATGCATTAACTCATAATCATGTTCTAGATGAGAGAAAATTTCTAGAGTTGCTTTTTGCTTATCTTCCCACACCTGTTGATGTTTTTCTACAGGAAGATCTTTACTTTCAGTAAGCATCGCCAACTTTCTAGAAGTTGGAAGACCGTCATAAAGACTCAAGTGCTCGTCTTTCGTAATGACATACTTAGGATCTACTTTTTCAAGAACACGATTAAGTGCTTCATAATGCATGTCCCGACTATCAATCAGTACACCATCTAGATCAAAAATTACTAAGTTATTCATAAAAATTTTTCAACAGTTTCTTTTCTCAGATCAGAAGAATTTAATACCTTATCATCAACCAGAACATCATATTGGATCTTTCCCATCACAAGTTGATGAAATTTAACTCCCCACTTTTCCAATTGATTATAAGTTTTTTGATATAACTCACTATAAATTTGAGATATATCTCCTTTAAAATACTCCATCCCTCTCGCAGTATATATAACGATTCTATGACCGTCATCATAGAACTCATTTAAAAGATCAACCACATCAAGATTAGGTTGACAATAATCATACTTTAAAGGACCAAGATGGTCGTATCCACTTGGTCTAAAACAAATTACTTCATCCAAATCAAAAGCAATAATTTTTTGTCTCATTGTTTAACAACGTATGCAGAAGGAGCGATAAAGTTTAAAGATTGAATCTTTATATTTTTATCTTTAAAGAATCTATCAACACCAATAGACTCAGACCAATTGTGATAGGCATATTCATCAAACACCACAATTCCTCCGGTGCTGACTCTATCCCACAAGGAAGTTAGTACATCATAAGTTGGTTGTTCCAAATCTAGATCAAGATAAAGCAAAGAAATTTTTGCACCTGGTCTAGACTCTACAAAATCTAAAACTGTTTTTGAAATATCTCCAGATATTAATTCAAATTCATGATCTTTAAATCCGCTTTCTAGAATTTTATTTTCAAGAAAATTTTTGTATGATGTTTCATGTTTGAAATTTCTACCCTCAAATAAAAGAGTCATTGTTTTTTTATCTTGAGGTGATAAAGATTCGGTCAACTCTTTGGAGTTGAAGAAATCGAATCCAATAATCTTTTTATACGAATTGGGACAAAAATATCTTTTTAATTTTAGAAACGTAAAAAGTCCTGTTCCTCTAAAAACACCACATTCTACAATGTCACCTGGAACATTTTTTACTTTGTCAAAAAGAATTGTTCTCGCCAGAAGTTTACCAAAAACTTTTAGATCAGAACTAATAATGAATTCATTAAAAGCATCGTAAAGATTCTGATTTATTGTTACAAGTTCTAAATCTTTAATGTTCATTTGTCGATATTGGTATAATAACTTTCATAACCTTCAGTTCTAATTACAGAATGAATGGTGTTTATCATATTAACTTCAATTGAGTTTGACTTTATATGCCACCCCAGTTGAAGTTCTGGACCCATTGGTACACCTTGATTGAAATAATATGCAGGAACATAAAGAGAACAGTCACTGTAATAATCAATAATTTCTTCTTTAGATACTGCAATATGGTCTATGATTGCCATCTGATGATTCAAATGATCTCCAATATTTTCAAACCAAGAAATGTTTAATTTGTTTAAATCAACTTCATTATACTTGAAGTTATCATAAAAGTAAAGGTCGGGTCTAATGATGACTACAGCATCATATGCAATATTTTTAATTTGAGAATACTCTTTTCTTAAAGAATTTACTTTATTAAGAGAATAAAGCATACTTAAAACATTATAAGGTCTGCCTTGAAGATATCCATCTGTAATAAACTTATCTTTATCAAAGTTTATTTCGGTGCAGAGATTACTAACAATCATTGAGTTGTATGGATTTTTTTCCATCAACTTAATATCTTCAACAAGTAATCTTTTTGGATTAACTACTTCTTTTAAGAAATTAATTTCTTCATGATAAATGTTCCATGTATGGCAAAAGAAATCTACATCATGATCTTGGAAGAGATATTTCTTTTGATTTTCAAAAGTTTTTGAAAGAGTTCTTAGATGACCCCTATAACAAACTGCTATTTTCATTGTTGATATTTTGAATTGTCTTTTGCTAAATGAACTATCTTGGGTTCAAAATTACAGTACTGAGAAAAAACTTCAGGATAAGCAAATGATGGTCCTAGAACATAAACGTCTTCACGTCTCTCTGCAAAAAACTTATTCATTTGACTTTCATCATGCCAAATTGCAATCACATCTTTAGTAAGATCATCTTGAGTTCTTCTATCAAGTTCTATCATCATATCAATTACATCAGGAACTCTTCCTCCCCAAAGACATCCCTGAAAATAAATTGAGGTATCATCGGAACTAGAAATACATGCTAAAGAATTTTGGTTTGTTTCAAAAGCACCTGGAAGTATGTTATGAGGATTCATTCCCATAAAATGACAAGGATGTTGAACTCCGATAAACTTTTTATCGGAGAATAAATCCTCCTCAGTAACTTCATCTACAAGCAACATGTCAGCATCGAGAAATAAAACCCAATCAGATTTCTTAAGAAAGTCGCTTGCTTTAAGAATAGTATTAAATCTGAAAAGAGTAATATAAGGCCAAGATAAATGTTCCTGATAATATGGAATCATATTATCAGGAGGATCATTCAACTCACCATCAGTAAAAACATAGTATTGTTTGCTGACATTTGGAACCAAATATTTTTGACATGATTCATACCATTTTGGAAGAAAGTTTAAATACTTTCCTGTTCCAATAAAGACTACAGATAACTTCATACAATTTCCCAAGATTCTGGATATAGGTCTTTGGTGTCGAGATGTGAATTATTAGGTCCAAACCACTTCTTTGGGGCAATTACTTTTTCACTTTTTGCTAACCAAGCACCCCACCAAGAAAATGTGGAGTTTGCAATGATGTGTTTATTGCAAAGAGTCATTAAACAAAGATCAACGTAACTACTATTACCTTCAGCAACGAGAAATCTATCGGATGAAAAAAGTTCTTGACTCTTACACCATTCAGGATCATCTGAAAAGATAACAACTGTTGAATCTAAATCGATTTTATTTAAGGCTTTCTCATAATAAGAAAGATCTAGATTATGATGATTGACAGAGTTTTTGAGAAAGTCTCCTCTACGAATGTGAAGTGAAATTGGATTTTCCAATTGGGATATCATTTCTTTACATGGAACTAGAATATCATCCTTAAAAGAAAAATCTTCTCTGACTTCATCTTCGATATTTTTAAAATATTTTTCCGTTTGAAAATAACCAACGAGATTAACCCAGTCGGGACAATTATGAAACAAATTTTTATCAAAATGAAAACCAGATTCTTGTATTGATGGCCTAGACTCATCAATTTTTTGTAGATTCAATGGACTGATTTTCTTCAATAGAAATGGTTCAAAAAGTTCAATTCTTAATTTATTTCCCAAACTGTCAATAACTATCTCATCATGATTGGGAATGCAAAAATTATATGTATTGTTTTTTGCAATTCCTTTTAAAGAAGCCAACTGGAACATTTGATTTCCAAGTTGACCCATCTTTCCTAAAAAATTAAATCCAATCATACTCAACTAAACATTAGGGGAGTCTGAGTACTGCACTCTTCTTCGTAAAACTGAACTGTGACTGGATTAACTTGATTATTAATCCAGGTATAAGTTTTGCGGATACCTTCCTCAAGGGTCATTGAGTAATCCCATCCTAGTTTTTCACGAATCAAATCATTATTAGAGTTACGACCACGAACACCAAGAGGACCATCAATATGTTTCTTGGTGACAGTCTTCCCTGCAACCTTAGCAGCAGTATCCACAAGTTGATTGATGGTTACCATTTCTTCTGATCCAATATTCACAGGTCCAATAAAGTCAGAGTTCATCAAACGGAAAGTCGCTTCTACACACTCATCCACAATCAAGAATGAACGGGTCTGTTCTCCATCACCCCAGACTTCAATTTCACCACCATCATCAGGAAGTTCTGCTACCTTACGGCAGATTGCTGCTGGTGCTTTTTCTCTACCACCTTTCCAGGTTCCTTCTGGTCCGAAAATATTATGATATCTAGCAACACGTACAGGGATACCATAGTTGCGATGATAAGCAAAGTAGAGGCGTTCCGAGAACAGTTTTTCCCAACCATATTCAGAATCTGGGTTGGCTGGATAAGCGGATTCTTCACGACAGTCAGGATTATCAGGATCAAGTTGATTATGTTCTGGATACATACATGCAGATCCAGAATAGAAAATCTTAGTTTTATTTACCACCTTACAATCATTCAATTGACGTTGTGCTTCAAGAACATTGAGGTTAATGGTCGCTGAATTGTGCATAATATCTGCATCATTCTCGCCAGTAAATACAAATCCTGCTCCACCCATATCAGCAGCAAACTGATAGATTTCATCAAAAGTATCAATATACCTACTGGGAACAAAGTTATAAAAGTTCCTATAAGGTCCTTTGTACTGAAGAACTCTTTCTACAAAATTTAAG
>Ga0169931_10007328_pt1 | contig 16369 bp, 12 predicted proteins | sample Kivu_15m_20L_FD_129675 | JGI IMG/M metagenome (GOLD analysis project Ga0169931, IMG submission 129675) | Freshwater microbial communities from Lake Kivu, Western Province, Rwanda to study Microbial Dark Matter (Phase II) - Kivu_15m_20L... | ecosystem: Environmental > Aquatic > Freshwater > Lake...
CGCGTTCTCCACCTTCTCCTTCAGCAGCGCGTGCTTCACCACGTCGATCATCTCGGTGACATAGGTGAACTTCATGCCACGGGTGTAGCGTGCGTCGATGTCGTCGATGTCCTTGCGGTTATCAGCGCTGAGCACGATCTCCTTGATGCCTGCGCGCTTGGCGGCGAGGATCTTCTCCTTGATGCCGCCCACGGGCAGCACGCGGCCGCGTAAGGTGATCTCGCCGGTCATGGCCACGGCCTTGCGCACCTTCTGCTGGGTGAAGGCACTGGCGATGCTGGTGAGCATGGTGATGCCCGCTGATGGGCCGTCCTTCGGCGTGGCGCCCTCGGGCACGTGCACGTGCACGTTCCAGCGCTTGAACACTTCGGGGTCCAGGCCGATGATGTCGCTGTGGGCCTTGATGTACTCCAGGGCGATCACGGCGCTCTCCTTCATCACATCGCCCAGGTTGCCGGTCAGGGTGAGCTTGCCTTCGCCCTTGGTGATGCTCGTCTCAATGAAGAGGATGTCTCCGCCAGTGGGCGTCCAGGCCAGACCGGTCACCACGCCCGCCACCTCGTTGCCCTGGTACTTGTCTCGCGCGTGGCTGGGGCCGTAGATCTTCGGAAGGTCCTCCGTCGTGATGGTGAGGCTGTGCTTCTGCTTCAGCGCGATCTGCTTGGCGCGGTAGCGCACCAGCTTCGCGATGCGCTTCTCCAGGGTGCGCACGCCGCTCTCATCAGTGTACTGCTCGATCACGGCCTCGATCAGGCCCGGTGCAAGCTTCAGCTGCTTGGGCTTGATGCCGTTCTCCGTGAACTGCTTGGGAAGCAGGTGGCGCTGGGCGATCTCCACCTTCTCCTCCTCCGTGTAGCCGTTCACCTCAATGATCTCCATGCGGTCACGCAGGGCCGGATGGATGGTGCTGAGCGAGTTCGCCGTGGCCACGAACATCACGCGGCTCAGATCGTACTCGATCTCCACATAGTTGTCGTAGAAGTGGCTGTTCTGCTCGGGGTCCAGCACTTCCAGCAGCGCGCTCGCAGGATCGCCGTGGAAGTCCTTGCCCACCTTGTCGATCTCGTCGAGCACGAAGAGCGGGTTGCTGGTGCCCGCCTTCTTCAGGCTCTGGATCAAGCGGCCTGGCATGGCGCCGATGTAGGTCTTGCGATGGCCGCGGATCTCAGCCTCATCATGCAGGCCGCCCAGGCTCATGCGCACGTACTTGCGGCCCAGCGCTTCGGCCATGCTCTTGCCGAGGCTGGTCTTGCCCACGCCTGGCGGGCCGTAGAGGCAGATGATGGGCGCCTTCATGTCGCCCTTGAGTTTGAGCACGGCGAGGTGCTCGATGATGCGCTCCTTCACCTTCTCCAGACCGAAGTGATCGCGGTCCAGGATCTTCTGCGCGTTCTTCAGGTCGAACTTGTCGTCACTGTACTCTCCCCACGGGAGCTCGAGCAGCAGCTGCACGTAGTTGTACTGCACGCTGAACTCGGCGCCAGCGGGATTCATGCGCTGCAGCTTGCCGATCTCCTTCTCGAAGGTCTCGCTCACCTTCTTCGTCCACTTCTTCTTCGCGGCCTTCACGCGCATCTCCTCCAGTTCGGTCTCGATGGGGTTGCCGCCGAGCTCGTCCTGGATGGTCTTCATCTGCTGGTGCAGGAAGTACTCGCGCTGCTGGCGGTCCACCTCGGTGCGCACCTTGCTCTGGATCTCGTTCTTCATCTGGAGCATCTGCAGCTCCTTCGTGAGGTGCGCCAGCAGCAGCGATGCACGCTCGCGCAGGTCGGCCACCTCGAGCATCTTCTGCTTCTCGATCACCTCCGCCTGCATGTTGCTGCTGATGAAGTTCACCAGGAAGGAGGGCGAGTCGATGTTCTTGATGGCGAACTGCGCCTCGGTGGGGATGTGCGGGCTCTGCTTGATGATCTCCAATGAGAGGTCCTTCAGCGAGCTCACCAGCGCATGGAAGCTCTTGTCGTCCTTGGCGGGGCGGATCTCCTCGAACTCCTTGATCCTGGCCGTGAAGTAGGGATCGAGCTTGACCATCTCGATCACCTCGAAGCGCTTCTTGCCCTGGATGATGGCCGTGGTGCTGCCATCGGGCATGCGCAGCATGCGGATGATCTGCGCCACGGTGCCCACTTTGTTGAGATCCTCAGGGCGCGGCTCCTCGATCTGGCCGTCCTTCTGGCTCACCACGCCCAAGGTGCGGTTGCCGCGGTACACGTCCTGGATCAAGCGGATGCTCCGGTCGCGGCCCACCGTGATGGGTATCACCACTCCGGGGAAGAGCACCGTGTTGCGCAGGGGGAGGATCGGGAGCTCTGGCGGGGTGCTCTCCGCATTCATCTGCTCCTCGTCCTCCGCAGTGATCAGGGGGATGAGCTCGGTCTCGTTCTCAATGGCCTCGCTGCTGAAGAGCGATGGGCTGTTATGGAGGATGTCGTTCATCGACAGGATGTGGTCAACGTGTCAGGAGCAAAAGTATCGCCAGCGCCAACCTTTGGCAGGACGCTATTTTCAACAGGCGTTGCCGCCATCGCCAACCACCGTGCCGGTGAATCTTGATATGACAGAGCGGCAGGGAATGCGAGCGGCTGGTAGGGAAGCGGCGAACGGTGAGTTGGCGTGGCGCTACCCCGACTGACGATTGAGCCAGCCTTGCAGGATGATGGCAGCACTGATCCGGTCCACCTGGCCTTTCTCGCGGCGCGCCATTCGCCCCTTGCCACTGTCTTGCAGGGTCTGCTGCGCCATGCGGCTGGTGAAGCGCTCATCGGCGAGGTCCACGAAGCGCGGCGCGAATCGCCGCTTGATCTCCTCGGCGAGCAGCCGCGTGTTCGCCGTCACATCGGTGTCGGTGCCGTCGAGGTTCACGGGCAGTCCGATCACGAAGCCATCCACGGACTCCTTCGCGCAGTATCTCCCAAGGAACTGCATCAGCGACGCGCTCTCGACCGTTTCGAGCGCTGATGCGATGATCCGCATAGGGTCGGTGACGGCCAGGCCGGTACGCTTCAATCCGAAGTCGATGGCGATCACGCGGCCCATTGGGCCAAAGGTGCGGGAATTGAGGTTGCGGGATCGCAGGTCGAGTGCTGCTCAACCCACAACCCTTCGCTGCGCTCGAACGGAGCCGGCGACCTCCATGCCTCAACGCTCGGACAACCATCTTTGTCCCATGCACGAGTTGATCGAGAAGGCCTGGGACGATCGCAACCTGCTGCGCGATGCGGAGGTGACGAATCACATCGAAGCGGTGATCGAGAAGCTTGACCGCGGCGAGTTGCGCGTGGCCGAACCCGATGCGGCAGGCGGCTGGCGGGTGAACGACTGGGTGAAGAAGGCCGTGATCATGTACTTCCCCATCAAGCAGATGCACACCTTCGAGGTAGGTCCGCTCGAGTTCCACGACAAGATCCCGCTGAAGAAGCGCTACGCGCAGCTCGGCGTGCGCGTGGTGCCGCATGCCATAGCGCGGCACGGCAGCTACCTGGCGCCGGGTGTGATCCTCATGCCCAGCTACGTGAACATCGGCGCATACGTGGACGAAGGCAGCATGGTGGATACCTGGGCCACCGTGGGCAGCTGCGCGCAGATCGGCAGGCACGTTCACCTCAGCGGAGGCGTGGGCATCGGCGGGGTGCTGGAGCCGGTGCAGGCGGCCCCGGTGATCATCGAGGATGGCTGCTTCATCGGCTCGCGGGCCATCGTGGTGGAGGGCGTGCGCGTATGCAGCGAGGCCGTGCTCGGTGCCAATGTGGTGCTCACCGGCAGCACGCGCATCATCGACGTCACCGGCCCCGAACCAGTTGAGATGAAAGGCGTGGTGCCGCCGCGCAGCGTGGTGATCCCCGGCACGGTGCCGAAGCGGTTCGCCGCCGGCGAGTACGGCGTGCCCTGCGCGCTCATCATCGGGCAACGCAAGGCCAGCACCGACAAAAAGACCTCCCTGAACGATGCGCTGCGCGAGCACAGCGTGGCCGTGTGACCTTCCAATCATCAGCGACCACCACCAACCGAGGCCGAGCCCGGCACAATTTTCATGGAGCGCCGGCCCAATCCAGAAATGCCATGAGAAGAACCGCACTGCTCGCAATCTTCCTCATGGGGCTCACCGCATCCGCGCAAACCGCCTACAAGGCCAAGCACCGCTTCGTCTATTCCAACACGAGCGGCACCACGGGCGGCGTCACCATCGAGCTATCGGATGCAATCGGCGAGCTCGCCCTCTTCAAGTTCAAGATGAAGGTGACCAACAAGACCGGCGACTACCTCTTTGTTGACCCCAGCCGCTTCAAGCTCCGCATGGGCGATGCCCTGGCCTCCTTCAAGGAGAAGCCCTTCGTGGTGCGCCCCTTCGACGATGCCTCGCGCGTGCTCGACGCCACCGGCGCGGCCAGCTACCAGCACGACGCGCCCATCCTCGACTTCGCCGATGGCATCGAGACGGCTCCGGGAAAAGGGCGCGCCGCCGCCATGGACGAGTTCAAGCTGCCGGCCGCGCAGAACTCGGTTTCCGGTGGCCCGTTCACCGTGAATCTGAAGCAGCTCGACAAAGAGACCGATAAGACCACCGCGCGCTTCAACGTGCAATACACAGGCAGCGCTGTGGGCGTGGTCGATCCCAGCCGCATCGGCGTGCGCATCCCCGCAGGGCAGGTCTTCGCCAACGAGAAGAGCAAGTCGAAGCCCGTGCTGCTCAATCCCGGCGAGGGCGATGCCTTCAACGTGGTGGCCGAGATCCCCGCCAAGGTGGTGGACATGCAGTTCGCCGAACTCACCGTGGTGTGGAACGATGCATTCACCGAGACCGCCAAAGGGCCTTTCAGCGTGGCGCCCATCACCTTCCCGGTGGATCAGGAGCGGACGAAGAAGGAGAACTGACCGCAGGTCCAGCTTTGTCGAGAACTTGAGTTTGGTAATTAGCGGCTGACCAATATCATTGCCGGAAACCAAACCTCATGACAACTGGTACCCGCCCGAAGAACGGCTCGTCTAGTCCATCCTCGTGACTTTGTTCTGCTGTCTCCCGCTGGGAATCGTAGGCATCGTGAACGCATCCTCTGTGAACTCCAAGTTCGATGCAGGTGACATGGCCGGTGCCGAGGCCGCCAGCAAAGCCGCTGGCAAGTGGACGAAGATCGGGTTCTTCGTGGGCCTTGTTGGTGTCGTGCTTTACCTCATCATGGTCTTCGCCCTGGGCATGGGCGGCATGATGCTGGGAGGCCAGATGTAATTCAGCAATCCCTCAGTCGAAGAGCCGGGCCCAGTGCCCGGCTCTTCGCATTCAGCCGCATCGCGGCACGCGCATACCTTCGCCGCCCCGGCAACAAGCCGTCATCCACGAAGCATATGAGCTACGATCTCATCGTCCTCGGCAGCGGCCCCGGCGGCTATGTGGCCGCCATCCGCGCCAGCCAACTCGGTCTGAAGACCGCCATCGTGGAGCGCGAAGCGCTCGGCGGCATCTGCCTCAACTGGGGCTGCATCCCCACCAAGGCACTGCTCAAGAGCGCGCAGGTCTTCGAGTACCTGCAGCACGCCAAGGACTACGGCATCACCGTGCAAGGCGGGTCGCCGGATATGAAGGCCATTGTGCAGCGCAGCCGCGATGTGGCCAAAGGCATGAGCAACGGCGTGCAGTTCCTCATGAAGAAGAACAAGATCGATGTGGTCATGGGCACCGGCAAGCTGCTGCCCGGCCGCAAGATCGAAGTCACCGCCGCCGACGGGAAAAAGAGCGTGGTGGAGGGCAAGCACATCATCATCGCCACCGGCGCCCGCAGCCGCGAGCTGCCCGCCCTGAAGCAGGACGGCAAGAAGATCATCGGCTACCGCGAGGCCATGGTGCTGGCCGAGCAGCCCAAGAGCATGGTGGTGGTGGGCAGCGGCGCCATCGGCAGTGAGTTCGCCTACTTCTACAACGCCATCGGCACCAAGGTCACGCTGGTGGAGTTCATGCCGAACATCGTGCCCGTGGAGGACGAGGACGTGAGCAAGCAATTGGAGAAGAGCTTCAAGAAGCAAGGCATGGAAGTGATGCTGAGCAGCGAAGTGACCAAGGTGGACACCAGCGGCAAGGGCTGCAAGGTGACCATCAAGAGCGCGGCGGGCGAGAAGGTGGTTGAGTGCGACGTGGTGCTCAGCGCGGTGGGCATCGCCGCCAACATCGAGGGCATCGGGCTCGAAGAGGTGGGCATCGTGACGGATAAGGGCAGGATCAAGGTGGATGCGCATTACGCCACCAACATGCCCGGCTACTACGCCATCGGCGATGCGGTGCCGGGCCAGGCGCTGGCGCACGTGGCGTCGGCTGAAGGCATCATCTGCGTGGAGAAGATTGCCGGGCAGAACCCCCATCCGCTCGACTACAACAACATCCCCGGCTGCACCTACTGCTCACCGGAAGTGGCCAGCGTGGGCCTCACCGAGAAGCAGGCGAAGGAGAAAGGCCTCGCCATCAAGGTGGGCAAATTCCCCTTCAGCGCCAGCGGCAAGGCCAGCGCCGGCGGCAACAAGGACGGCTTCGTGAAGCTCATCTTCGATGCCAAGTACGGCGAACTGCTGGGCGCACACATGATCGGCGCGAACGTGACGGAGATGATCGCCGAGTGCGTGAGCATCCGCAAGCTGGAGACCACCGGCCACGAGATCATCAAGACCGTTCACCCCCACCCCACCATGAGCGAAGCCATCATGGAGGCGGCGGCGGCGGCCTACGGCGAGGTGATCCACCTTTGAGAAACTGAAAGGCGAAAGCTGAAAGTTGAAAGCGCGACCGTTTCAACTTTCAGCTCTCATATTTCATCTTTCGGCTTTCCCTCATGTGCGGCATTGCCGGAACATACCACTTCGGTCCCGGGAAGCCTGCGGCTAGTGACCATATCACTGCCGCGCTCCGCTGCATCGCCCATCGCGGCCCCGATGATGAGGGAGTTCACCAAAGCGGTCGCGCCGTGTTTGGCCATCGCCGCCTGAGCATCATCGATACCAGCGCAGCGGCTCACCAGCCGTTCACCGACACAAGCGGCCGCTTCACCATCATCTTCAATGGCGAGGCGTTCAATTTCCAGGAGCTGCGCGCCGGGCTTGAAGCGCACGGCGAGCGCTTCCGCAGCCAAGGCGATACAGAGGTGGTGCTTCGGCTCTTCGCGCTGAAGGGCGAGGCATTCCTGCACGAGATCAACGGCTTCTTCGCACTGGCGATCCACGATGCCGAGAACGATGAATTGCTGATCGCCCGCGACCGCTTCGGCGTGAAGCCGCTCTGGTACTGCGAGCGCGACGCGCAACTGCTGTTCGGCAGCGAACTGCGCGCATTGGAAGCCCTTGGCGCGGAAGGCGAAATCGACAGGCCCAGCCTGAGGCAGTACTTCACCTACCACTTCATCCCTGCACCGCATTCCGTGCTGCATGGCGCGCACAAGCTTCTGCCCGGCGAGCTGTTGCGCGTGAATGCGGATGGAGTGAAGCGCGAACGCTGGTACGACCTGCCGGAGGCCGCGAAGCGCGTGCCCGCTCCTCCCGATCCGGTCGCGCGCTTGCAGGGACTGCTCGACGATGCCGTGCGCCTCCGCTTGATCAGCGACGTGCCTGTTGGCACCTTTCTCAGCGGCGGTCTCGACTCATCCATCGTGAGCGCGGTAGCGCGGCGGCACAAGCTCGATCTGCACACCTTCTCCATCGGTTTCGCGGAGGATGCGCGCTACGATGAAAGCCTTCATGCCGAAGCGGTGGCCCGGCACATCGGCTCGCGGCACCACGCGTTCCGGCTCACCCGCGATGAACTCGCCGAGAGCTACCAGCGCCTGCTCGATGCCACCGATGAGCCTTTCGCCGACAGCAGCGCGCTGGCCTCCTTCATCCTCTGCCAGCGCACGCGCCAGCATGTGACCGTGGCCCTCAGCGGCGATGGCGCCGATGAGGTGTTCGGCGGCTACTCCAAACACCAGGCTGAGTTGCGCATGCGCTCGCCCGGCGGGCTGGAAAAGGCTGCGCTGGCCCTGGCTCCGCTATGGCGCTCGCTGCCACGGTCGCGCGGCGGCGGCCTCACGAACCAGTTCCGCAGGCTCGACCGGTTCGCGCGGCTCAACGGCCTCTCCCATCACGAGCGCTGGCTCCATCTCGCCAGCTTCGATCACGATGGAGATGCGGCCAGGCTCTTTGCTGGCGCGACTGGGATGGTCTCGGAAAACATGAGGGAGCGTATGCTCACCGCTGGCCTCGAACGCATGCCCAGCATCAATGGTGTGCTGCTCGCCGACGTCCTCTCCACCCTTCCGAACGACATGCTGCACAAGGTGGACCTCACCAGCATGGCGCACGGGCTCGAGGTGCGCACGCCCTTCCTTGACCGCCGCGTGGTGGAGTTCGCGTTCTCGCTGCCGGCTGAGGAGAAGCTCCGTCGCGGCCAGGGCAAGTTGATCCTGCGCCGGGCCTTCGGCGACCTGTTGCCCATGCAGGTGGTGTCCCGGAGGAAACAGGGCTTCGAGGTGCCCCTGCGGCCGCTCTTCCTTGGCGCCCTGGCCCCCTTGCTCGACGATTTACTGGCGGAAGACGCCGTTCGGGCCGCCGGCCTCAACTGGCCTGCGGTCCAGGCCATTCGCGAGCGGCTGCGGTCGCGTTCGCCGGGCAGCAGCGAGGCAACTTTGCATGCCTTGGCCGTCTTCATGGCGTGGTGGAAAAGACGGGCGCATTGATAGCCCGCCGCGCATCGCCAGCCTCGGTACATTCGCCATCCCCAAATGCCCCGCGTACTTCAGATCCTCAACCGGTTCAACCTGGGCGGCCCCACGCACAATGCGGCCTACCTGACCCGGTACATGGCGCCGGAGTTCGAGACCCTGCTGGTTGGCGGCAGCCAGGAGGCCACAGAGGCAGGCAGCCACTACATCACCCGTGGCCTGGGCGTGGATCCCGTGATCCTGCCCGAACTGCAGCGCGAAGTGGCGCCCTGGCGTGACCGCAGCGCCTACCGGCGGATCAAGCAGGTGATCAAGGAATTCAAGCCGGACATCGTGCACACGCACGCCGCGAAGGCCGGTGCGGTGGCCCGCATGGCTGCTGCCGACCTGGGCGTGAAGGGCATCGTGCACACCTTCCACGGGCACGTCTTCCACAGCTACTTCGGCCCCATGCGCACGGCGCTCTACAAGAGCATCGAGCGCTTCCTGGCCAAGCGGTCCTCGCGCATCGTGGCCATCAGCGACCGGCAGAAGGAGGAGCTCGTGGACGAGCACCGCATCTGCGATCCGGAGAAGGTGGAGGTGATCCCGCTGGGCTTCGATCTCACGCCGTTCCGTGAGGAGCAGGAACGCAAGCGCAAGCTCTTCCGACACGTCTACGGCGTGGCCGATGACGAGCTGGCCATCGGGATCGTAGGCCGCTTGGTGCCGATCAAGAACCACGACCTCTTCCTGGAAGTGGTGGCCAGGGTGAGCGAGCGCACGGGGCGCAAGCTGCGCGCCTTCATCGTGGGCGATGGCGAAGAGCGGGACCGCCTGCTGGAGCGCACCGCCAGTCTGGGGCTGAGCCTGGCACGAGGGCCTTACTTCAATGGCCATCCATTCGGGCATGGCGTGAACGGCAAGCCCATGGTGCCGCGCGCCACGGTGACCTTCACCAGTTGGATCAAGGAAGTGGACATCGTGAACGCCGGCCTGGACATCGTGATGCTCACCAGCCTGAATGAAGGCACCCCTGTGAGCCTGATTGAAGCGCAGGCCAGCGGCCGGCCGATCGTGACCACGGACGTAGGCGGCATACGCAACGTGGTGCTCGATGGCCGCACGGCACTCATGACCGCCTCGGGTGACGCCGAATCGCTGGCCCAGGCGCTGGAGCGGGTGGTGAGCGACGATGCCTTGCGCGCGAGCATGGGCCATGGCGGCTGGGACCATGTGCGCGAGCGCTTCCATTACACCCGCCTGGTGGAGGACACCGCCCGGCTCTACCGATCATTGCTGTCCTGAGCCCCCCGGTGCGCGATTCCTACATTTGGCCGCGCATGCTCCGCCCTTCCCGTTCACTCTTCACCGCCGCCCTCGTAGCGGCCTTGGCCACCGGTTGCACGGTGAACCGCGATGTGATGTTCAAGACCCCCTTGGACTACGACTTCGCGGCTTTTCCGGACAGTAACGCGCAGGCCAAGTCGCTGATCCTGCAGCCCAACGACGTGCTCCAGTTCAGGCTCTTCGCCAACGACGGTTTCAAGATGATCGACCTGGTCTCCGAGGGCGGCTCGCGTGAAGCTGCCTTCCTGAACCGAGTCCTCTTCACCTATCTGATCGAGGCGGACGGGCTGTGCAAGCTGCCGCTGCTCAACCGCATTCCATTGGCGGGCAAGACGCTGCGAGAGGCCGAGCTCGAGCTGGAAGCGCTCTACGGCAAGTATTACAACCGCCCATACGTGCAGCTCTTTGTCACCAACCGCCGCGTGGTGATCTTCCCCGGCGCTGGCGGCGATGCTATTGTGGTGCCGCTGGAGAACAACAATACCACTCTGCTCGAGGCCCTGGCGCGGGCCGGCGGCCTGTCCAGCCGTGGCGATGCGCGCCGGGTGAAGCTCTTCCGCCATCATCCCGACGGCAAGCGCACCATACACCAGTTCGACTTGTCCGACATCGAAGGCCTGCGCTACGCTGATATCGTGCTCCAGGGTGATGACGTGATCTACGTCCAGCCCAACCCCGAGATCGCCCGGGAAGTGCTACAGGACCTCACGCCCATCATCACCCTGCTCACCAGCGTGGTGCTCGTGATCGGCGTGGTACGCGGGTTCTCCCGATAGCCGCGCTGCCGATGGTCGCTGAGGAAGTCACCAACCGGGCCGTCAGCTTCGAGAGCTACCGCCAGCGCATCACGAACTTCAGCAACGAGTTCGACCTCGGGCTCTTCGTTCACATTCTCAAGCGCACCATGCCCGTGGTGGTGCTGGTGCTGCTGCTCGCAGGCGCGTCCGCCGCCCTTTACCTGCGCTACACCGTTCCGATCCATGAATCGAAGGCCGTGCTGCAGCTGGGCGAGAGCAACACTGCCGAGCAGGTGCTGCTCATGAGCAGCTTCGGTGAGAAGCAGAACATGTCCGTGGACCTGATCTTCATGCGCAGCCGGCTTTTCCTGGGGATGGCGCTTGACCGCCTGCCGCTGCAGGTGAGCTACTACAACCGCGGTCAGATCCTCACCGAGGAGTACTACAAGCATTCCTTCTTCAAGCTCGAGGACATCGTGGTGAGCGACAGCGCCGTGCTGGACGTGCCGATTTACCTGGACCTTGCCGTGCCTGGGCAAGTGGAGCTGAGCTATACGGCCTTGGGCCGCCCTTACAAGAACAAGGTACAGCGCGGAAGCGTGGTCAGCATGCCTCACTTCACCGGCAGGATCGTGGTGAACGACCACCCGATCCTCAACGACCCAGACGCGAAGGCCACCTTCTACCTGAAGATCAACAGCCGCGAACGACTCCTGGACCGATACGCCAGCCAGATCTGGGTTAACTCGCAGGACTACGCCACCAAGTCCATCGATATCGTTTGCCGCGACTCGAACCCTTGGGTGGCGCGCGACCTGGCGCAGGCGCTGGCCGAGACCTATATCGATTACGACCTGCAGCGCCAGAGCAGTAGCGCGGCCAACGTGATCGAGTTCATCCGCAGCCAGAAGGACACGGCCTACCGGGAGCTGCGCGACTCGGAGTTCAGCATGCAGAACCTCCGGGGCGAGAACCGCGTGGCCGACATGGAGACCCTCACCCCGCTGCTGCTGGGCCGCTCCGACAAGTACGAGGACGAGCTGGTGCGGCTCACGCTCGATGTGGAACTGCTCAAGGCCTTGGAGCGCGCCACTGACCAGCCCAGCGGCGAGATCAACGCCCACGACCTGCTGCCCTTGCTGCTCGGCACCAAGTACGAGAGCACCCTCTCCCTCCCGCTGCGCAATCTGCAGGACCGGCTGGAGGAGCGGGAGATGGTGCGTGAGGACGCTACTGCGAACCACCCCGCGCTGGCCGCCGCCGATGACCGCGTGGCCGTGCAGAAACGAGTGCTGCTGGAGACCCTCCGCCGCCTGCGCGAGAGCGGAGAGCAGCAGCGCACCAATCTCACCCGGCAGCTTGATGAGTTGGACGCCAGGTTCCTCAAGCTCCCGGAGAAGGAGATCGAGTACGCCCGCGTAGAGCGCGTCTTCACCATCAATCAGAAGTTCTACAACCTGCTGCTCGAGAAGGAGGTGGAGTACCGCATCAGCAAGGCGGGCTTCGTGCCGCAGAACCGGATCCTGCAGGACGCCTCGTTCTCCAAGGTCCCGGTGTCGCCGAATAAGGAGGTGGTGATCGGGTCCTACCTCCTGGCCGGCGTGATCCTGTGCCTGCTCATCCTCCTGGGCCGCTACATCCTGCACGACAACCTCACCAGCCTGAACGATGTGGCCAAGCTCAGCCACGCCAGCATCGGGATCCTGGGCATGGTGCCCAAGTACAAGTACGACATCCCGGTCTCCGAGCTGCTGATCGACAAGAACCCCAAGAGCCTCATCGCCGAGGCCTTCCGCACCGTGCGCACCAACATGCAGTTCGTGGACAACACGCCGGGGCCCAAGGTGGTGGCCATCACCAGCACCATTTCCGGCGAGGGGAAGACCTTCGTGGCCATGAACCTCGCTGGCATCATCTCCTTCAGCGGGAAACGCGTGATCATCCTTGACCTTGACATGCGCAAGCCCAAGATCCATCTGGGCTTCGACGTGGACAATGAGCGCGGCATGAGCACCATCCTCATCGGCAAGGACGACATCGACTCGTGCATACGGCACAGCAATCTCGAAGGCCTCGATTACATCACCGCCGGGCCAATCCCGCCGAATCCCTCCGAGCTCATCATCAGCCCGCGCATGCTCGAGGTGCTCGGCTACCTGAAGCAGCGCTACGACATGGTGCTGCTGGACAACCCGCCGGTGGGCCTGGTGACCGATGGCATACCCATGATCCAGCTGGCAGACTACCCCATCTACATCTTCCGCAGCGATTACAGCAAGAAGCACTTCGTGCAGAATGTGGACCGCCTCATCAACGAGAACAGCATCAAGCGTCTCTCGTGCGTGCTCAACGGCGTGGATGTGGACCGCAACAAGTACGGCTACAACTACGGCTACGGGTACGGCTATGGCTATGGCTATGGCTACGGCTACGGCAGCGGTTACACCGGCGGCTATTATGAGGACAAGCCCGAGCGCAACAAGCGCGGCCTCTTCGGCGGGCTATTCGGCAAATCATGATTGAAACGCAGACCTTCCCCGTGCAGGGCCCGGTACTCCTACGCCCGCGCGTACTCGCTGACGATCGAGGGTCCTTCGTGGAGACCTGGAGCGAACGGTCGATGCTGGATGCCATCGGGCTGCAGCGCTTCGTGCAGGACAACGAGAGCACCTCGCGCAAGGGCGTGCTGCGCGGCCTGCACTTCCAGCTTGAGCCGCACGCGCAGGGCAAGCTCGTGCGGGTATCGCGCGGCAGTGCCATCGATGTCTGCGTGGACATCCGACCCGGAAGCCCCACCTACGGGCATCATGTCAAAGTGCTGCTCACCGCTGCCGAAGCCACGCTATTCTGGATCCCGCCCGGCTTCGCCCATGGCTTCGCGGCGCTGGAAGAGGGCACCGTGTTCAACTACAAGTGCACCGAGTACTACCACCCGGCCTCCGAGCGCACCATCCGCTGGGACGATGCTGAGCTGGCGATCCCGTGGGGCGTGCTCGACCCAATTGTCAGCGCGAAGGACCGCGACGGCTTCGCCTTCCGTGGCCCATGGGCCGAACCCCGCTGAGCGACCATGGCGTACAGCGGCCCACAACTCTTCCTCCTCTACTCGGGCCTCTTCTTCGCGGCCCTGGTCTTCAGCCTGCTGATCAACTCGCTCTTCATGCGCTTCGCGCGCACCCTGGGAATGCGTGACAAGAATGCTGCGCTGGAGCGCTGGAGCGCCAGTCACAAGCCCGCCTTTGGTGGCATAGGCTTCTACATCCTCTTCCTGGCGTGCTTCACCCTGCACGGCGTGCTCTTCCCTGGCGATGGCGCCGCGCTGCGCCCTGATCTCCTGGGCTTGCTGGCCGCCACAACCCTCGGTTTCCTCATGGGCCTGGCGGACGATGCCTACAACACGCAGCCCTTGTTGAAGTTCCTGGTGCAGATTGCCTGCGGCGCGATACTCGTGGCCACCGGCACGGAGATCAACCTCTTCGAGGCGCGTTGGGCCAACGTCGCCATCACCATGTTCTGGGTGGTGGGCATGATGAACTCCATCAACATGCTCGACAACATGGACGGCGTGGCCACCGCCGTCACGGTGGTCATCCTGGCGGCGGCCACCGTGCTGATAATCGGCACTGGCGCCATGGACCCGGTGTACATGATGCTGCTGGTGGGCACCATGGCCTCGCTAGGCGGCTTCCTCTTCTACAACTGGAACCCTTCGCGCATGTTCATGGGCGATACCGGGAGCCAGTTCCTCGGCGTGCTCATCGCCTTCATTGGCGTGCGCTTTTTCTGGAACGCCACCGGGCCTGCCGGCGACCAAGCGACCGAGCGTCAGATCCTCGCGCCGCTCATGGTCTTCCTGCTGCCAATCTGCGACACCACCACCGTCTCGATCAACCGCATCATGCGTGGCCGCAGCCCCTTCGTGGGCGGCCGTGACCACACCACGCACCACCTCAGCTACCTGGGCCTGAGCGATGCGCAAGTGGCCTTCACCTTCATCGGCCTGAGCCTGCTGAACGGATTCCTGGCCTACGTGATGCTGCGCTACATCGATGTCTGGGAGAACCTGCACACGGCTATCTTCGTAAGCTACGCGTTGCTCGTCTTCGGCACGCTCTTCACCATCACCCACCGGTCCAAACCGCCCGCCCTCGCATCATGAAGCACCTCGTGCTGCGCACCGTCATCTGGCTGCTGCTGCTCGCTGGGGGCTCGCTTGCCGCCCATGTGCTGATCTACGCGGGCAACAGCGAAGGAACGGACCTGGACCACCTGCAGCGCTTCAACGACGGCTACAAGGTCTTCTCGCTCACCCTGCCCGGCGAACTGACCTTCTGCGATGAGACCGTGCCTTTGGACCGTATCGATGTGCGCGAACGCCTGGATCGGGAACTGCTTGTGAACACCTATTGGCAGAGCAACACCTTGCTCGCGCACAAGCGGGCAAACCGCTGGTTCCCATTGATCGAGGAGGTGCTGCGGCGCGAAGGCGTGCCCGAGGACTTGAAGTACCTGGCACTGGTGGAGAGCAACTTCACCAACGCGGTCTCGCCCATGGGCGCAACCGGGTATTGGCAGTTCATGAAGGAGACCGGCCAGAAGCACGGCCTGGAGGTGAACTCCGAGGTGGACGAGCGCTACAATGTGGAGAAGAGCACCGTGGCCGCCTGCACTTACCTGAAGAACGCCTATGCCAAGCATGGGTCATGGGCGCTGGCGGCCGCGGCCTACAACCTGGGCTCCGGCGGGGTGGACAAGCAGCTCGGGCGCCAGCAGAAGGAGAACTACTTCGACCTGCTGCTGCCCGAGGAGACCAGCCGCTACGTTTTCCGCATCCTGGCCATGAAGGAGATCATCCGTGATCCCGAACGATACGGCTTCCACCTTCGCCCGCGTGACCTGTACCCGCCCTACAAGACCCGCAGCCTCGAAGTGAAGGGGCCGATTGAAGACATCGCCGCATTCGCCCTTCGCAACGGCACGGACTACAAGACCGTGAAGCTGCTGAACCCGTGGCTGCGGGACAATAAGCTCACCAACAAGGAGGGCAGGACCTACGCGATCCTGCTCCCTGGTGAAGGCTTCCACGACTCCGTGGCCGAGTAGAAGCGCCCCCCGCGCCAGGATTCATCATACCGTACCGAAACAGGCCGTTCCGCAGCGACCTTTGCGCCCCGCTGAAAAAGGGCGCATGGTGAAGAAGGACGTTCGCACCAACGGTTCCGCTGAGGAGTTCGCCGAGGAGCACATCGAAGTGCTCGGCGCGCGGGTGCACAACCTGAAGGGCATCGACGTGCGCATACCGCGCGACCAGCTGGTGGTGATCACCGGACTGAGCGGGAGCGGCAAGAGCTCGCTCGCCTTCGATACCATCCATGCCGAAGGCCAGCGCCGCTACATCGAGACCTTCAACGCCTATGCGCGGCAATTCCTCGGCGGGATCGAACGTCCCGACGTGGACCTGATCACCGGCCTCAGCCCCGTGATCGCCATCGAGCAGAAGACCATCAGCCGCAACCCGCGCAGCACCGTGGGCACCGTGACGGAGATCTACGATCTGCTGCGCCTGCTCTACGCGCGCATCGCCGATGCCTTCAGCTACGAGACCGGCGAAGCGATGATACGGTACACTGA
>Ga0169931_10007329_pt1 | contig 16368 bp, 13 predicted proteins | sample Kivu_15m_20L_FD_129675 | JGI IMG/M metagenome (GOLD analysis project Ga0169931, IMG submission 129675) | Freshwater microbial communities from Lake Kivu, Western Province, Rwanda to study Microbial Dark Matter (Phase II) - Kivu_15m_20L... | ecosystem: Environmental > Aquatic > Freshwater > Lake...
CCGCGCTTCCCGGTGGGCACAGCCTCCCAGGCCATCGCGGGGTCAAACCAGATCGTCAGCGAGCCCCGGAGCTTGAGCGCTTCGTTGTACGCTGCCCAGTTGCGAGTCTTGTAGGCGGGGGGGCTCGGTCTGCTCATGTGCCCCAGCTATCATGCTGGAGTCACGACATGAATCCCATCACCCGATTTGTGCAACAGAGCCACCGAGCGCCACCAGCCAGCCAAGGCAGTGCGCCGAGAAACCGTGCGCAGCCGAACCGTCAGGAAAATCGATCGACCAGTTCTCGCGGGTCGTGACATCGCCGGCCGCCACCCAGCGCCCCCAGCGGGCGCGGATGATCGAGAGGATATCCGCGCCGCGCCCCATCCCATGCAGCGCCTGAAAGAGGTAATGGTGCATGAACGGGCTCGCGAGCGCGGGGCCCGGCGCGTCGTCCGGGGCCAGCGAACGCGCCACGATCTGGTCCGCCATGCCCATCGCTGCATCCCCTGCAAGCCCCGTCAGGATCAGGAAGGCCAGCGCCAGTTGGCTCGCCTCGGCCCCGCCCGGGCTTTCATGCCAGCCCCCGTGCCCGAGCCGGGCCTTGATCGCGTCGCGCAGGGCGTGCGCCTCGGCCGCCCAGGTTTCCGCCGCCCCGAGCCGCCCTCCCATCGCATCAGCGAGATCGAGCGCGCGCAGGTAGCGCAGGTTGAGTGTCAGGTTCGGCTCGCCCCGGTCCATCGCGGACCAGTCGAGAAAGAGCCGGCGCCCCGCTGGATTTCGGATTAGCCCGTCCGGGCCGCGCAAACCCGCAAAGCCCGCAAGCATCCGCCGCAGGACCGGCCAGTGCGCCTGCCACACCGCCGCCGGGTCGCTGATCCCGGGGTGCGAGGCGCAGCCCGCCAGCAGTTCGACCCAGGAAAAATTGTAGTCCGTCACCGCATAGGCCGGCACCTCGCCCGGAAGCACCGAAGGCAGCAACCCCTCGGTGTCCGCGCCACGCGCCGCGAGTTCGATGGCCAAAAGCAGTGGCCGCGGGTCGCTCGAAATCGCGCGCAGGGCCCAGTCCTGCGCCACGACATCGCCGAGCCACATCGAGGACTCCCGCCAGATGCTGTCGATGAACCCGTCCTGCAGACAGGCCAACGTGGTGCGCCGGCACATCTGCGCGACCGCCGCAAGGGTCGCGTCAGCGAAGGTGGGCAGGGGCGCTTCGGCGACGGGATAGCGCGGCACGTCGGCGTGGAACCGCGGGCGTGGTCGTCCGCCGCGCCCCTCGATCGCGAAGATCAGATATCGCGCGCCGCGGGGGGTGAACCCTTCGATGGCCTGAGTGTCATCTTCGTCGCCGTGCACTCGCACGACCGATCTCTTCGGTATGTTGAAACGGTCCGTCGGCCGCATCCGGCAATAGGTCGAGGGATCGGGCAGCAAGACCTCCCCGCCGCGCAGCCGTTCGGCATAGGAGACGAGGACCCTCTCGCAGGCCGACCCATCCAGTTCGAGACCGGCGAGGCAGACACGGCTCTCGCCCAGATCGAAGATCCAGATCCCGGTCGTGCCCGCATCAAGACCGGCGAGCGAGTCGACGGGCACCGATGCCGCCACGATCCGCCGAAGATCCTCGTGCGGATCGTCGCTTGGCGCGATGGCGGGGCCGAGCCGCAGTTGCCAGGCGGTCCCGAGCGGGATCCTCTGTTCGATGGGATTGGGGGTACGGCGCGGCTGCAGGCCCGACCAGATCGGCCCTGACGCGGGCTGGACGATGCGCGCGGCATTCCAGCCCTCGGCCTCGGATACGGTCCACTCCCGCTCCGCCGGGCCCGCACCCTCGTCGCGGTCCTCGACCCCGGTCCCGTAGATCGAGACGCGCGCGACACGGCCCGACCAGCGCCTGTCGCGATGAACCTTCCACGCCGTGTCGCTGGTCAGCACGATCTTGCCGTCCACCTCGACCCAGCAGATCAGACCGCAGGCACCCCTGTGGACATAGGCGAAATGCGAATAGCCGGGGCTGTAGACCTGAACCGCGATCTTGTTCCTGCCAGATCGAAGTGCGGCGCCAGTGCCGGCATGCTGCTCCCCGGCTTCGCCCGCCACGACATGCTCGTCGACCGACATAGAGGAGGGCCAAGAACGCTCCGGCCCGCGGCCGACCGCGACACCGTTGATCCACAGCCTGTAGCGGCTGTCGGCCGAGATGAAGATGCGGGCTTGCCCTGGTGGGCCATCGAGCCACAGCTCGGCGCGAAAGTCGTGATAGGCCTCGGAGAGGTCGAAAGGATGCGACGGGCCGATCCAGAACGCGCCATCGGGAACCACAAGGCCCGAGACCTCCGGCCCGGCCGCCGTCATTGCAGCGTGCCGTATTGGCGTGCGAGCGCGTTGACGAGCCGATAGGCGCGGATCAGTCGGGACGGTGGGATGTCGGGCTGGATGAAATGCCCGCCGTTGAAGATGAACCCGCCGCCCGGGGCATAGATGCCGAACCGCTCGGTGATGTAGGCGTCGAGTTCCTCGCCGTCATATTTCAGCAGGCCATCCACGACGTCGAGCGAGCCATAGATCGTGATCTTGTCGCCGTAGTGCGCCTTGATCCACCTCGGATCCATCCCGGCGCTTTCCTGAACCGGGTGCCACGAGGTGTAGCCCATCTCGATCACGTCATCGAGGATCTGCATGATGTAGCCATCGGAATGCAGGTTCACCGGCAGGCCCCGGCTGCGGGCATGCTGCACCACGCGACCGGCATAGGGCTTGATCAGCTTGCGCCACGACTTGGGCGAAAACAGCATCGTGCCGTTAGATCCCCAGTCATCCGAGAGCGTCATCATGTCCACGCCCGCCTCGACCATCAGATCGACCTGGACGCACATCCAGTCCGCGTAGCGATCGAAGAATGCCGCCATCAGGTCGGTGTTGCCGCCGAGGTTCATCCAGCAGTTCTCGATGCCGAGAAAAGAGGATGTTCCCTCGACCATGCCCCAGCAATGCGCCAGCACGCAGCGCCTGCCCTTGTGGTCCTGGACCGCCGTGGCGATGTTTGTCCCGCCGAAGTCGTAGTTCCAGTCGCTGTAGTTCAGCCATTTCGGATGGCGCGGATCCTCGAGCGGGACCTGCGCCAGTTCGTGGATGTCGAACTTTCGACCGTGCTGGTTGGGAAAGGGCATGAGGCCCACAAAGACATCGACCCCGAACTCCTCGAGGAATTTCTCGCGCGGGCCATAGTCGGCTTCGAGCCGTTCGAGGAACTGCTTCTGATAGAGCCAGCAGTCGATGGGGGTGCGGTCTACGGGCTTGCGGTTCAGCGTCGCCATCACCCGGTCATAGCCGTTCATCAGCTTCCTCCAGCAGCAGCATCCGTCTCCAGTCGGCCAGATCCACCCCCGCCACGAATTCCGAGTGGAAGCCCTCCCAGTGGATCTGCTCCCACTGCGGCACGATCGCGCGGATCTCTTCGGGGCATTTGCGGATCAGTTCGGCATAGGCCGATTCGAGCAGCCGATAGCCCGAGGTGTCCGAAACCTTGTAGCGCGGATGCGGTGCGATCAGCCCGTCCTCGACCATCGCCTGATCGAGAAGGTCCGACATCTCGTGCAGCAGTTCGAGCTTGCGCTCCCATGATGTCGTGAGGCGCGGGGCCTCGTCGACGATGTGGGCCAGCCGGGCGCCCATCCGGGGCAGAAGGTGGAACATCACCGTCAGCCACTTGTCATAGGGGTAATAGCGGCGATCGATCAGGAACGCCATCTGCACCCCCCAGCGCAGCGCCCTTGAAAAGGTCGTGCTGGCATAGAGGGCATTGTCGCGCAAGAGCGCCCGCCGCAGGGCATAGACACCCATGCCACTGAAATACCTGCACCAATGCGCCAGCCGGCGCAGGCGGACAGGCTCGGGGTAATGATCTGCGAAGGCATCGCGTACCGCGGTGAACCTGCCCGAGGGATCATGCCAGACCTCGCCCGCGACGATGTGCATGATGTCCTCTTCCGGGACCGCCAGCCATTCGGCGTGCGAGACGGGCGGGCGATCGAGCCCGATCGTCGAGCGCAGGTGATGCTCAAGGCTCGCGAGCGCGACGCCGCGGGTGCGCGTATAGCCCTCGCGCAGTTCCCGACCCTTCCAGTGCGTAGGCAGGCCCTCGGCGAGGGCATCCTCGATCGCGGCACCCCGCGAGCGCATCACGGCTTCGGGCAAGAGGACATTGACCCTCAGGCCGAAGTGATGGTCGGTCGAATAGGCGTCATCGAGCCGAAGCACCTCCGAGCCATAGCCGAACACCCCGGCCGCCATCGAACCGGTCTCGGCAGGGAAGCGCTGCTGCAGGAAGGGCAGCACGACCTCGTTCCAGAAGGCGTGGCTTTCGTCGATGATCGACTGCCGCTCGGCCATCCTGCCGCTCCTTTCAGACAATTCCGCTTCCGGCGACCCTGATTTCCGGCCGTTGCCTTGCCACCTCTGCCCGATACCCGGCCTTGCGATAGGTCGCGATCGGATCATGGGCGCCACCTTGGCGCATGCGCGCCTCGGCGAGGATCGGCGACACATCGACAATGAATCCCGCCTTGAGTGTGCGATGCGCCCCGAGAGCGTCGTTCTCGGCCTGGGCCGCTGCCAGCGATGCCCGGTCGACAAGGCTTGCCTGCACATAGGCGCGGGCGATCTCGATGGCCGATCCCATCAGGCTCTCGATCGGGTCGGTCACGTTGTGGCTCTGGTCGATCATGTAGCTCGGCGAGAAGCCCTTCGCGCCGCGCGCTTCGGCATCGACAAGCTCGTTGAAGATCAGGAAGAGGCGGAACGGATCGACCGACCCCGAATCCAGATCGTCATCGCCGTATTTCGAGTCATTGAAGTGAAAGCCCGCAAGGCGACCGACATGGATCAAGCGCGCCACGATCTGCTCGATGTTCACGTTCGGGGCATGATGGCCGAGGTCGACGAGGCAGCGGGCCTTGGGCCCGAGGTGCTGCGCCGCGATCAGGGATGATCCCCAGTCGCTGATGACGGTCGAATAGAAGGCAGGCTCGTACATCTTGTGCTCGATGAACATTTCCATGCCCCCGGGGAGGGCGGCATAGATCTGCTCCATGGCGTCAAGATAGCGTTCGAACATGACCGAAAGGTTCTGCTGCCCGGCGAAGTTCGTCCCGTCCCCGATCCAGACCGTCAGGGCCGGCGCGCCGAGCTTGGCCCCGATCTCGATGCACTCGAGGTTGTGCGCCACGGCCTGCGCCCGCACCTCGGGACGCGCGGCCGCAAGCGACCCGAACTTGTAGCTTTCCGCCTGATCCGCCTGATCCTGAAAGGTGTTCGAATTCACCGCGTCGAAGCCGAGCCCGTATTGGGCGGCCTCCTGGCGCAAGGCATTGTAGTCGGCGACCTTGTCCCAGGGAATGTGCGGCGAGACGGTGCGTGCCCCGCGCGTCAGTTGCTGGATCACGCCGCAATCGGCCAGCTTGTCGTGGATGTTGCGCGGCTCTCCCTTGCCCGGAAAGCGCGCGAAGCGGGTCCCGCCCGTGCCCACGCCCCAGGTCGGGATAGCGACGCTCCAGGACATCGCCCGTTGCGTCAGGGCTTCGATGTCGACGCCCCGGCGCCCGAGCTTGCGCCCGAGTGCGCCATATTCATCCTCGTGCGCGGCCCGGGCCGCCTCGTTCAGCGTGCCTATCAGATCTTCCGAAATCGGCATTCTTGCCCCCCCAGCCGCACAAGAGGTTCCTGTCGTGACCCGGACATCGCGTCCGGCGTGGCGATCGTGCCCCGATGCGCGGCCGCCATGCCGGGAGGAAGGACGCGGCGGCGCGCCAGGGATCGCATCCGTCGCGTCATCGCGTGAATGCCACGGCGTTGCCTGCGTCGATGTTCACGAAATTCCCGGTCGACTTGCTCGAGACATCCGAGGCGAAAAAGTAGACCCCTTCGGCAATGTCTTCCGGAAAGACCGAGCGCTGAAGCAGGCTGCGCTTGCGATAGTGCTCTTCAAGTTCGCTGACCGCGATCCTGTTCGATGCAGCGCGCTGCTGGCTCCACTCGCCCTGCCAGATCTTGGATCCGCGCAGCACCGCGTCGGGGTTCACCACGTTGACCCGTATCCCGAACGGCGCGCCTTCGAGCGCCATGCAGCGTGCCAGATGGATCTCTGCGGCCTTCGCGGTGCAATAGGCGCTCGCTCCCGGACTGGCCGCGACGCCGTTCTTCGAGGAGATGAAGACCATCGATCCGCCAAGCCCCTGATCCTTCATCAGGCGATAGGCTTCGCGTCCGACGAGGAAGTATCCCGTCGCGAGAATGTCCATCGTCTTGTTCCACATCTCGAGGGTCGTGTCCTCGACCGGCGCGGCCTGCGTGATGCCGGCATTGTTCACCAGCACGTCGATGCCGCCGTATTCCTCGACCGTCCGCTCCATCGCAGCCACAACTTCGGATTCGCGCGTGACGTCCATCATGACGCCACGCACCATGTCGCGGCCGAACCGCGCCGCGAAACCGCCCACCACCGCATCGAGCGACGCTCCGTCGATGTCGGCGAGGACCACGTTGCAGCCCTCCGAGAGCAGCCGCTGCGCCGTCGCCGAGCCGATCCCCCCCGCACCCCCGGTGATGAAGGCCACGCGCCCTTGCATCGCCTTGGGTTTGGGCATGCGCTGAAGCTTGGCCTCCTCGAGCAGCCAGTATTCGATGTCGAAGGCTTCCTGTTCGGGCAGTCCCTGATAGGCCGATACCCCCGAGGCCCCCCGCATGACGTTGATCGCGTTGAGGTAGAATTCCGCCGACACCCGCGCGGTCGCCTTGTCCTTGGCAAAGGAGATCATCCCGACGCCGGGGACGAGATAGATCACCGCATTGGGATCGCGCATCGCGGGGGAGTTGGGCCTCCTGCACCGATCGTAATAGGCCGCATAGTCGTCCCGATAGCCGGCAATCAGGGTGTCGAGTTGCGCGCCCGTCGCATCCGCAGGGACAATGAGCGGCTTGATCTTCGTGCGTAGGAAATGGTCGGGGCACGACGTCCCCATGGGGGCGAGCGTCTCGAGCACGTTCGAATTCACGAAGTCGAGCACCTCGGGGGCATCCGTGAAGTGACCGACCTTGCGCTCCGTCGCGCCGATGCGCCCGCGGATGAGCGGCATGAGCCGGCGCGCGGCGGCGCCACGGTCGGCGGCGGGCAGGGCGGGCAGGCGCGCCCCGCCGAAGATCGGACGCGCAACCGTGGCGTCGAGCCACAACGCAGCCCGGTTAATCATCTCGAGCGTCAGTTCGTAGCAGTCCTTCGCCGTATCGGCCCAGGTGAACAACCCGTGCTGGCCGAGCACCACACCCCTGAGCGCGGGGTTTTCCTCGGCCATCCGGCCGAGCTTGATGCCAAGGTCTATGCCGGGCCGCTGCCATGGCAGATAGCCAAGGTCGCCGCCGAAGACCTCGCGCGTCAGCGCCACCTGGTCGGCGCACGCGGCAATCGCGATCACGGCGTCGGAATGGACATGATCGACATGCACCCTCGGCACGAAGCTGTGCAGCCAGGTGTCGATCGAGGGCGCGCGGGGATTGAGGTTGAAGATGCAATGCCCGAGCGCCTCGACCATCGCGTCTTCCTTCTCGAGGCCGCGATATTGCGCGCGCAGCTGGTCGAGCTTGGCCATGTAGAGCGTCGCGAAGCCGTCGCGCTTCATGCTGCCGATGTCGCCGCCCGAGCCCTTCACCCAGAGCACCGTGACCGGCTCGCCGCTCAGGGGGTCCCTGTCCGCGATCTTGGCCGATGTATTGCCGCCCCCGAAGTTCGTTATCCTGAGATCCGAACCGAGGAGATTCGAGCGGTAGAGCAGTCTGCCGGCCTCATCGAGCGTTGCGGCGTGGGTGTCGTCCCACAGGGAAGCGAGCGTGACGTTGTGGGGCATTTCGGCCTTGCCTGGGGGAAGGGATATCTGGAAAGGATACGCCCTAAACGCTCACAGTCAATCAAGAAAGAGCATTCTGCGCCGCAGAGAGCATTCTGCAATGCAGCAAAGCGATTGGTTGTTGACGGATTTGAGCGATTCTGACAGCGTTCCGTTCATGATGCACGAACGCGAAAGATGGCAGCTGATCGTGTCGCGCCTGAAGGAGCGCGGGATCGTCCGCGTTGCGGATCTCGCAGGCCTGACAGGTGCATCCGTCGCCACCCTGCGGCGCGATCTTGCAAAGCTCGAGGACGCGGGACAATTGCGGCGGGTTCATGGCGGTGCCGAGTGCGTCGCCTCGGGACAGAGCCTCCTGACCGCGCAGAGCTTCGATGCAAGCCAGACCATGAACGCCGACCTCAAGCGCGCCCTTGCCGGCGTCGCCGCAAGCCTGTGTCAGGATGGGGATTCGATCATTCTCAACGCCGGGTCGACGACATGGTTCATGGCCCAGTGTCTGCGCGGCCACCGGATGCAGGTCCTGACCAATTCCTTTCCCATCGCGCAGGAGCTCGCGACAAATTCGGCGAACCGTGTCGTGCTGCCTGGCGGAGAGCTCTACCGCGAGGCCGGGATCATCCTGTCGCCGTTCGACGAGGATGCGATCCAGCATTTCGCGGCATCGACGATGTTCATGTCCTGCTATTCGATCACGCCGCTCGGGGTAATCGAAAGCGATCCGCTGGTGGCTCGTGCCGAGGTCAAGCTGCTCTCGCGGACCGAGAAGCTCGTGGTCGTGGCCGACAGTTCCAAGTTCGAGGCAAGAGGCAACATGGTCGTCTGTCCGTTGAACCGGGTCTCGACGGTTGTCACCGACATCGGTGCCCCTGCATCGATGGTCGATCACCTGCGCCGGCAGGGCGTCGAGGTGATCCTTGTCGATCCGAAGGCAGTGAAGGTCCTTTCGGCCGCCTGAGCCGAAGGGTTGAAACCAAGAGGGAGGAGACGACGATGAATATGAAACTTTCCGGCCTTGCACTGGCGGCGAGCCTCGCCACCAGCCTCATGGCCTGCACCGCACTGGCAGAACCGGTCACCGCGGCCCCCGGTCAGGCCGTGAATGCCGTCTTGTTGCCGAAGTTCCTGGGCATCTTGCCCTTCGATCAGGCCAATCGCGGCGCGCAGGAAGCCGCCGCCGAGCTCGGCTCCACGGGAACACTCGAGTACATCGGCCCGACGCCCGAGAATTCGGCCGCCGGCCAGATCGAGATGCTGACCACCGCCACGACGCAAAAGCAGAACGTCGTGATGCTCTCGAACAACGCCGGGGACCAGATCGCCCCCGCCGCCGAGGCCGCGCAGGCCGCGGGAACGCTCGTCGTGACATGGGACAGCCCGATCCCCTCGGGCAAGGGCGAATCGATGTTCATCGCCCAGGTGGACTTCGGCTCGATCGGCACGGTCATGGCCGACATGGCCTATGACCTCGCCGGCGGTTCGGGCGAGTTCGCGGTCCTCTCGGCAAGCCCGGACGCGGCGAACCAGAACGCCTGGATCGAGGCGATGAAGGGTGCCCTGACCGGCGACAAGTACAAGGACCTCAAGCTGGTCGATGTCGTCTATGGGAACGATCAGTCGGAAGAAAGCTACAACAAGGCCCTCGGCCTCGTGGACAAGTATCCCGACCTCAAGGTCATCATGGCGCCGACCACCGTCGGCATCGTGGCCGCCTCGAAGGCCATGCAGGACGAGGGGCTGTGCGAGAAGGTCAAGGTCTCGGGCCTCGGTCTGCCCGCCGAAATGGTCAGCTATTCCCTGAATGGCTGCGCGCCGCAGTTCGCCCTCTGGAGCTTCGTCGATCTGGGCTACCTCACCTATCACGCCTCCTATGCGCTCGCGACCGGGGCCATCAAGGGTGAGATCGGCGAGGAGTTCGCCGCTGGCCGCATGGGCAGCTTCAAGATCGAAGAGGATCCGGGCCGTCCGGGTGCCAAGCGCGTCCTGATGGGGCCGTTCACGATCTACACGAAGGACAACGTGGAAGCCGCCGCCAACTGAGGCGTCTTTCCAAGGGGCCGCCTTTCGGGGCGGCCCCACTCGGGTTCCGGCCGGGATCCGACGGCAAGCGGTTGGTCCGGCACGCCGGGCCCCATCTGCGCGATCCGCGTCCTGATCGGGTGATCCGATCAGACCCGTCCAGCACGGTTCTCCAGCCAACGGACTTTGCCCGTGGTCCAGCCGGTTCTCGAACTCGACTCCGTCTCCAAGAGCTTCGCCGCAACCCGTGCGCTGAAGAACATGTCGCTGGCCATCATGCCCGGCGAGATCCACGCCATCGTGGGCGAGAACGGCGCGGGCAAGTCTACCCTCATCAAGATCATGACCGGCGTCCACTCTCCCGATACGGGCGAAATCCGCATCGACGGCCGGCCCGTGACCTTGCGCTCGACCCAGGACGCGCAAGAGGCGGGGGTCGCGGCCATCTATCAGGAACCGATGGTCTTTCCCGACCTGAACGTGGCCGAGAACATCTTCATCTCGAACCGCCAGAAGGGCCTTTGGATGCGCTGGTCCGAGCTTTATCGAGAAGCCGAGGCCCTGATCGCGCCCCTGGGTGTCACCCTCGACGTGCGCCGGTCCGCCTCGGGGCTGATGCTGGCCGAGCAGCAGACCGTGGAAATCGCCCGGGCGCTGTCGCTCAGGGTCAAGGTCCTGATCATGGACGAACCGACCGCAAGCCTGTCGGCCCATGAAGTCACCCGACTTCTGGGGATCGCGCGCGCGCTCCGGGATCGGGGCGTGGCGGTCATCTACATTTCCCACCGCCTCGACGAGATCTTCCGGGTGGCCGACCGGGTGACCGTGATCCGAGACGGCGCGCACATCTCGACCCGGCCCATCGCCGAGGTGACGGAGCAGGGCATGGTGCGCGACATGGTTGGCCGCGCCCTCGAAAGCTTTGCCGTCAAGACCGCGGCCAACCCCCACGGCGACGTGCTGCTCGCTGTCGATGGGCTCGGCCGGCGTGGTGTCTTCGAAGGCATCAGCTTCGATCTCGCGCGTGGCGAAGTCCTCTGCCTTGCGGGGCTCGTCGGGGCGCGGCGCACCGATGTCGCGCTCGCGCTCTTCGGCATCGCCCCCGCGACCGTGGGCGAGATCCGTCTTGACGGTGTGCCCGTGCAGATCACCACCCCGGCTCAGGCGATGTCGCTCGGACTGGCCTATGTCTCGGAGGATCGCCGCAAGCTGGGCCTCGCCTTGCCGCTGCCCATCTTCGTCAACATCTCGATGGCATCGCTGCGCAAGATAGCGGGTGCGCTCGGCCTGATCGACCGCAAGGCCGAGGATCGGATGGCACACGGCTATCGCGACGCCCTGTCGATCCGCGCCGCGCAGACGACCATCGACGTGGGCAAGCTCTCGGGGGGCAACCAGCAGAAGGTGATGCTCGCCAAATGGCTCGAGACAAGGCCCCGCGTCATGATCTTCGACGAGCCGACGCGCGGCATCGATGTCGGCGCCAAGGCCGAGGTCCACAACATCATCCGCCGGCTTGCATCCGAGGACGTGGCGGTCCTCGTCATTTCATCCGACCTGCCCGAGGTCCTCGCCCTCGCCGACCGGGTTCTGGTGATGCGCGAGGGTCGCCAGGCGGGGATCCTGCCGATCGCGGAGGCCACCCAGGAACGCGTGATCGCGCTGGCGGCGGGACAAGGCGAGGGGGGCGCCCCATGAGGCAGCAGTTCGCGCGCATCTCACCCCACTCCCTGCGGCTGCTCGCGCTGCTGCTGGCGCTGCTTGCGACGATCCTCTTCTTTGCCAGCCAGATCGACGGCTATCTCAGCCCCCGGATGTTCAACCGCATCACGACATCCGCGGCGGTGGTCCTGCCCGTGGCGGTGGGGCAGGCCATCGTGATCATGACCCGCAACATCGACCTGTCGGTCGGTTCGATCATGGGTGTCGTGGCCTACATGACCGGGCAGATGCTCGCCGTCCTGCCCGAACTACACCCCGTCCTCGTCGTTCTGGCCTGTCTGGGGCTCGGTGCGGTGGCCGGGGCGATCAATGGCGTCCTGATTGCCTGGGGTCGCGTGCCATCGATCATCGTCACCCTCGGGACGCTGGCGCTTTTTCGCTCCTTCCTCGTCGAATGGTCCGATGCGAAGACCATCACGACGGCAAGCTTGCCCGCGTGGCTTGTCGAGTTGCCCTCTGCTGTCGCATTTTCTGTCGGAGCGCTCGATATCCGCGTGACGGTCGTCATCGCGCTGGCGGCCTGCTTGCTCATGGGGCTCATCCTCGCCCGGTTCCGTCCCGCGCGGCGCCTCTATGCCATCGGGTCCAATCCCGACGCGGCGCGCATGGCCGGGATCAACGCGCCCCTCGTGACCTTTCTGGCCTTCGTGGCTTGTGGTGCGCTGGCGGGACTGTCGGGGTTCATCTTTCTGGCGAAATTCGGCAACATCACGGTCGTGGCCGGGCTCGGATTCGAGCTGAAGTCGATCGCCGCGGTCGTCGTCGGCGGCGTCTCGATCATGGGCGGCTCGGGCTCAATGCTTGGTGTCCTGATGGGCGCATTGCTCGTCGATACCATCGACAATTCGCTGACGCGGTGGGCGGTCGTCTCGGAGTTCTGGCGCGACGCTCTGCTGGGCATGCTTATCATGGCGGCAGTCACGGTCGACACGCTGGCCAATCGGTCACTCGAGCGGTTGCGGGCTGCAAAGGGCGGAGAGCAATGATGCGGATCCTGACACCCTGGGAGCGCGGACTGCTCGCGATATTCCTCGTCACGCTCGTACTCAATCTAGTCTTTGTACCCGAGTTTCTGACCCTTCGGAACCAGATCAACCTATTTCAGTTGAGCATTGAGAAGATCATCGTCGCACTGATCATGGCGCTGATCATCATCAACGCCGAGATCGACCTTTCGGTCGCTTCGGTGATGGGGCTCTCTGCAGCCATCTTCGGCTATCTTGTCAGCATCGGCGTGGACGGCCGCTTCGCAATCATGGCCTGCCTTGCGGCGGGACTGCTGGCGGGTCTTGTCAACGCATTCCTCTCGGCCCGGCTTGGTATCCCGTCTCTGGTTGTAACGCTTGCCATGCTGATTGGCTTTCGGGGCTTGGCCCGTGTTCTTGTCAAGGACAACTCGCTGGGCGATTTTCCGACATGGTTCACCGACCTCGGCCAGAAGGGATTTCTGGGGCCCATTCCCCTCTCGCTATGGATCTTCGTTATCTTGCTCGTGGTGTTCGGCGTGCTGCTCCACCGCACCACATTCGGCCGTCAGGTGTTCATCATCGGGACATCGGCGGATGTCGCGCGCTTTTCGGGACTGAACGTCGCGCGGGTGAAGACCCAGCTCTTCCTGATGTCGGGCCTTGTCTCGGCCTTCGCGGGGCTTCTCTATGCAGCCCGGCTCGGCTCGGTGCGCGGCGACAGCGGGGTCGGCTTCGAGCTTGACATCATCACGATGGTTCTGATGGGCGGCGTGTCGATCTTTGGCGGCAAGGGCAGCATGACCGGTGTGGTCCTGTCGATCCTGATCATCCTGAACCTGCGCAACGGGATGGGCCTGATGAACATCACGGGACACATGCAAACAGGGGTGATCGGCCTCCTGCTGATCGGCTCGGTCCTTTTGCCCAACATCGTGTCCGGCCTGAGGGGCAGGCGCGAAACTTCTTGAACAGGAGATCCCATGCAGCGCCACGCCTTCAAGATGCGCCTCAATGCCGGGGCCGAGGCGGAATACATCCGCCGCCATGACGCCATTTGGCCCGAGCTGGTCGAGTTGCTGCGCGCCTCCGGCATCTCGAACTACTCGATCCATCTCGACCGCGAGACCATGACCCTCTTTGGCTATCTCGAGCGGCGCGTCGATCATGCGATGGACGACCTGCCGAACCATCCGGTGATGAAGAGGTGGTGGGCCTATATGGGCGACATCATGGCCACGAACCCCGATGGCAGCCCGATCGCCGTGCCGCTCGCAGAGACGTTCCACATGGCATGAGATCGGGCGCAACGGGGGTGCGTTTGCCGCTGCCTCAGCGCCGCTGGCCGGCCCAGGCCGTCGCGACACGCGCACGCCACGCCGACGCATAGCCGCGCCAGAGGTCTGCGGTATCGGGCTCGATCACGGGTGCGGGCGCGCGCGCACCGCCCGGGGCCGCCAGCAACGCGGCGCCAAGCCCGGTGCCCGCCCCCGACCCGGCCGCGAGCACCCGTCGCCCCGTCGCCGTCGCAAGCATCCGGAGGAAGATTCGGTTCGCACCGAAGGGGCCCTCGACCACGATCTCGCCTTCGGCCCCGATCAGTTCGAGGCACTCCGCCCCCATAAGGGCGGCGTAGAGGCTCGCGGCTGCCATCCTCATGCCCGGCGTCGCCGGAGCCTCGGGGGTCCAGGCGAATCTGAGGCCCTGGAACGGTCCAGTCGTCGGATGGCGCGATGGCAGTGCCATGATGCTGCGCGCAAGCACATCCGCCACCTCGTCATCGCCGGGCGACACGATCTGGCCATCCATGATTTCCTCGATTTCGCGTCCGGCCATAAACCGCGCGGTCGGAACTGGCTCGCCGAGCGCGTTGACGTTCACCAGCAGGTCGCGCGACGGATCGATCATCCCCCGCCTGCCACGCAGCGCCATGACGATCATCCATGTGCCGGTGGACAGAACCGCCCTCGGGGCATCGCCTGCCAGCCACGGCATCAGAGACGCGTTGGAATCGTGGATACCCGAGATAACGGGGGTGTCACGCGGCAAACCGGTGGCCGCCGCGACGTCCGCCCTGAGCGGCCCGAGGACCTTCGCCGGACCCGAAACCGCGGGAAACAGTGATTGCCACCCAAGCCGCGCCAAGAGGCTGCTGAAGCGACCTTCGAAGGGATTCCACAGGTCGGTGTGACAGCCAAGCGAGGTGTATTCCGACGCAGCGACCCCGGATAACCTGAAGCCCCAATATTGCGGGAGGGTCAGGATATGCCGCACATGGGCGAAGCGGTCCGGAAAGGTCTTTGCCTGCCAGTAGAGCTGCGCCCCGAGGTTCAACCCCATCGGCAGGCGCGGTGAGCCCGTCTCGGTGAACTCCGGCCTTATCGCGTCATACTCTCCCGCGATCTGGTCAGGCCCGTCGTGCTCATAATCGAGCACGGGCAGCGCCAAACCGCCATGGGCATCGACGAGCGCAGCGCTTGCGCCATGTGTCGTTACCGTCACTGCATCGACGGCACCCACCCTTCCGAGGCCCTCGAGGATGAAACGCCAGAGGCCCTCGGTATCGAAATGTGGATAGGGAACGGCACTGAGCACTCGGTTGGGCACGCGGGCTACGATCTCTTCGATACCCTTCGAGGGGTCGACGACCAGCAGCTTGGCATTGGTCTTGCCGATGTCGATGACCGCGATCCGCGCCATGCTCACCCCTTTGGTCCATTTGCCGCGCATTCCTTCTGCGCTGCAGCCTGTGTGTCAAGCCAGGGCCGCATTTCCATCAGAACCGGCGCTTGATCCATGAGCCCCGAGCAGCATGGCGAAACCAGAACTGGGAGCCTTCGAGGCCGAATGTTCCAAATCATTCGACGACGGGCACCCTCAACCTCGATGCCTGTGCTGTCGGTCAGCAGGAGCAGCGGGCCGCCGGAGCACCGGCGGAATGTTGACCTTCAGCGTCTTCCGGCGCCGCGACAGCGTGCTGCAGTCGGGCTGCCGCCCGCGCTTGCCGGCCGGCGCGGCATCCCGGGTCATGGCGGGATCGAACGAGATCGTCAGCGCGCCGCGACGCCTGAGCGCTTCGCTGTCGGCGGGCCAGGTGCGGGTCTTGTGGGCGTGAGGTGTCGGTCTGCTCGTGCCAACCAGCCATCATGCTGGCCTCTCGACATGAATCCCCTCAGACGATTTGTGCAAATGAGCCGTCTACAGGCACTCGCCTCCGTCGATGACAAGGGCGTGGCCCGTCATGAAGGCGGAGTGGTCGGAGGCAAGAAAGACGATGCTTGCCGCGATCTCCTCGACCGAGGCCCAGCGGCCGAGCGGGATCGCTTCGCGCACATAGCGCTCGAGCGCGGCGCGGCCGCCCATCTGCACCTCGAACCCGCGGTTGAAGGGCGTATCGACAAATCCCGGACAGAGCGCGTTGCAGCGGACGTTGAAGGCCGCGTAATCGGCCGCGATCTGCCGCGTCATGGCAATGACCGCGTGCTTGGTCGTGCAATAGGCGATCATCTCGCGGTCGTGCTGGACGCCCGAGTTCGAGGTGGTGATGATGATCGAGCCGCTGCGCTGGCGCTGCATGAAGGGCATGGCGGCGCGCGCGGCAATGAAATGGGCCCGCACGTTCAGCCGCCACGAAGCGTCCATCCCCGCCGGGTCGACCTCGGTCAGGCGCACCGTGCAGGCCCCGCACACCCCGTGCTCGCAGCCCACATGCGTCCCCGTCAGGCCGAGCGTCTGGCGCAGGAAATCCGCCAGATGCTGCCGCGGTTCCACATCAGCCGTCACCG
>Ga0169931_10007330_pt1 | contig 16367 bp, 19 predicted proteins | sample Kivu_15m_20L_FD_129675 | JGI IMG/M metagenome (GOLD analysis project Ga0169931, IMG submission 129675) | Freshwater microbial communities from Lake Kivu, Western Province, Rwanda to study Microbial Dark Matter (Phase II) - Kivu_15m_20L... | ecosystem: Environmental > Aquatic > Freshwater > Lake...
ATGGGGGCCTCGAAGCGAATCGCAGAGGCGGTGGTACGCGCCGCCGCCAGCAGACACGGGAAGGCCTATGTAGTGGTGCGGTTCGGGAACGTCCTCGGCAGTCGCGGCAGTGTGGTGCCCACCTTCAAGGCTCAGATCGAAGCGGGCGGCCCTGTGACCGTGACTCACCCGGAGGTGCGCCGCTACTTCATGACGATCCCTGAGGCGGTGCACCTGATCCTTCAGGCCGGGGGCCTCGGTCGCAGCGGCGAATTGTTCGTGCTGGAGATGGGCGAGTCGGTCCGCATGCGGGACATGGCGGCGGACATGATTCGTTTGTCCGGGTTCGATCCCCTGGAAATTCCGATCGTGTATACGGGTCTCTGGCCCGGCGAAAAGATTGACGAGATTCTCTGGGAAGAAGGCGCGACGGTGGAGCCCACGACGAGCGGCGACATCCGGCGGGTCACCGAACCACACCTGATCGATGCGGTGCGGCTTGAGGAGCTCGTTGCGGAACTCGTGAACGCCGCCGCATGCGACGACAGCGAACGCATCGCGCGACTCATCCGCGAACACATCCCCTCCGCCACCGTTTCAGCGCGGCAGCCACACGCAGGCTGAGCCGGCGTGTTGCTCCTGAGCAAAATCCTCCCCCTGTTTTTTCTGCCTTTGGGGCTCAGCCTGATGCTGTGCCTATGGGGCGGACTGCGCCGAAAGCCGCGTGTCGTCATCGCGGGTGTCCTCATTCTGTTCGTGTCGAGTTTGCCGCCCGTCGGACGAGGACTGATGCGGGTGGCAGAACAGTCGGCACACCGTCCGTCGGTCCAATCGGTGGACGCCACCGACGCCATCGTTGTACTCAGTGCAGGACGGGTCGTCGCACCCGGGCCGGATCGGGCGAGTGAGTGGACGGAGGCGAACCGGTTCTTCGGTGGCCTTGAGCTGTTTCGCGCCGGCAAGGCCCCATTGCTGGTCTTTACCGGGGCACGGTCAATCGGCACTCCAGACGCACCCACCGAAGGAGAGGTGCTTGCGGACTTCGCTGCCACGTTGGGCGTTCCCGTCGCATCCATGCTGGTCACCGGCTACGTGCAGAACACGGCTGATGAAGCCCGTCAGGCCGCCACTGCGCTGCGCGAACGAGGACTCACAACCCCACGTGTCCTTCTGGTGACCTCCGCGGTCCATATGCCGCGGGCTCGTGCGATGTTTCAGCAGGAGGGGATGGTTGTCACGGCGTTTCCTGTCGGCTTCAGTTCCCCTGCCGACCGGCGGTATTCCGTGCGCGACCTGTTTCCAACCACGGTTGCTCTCCGACATTCCGAAACCGCGATTCGCGAGTTCTACGGCCGCGCCTATTATTGGCTGCGAGATCGCTTCTGACCCCCCGCCTCAAGCTCATTCTCGGACTCCTGCTCGCTGCGCTCGCCCTGTGGTGGGCGATGGCCGACGTGGATGCGGTCGCCCTCGGCGCGGCACTTCGGCAGGTCCATCCCGCCTGGCTCGTTGCTGCGGTGTCGTCCACGATGTTTACCGCGGCCGCGATCACAGTGCGCTGGTGGCTGTTGCTCGATCGGCCCACCCCTTCACGTTTTGCCCTCCTGTTCCACGCTGTCATCGCCAGCCACGTCGCCAACATCGCGATCCCGCTGCGGCTGGGCGACGGTATTCGCGTTGTCACCGCCAGTCAGGCCATGGGGCTTGGCGTAGCCCGCGCGACAAGTGCCACGGTCCTCGAACGCCTGACCGAGGTCATCACGGCCGCGGCTGTGGCCCTTGCCGTGCTGGCGTTGGGTTTGGTTCCGGGGTGGGCCGCAACGGCCGTCACCAATCTGGCGTGGGTCGGAGGCGGCGTGCTTGCGGTCCTGATTGTCGGCCTCATCGCCCTGCGGATGGCGCGCAAGCACAACCTCGTCGGATGGTTGCCGGCACCCGGTGTGTGGCCGGCGGTCGTCGTCACCAGCGGTGCCGTCGCGGCGGGCTCGGTTCTCACCAACACCCTGGTCTTCGCGGCCTGTGACGTGACCGTCCCCCTGTCTGCCGCTGTATTGCTGATGATCACCCTGCAAGTCGGGACGACAATCGTCGCCGTCCCCGGTGGACTGGGCGTGTCGCAATTGGTGACCGTCAAGACCCTGGGACTGTGGCAGGTGCCGGTCGCTGAGGCGTTTGCCCTGTCGCTGGTGCTGTACTTGGTGGCGCGCCTGCCGAAGCTGGCCCTGTTGCCGTGGTCGATGGCCCACCTGAAGCGATAACATCGCCCTGCCCATGGCACGTCTTTTCCGTCCCTCCGAACGCACGGTCGTCATTGCGGTGGCCGATGCTGCCGCCGCGACCGTGGCTGTGGTGCTGGCGCTGTGGACGTGGTCGCTGACCGCCGGATTCGCGTTGTCCACGAGCTTCATCGCCGTGAACTGGCCCTGGATGATGGCCGTCCCCCTGTGGACCATCGCGCTGGCGCCGACGCGAACGCGCGGCACCGCTCTTGATCTCAAGCGTGTTCAGCGGGGCGTCGCGCAAGCCTTCGGCGTACTGCTCACCGCGTACCTCGTCGTGTACTTCTTCCTCGGACCGGACGTCCTGCCGCGGCTTGTGGCGTTGTACGTCCTGTGGAATGCCGCGTGGCTGACCTACGCCGGCCGCCTGACCCTTTTGTGGGCGCTGACCCGGGAGTCGTTCGCGCGTCGGATGTTAATTGTCGGGGATGGTCCCACCGCGGCTGCAGCCAGGGACTTGCTCGCCAGCGAGGCTCTGGCCGATGTGGTCATCGTCGAGTCACCAGACGAGGCCACGGACGTGGTGGTTGCGGTCAGCGGCCAGGTGCCGCAGGCGACATTGGATGAACTCCTCGCGTACCAGGAACGAGGACTCGACGTCATCACATTCGCGCACCTCTACGAGGTGACCCAGCGTCGCGTGCCGGTCCGCTTTGTCGGTGACGACTGGATGTTGACGCAACTGTTTGCCGGCGCGGCGTCTCGTGACGCGTCGCCCCTGGCGAAGCGATTGCTCGATCTTGTCAGCGCCGTCGGCATCGGTATCGGTGGTGCGGCACTCGGCGTGATTGCCGGCGTGGCGATCCTGCTGGAGTCGGGCCGGCCGGTGTTCTACTCACAGACACGCCTCGGCCGCGGCGGCCGCCCGTTCACGCTTACCAAGTTCCGTACGATGCGGCAGGACGCCGAAGCGGCGGGCCCCCAATGGAGCCCGGAGAATGACTCGCGCATTACGCGTGTCGGCCGCATCCTGCGTCGTACCCACATCGATGAACTGCCGAATTTGTGGGCAGTGCTGCGCGGCGACCTGAGCATGGTCGGGCCACGTCCGGAGCGACCGGAGTTTGTCTCAATGCTCGAACACCAGGTGCCGCTGTACCGCGCACGGCTCACGGTCGCGCCGGGAATTACAGGGTGGGCGCAGGTCAAAACGGCCTACGGTGATTCGGTTGACGATGCGACACGGAAGCTGGAGTACGACCTGTACTATGTGCGACACCAGTCCTTCTGGTTCGACTTGAACATCATCTTCAGGACTGCCGGTCGCATGGTGGGATGGAAGGGGAGATGACAGGCCGCAGTCCGCGGTCCGCAGTCCGGGGAGGGCAGGTCGTGCTTGTATTGCTCCTCGCGGTGCTCGCGACGGCTGTGCTCCCGCCCGCCGGTGCGTGGTGGCTCAACGCGCGCCGTGTCGCCGAAACCACCGATCGACTGGTCAGCGCCGAGGGGCGCGTGACGCCGGCGGCAAGACGTACGGTCGTGTGCGGCCCGGGACGCTTGCCGCCGGTTGACACACGTTTCGCAGGACCCACCCACGTGGCGTGGGTGTCAGCGGCTCTGATAAATCCTGAACCGTTTGGCGCCGGGATGCCGACCGACGCATGGGGGCGCTGCTTCCTCTTGACAGATCGCTGGTTGCTGTCGGCAGGGCCTAACGGGATCGTCGACACGCCATTCGAGGCCACCCAAGTGGTTGGCGACGACATTGGGAGGCGCCTTCAATGATCGGCCCAACTGACCAGGTCGCGGTTGTCGTGCCGTGCCGGAACGAGGCCCGGTTCATCGGTGGCCTCCTGGATGCACTCACCGCGCAGACGCGACCACCCGACGAGGTCGTGATTGTTGACGATGGGTCGACGGATGGAACGGCTGCGGTGGTTGAGGAGTGGACTCGTGAGCATTTAGAGCTGGTTGTGCGTGTTGTACCGGGACCTGCTCGCGGGCCGGCCGGCGCAATGAACGCCGGGATTCGCGCGACCAACGCGGAGACGATTGTGAGGTGTGATGGGCACTCGCTCCCCGCTCCTGACTACGTCGACCAGTGTGTGCGCACACTCGTCACCGACGGCAACAACGCGATCGTCGGAGGCCTGTGGGAGGTCAGCCCCGGTGCCGACTCGACGATGGCGGCCGCCGTCGCGGCTGTCGTGTCGCATCCGTTGGGATCAGGTGGCGCTGCGTATCGACAGGGTGGTGCGGGGCGCGACGTTGAGACGGTGCCCTTCGGAGCATATCCCCGGTCGCTGTGGGAAGCCCTCAAGGGCTACGACGAAACACTTGCCGTGAACGAGGACTTTGACTTCAACTATCGAGCTCGGCGAGCAGGGTACCGCGTCGTGTTCGATCCGGCGATCCGCGCGGTGTACTTCGCGCGGCCAACTCTGGGAGCGCTGAAACGTCAGTATCGACGTTACGGCTTTTGGAAGCGCCAAATGCTGCGGAAGGATCCTCGGGCGCTGCACCGCCGGCAAATACCGGCAATCCTTCTGGCGCCCTGGCTCGTCCTAACGGTGTTGGCAGTACTTCTGGTGCCGGGATTGGTTCAAGCGGCGCTGGCGCTGATTTACCCCCTGGGAGTCGCGGCTGGCGGGCTGTGGATTGGCGTCGTCCGTGGTGTGAACCCCATCGCTGCCATACTGGCATTGGCAACAGTCCACATCGCGTGGAGCGCGGGCTTCTGGAGTCGCGTTCGTCCATATGCGAACATGGGGAGCGCCTTCCATGATCGTTGAAAACGACCGGGTTGCGGTTGTTGTGCCGTGCCGGAATGAGGCTCAGTACCTAGGTGGCCTCCTGGATGCACTCGCCGCGCAGACGCAACCACCCGACGAGGTCGTGATTGTTGACGATGGGGCGACAGATGGAACGGCTGCGGTGGCTGAGGAGTGGGCTCGCCTGCATCCCCAGTTGGTGGTGCGTGTTGTGCCGGGACCCGGCCGTGGGCCCGCCGGCGCCATGAACGCCGGGATTCGCGCGACCAACGCCGAGACGATTGTGAGGTTCGATGGGCACTCGGTTCCCGCCCGTGACTACGTCGCCCAGTGTATGCGCACACTCGCCGCCGCTGGTGGCGACGCGGTCGTCGGCGGCCTGTGGGACGTTCGCCCCAGTGACGACTCGTCGATGGCGGCCGCCATCGCTGCCGTCGTGTCCCATCCGCTGGGATCGGGTGGTGCAGCATACCGACAGGGTGGGGCAGGGCGCGACGTGGAGACGGTCCCCTTCGGAACCTATCCGAGATCCTTGTGGGAGTCTCTCGGCGGCTACGACGAAGCACTCACCGTGAACCAGGACTTTGACTTCAACTATCGCGCCCGCCGAGCGGGGCACCGCGTGGTGTTCGATCCGGCGATTCACATGGTGTACTTCGCTCGACCGACACTGAACGCGCTGCACCGCCAGTACAGCTGCTACGGTTTCTGGAAACGGCAGATGCTGCGCAAGGATCCTCGTGCCTTGCACGTGCGCCAGGTCCCGCCAATTCTCGTGGCACCCTGGTTAGTCCTGACGGCGCTTCCGCCGATCCTGGCGCCCGGGCCACTCACCGGGGCGTTTTTGCTGACCTATCCGCTCGTTGTGTTCGGCGGTGGCGCGTTGATTGCGGCGCAGCGCCGGGTAAACCCGATAGCTGCGACACTGGCATTGGCCACCGTGCATCTGTCGTGGAGTGTCGGCTTCTGGCGTGGGGTGTTTACCGCCGCGCGATGATCGCGTAGTCCATGTGCGAGAAGATTCGCCCGTTCAACTGATCCGCATTGGCGTTGACGGTTGCGATCACATCGTTGAGCACCGGATCGGTTGAGCCGCCCCCGGGCGCCGCGACCTTTCGCAGTTTGCCGGTCTCACTGACCGGCGACCGGAACTGCACGCCGACCTGCGAGAAGCCGTGGGCCTCGACAATAAACTGCAACGTGTCAGGGTGCAGCGGCCACTTGTGCGACGTGTCGCGGATGTAGCTCTCAAAAAACGCCACCCAGCAGGTCGGGTTGATCGTCTCCAGCACCATCGTCGCGCCGGGTGCCAGCTTGTGAAACGCCAGTTCCAGAAAGCGCGAGAGATACGCAGATTCGAGATGTTCAACGACCTGGATCGCGAGCAGCCCGCCAACGGAGGCGTCGGGCTGTGATTCCAGATAGCCCACCGCATCGGCCACCGTCGCCTGAAGGCCGCGCTCACGGCACACCTCGATCATGGAAGGATTGAGGTCGATGCCCTGTGCGGAGATTCCCGCCTCGCGGAACAACTCCAGCACTTCGCCGCGGCCACAGCCCACATCCAGCACATTCGACGCGCCTGCATAGAGGGCGACGTAGTCCTGCACGCGCGCACGGATGTCGGCCTGGGATCCGCGGAAACGGTCTTCGAAGCCGACGTAGAGAGCGGTGCTCAGTGCTGGGTGCTCGGTGCTCGGTGCTGGTGCTGGGGTGCTTGGTGCGGGGTGCACGGTGCGCTCGCCTTCGGCATCGCGGTGCCGGGTGCTCTCCAACTCCCGCTTCAGTGCGAGCACTGCCTGGCGCACGGCGTTGACCTGCGGCGTGACTTCGTCCTGCGCCTGCACGGCGCCGTGGCGGTCGCGGGTGTCGACAAACGCGGTCACGCTCTGAAGGAGGTGAATCAGGGCCTCCTCGAACTTGCGTTGTGATTCAGCGTGAGTGCGCAGTTGGTCGAGTGACGCGGCGAGCGCGGCGTGCAACTGGCGCTCGGTGGCGGCGGCGCGGTTGAGGTGATCCACCAGCGTGGCGTTGAAGTGCTGCTGTTGCGTGGATGGTGGTCCGATCAGCCGCCAGATGAACGCGCGGAGCCCCCCTTCGGGCAGGATGCGCCACGCGGCGTTGACCGCGTCGAGCTTCGACTGGTCGATCGATGGCGCCGGCGGGACGTCCACCACGGCCGGCAACGCCTGATCGACGGCGGTGAGACGTGCGTTGTACACCGCGTCGGCGTCGGCGCGCTCGCGCGCCAGACGCGCACGACGGTCGTCGATGGGATCAGATGCCACCGTCAGAAGACCCGGGTGATTACGCCAAACAGTCCTGCCACGATGGCCAGCAGCGTGGCGATCTGAGTGCCCACGATCCACATGAAGCGTCGATCCACCTGCTCCAGTTTTCGATCGACTCCTTCAAATCGGCGCTCCATACCTTCAAAGCGCCGGTCCACCGCATCAAATCTCCGGTCGACCGCGTCGAAGCGCTTGTCGACCTGCTCAAAGCGCTTGTCGACCTGCTCGAAGCGTTTGTCGACCTGCTCGAAGCGGTTGTCCATGCGTCGCTCGAGCGACGTGACGGCGTCCCTTACTTCCTTGATAGCGGTCAGCACGGTGTCTTCCATGATTTCCAGCCTCGCGACTCGTACCACCAATTGCTCATTGCCTAGTCCCATGTGCCCTCCTGTCCGATGAGGCAAAGGGTCTACGCAGGATTCATTCCGCTTCTTGTGCGCTTCTATTGCTCGGTGTTTCCGAAAGTTATTGCAGTCCCTGCCAGTTGCGCGGCGGATCGCGTGTCGTTTTCTGCCACTACTTTCGTCGTGACGAGACGACGATGCCATCGTCGGAGACGAAAGGCAAGCGCTCACGAGCCGCGCGCAAATCACGTGCCGATCAGGCCGGACGTCGGGCTGCTCGCCGCGGCGTACATACGCTTCGCTATGCGACCGGCGCGGAAGGCGAGCCGGCCCGCGATCACCGCGTGCCGCATGGCGGCGGCCATCGATGCCGGATCGCCGGCGCCAGCGATTGCGGTGTTCATCAACACGCCGTCCACACCCAGCTCCATTGCGATCGCGGCGTCTGACGCCGTGCCGACACCGGCATCCACAATCACCGGCACCTTCGCCTGCGATTTGATGATCAGCAGGTTGTTCGGATTCTGAATGCCGAGACCTGATCCAATTGGCGCGCCCAGCGGCATGACGGCAGCGGCACCGGCGTCGGCCAGCTTGCGGCAGGCGATCGGATCGTCGTTGGTGTAGGGCAGCACCACGAATCCTTCCTTCACCAGCACGCGCGTGGCTTCAATCAGCGCTTCGTTGTCGGGGAACAGCGTCTGTTCGTCGCCAATCACTTCCAGCTTCACCCAGTTCGACAGGCCCGCTTCGCGTCCCAGCCTCGCCGTGCGAATCGCGTCATCGGCTGTGTAACACCCGGCCGTGTTCGGCAGCAGGAAGATCTTCTCGCGGTTGATCCAGTGGAGGAGTGAGCCTTCCCCTTTGGCCGCGAGGTCCACGCGGCGCACGGCGACGGTCACCATTGTGGTGCCCGATGCGATGTGGGCCGCCTGCATCACCGCGTGTGACGGGTACTTGCCCGTGCCGACGACAAGGCGGGACGTGAAGGTGCGGTCGGCAATCACCAGCGGATCACGTTGGGTGGGGTTGGGTGAGGTTGGGTCAGGTTGGGTGGCTGCACTCGTAGGGCCGGCTGAACTTGAGCCGGCCACAGGGTTGGGTGAGGTTGGGTGAGGTTGGGTGAGGTTGGGTGGGGTGGTCATCGGGAAAAGTCCGGGTAGTTGCGGTCGCGTTCGTGCATCGTCCGCGCCGGCGTGTCCGGCCAGGTGATGCGGAAGGCCGGGTCGTCCCAGCGGACGCCGCGGTAGTGCGACGGGGTGTAGGGGGCCGACACGGTGTACATCATCTCGGTGTCGTCCATCAGGGTCTGAAAGCCGTGGGCAACGCCTTCGGGCAGGTAGACGGCCAGCCCATTGGCCGGGCTCAACTCCACGCCATGCCACTGGCAGTAGGTGGGGGATTCGGGGCGCAGGTCCACGATGACGTCAAACGCCGCGCCCCTCAGACACCGGACGACTTTGGCTTCGGCAAACGGCGCCGCCTGGAAGTGCATCCCCCGCAGCGTGCCCTTGGCCGTGTTGTGGGAGAAGTTGATCTGGGCCACGTGGGCGTTCAGCCCCCGGGCCTCGAACGCCTCGCGCGAGAATCCGACGGCAAACGACCCTCGGTCATCAGGAATCGGCGTCCATTCAATCAGAAATGCGCCTCCAATCGGGGTATCGTGAAACTGCATCGGTCAGCAAGTGTACTGCGATTGTCGGCGCCCTACAGTTCAGGGCGCCCTACGAGGACTGCGGACCGCGGACCGCGGACCGCGGACTGTTACCCTCCCCCCACAAACGAAACAATCTCGATTTCGTCCCCAGCCTCGATGACCGTCTGGGCGTACCGCGCGCGTTTGACGACGACGCGGTTGCGTTCGACGGCGACGGTGCGCGTATCAATCTGGAGGTCGGCCAGCAGGGCCTCGACCGACCGCGGGGCCGGCCAGGGGTGCGGCTCGCCGTTGAGGACGATGGTCACCCAGCCACCCTCGCGAGCGTCAACTGGATGCTGCCCACGGTGAGACCCGCCTGCATCTTCAGGGGCAGGCGTCGCGCGTCCTCGGACATCCAGAGGGTGAGGGTGTCGGTGCCGGCGGCACGGTCGTGTACGTTGGTCACTGCGAGCGTGAGCTTGACGGCCGGCAGCGAGCCGATGCCGGTCTTCACGGGTTCCCGGCCCGCGACGGTGACACGCATTGAATACGACTTGCCGCTGTCCACCACGGGGATCACCAGCGGCCGCTGACCTGGTACCAGGGGCAGGGCTCGGAGCACGTAGATCGCGCCCAGCGCGTCCTGCGACGTGGGATCCACTGTGACCGTTGACCTGGCCGTGGACGCGGTTCGCACTTCGTAGTCGATCCGTCCGTTGCCACGGAATGTCGAGATCTTGTGGCGCTTGCGCCCGTTCTCATCGCTGTAGATTGAGGACAGGGCCGGTTGCAGCGTCCGCGTGTTAAGCCACGACTCCGCCTTGTAATAGAGGGCATAGAGCCGACGCAGGGTGGAGGACGGGGCGCCTTCGGCGATCAGGTGGTAGCGGGCATCTCCGGCGTTGGACTGCCGCTCCTTGACCGAGAGGGTCATCGTGCCGGCTGTCAGAAACGCGGTCCAGGACACGTCGTAGGTGAGCACCTCGCCGACCTTGAAGGGCACGGGTCTGTCAGCCTGCGCCGTCGGCGTGCTGGCCGTGACCGCGAGGGCGAGCAGGAGCGCCGGAAGCAGGCGCGCGGAGGGGCCTCGGTTCATGAACGGGTGTCTGGCCATGTGTTAGCATCTCACTTTGTTCACGTGACGTACAAGCGTGACCAATAGAGGGAGAATACGCGTCCATGGACGGCTTTTTGCCCATCCTCATCATGATCGGTCTCGGACTCGGGTTTGCCGCCGCGATGGTGGGCCTGTCCCAGCTGGTCGGCCCGAGGAAACCCACCCCTGAAAAGTCAGCCCCCTACGAGTGCGGCATGCCCCCCGTGGGCGACGCCCGGGAGCGCCAGTCGGTCAAGTTCTACCTGGTCGCGATGATTTTCCTGCTGTTCGACATCGAAATCGCCTTCCTCTACCCCTGGGCCATGGCCTTCCGGGAGCTGGGGCCGGTGGCGTATTTCCAGATTCTCTTTTTCTTCGGCCTGCTGACGACCGGCTACATCTACGTGTGGCGCAAGGGCGTCTTTGACTGGAGCCGGGAGGTCAAGCGATGAGTGGTCCCTCGACCATCGCGATGCCCAACACGGGCGTCAAGATTCACACCGAGGCGGAAGCCTCCATCCTCACCACATCGGTCGAAAAGATGGTGCAGTGGGCCCGTCGGTCGGCCATCTGGCCGGTGACCTTCGGCCTGGCCTGCTGTGCCATCGAAATGATGGCCATGGCTGCCGGCCGCTACGACGTCGCGCGCTTCGGCGCCGAAGTCTTCCGCGGATCGCCCCGCCAGTCGGACCTGATGATCGTGGCCGGCCGCCTCTCCCGCAAGATGGCCCCGGTCCTGCGCCGCATCTACGACCAGATGCCCGAGCCCAAGTGGGTGATCTCCATGGGCGCGTGCGCGAGCTGCGGCGGCGTGTTCGACAACTACGCGATTGTGCAGGGTGTGGATCAGGTGGTGCCGGTGGACGTCTACGTGCCCGGTTGTCCGCCACGCCCCGAAGCCCTCATCTACGGCATCGTCCAGCTCCAGCGGAAGATCGATAACTCCAGGATGTCGGCCTAGTCATGTCGAATGTGATCGACACGACCGTGCTCGACCTTGTCCGCCAGACGGCACCGGCCGCGGTGCTCGAACCGGCTGACGCGATCGATATGCCGACCGCCTACGTCTCCCGAGAACACATCGTCGACGTCTGCCGGGCGTTGCGCGATCATGCGGGGCTGCAGTTTTCGTTCCTCGTGGAGATCACGGCGGTGGATTACCACCCGGCCGAACCCCGCTATGAAGTGGTGTATCACCTGGCGTGTCTGGGCGAGGCCTTTGCGCAGCCCGGTGGCGCGGCGCCCGCGCGGCGGTTGCGGCTGAAGGTACGTGTGCCGGAAACGGATCCCCGAGTACCAACGCTGACGGGGGTGTGGCCTGCGGCCAACTGGCTCGAGCGCGAGGTGTACGACCTGTTCGGTATCGTGTTCACCGGGCACCCGGACCTGCGTCGCATTCTGACGCCGGATGACTGGACGGGGCATCCGCTGCGCAAGGACTACCCGGTGCAGGTGCGGAAGGATGCGGCGGCGTGGTCGCCGATGGAACTGACGCCGGAAGAGTTTGCGGCGAACATTCAGGCGGCGCGTGCGGCGTCGGCACGCCTCGCTCAGAAACCTGACTGACGTGTCGTTCAGGAACGCGCTCGATCGCGCGGTGGCCGATGCGGCAGAGACCCATCGGGCGTTTCTGGCGGCGTCGGGCACCGAGGCGGAACGAGGCGCGGCGCTGATTGCCGACGCGGTGACGGTGGGCCGTACGGTGTTGGTGTTCGGTAACGGGGGCAGCGCGACCGACGCGCAGCACCTGGCGACGGAGCTGGTGGTGCGGTACACACGCACCCGCCGGGCGATTGCGGCACTGGCGTTGTCCACGGACGGCGCGGTACTCACGGCGGCCGGCAACGACCTCGGGTTCGACGCGGTGTTTGCCCGCCAGATAGAAGCGCTCGGACGACCGGGCGATGTGGCGGTCGGCATCACGACCAGCGGCCGGTCACCGAATGTGACGATGGGGCTGCGGGCGGCGAAGGCGCAGGGGTTGGTGACGATCGCCCTCACGGGGCGCGGCGGCGGGGACACGACGGCCCTGGCGGATGTCGTGGTCAATGTGCCGAGCGACGTGACGGCGCGGATACAGGAAGTGCACCGCACATGGATTCACGCCGTGTGCGAGTGGCTAGAGCAGGGTTTGTAAACATGCCGGAAATTCGCACAGAGACGATGACCGTCAACATGGGGCCGCAGCACCCCAGCACGCACGGCGTGTTGCGGTTGGTGCTCGAGCTTGACGGCGAGACGATCGTCAACGCCGATCCCACGATTGGCTTCCTGCACACCGGCATCGAAAAGACCGCCGAGCAGAAGAAGTGGCAGCAGGTGATTCCGCTCGTCGAGCGCATGGATTACCTGGGCGCCCAGTCGAACAGCCTGTCGTTCTGCCTGTCGGTGGAGAAGTTGCTCGGGCTGGAGATGCCCGACCGCGTCACGTACATCCGCGTGCTGATTGCCGAGTTGCAGCGGCTCAACAGCCATCTGGTGTGGCTGGCGACGCACGCGATGGAAATCGGCGCGGTGTCGGTGATGATGTACGCGTTCCGCGAGCGTGAGCAGCTGCTGAATCTCAACGAGATGATCGCGGGCTTCCGCATGTTCCCGAGCTACATCCGGGTCGGCGGCCTGCGTGAAGATCTGCCGCGCGGCTATCACAAGGCGGTGAAGGCGCTGCTCGACAAGATGCCGGCCGCGCTGGACAACTACGAGCTGATGCTCACCAAGAACCAGGTGTGGCAGAAGCGCACGATTGGCGTCGGCGCCCTGACAAAGGAAGAGACGCTGGCGCTGGGCCTTGTCGGGCCGATGGCTCGCGCCGTCGGGATCAACTACGACGTGCGCAAGGTGTGGCCCTACCTGAAGTACGACACGTTCGACTTCACGGTGCCGACCCAGACGGCCGGCGACGTGTTCGCGCGGTATCAGGTGAAGCTGGTCGAGATGCGCGAGAGCGTGAAGATCTGCCAGCAGGCCCTTGAACGCATTTCGCCGGTCGGCGAATACGACTGCGGCGACTATCGCGTGGTGCCCCCACCCAAGGATCGGGTCTACACCGAGATGGAAGCGCTCATTCAGCACTTCCTGATTTATTCGCAGGGCTTCACGGTGCCCAAGGGTGAGGCGTACGTGCCGGTGGAAGGCCCGCGTGGCGAACACGGGTTCTACGTGGTGTCGGACGGCGGCAATCGCCCGATTCGCGTCAAGCCGCGCGCGCCGTCATTCCTGGCGTGCCAGGCGCTGCCGAGCATGATCAAGGGCGGCCTGATCGCCGACGTCATCGCCGTGATCGGTTCCACGGATGTTGTGATGGGAGACGTTGACCGATGAGTTTCCACCCCCTGATGGACTACGGCAAGGGCATGCACCAGTCGCAGCGTGCCCTGGCCGACGAAGGTCCGGCGTTTGTGTTCACGGCCGAGAACCTCGCCACACTCGAAGACATCTGCAGCCGGTATCCGGCGGAGCGCCGCAAGTCGGCCGTCATCGCGGCGTTGTATCTGGCGCAGCGGCAGCAGGGGTACATCTCGCGCAACGCGATGAAGGCGGTGGCTGCGGCCATCCGCATTTCGACGGCCGAGGTCGAGGATGTCGTGTCGTTCTACACGATGTTCTATCAGCGTCCGGTCGGCAAAAACATCATTCAGGTGTGCCGTACGTTGTCGTGCGCGCTCAACGGCGCCGAGCGGCTCACCGATGAGTTGCAGAAGGTGCTCGGCATTTCGGCGGGGGAGACCACCGCTGACGGCGCGTTTTCGCTGTTTGAAGTGGAGTGCCTGGGTGCGTGTGACCGCGCACCGGTTGTGGTCGTCAACGACGACTGGCACGAATGTCAGAAGCCGGAAGACGCGCAGAAGCTCGTCGACGGCCTGCGCACCAAGGGCGCCGCGTCGCTGACCGGGTGTCATTTGCACAAGGAGCACTCGTAGGGCGGCCTGAACTTCAGGCTGCCACGGGAACATCATGGAACTCATCCTCACTCCTCACGTGAACACGCCGAACGGCTTCACGCTCGACTTCTATGTGAAGCAGGGCGGGTACGAGGCGCTGAAGAAGGCGCTGGCCATGACGCCCGACGACGTCGTGGACGTGGTCAAGGCGTCGGGCCTGCGCGGCCGCGGCGGCGCCGGTTTTCCGACCGGCATGAAGTGGCAGTTTGTCGACAAGAAGTCGTCGAAGCCGAAGTACATCTGCTGCAACGCGGACGAAAGTGAACCGGGCACGTTCAAGGATCACGTGCTGATGGAGCGCAATCCGCACCTGCTGTTTGAAGGGTGCCTGATTGCGTGTCACGCAATTGGCGCGAAAGTCGCCTACATCTACATCCGCGGCGAGTTCTACCACGTGCAGGAAGTGCTCGAAGCTGAACTGGCCAAGGCGCGGGCGGCCGGGTTCATCGGCAAGAACATCTTCGGCACCGGGTTCGACTGCGAAATCTTCGTGCATCGTGGTGCCGGCGCGTATGAGGCCGGTGAAGAGACGGCGCTGATTGAGTCGCTGGAAGGGAAGCGTGCGCAGCCGCGTCTGAAGCCGCCGTTCCCGGCCGTGGCCGGTCTCTACGACTGCCCGACGGCGGTGAACAACGTGGAGACCCTCTGCAACGTGCCGCCGATCATCACGCGTGGCGCCGAGTGGTTCGCATCGCTCGGGCCCGAGAAGAACGGCGGTCCGAAGCTGTATTGCCTTAGCGGACACGTGAAACGTCCTGGCGTTTACGAGGCGCCGATGCACGTCACGGTGAAGGAACTCATCTACGGCGAACAGTACGGCGGCGGCATCCGCGGCGACCGCAAGCTCAAGGCCGTGATTCCCGGCGGGTCCTCGGTGCCGATCCTGCTGCCGGATCAGATCGACATCCCCGCCAGCTTCGACGGCGTCATGAAGGCCGGGTCGATGCTCGGATCGGCCGGCATGATCGTCATGGACGAGACCACCTGCATGGTGTGGGCGGCGCAAAACCTCCTCTACTTCTATAAACACGAGTCGTGCGGCAAGTGCACGCCCTGCCGTGAAGGCGGCGACTGGCTGCACAAGCTGCTCGGCCGTATCGAACGCGGTGAAGGCCAGATGAAGGACATCGACCTGCTGCTGTCGGTGGCCAACAACATCACGGGCAAGACGTTGTGCGCGTTCGGCGATGCGGCGGCCACGCCCGTGCTCACGACCGTCGGGTTGTTCCGCGAGGAATTTGAAGCCCACGTCCGCGAAGGCCGCTGCACGCTGAAGGCCGATTGGCGATCGGAGGCGCGGGCGCACGCCCACGCGCACTAAGACATGGATCCACAGCTCATCGCGCATCTCGGCGTCATCGGCTTCACGTTCTTCATGCTGCTGAACTCAGCGGCCGTCCTCGTGCTCATGGAGCGCAAGGTCGCCGCCTTCGTGCAGCAGCGCCTGGGTCCGAACCGCGTCGGCCCCTGGGGCGCGATGCAGCCGCTGGCCGACATCATCAAACTCATGATGAAGGAGGAACTGCGGCCCAAGTCCGCCGATACGTTCCTCTTTTACCTCGCGCCGATCTTGTGCGCGGCCGCCGCGTTCGCTGCGTTCTCGGTGGTGCCGTTCGGCGCCGACACGACGTTCTTCGGACTCCTCGATGAGCCCGTGAAGCTGGTCGCCGCCAACGTCAACGTCGGCGTCCTCGCGCTCTTTGCGATCACCTCGATGGGCGTCTACGGCATCGTGCTCGCCGGCTGGGCCTCCAACAGCAAGTACTCGCTGCTTGGCGGCCTGCGCTCGTCGGCGCAGATGATCAGCTACGAGTTGTCGTTTGGTCTCTCGCTCGCCGCGGTCGTCATGCTCGCCGGCAGCCTCTCGCTCAACGAAATCGTCGACTCGCAGCAGGGCTACTGGTTCGGCTTCATCCCGAAGTGGTACATCTTCCTGCAGCCGGTCGGGTTCTTCATCTTCATGACGGCGGCCGTGGCCGAAACGAACCGCGCACCGTTCGACTTTCCGGAAGCCGAACAGGAACTGGTTGCCGGCTACCACACCGAATACAGCTCGATGACCTTCGCGCTGTTTTTTATGGCCGAAT
>Ga0169931_10007331_pt1 | contig 16365 bp, 9 predicted proteins | sample Kivu_15m_20L_FD_129675 | JGI IMG/M metagenome (GOLD analysis project Ga0169931, IMG submission 129675) | Freshwater microbial communities from Lake Kivu, Western Province, Rwanda to study Microbial Dark Matter (Phase II) - Kivu_15m_20L... | ecosystem: Environmental > Aquatic > Freshwater > Lake ...
GCTTTCGGCCAGTCGCGCCCCCAACCAATCGAGCAGGGCGGTACCTGATGGGTTGTCGATGATACGTTGCACGCCGTCTTCGCCGGGCAGTTCGATCTGCGACCGATCGCGTGCCGAGAGAATCGCGCGGACTCCCCCGCCCACCCGCGTGCGGTCGCGATTCGAGCGCACCGCCTCGACATATTCGGCCGGCAGCGCGGCGGCCACGCGCAATGCTCGTTGATCGAGATCGGCGACCTCCTGCCACAGCCGTTCGGGTGTCTGTTCAGCCCGATTCCGCGACATCGCTTCGGGGAAACTGCGGTACAGCACGACTCCCACCACGCCGGAAACGATGACCAGCAACATCAACACATAACAAATCGTGTGGATATTCCAGCCGAACTGGAAACCGGTGTGCAACGTGGCAACCACAAGCAACGCAAGTCCCAAATAAACGTGTGCGCTCACCCAGCCCTGCACGGTGCCAAGCGTCGATCGATAACTGCGCTTGCGGACCCCGAGTGCGGTCAACCAAAGAATCAGCGCGGCGCCAATGCCGCCCAGCGAGTAGCCCAGCCAGGTTCCGCCATTCGGGGGCGAGCGTGGATCGTGCCAGGCATAGAGCGCGATCGCCGCGGCCGCGAGCGCAAGGGCCCACTTGAGATAGCGTCGCTCGGCATGCTGCAGGAAAGACTCGTGCATGGCGTCAGCGCTGTGCCGCCTCCTCGTTGATGAACTCGACGAATTTCGCGGGGCTCACCCGGATCGCCGCGCCCGTGGGACACGCGCGGACACAAGCCGGACCACCCGCCAGATCCTTACACATGTCGCACTTCACCGCTTTCTTTGGCGCAGCGGATTTCTTTGGCACAGCAGCCTTATTGCTGCTGCTAGCTTTACCCGAGGTCGAAGGCTCTTCGCCGCTCGCCTCGCCACCAAACAGCAACCAGGACAGAAGACCCGGCTGCTTGGGTGCAGGCCCTGCCATGTGTATCACGCCGTATGGGCAGTTGCGCTCGCAGTTCCCGCAGCCGATGCAATTATCGCGAATGTAGACCTCGCCGTTGGGCGCCCGCCGGATCGCATCGGGCGGACAGTCCTTCATGCAATGCGGGTCTTCGCAGTGCCGGCAAGAAGTCGGCACGTGCACATTGGCGAAGGTCGGTCCCGCCGCGCGATCGAGTCGCGACGTCCCGCCGTGCGTGTCGGCACAGGCTTTCTCGCAGTTGTCGCAGCCCACGCACAGCGACTCATCGATCAGCAGTACGTCGGTCGCTTCACCCAAACCCTGCTTGATCAAAAACGAAATGAGATCCCCGGCGCCCTGCTGCGTCTGCATTTGCGCATTGCTCGCGATGCGCTTGCGCATCACCGATTCGACCTCGCCGCGCAGCGTCGGATTGTGCTGTATCAATTCATTGAATGCCGCGGCATCAAGGCTGACGGTCTCGGTAGGCACATTGGCGCGAATGGTTGCCGAGCGAGCAGTGTTGCCGAGCAAACCCATTTCGCCGACATGGTTACCCGCGGCAACGTAGGCCATGACAACTTCGCGACCACCCATCCGGCGCGATACCGCCACCGAACCGCTGCGAACCAGATGCAGACAATCGGCCGCATCACCTTCGGCAAAAATCACTTCAGCCGTTTTGTAGCGATTGAGTTTCGCGCGTTCGGCGATGGGCTCGAGCACCGGCAACGGCGTATCCGGAGCAAAGCTCGTTTGAATGGCGCGCAGCACAAACAAGCGGTCGATGACCCGCTTGACTGTATCCACCGAATTCATCAACTTGAGGATATCGCGCCGCGGCGATTCGATCAGAACGCAATGGCGCCCGGCGCGGACCGTTGCCGAGCGTCGCCGACCCGAGAGCAGACTCATCTCACCAAAGAATTGACCCGCCGACAGCGACACTTGGTGCCCGCCTTCCTCCTCGAGCAGATCGATCACCACCTCGCCTTCGACGATGGTGAAAAACGAGTTGGTGTAATCATGCTTGCGGAAGATGATCTCGCCCGGTGCTGGCACGTGGATCTCGCTGCCGAGCATCAACTCCCGGAACATGAGCGGATTCACCTCGGTAAAAAGCGGAATCTTGGTCTGCATCCAGGCCAAGGTGTCGGCGGCACTACCGCTGCGCGCCAGACGCGCGAAGCGTGCGGCCAGCAGGGGCTCATCGGCGGGCTCCACCTCATGACCCTCGATGTACTCGACGACCTCGTAGCCCTGATTCATCGCCTGCTTGATGAGCGGATAACCACCGAGCGCACCGATCACGTACAAGCCAGGCACGTTCGACTCGTAGCGCGCGCTCAACTCCGGCAAGGCTGCGGGATCAGTCGAGGGGAAACGGATGCCGCAAGCTTCGACAAACTTGCGGGGCGGGATCGCACCGATGCGTGCGATGACCCGATCGCAGGGCACGACCACCTCGCCTTTGTCGGTGGCGAGCGTCAGCGCATAAGGCTTCTCGCCACCTGCAGTCGCCACAAGCGCACTGCACTGGGACTTGTAGAAACAGCCCAGCGTCCCGTCATCGATGCATTTGAGAATGAGGTTGAGATTACCTTCTTTGACACGCACGAACTCGTCGGCACGATTGACGATGAACACCCGATTTTGCTTGGCGAGACCTACGGCATTTTCGATGGCGGCATCGCCCGCGCCGACGACGACGATGGTTTCGTTGCGGTACTCCTCGGGGTCATCGAGCGTGTACTGCACGCAAGGCAGATCGTCGCCTGACACACCGAGCCGACGCGGATTGCCCTGCAGACCGATGGCAAAGACCACCTGCTCGGCCAGCACCTTCGCACCCGACTTCAGCGACAGTTCGAATTCGCCGCGAGCACCGCTGATCGCTGCCACTTCGGTGTCGTAACGGATCTCGATCCCCAGACGCTCAATGCCTTGTTGCCACGCGGCGAGAATGTCCTCGCGTATGCCCGCAGCAAATGGCAGCGGACTACGCAGCGGCAGCACGTTAGGCTCGGCCATGACGTGCTTGCCTTTTTGATAGCGCTGAAGAGTGTTGGCGTGCGCTGGGCTCTGCTCGAACAAGACATGCGATACGCCGAGTTCGGCCGCCCGCGCGGCCGCACTCAGTCCACCCGGTCCGGCGCCGACGATGGCAATGCGATATTTTTGAGAGTGCGCGATCAAGGTTTCTCTGCGCTCTGCTTCGCGCCCGCCGGCGCAGAAGTCGTGCCACCCTCACCGGCGATAATGTAGCGCTCGAGAGCCTCGCGCGCGAGCCCAGCACAACCCTCGATCGCAGAGGCGGCGAGGATGCCCTCCATCGAACTGAGGGTTTCGACTGCCGGACAACCCTCTTTGCCGCGCATCGCCCCAAAGTTTCGGCGCGGCGCCGGCCGATTGACCAAGGCAGTGAGCGCCGCCATCGAGGCGGTCTGCGCTCCCTTGACAAGCGGCGGCAAGCGCACGCCGCCCTCGGCACCGCGCAACACCACGACCTCACCGCCCGAAGAAATCAGGGTGAGCAGTTGACCGACAAGCAGCGGGACGGTATCCCCCGCACCATACTGCATGCCTTTGGTGATGGTCGGCGCGTTCGACCGCGCGACGACGTAATCGGCTGCCAGCGCGATACCGCTGGCAAGCAACCCCGCGAGCGTTGCCGCAACAAAAAACTTTTTCATGCTCTTCTCCCTGTTGACCCCGACTCGATATTACTCGGCGCCGCGCACTGCACGGCTTTGTCTCAACGTACTTGCGGTGCACCGACCACGGCGAGGGCAGCCCACTGCAACGGGTCGTCTGCGCCCACCGTGATTTGTGACAGTTGTGCGGCGCGCAAGGCCTCGGGCAATTCATCGCCTGCGCGCAGGCGCTCGAACAAAGCCTTCATCAGCGGTACCGTGTCTGCGTCGGGCAGCGGCCAGTGCGACACCAACACCGTGCGCGCACCGGCATAGAAAAACGAACGTGCAAGTCCACTCAGTGCGTCGCCCCCCGAGGGCAGGCCCGACTCACCCGGCGCGACCGGCTGCGGGTTACCGGTGTCGCAGGCCGACAGCACCACCATATCGGCGTCGAGCTTCAAGTCGAGCACTTGGGCGGAGTCGAGGATCACGCCCGCCGCCGGCGAAACAGCCGAGGCCAAAAGACCCGCATCAGGCAGACAGCCCTCGGCCTCCGGAAACTCGCTCGCGAAAACACCATGCGTCGAAAACATCAGTACTCGCGCGGCCGACAACGCCTCATCGCGCAATACGGCACGATCGGTGAATCGCTCGCGCAGGCGAATGCTGTCGTCATCACCTCCCAATGCCGTCTTCACCGCCTCGAGTTCGATCGCCGTGCCTTCGAGACGCGGCAACTTGGCAAGCGCCGCCGTGAGTCGCGGCACGCAAGCCGTCGGCAGTTTTCTCGCGTTGACCACGGCGCGAGCGATCGATTCCGCCGAGGGCGATTCCGCGATCGGCAAAAAATCGCCGAAGCCCACGAAGGGCACGGTACCTTTGGAGGGACCCGCTGCGCGAGACGAAACGAATGCCCGCATGCTCGGAACCGTCACAACGGAAAAACGTCGTGCCAACCAGGGTTCACCCTCGGCGGTGGCATCACCAGTGATCAGCACGCCAAAGGGCAAGCTCGCGAGTGCCCCACTCGCCTCGATCAGCAAACGGTCAGGCGCACCGGCCGCGAACACGACCGGGCGGATCTCGCCGAAAAGACCCTCGAAAAGCTCGGCCGCGGCGGCGCGATCAAAGTCTGCAAATTTATCGCGGACAGAATCTTTGACGCGGGCGACCAATTCGGCAGCTTTCGACTCGCCGATACCGATACGAAACACACGCGCACCCTGCCGATCCACCAACAAACCGACACCGTGCTCGGCGCCGAGTGCAAGACGAATCAAGCGCTCGCCGCTGCCCAAAGATTCACGCAGCGCCTCATAGGTGACAGGCTCGAGCGTCAGCACACCGAATTTCGGAAACAACACTGCGACTTGCTGCTCGAGATCGCTCGAGCGGCGACGCCAGTCGGCAACTTCTTCTTCGGCACTGCGACGAATATCCGGCGAGACATCGGTCGGCAGGTTGGACAGTTTGGTTTGTGCGCGGCGCAGAGCCCGATCGGTGTCCTGCCAGGCGCGGATCACGGCACCGTTTCGCCCGGCAAGCAATCGTGCAGCCGTTGCTGCAGCCGTTTGTGCAACAGCCGGCGAGGCCAAGGTCTCGAAGGCTGCGAATAACGGCGCCACCTCGGTCGCTTGAGGTGTTGCCGTCATGCCGAGGGCGAGTGAATCCAGATAGCGCAATCCGCGGATCGGTGCGACGCCCCGATTCTCGATCTGTTCCCGGTAGATCTCGAAGGCTTCACCATAGCGCGCGAGCGCGTCCTCCTTGCGACCCATGCGTTGCAAGGCTTCACCAAGATCCATCAATAAATTGGCCTCAACGCGCGTCCCCTGCGCCACACGTCGATAACGCAGCAAGGCTTCTTCGAGCAGGCGCGCCGCATCCTGCGGCCGCCCATCACGCAGCTCGAGGGCGGCGCGATCCTGGGCCAGTCCCGACTGCAACCAACCGCCGCTGCGTGCATCGAGGGCAGCAGCCACGTCAGCCGCCTTTGCAAGATTGTCGCGCCACTCGCCGCGCTTGGGATCTCGCGCAGCTGCGATAGCCAGCGTGCGCAGCATCTGAGATTCGAGAATCGCTGCGCGCTTGGCGACGGGTAATCGCGCCGCCGCCTGATCCTGCTGCTCGCGCTCTACCTGACCGGATTGCCGCCACGCAGCCAACAACTCACGCGCGCGGATGGCCCGCGTGCCAGCCTCGGCGTATCGCGTAGCATTGAGTGCCGCGATCGCTGCATAAGCGGCCACCTTCGCGCGCAGAAACGCATCGTCCGATTTGTTCGCGTTTTGCTCGGCATCCATCAACACGCGCTCGGCTTCCGCGAAACGACGTTGATTGGCGAGGTTCAAACCACGTTCGGATTGCAGATCGGCACGGCCAGCATAATCTTCGGGCCACAGCCCGGCATGCATACGGACAGCGTCGGCGAACTGTAGTTCTGCTGCGCCAAAAGTCCACATCGAGTTGTTTTCGAAAGCAGCGGCACGAAGGCTGGAAAAATCGGTGAAACCGCCGCCGGTCAACTCGCTGCCGAGCACCGACTCGAGCGTGGAGAGCAGACTGCTGCGCGGACCTCGCTGTCGTACGCGCTCCGGCTCTGCCGCAGCGCCGGCAAGGACGCGCAGGGCAAGTTCGATGACCGGCGTCGACGCCACCGGACCATCACCCGCCACCAGACCTGAAGACCCGCTGGCCGCAAGCAGCACCGTCGCGGGACGCGAACCCACGGTTGCCCCACCAGCGCAGAAAAGCCCGACTTCCGCATTCAAGCCGGCGGGCGCCCACTCCTGCGGTCGCGGCCCCACGCATAGCGGGGCCACGGCATCTCGCCATTCACGCAGTGCAATATCTTTGACTCGCGAACCGAGAAGATAAAGTCGACCGATGCTGCCCGAGCGACCGCAGGACACATCGTAGGCAAAATCTTTCTTGGCGCTACGCAACAGCGAGTCGCCGTACAGGCGACGCGCCACGCAGACACGTCCGGTCGGATCGGCACCGAGATTGATCGAAGCTTTGCCCGCGGCGGTCACCGCGGTCGAGGTGGCCGATGAGGGCGGCGCCGCAGCCGACGCGACGCCGACCGAAATGGAAAACAGCATCGTCAACGCCGCAAACAAGACCTCTCTCTCAAAGAATTTCAATCGGGTCCCTCCGGCCAGAGGTCCTCGTTGGCGGCGCCAACGCCAATCTCACGCTCATCACGCAGCGCGGCCGGATCAAGCAGATCTCGCGATGCGGGATCGATCTCGATCGGTTCGATACTGTTTTCCGTTGATTGAGTGGACGCCGTGGCCACCTCGGCGGAAGCCTCTTCGGCGGCCTCTTCCTCGGGGGTCGGCTCGCGCTCAGCAGCCTGTTCCGGCTCGCCGCCGCTCGAAGAATCCGATCCCGACGACGCCGGCGAGGACGTTGATGACGCAGGCGCTGGCGTCGACGATGCCGGCGCGGGGCTGGACGACGCCGGGACTACCGGCGGCGGCGGCACCGTGGTGGCGGTCGGCACCACCGCAACGATGGTCGCGATCGGATCGTTCTTTGGCAGGCACGATGCACCACTACCCGCGATGCAAGTGTTGAATCGCCACGCAGTGTTCGTCTCGGCTCCCGCGGGCAACATCAGGGCGGCAGAGGCCGCCGCCGAGCCCTGCAGCGCATTGCCGCCAGCATCGACAACCGTGCCAAAGAGCGCGACGCGCAGCGGCACTGAGGATCCCGAGACAATCAGCGTGGACGGTACCGCGCCTCCCGCTGCGCCGATGCGTATGCCATCGCCGGCCCGACCCCCCGTGTTTTGCTGCAGCACGGCGCGCGCCGCTTCGAAACTCGCAGGACCACTGACGATGAATAACTGACCCGCCGTGGTGCCGCCCAAGGTAGGCGAAAGGCTATTGATGTCGAAGGTCGCCAGATCAGTCGCCGCTCGAACCTGCTCGAGAAACGTGTTGGAGCCGATGAGAATGCTTCCCGTCGAGCGCAACTGCAGTCGTCCAAGCGGCGCCGCAAGCGCACCGAGCGAGCCGGTAACTTCGATATCTCCGGGCTTGCGGCCGGTCTCGCCGATCGTCAGCGCGGGCGCACCGCTGCCGCGCACCGCTCCGCTCACGCGAACCTTGCCGCTCGTACCCGTCGCCAGCAGCAATTCACCGATACGCGTTCGATCGAGCGTGAAATCACCGAGAGTGATGTCACCGCCGCTCGACGCGCTGCTGCCGGTGCGCAGTGTGACCAGCGCAGCATCGAGCAGCTGCAGTTCGGCATCGAACACTTGCAGCGTGCCACTCGCTGGCGCGGCCAAACCGCCGCCGATGGCAATGCCACCTGCGCCACTCGCCTGTAAATGAATTCCCGCCCCCGATCCACGAACACTGATCAATCCGCCGATATCGACATCGCTCGCACGAATATCAACGCCGCCGTAACCCGCGGCCGCACTCGCACCGTTGATCGCCGTGCCCTCGGTCACCCGAATGGCCGCGGTGTTGGCGAAGCTGCCGCTTGCCGTAAAAGAAACATTGCCCACGGAGTTGATCGCGCCAGTCACCGCAATGTTGCGCGCCGAGTTGGCGATGATCGAACGCGCCGTCGCACCCGCAAAAGTGATCGAGCCCCCGCCTGCATTCAGCGCAACAGCCGAACCCGAACTGATTTGTCCGGCATCGATGGCCGCCTTGGTTGAGCGAATGGCAACGTTCGACGCCGCCACGTTGGCCACGCGAACGGCCTCGTCAGCCGTGATCTCGGCAATACCGGTCGCGTTGAGATTGCCCGCCGTGAAGGCCCTGCGATAGTCGACAAAGATATCGCCGCCCGCCCGCAGATCGCCGACCGTCAGATTGGCACCGGGGACGCGTGGTCGACCCGACGCATCGAGGGTTTCGGTGAGCAGAATGCTGCCGCCGGCAGTGATCGCCCCCGCGGCGGGATCGGCGATGGCCGCAGCGAGCAGCACATCGCCCTTCGCATTAAGCCTTGCGCCACCGAGTTTCACCGAGGTCATCAAAATGGATTCTTCGGCGTTTAATGAAATAGGCCCGACCGCCGCCAGCTCGACCGTGACGTGATCAGCGAGTGCGACCGCGGGCGCGCTGGGTGCAGAACGCAAGCTCAGCAACTGCGGTGCGATGATGCCGCGCGCACTCAGGTTCATCGAACCACGGGAGTTCAAACTCAACAGCGGATCGAGCGTGGCTGTCCCCGAAGAATTGAATCGCGCCGTACGCTGCAGCAGCAGATCGACACCCTCGCCGCGCAGCGACATTGCCGCCGCCAAGGGTCCGCTGCGATCAGCAGCCGTGGCCTCGAGCGACGACTCGATGCTGATGCAGCCGGCGCAGCCCGCGCCCGCCGTGCCGGCTGCCTTGGCATGCACCAGCACTTGACCCGCGCGCGTGACAGAGCCCGAATTGACATCGATGGATGTCGGCGCGCCCGTGCCCGAGCCGAGCGCAAAGCCCTCATCGATGATGAAGTCGAAAAGATCGAGATCACCACTCGCAATCGCGCTGGGCGCCGATTCTTTGAGCAGCAGCCGAAACTTGCCAGCGGCGCCGTAGAGCACTTGGCTGGAGGCCTTTTCAGCTTCGCTCGAATCGTCGGCCGCCTTCACTGTTCCGCTGACCGTGACGTTGCGACCCACAAGTACCGCAGGCCCCCCACGCACCAAAATCTGCGCTCCGCCGCTCACCACCACCGGGCCGGGATTTGCCGGCATCGAAAACGCAATCGGTGCATCGGTTGCTGCATTGACGAAGCCCCGCAGGTCATCGATGGATGCAGGTGTAGCCAGCAAACCGCCGACATCCACGCGCGCGCCAACTCCGAACAGCACACCGGCGGGATTGAGAATCCAGACATTGCCGTTCGATCGCAGCGAGCCGTTGATGTTGCTGGCAAGACAATTGGCCACGCAGGCGACGCGATTGACCGCAATCGACTGCCCATCGGGTAGCGTGAACACCACCTCGTTCCCCGCGCCGATATTGAACGAGTCCCAACGGATCACCACGCGGCGCGAGCTCGAGTTCACATCGAGCTTGGTCTTTGCGGCATTGGTGTTGAAGGTGGTACTGCCGGGCGAGTTCGCCTCGACCTGCGGATTGACGGGTAAAAACGCAGGCGGAACGATTTGCGCGTCCGTCACGCCCACGAGCAGCGTCGCGGCTGAACCGGCGAGCGCTCGGCGGATCGTCATCGCAGCGTTCATTCGCGAGGCCCCGTCGAGGAGGGCCGTCGACCGCGCCATTCAAAGGAGCCAGTGACCTTCAAAAGAAATCGCCGACCGTAAGCATCGTCACCCGTGCCTTCGATCCTGCCGATGGGTTCAACCACGCTGGCTTCAATTTGCCAAGAGCGGCTCGGTGTCCACTGCAATCCCAGACCCGCTGACGCACCCCGCGCCGCCGCAAGACCCAGATCGTCCGTGGTCCATAGACGCGCCGCCGTAAGCTGCGCGAAGGGTCTGACGGTCCCGGCAACGCCCATCGGTCGCGCAGGAAAAAACAATTGCAGCGATGCTATGACGCCCGAATCGCCCACCAATGCGCCGGGATCGAAACCGGGCCCGCCATTCAAACCGCCGAAACTGACCCGCTCAAAGGCCATCAGCGGATCGCGACTCCACTGCGATCGCAGCGTACCCACCAAAGAAATGCTGCGCGACAACTGCATGCCCAACCCTGCATCGGCGCGCAGCACAAGCCCCTGAGGATCGGCGTCGAACCGCGATAAGTCCGCAGCTCCGCGGCGACTCGCACCCAAAGCGGCAACGCCGCGACGCGCCTGCAAATCGGTCTGCCAAACCCACAAGCCGTCGCGTAACAAACCATCAGCGCGCAATCCGGCAAATGCGACCCGCAAACGATCGTCGCCCAATGGCAGTCCGCCCAAGAAACGGGTGCGCTGATCGACGCTCTCGATGCCGGCACGCCAATAGCTCACAAGCCCTTGCCTGACCAACAGTGGGGCGGACAACTCGGCGGCGAGATAAGTTGTCTTGGCATCGATCTCGAGCGGCGCGAGTACCGCTCCCGGTCGCGAACGCGAGTAGGCGCCGCCCAAACGACCCTTGAGTCCGCCTGCACCGAGCAAAGCCTCGCTATCGAACTGCAGCGAGGTCTGCTCGCGCACTTCGGTTGCTGCATAGGCGCCTAGCGTCGTGCGTTCTTCGAGCGGCGTGACCCCCGCGAGCCTGGTACCCGCCAACAAACCCACCGGCCCGAGCGCGGCGGAATTTCCATTGAGTCCCTGCAAGAACAACTGGTCCGGGTTGGACGCGACGATAAGCACAATGTCGAGACCGTTCGGATCGATGCGCGAGCGCCGCACCGTCGGTCGCAAATCGGTAAGACCCACCGATGCGGCATGGGCGAGACCACGACGCACGTCGGCGGCGCGCAGAGGCATGCCCTCACGCACACCCGCAAATGCGCGCAAGGCAAGTCGCGCGAGACTTTCGTTTTCCGCGAGCGCCTGCACTTCTCGCACCGTGCCCTCGGTGACTTTGACGCGATAGCGACCCGATTCGCCCGCGGGCTCACTGAATACCGAAGCCCGCGCGAAAACGTAGCCAAGCTCGCGATAGCGACACTCGATGGCCGCGGCAAGTCGAGCGAGGCCCTCGCGACTCGCCGGCACCCCGGGAAGCGCCGAGATCAGTAGCTCGAAGTCTCTGCGCGGGAGTACCGTCGCGCCGTCGAGCACCACGCCCAAGACGTCATTCACCAAAATGGTTTCGTCCGGGAGCAAACCCACCACCGGCCAAGCTTCACAGCGCACTGCGCCATAGTCCGACGCCGCAGCGCGCAACGGCGCCGGCAGACGCAGCACCTCGTCACGAGTCAGACCCGCTTGCGCAAACAGACCTAGCGGCTGCAGCGCGCAGAGCAGCGCTCCCGCGACACCGGCCGCGCCATACCCGCGCGCCATCCCGCCTCCCCGATTTCGAACGACCCCAAAAAACCAAGCCTCAAAGTCTGCACTTGCGGCATATTTGTGTGCAATGGCTGTCACAACTGCACGATCTCGCAACATTATGGCATTGACGATAGCGCTGGGCGCTACCGTCCTCGCCATGCTTTTCGGTCTTTCGACACCGGCACGCTACGTCGAAAGTCTCACTTACGATTTGCGCTTGGCTTTTGCCGCGCCCGCAGCGCGCAACGATCTTGTGATCGTCAAGATCGACGATCGGGCGATTCAGGATATGCGCGCGCAAAGTCCCTGCGGCTGTATCTCCCCGATCGACAAAACATGGCTTGCCGGGGTGGTCCGCGCGCTCGATGCGCATGGCGCCAAGCTGATCGCAGTGGACTACCTCTTTGACACTTGGCGCTCGGCGGAGGAATTCGCTGCAGCCGCCGCTATTTTTGCCGCGGTCAAAGTACCCGTGGTGGTGGTCGCCGACCCGCGACTTGAACCGGGTAAAGATTACGCCGCGCTGCCCACGGTTCGATATGCCGATCCTCGAACCTTGGTCAAAGACGATTACGGCGATGTCGTCCGCCGTTATGAGGCCTCGCCACCCGGTCGGCTGCCGGCTTTCGCGGTAGCCCTTGCAGGCGAACTCGGCACCAAGACCGAACAACGCGGTCAATTTCTGCTGCGCTACCGCTCACCCCATCCGAACGTTCGCAACGAAAACGAAGGCGCCATTGCCCCGTCGTTTTCGGCACCCGACGTCGAACTTCTACCGGCGGATTTTTTCGCGGGCAAGATCGTGTTAATCGGGCGCGTCACGCGATCCGCGGGTAACGACGCCGAAACCCTGCGAGAGGACATCTTCAGTACTCCGCTGCAGTATTTGCGAGGTCATTACGACGGCACGCCCGGAGTCGAGGTGCACGCGCATGCGCTGTCGCAGTTGCTCGAGGGCGACTCGGTCAAAGTATTGCCGTGGCCGATCGCCGCCCTGCTTGCGCTGGTTGCAGCGCTTGCGGGTGCTGCATTCGGTCGATCGGTGTCGGGGTGGGTGCGTGCGCTGCGTTGGCTCGCTGGCGGGCTCGTGACCGCTGCGGCACTGGGTTGGCTCGCCATGGCACAACTGGATGTGATGGCGCCGATGGTCACGCCATTCACGGCGTTTGCCTTGTCTTTCTTTGTGGTCAGTCGCATCGCCGCAACGCAACTGAGTGATGAGCGCAAGCTCTACGCAACAGCCCTCGAGCGCTATCTCGCACCCCAGGTGATCCGCCGCATCGAAGATGGCTCCGAACCCGTGCAGATCGGTGCCGGCATGCGCGAGATCTCGGTGCTGTTCACCGATCTCGAGAATTCTTCGAACTTCGTCGCTGAAACCCCGGTCGAGCAATTCACGCCGATCATCAACGCTTACTTCGACGGGCTGTTCGAGGTGTTGTGGCGGCACGAGGCGATGCTCGACAAGCTGACCGGAGATGGCGTCGTGGTGCTCTTCGGGGCGCCGGTGCTGCATGCCGATCATGCTGACCGCGCGGTCGCCTGCGCGCGCGACATTGACGCATTCTCTGACGCTTACCGGGCGAAGGTGGAGCGCGACTATGGCCTGAAGCTCGGCCGCACCCGCGCCGGCATTCACTCAGGCCCCGCCCTCGTCGGCAATTTCGGCGGCCAGCGGCGCTTCAATTACACCGCCTACGGGCAGACGGTCGTCATTGCCGCGCGCCTCGAGGCGGCCAACAAAGAATTCGATACCACGGTGCTGGTCAGCGAGGCTACGCGCTCGCGACTCAAAGATACTGCAGCACTGCGGGCGGTGGGCAGCTTGCAGCTCAAGGGCGTGCCGCAACCGATCGCGGCTTATACCGTAGCTATCAAACGTCCGGACTGATAATCGGCAATCGCGCGCTCGATGTCTTCGCGCGTGGTCATCACGAAGGGCCCATACTGGACCACGGGCTCGCCGATCGGCGCTGCGGCAAGCAACAGAAAGCGCGCACCTTCCGGCCCCGCAGCGAGTGACACTTCATCACCTGCGCCAAGCACGCCACCCTGACGGCGCATCAACCCGGACGGCAGACTGCCGTCCGCGCGCGCCGCGAGCCCGCCCTCGAACACATAAAGATAAACGTTGTGCCCTCTGGGCAGACCGTAGCGAAACTCGGCACCCGGCTGCAGGCTCACATCAAAGAAAATAGGCTGCGTGCTGACCCCGGTGACGGGTCCGCTCACGCGTGGTGAGTCTGCGTCCGCCGCAGCCATGAAATCGCCGGCGATGACTTTCACCTGCCCGCCTTGCATGACGGCGACCGGAATGCGCGCTGCGTCGATGTCCTCGTAGCCTGCGGGGCACATCTTTTCGCGTGCCGGCAGATTGATCCACAACTGGAAGCCGCGCATCAGGCCGCTTTCCTGCTGCGGCATCTCGGAATGGATGATGCCGCGCCCTGCGGTCATCCACTGCACCCCGCCACTTTTGAGGTAGCCCCGGTTGCCGAGGTGATCCTCATGCAGCATGTGGCCTTCGAGCATGTAGGTCACGGTCTGGAACCCGCGATGCGGATGCGCGGGAAAACCGGCGATGTACTCGTCCGGGCGATCGCTGCCGAACTCATCGAGCATCAGGAACGGGTCGAGTCGCGCAAACGGCGACTGCCCGAGACTGCGGTGCAGCGTCACCCCCGCTCCATCGGAGGTGCGCTGCGCCGCGATCACTCGCTGCAGAACTCGGAGCATCCCTGCATCCCTTTGACCTTGCGTGCTGGCCTTACTTGACCGGTGCCGGTTTTTGACGGAGCGCGTAGTGCTCGAGGCTCGAGAGACTGCGATCGTCGCTCCACACCGTCGGCGCATCGAAATACTTGGCGTAGTTCTTTTGCGCGTAATCGAGTACCGGTCGCGACAGCACTTCGTCGAGATTCTTTGTTGTACCCATGAAGCAGGCGTACTGACAGAAACCCGGGCGCTGACCCATCAGCATCCAGGGCAACCACGGCGTCATGCGATTCCAGGTGCCCGTATAGTCGATCGTGGTGAGTTTCGGATTTTGCAGGTCTTCGACCTTGATGTGATGCGCAAAGAATTCGGATACCTGCACGATCGGACCTGAGGACTCGCGCGGCCACTTGTCCGGCTGCAACGCATTCGGGTAGGCGAGGTGAATGTGGATTTCCATCTCGGCCATGTTGCCGTGCTGGTACCAAGGCAAAATGAACGGAATCTTTGGCGGCGGTGCTTCGTTGTTGAGCCCACCAAATTTCGGCGGCTGCGGGAAGTGATCTTCGATCAGGTAGTTGAAAGGGTCATTGTCGACGTGCACCGCCTTGACCGTCTCGCCACTCAGCGGGTTCTTCCAGTCATCGAGCACCTCGCCGCTGCGCAGATCGGTGTACACGATGATCTCGCGACACATGCGGCGGATCGAACCGTTCGGCCCCTCGGCGAGTCGGATCACGCCAAAGCCCGAGGTCCCCATCAGGTCGACGATTTTTTTGTTGGGCTCGACCGCCATGAGATAGCCCTTGAACCAAAAATATTTCGGTTTGCCGAAATCGAGGTCGCCCTGAATACGCGCATAAGCGAGCTGATTGCCGCGTCCGGTACCCAAATCGAGATAGGGCCCCTTCAGGAACGGTCCCATCCCGTACTTCGACGACATGGATGCCGCCGCCATGGCCGAGGGTCCGCCGAGCGTCATGCTGGCGAGCCCGGAGGCCCCGATGGCGAGCGCGCCGCCCAAACCGCTGGCCGTGGTGAGGAAATCACGCCGCGCGGGCGCGGCCAATTGATCCGAATTCGACATGAGCATTTACCCCCGGTGTATGAACGCGTTTGACTTATCGATCGTTGACCCGTCTTTGGTTGACCCCGGGCCGCATCAGGCGCCGGGTACCTGCAATTTTTTGAGCTCGGCGAGCACGAGCTTCGAATGACCCTTCGCGTCGACTTTCTCCCAGTGACGCACAATGCGACCCTGCGGATCGATGATGAACGTGTCGCGGCGCGAAAACTCCATCAGCCCGAGCATGCTGGTGAGCACGCCGTAGGACTTCGTGACCTGCTTGTCGGGATCGGCGAGTACCTGGAAAGGCAGACTGTGTTCCTTGGCGAAAGCCTTCTTCGAGTCGACATCATCGACGCTGACCCCGAGGATCACCGTATTGGCCCGACGGAAGGCAAAGATATCGTCTCGAAACTCGCAAGCCTGAGTCGTGCAGCCCGGCGTGTTGTCCTTGGGGTAGAAATAGAGCACCACCCATTTGCCCCGATGCTCCTTCAGCGAAACCCACTTGCCGGTTTGATCCTGCAGACGGAATTCGGGAGCGGGCTGGCCGGCCGCCGGACTGTCGGCCCGGGCATCGCCGATCATGGCGGCCCCGGCGAGCAACACCAAAGATGCCAGCAGGGAAAGGCAGCGACGAATGATCATCATGGTCGGTGATCCTCTGAAAATGGGTTGAACCGTATCTTCACGGCTCGCCGTCTGCGGCACAATAGGCGCCGTGACTCTGCAAGCCGATGTCCGCAACGTGAGCAGCTCCGGCAGCCCGTACCGGGGTCGTCGCGCTCTGGTGCTCTCCGGGGGCGGCGCGCGCGCGGCGTATCAAGTCGGCGTGCTCAAGGCCTTATCTGAAATTTGGCCGGGCAAAGAGGCGCCCTACGACATTGTGGTTGGTACCTCGGCAGGCGCCGTCTGCGCGGCGGTCCTCGCCACCCACGCCGACGACTGGCGCGAGGGTATTCGCCGACTCGAGCAGGTCTGGGCGAATTTTTCGGTCGAGCAAGTCTTCCGCGCAGGCTTTGCAGCCATGCTTGGTGCGGGCTTGCGCTGGACGAGCTCCGCGCTCACCGGCGGCCGGCTGA
>Ga0169931_10007332_pt1 | contig 16362 bp, 15 predicted proteins | sample Kivu_15m_20L_FD_129675 | JGI IMG/M metagenome (GOLD analysis project Ga0169931, IMG submission 129675) | Freshwater microbial communities from Lake Kivu, Western Province, Rwanda to study Microbial Dark Matter (Phase II) - Kivu_15m_20L... | ecosystem: Environmental > Aquatic > Freshwater > Lake...
GCCGTCGTGTCGCGGTGCACCCGCCAGGGCATCCTGGCGATCAAGCCCAGGGTGAACCTCATCGGTTCGCCAGCGATTGGTCACATCCAGCGCGGTCGACATCGGGGGAACATCCCCCAGATCAAGCTCCGAGAACCGGCTGGCGAAAGCGAGGATCTGCTCAATCTGCGGGCCAAGATGCCGCACCTCGTCCTCACGAAGCTGCAATCGCGCAAGGCCCGCTAGTTTGCGAATCTCCTCGTCGGTCATCGATGCAAACCTCCGTGGACCAGCGACAAGGAGGAACGACCCGGAACCGGCCTACTTCTTCTGCAGAGTCCCCAACGAAAACGGCTTTTGACGAACCGTCTTTCGCACATAACCCGATCGAATGCATTTGGTGCAGACGCGCATCGACTGGTTTTCACCGCTGGGCAACGTCACGTGGACCGTCTGCAAGTTCGGCACAAATTGACGCTTGGTAATCCCGGTGATCTTCGTCCCCACACCCCCCAAGTACTTTGCCTTCCCACGCGTTTCAATCCGGTTGCCGCGTTGAACCGTTTTGTTGCAGATTTCACAGTGGCGGGCCATCTTCGTCAAACTCCAAACGCTCTTCGGGACCACCGGGGGATGCACCCCGAGGGGATACTATTTCAGTAAGGAAGCTCCGCATCATAGCGAAACTTCCGTATCAGGCAACCGCTGTTTCGCAGCGTCGCTGGACGGTGGGGAGCTGTTCATGTGCGGCGACTGGAACGCCCCCCAGCCGGCAAGCAGCCAGGCAAGAATTAAAGAAACCCCTCCGAAAGGGGTGATCGCACCAAGGATCGGAAGGTTGGCGAGGACGAGCACGTAGAGGCTGCCGCTGAAAAGGAGGATGCCGCCGAGCATTGCGGTCAGGGAGGCGAGCAGCAGACGGGGATGGAGCCAAGGAGATGCGGCAGCAATCGCCACCACGGCGACGCTGTGGATTAGGTGGTAGCGAACGGCGGTGCCTGCCTGATCGAGGCGTTTGCGGATCGTTTCTTCGGCGAGTCCTCGATCGCGAAGGAAATCCTCGAGCCCGTGCGATTCGAATGCCCCGCAGGCGACCCCGGCGGCTGCGAGCAGCGCGCCGCACGCGAAGAACGTGCGAATTGCATCAGGGGCCCGTGAAGGAGCGGAGCCGTGCATCATCCGATCCATTTATGGACCGCTTCGAGGAGCCGATCCATGGCGAAAGGTTTGCGGATGTAATCGTTCACTCCGAGCAATTCCGCATAGGCTTTATGCCGATTCCCTTCGTTGCCGGTGATCATGATCACCGGGACGGGTGCTCCCTCGGAGCGATGGAGTCTTTCGAGGACAAGAAAGCCGCTCCGTTTGGGCATCATCATGTCGAGGATGATCAGGTCGGGAGATTCTCGTTCGGCGAGCGCCAGCCCTTGATTTCCATCGCGGGCGACGATGACGTCAAAGCCAGCTCCCTGCAGGGCATAGCGGATCGCGTCGACGATTTCGAAATCGTCGTCGACGACGAGCACCTTTTTACCCCGCTCGATAGGGTCCTGAGGGGCCGCATGGTCGCTTTCAGGGGTGTCCGGCGGCGCGGGATCGATCGTCATGGATTCCACATTTCGGCTGATGCCAATGAAACGCCTCGGGCGAGGCTAATTGGCAGAGAATTCCACAGGTACCGTTTCATGATCCCTGAGGCAGCCTAGACCTCGCTGGCCAGTCACGCGCGCCATCACCCAAGCGTTGATGTCGCGCATCACTTCAACGACCATACAATCCTCGACTGTATACTGTCGCATGTCCATCCGTAAATTGGCCGCGTGCCACAAACGGAGATCTTCACAGACCTGGTCGAGGGAGTAGCGCGTGCTTTCCAGCGATATCGCGGAGAGGACCTCAAGCTGGCGCGCGGCCTGCAGATACAGCAGCGGCGCACCGCCACGAGGGAGCTGGCCATCGATGTTGACGACACCCGCAAAACGGGCAGGATTTCGCAGCGCAGTGCGGACAGCCATCGTCCCCCCTTGGCGATAACCGGCCAAATAAATCCGTTGGGGGTGAACCGAGTACCGTTGTGTGGCACTCTCGATCGCGGCGAAGACGATTTCTTCGGCAAGTGCTCCACCGAGCGCCGACTGGAGCCACGCATACTGGTGCCCTGCGGCATCGCATGCCCGAGGCGCCCGGACCCCCACAGCGACATAGTTCTGCGTGCTGATGTGCGGCATCACTTCCGCAACCTGACGCTGGTTGCTGCCATCATCGTGGAGCCAAACAATCAGCGGATACTGGTAATTGGGCTCATACCGCGAAGGGAGGAAATAGCTCAGCGGCGAAGTTGCCCCGCGGATCGTCTCCGCATGAATCGGGGCCTGGGCGGGGTGCTGTTTCAACGAGCCAGCGGCGATCCCGGAGCAAAGCAATCGATTCATGAAATTCAGCTTGCAAGACGAGTGTCGGCAAATCGGACCCTGATGGCCCAGAGCGAGTTTTTAAGGGGTTCCGAGGGGGAAAGTCAACGTCAGGACTTGAAAATCGACACCCCCCCTAAGCCGGGTCCTTCCGAGGATGCTGCACCCTCCAGTGCGCAGCGGCGAGGCGTTCATCAGCTACTGGGCGAGCAGCGATTCCATCGTCGAAACCAAGGATTTGACTGCCTCGACGCTCTTCAAAAAGTCCGCCGTTTCGGTCGGCGAAAGGGCCAGCTGGACCACCTTTTCGACCCCCCCGCTGCCAAGAATCACAGGGACTCCGACAAAGTAACCGCCAACCTGGTATTCTTTGTCGCAGTAGGCCGCACACGGAATGAGTCGCTTTTTATCGCGAACAATGGCTTCGACCATTTGGGCGCACGCCGCCGCAGGGGCGTAGTAGGCGCTTCCGGTCTTGAGCAGCGAAACAATTTCGGCGCCACCGTTTCGAGTTCGATCGACGATTTCTGCCAGCCGCTGCGGACTGACCAGCTGCGACACCGGAATCCCGCCCACGCTGGTACAGCTGGGGATCGGAACCATCGTGTCGCCGTGGCCCCCCATGAGCAGTGCGCTGACATCTTCGACGCTCACTCCCAATTCCATCGCCAGGAACGTGCGGTATCGCGCGGTGTCTAAAACGCCCGCCTGACCGAGAACGCGATGGTGCGGAAAACCAGTGACCTTCCACATCTGCTGGACCATCGCATCGAGCGGATTGCTGACCACGATGACGATCGCCTCGGGACTCGTTTCCTTGATTTGCTGAGCAACACTCGTCACGATTCGCGCGTTGGTGCTGAGCAAATCATCGCGGCTCATCCCTGGTTTTCGGGGAATCCCTGCGGTCACGACAATCACATCGCTGCCCACCGTATCGGCATACGACGTGGTGCCGACAATGTTTGCATCAAAGCCGATGATCGGCGACGCCTGCATCAGGTCGAGGGCCTTTCCCGCAGGCATGTTTTCCGTCGCGGGTATGTCTAGCAAAACGATATCCCCCAGCTCCATCGACGCACACCAGTGGGCGCATGTAGCCCCGACATTTCCCGCACCGATCACCGTAATTTTTGCGCGACGCATAGCAGATCTCTTGTCCTCCGCTGGGATGGAAATGCTTTCTTCGAGAAAGCGGTCGAAAGCTGTCGATAGAGCGATTACTCAACCGCCTCTCCAATATCGACCTCCACACCGCACGGTCAAGTGGGAGGATCGGAGTGCACCGCGGAAGCGGATCGCGGCCGATGGCGATTCCCCGATGAACCGAATGAACTGAACGAAAAAAAATTATTCCGCCGGGGGTTCCGCTGGAGCATGCTCGATCCCGGGAGGAGGAGCATTTTTTAGACGCTCGTCGGTCCACTGAGGTGAAGTTCGGGAACGGCGCAGCGCAGCCGCACGTCGATCGCCGCGCTCGCCGCGCCAGAGTGCCAATATCGCGAGCGCGAGAATGGCCAGGACGCTTGCGACGAGCGACCAGCGGAGCCACTGGAACCCTTTGTCCATCGAGTGGTCGATCGGTACCGGGGTGATTCGGGCGGCAAACAGGAGCGGCGCAATTTGTGCTCCTCCGCGGCGCTCCGTGAACTCGCTCGAAAAGCTCCACAAGCGATAAAAAAAAGCTTGGGCGCGAATGTCTGTACGGAGCATTCCTTGATCGATGCGATAGCCCGGCGGCATCCCCCGTTTCTGCTCTTGACGCTCCATTTCAGCCGCCAGCCACGGTGGCAACTGGGCTGTAACGACAGAGACCGGAAAACGGTTTTGATAGCTCACAGGTTCCCCTCCCTCCCGCGTTGGGATTTCAATCCGCAAACCCGTCGGGAGCTCCGCAAAAGTATCGATCTGCCAGTACTCGCCGGCTGTGCTGGTCTGTGCGGTATTGACTTCTGCGGTCTCGGCCTGTGCGGTATCAGCCTCTGTGGGCCTGGTCCGCCATGGAACCCGTGTCAATGGAACTCGTGTCAACCGCGCTGTCTGCAGATCGATTTCGATCCACTGACCGATCGATGCTTCGGGTTCGCGGAGCAGTCGCGGAGCCTCGACCCGGGTGGCGAGAGACTCCAGAGTTGATGCGGCAGGTCGCTGCGGAGTTCGGGAGGCAAGCTGCTGCTGGAGCTTGCCGGTGGCCTCCAGCATCCCATAAAAGATCTCCCGTTCTTCGGCGCGGAGCGGGCGGCTCATCTCTCCGCGCAGCGAGGAGAGTTGCCGCGGATCGAAGCCGGCTTCGGCCAGCATCCGCCAACCGAGAGGCCAGTCGGCGGGGATTTTTTCGATCGCCGTGCGGACTCGCGGGACGAAGACCAGCGAGTTGTCTGACGAGTTGATTTTCTCCTTGTATTCGATCCCGACGCCGGAAAGGGATTCCCCAATCATCGCCGACAGCCCGATCATCGCCGAAGAATCGCGCGGCGGAGCCGGTCGACGCTGCGCCGATGGTGCCGCTGATGGTGCCGCTGATTGTGGAACAGCGGTGGTGACCAGGATGATCCGCGGGGCGTCAGCCGCCGGTGGTTGCAGCTCGATGCGGAGCACGTGCTCGATCTCCAGCACCGCTCGCAGATCGCTCGAGAGGGGGTATCGCGAGATCGCGGCGATCGTTCCTCGCGGGCTCCCCAGGACCAGACGCGCAGGAAGGTTTTCTGTGGGAATCTCGTCCGCGGCAGACCGGTCCTCGCGGTCTTCGCCTGCGGCCTCGTCCTCCCGGCGAGTCCCCTGATCGTCTCGCAGGGCAGCAGCGAGTTCCTCCTCCCGCACGCGCTGCAGTCCCCAGAGCAGCTTGGCGACTTCGTCGATGGCCTGCTGATCGATGGCGGCCTGCTGATCGATGGCTTGCTGGGGCACATCGCTGCGGCGGCCGGTGGGTGGCGGAGCCGCGGTGGCGGCGAGGAAGTCGGTCGCCGTCTTTTCAATTCTCGCGGGCTCGAAATTTGGAAGCAGCCGTAGCAACCGTGCTGCGCCGGGCGAGAGGATTGTCTCAGCCGCCGAGCCGCTTCGATGCTCGAGCGCCAGCCGCGCACCAGCCGGGGCACCAGCCGACTGCGGAGGCGGAGCTTCGTCGGGCGATGGGTCCGTCGCTTGGCCGCTCGCGAAGAGAGAAAAGCACAGGATCAGCAATCCGGTCGAGGCCAGAGTCATGGGAGAGTGGAACTTCATGGTGTGGGCCTTGATGGGGTGCGCCTTCATCGGGTCGGCTTCTGCGCTGGATGCTCCGGCGCTGGATGCTCCGGCGCTGGATGCTCCGGCGGCGTTTGCGTGGCTCGAAGGTCGGGGATCTCGATTCGCTCCTGCATCCCTTGCTGCCGCATCGACCGCTGTCGCTGATGTTCTTTTTCAGAGCTTCTCGCGAGCCACCAGGTGAGGGCGAGGGCAAACAGGCTCGCACCCCCGGCAACGCATCCGAGCTGGATCCAGAGGGAGCGGTTTTCCTCAACGCCGCGTGGTTCCCCGCGGTTGCTGGCCACCGACTCTTCGCGTGGCTCGGGGGTCCAGTGCCCGATCAGGACCGGAGCAAGCTGGCTTCCTTTGGCGGCCGCGAAGAGATGGCGGCGAAGATAGATCCCGGTGGCGATCCCTCGCGGTCCCTCGGAATCGACTCCGGTTCGCGTCACTTCCCGCAATTCCTGCGGAAGCGTTGGCGAGTAGAGCATCACCGGTCGATCGGAACCGTCGAGCGGGCGGACCCAGAGGAGCCAATAAGACTCGATTTCCATCCCGTGCGTCTTCCCTGTTTGGGGTTCGCAGCGAACGACCTGTCCGGCCAGCGCAACGGTGGAGCCGCGATAGAGATCGGCTTGATTCTCCAGCGCGGCGTAGCCGACTAACACTGGGGGATCGCCGTAGGGAGCGTAATCCTGCCGCTCTGCACGTGCGAGCAGCGCCTCGAAAACGGGCGCATCGGTCGCTTTCCAGAGCGTCGCGTCGGAGACCGCACGGAGCTCCTCGCGCGTCGGTTGGCGTCCGCTCGGGACCACCGGGAGAGCGTCGCCGGTGGGTTGGCCGGGGGATGCGGTGGTTTGGCCGGGGGATGCGGCCGCGCGATATCCGGGCGGGGTTATGACCAGGGGTGTCCCGAGCGAGTCGAAGAAGTGGCGGTAGAGTCGCGGATCGGCGGCTTGCTGCATGAGCAGAATCACGAGGAACAGAGCGACGACCAAGCGAAGCAATCGTCGCTGGGGCGAGGCCGCGCTGCGGAGTCCCCAATCGCCCCGCAATTCGCGACCCGGGCGGCTCGACTGGCCGCCACGGCGACCGGCATAGCTGCCAAGGCGGAACGACCGCAGAGGTTGGTCGGAGGTGGGGCGGGTACGTCGGCGACTCATCGGCAGAACTCTCGGAAGACGATCCGTTTTTTTCGTCGGTGTCGGACCAAAGTATCGTACAATGCGGATTGTCGGGAGGATGGACGCGTCACGCGGATGTGGCGATTGTGCTGGCCGCAGATCGCGGCGTCGAGCGTCTTGTTTCTCCCCTGGGGCCGCTATATCGTGAAAGGGCTGTGATTACGGTGAAGTGAAGGGTTCGCATTCTTTTCCTCTTTTCTGCTCATTCGTCTATGCCGCTGAGGACACTTTTCGCGGATCGCTGGCTCTTCTGGATGAGGTGCTCGCGTGGACTCTGCTTCGGCGGTGGTCGCATCGGCGTGCTCGCCCTGCTGTTTGCCGCGTGTGGCGCTGGATCGATGGTGACGGCCGTTCGGGGTGAGGAGCCCGCCGCGAGGTTTCTCGAACAGATGCGGTCGGCGGGATATTTTGATTTGGCGCTTCGTTATCTGGAACGAATCGAAAAATATCCTGGGGTTTCGCCGGAGTTTCTCGCGGCCGTGGAACTCGAACGAGCGCAGACGTTGATCGCCGCTGCGACGCAGTCGCGAGTGCTGGCACAGCGCGATCAGTACTATGCCGATGCGGGCAAGGCGCTCGGCAGCTTTTTGGAAAGCCAGCCGCAGCATCCGCGTCGCGCCGAAGCGCAGTTGCAACTGGGGAATTTGCAATTCGTACGGGGCAAAGAATTGATGGAGCTCGGGGGGCAGCCCAATGTACTGCGTCGCGCGCGGGCGCTGGAGGCTTACTCCGGGGCGGCGGCGACGTTTAACAAAATTGTTCAGGACCTCAAAGAGCTTCTCCTCTCGATGCAGGGGCAGAAGATTGACGCGGCCAAGGAACCCGAGAAACTTGCCCTCCGCGATCGTTACCGATCGGAGTATTTGCAAGCGCTCTTGGCGGGTGGAGATGCGATGAAGCGGGCTGGGGACACGTTTGCGGACGACGGCCCCGAGCGGACCAAGTGGTATGACGATGCGCTGGCGCGATTCTCGGAGCTCGAGGACAAGTACAACGATACTTTGGCGGGGGTCCTGGCGACGCTCTATGCCGGGCAGGTTTATCAGGCCAAAGGGGACACTCAGCGGGCCGCAGACAGTTTCTTTCGCGTGCTCGATCAGGGGGATAGCGATCCGCTGCGGGTCCCGAAGGTCAAAGCTGTGGTGGGGCTGATGCAGCTGGATCTCACCAAGTCGCCACCGCTGTACCAGGAAGCGATCCAGCGTGGGCAGCCATGGGCCGACGGGACGCGTCCGAGTGAGCAGGAGACTGCGGAGTTTCAGGAATTGCGGGTCGTGCTGGCCGATGCCTACTTGGGGCTCATCGCTGGGGGGCAAACAGGGAGCGAGAAACGCAAGAGTATTTCGGCCGTGCGGCAACTGCTGGGAGAGATTGCCAAGGGGCAAGGACCCTATCAAGTAGCAGCCTCGAGCCGTTTGGCTCGGGCGCTCGCGTCGGTACCTGGGGGACCAGGTGAAGCGGACGAGCCTGTGGTCGATGCGGGTCCCCTTCCCACGACCTTCGGCGAGAGCATCGCGCTTTCCAACAAGATCATGGACGATGAACGGACCAAGGGGCTCACGATCGAATTGCTCAAGCAGCGGGCGAGCGAAGGAGAATCGCTCCAGGGGCAGATCGAGATGGTGCAAGCGGAACTGGACCAGCTACGGCGGCGCGGGGTCGAGGTCCTCCAGCATGCGCTGCGGCAAGCCGATTCGGAGGTCACCGAAAACGACCTCAATGCCGCCCGTTATTCGCTGGCCTATATGCTCGACCGCGGCGGACGGCATTTGGAGGCAGCCGTGGTCGGCGACTTTGTCGCTCGCAATTATCCCAACAGCGAACGGGCGCTCCCCTGTGCCCAGCTCGCGATGCGCGGTTGGCAATTGGAATTGCTCGGTGCCGCTCAAGAGCGGCTGCCGCGGGTGAAGTTATCGCTGCAGGGGGCGGCCCAGTTGTTGGTCGATCGCTGGCCTGCGGATCCGCAGTCGAGCAGTGCACGGGAATTGCTCGTGCGAATTGCGATCGATCGCGACCAGTACGACAAGGGGGAGCGGCTCCTTGCACAGCTCCCGCCGGAGCAGCCCGCCCAGGGGGAACTCCGCCGCGCGATGGGGCGGAAGATGTGGAATCGCTCCCTCGCCCTTCAGCAGGAAGGGGACCTCGAAGCAGCCGACGCGATGCGGGGGCGGGCGGGGCAGACGCTTGTCGCTGGAATGGCGGGACTGAAGCCAGAAAGTGTCACGCCTCGCGATTTACAGGATGCACTTTTGCTGGCGAGGGTCCAGATGATGTCAGGGGATTTCGCCGCAGCACTTGGTACGCTCGATGAACCGACTTACGGACCGCTGAAGCGGCTGGCGGATGTCGCGGGAATCCCTGAGGACTTTCGCGGCAATCTCTTTGCGATTGCCCTCCAAGGGGTGATTGCACAGCTTTCGACCGATGGCGTGGATACCAAGGCTTTGCTGGCCCGCGCTGGGGAAATTCTCGAGCAGCTGAAAGCGTCCTATCAGGGTCAGCCCGATGGCGAGCAGCAGCTGACATCGACCTATGTCCGTTTGGCAGGGGACATTCGCAAGCAGCTCGAGGGCGCCCCGCCCGCCAAAAAACAGCGGCTCACCGAAGGGTTTCTCCTGTTTCTGAACCAGTTGTCAGGCAGCACCGAGGATCCAAAAACATTGCACTGGGCAGGGCAGACGTTGTTGGCGGTCGGGGAGAGCCAGATCCCGGCCGGTCAAGCGCGGGCGACCCCCGAGGCCGAGCCGATCATCCGCAGTGCGGTCACCTTGCTGGAAAAGATTGAAAGCAAAGGGACGGCCCAGCCGGATTGGCTCGGAAGCCCCCAGTTGCTGATGCAGATCCGGCTGGAACTGGCACGTGCAGCGCGGCTGACCGGGCAGTACAAGCGGGCGATTGAGGTGCTGACAAGCGTCTTAAGCGAAAGCAATCAATTGATCGATGCTCAGGAACAAGCGGCGCTCGCCTACGAGCAGTGGGGAGCGACGCTCGAACCAAAGTTCGCGGCTGCTTCCTATGAGCGGGCCTTGATGGGGTCCAAGCCCGATCCGAAGACGAAGCGAAACATCCTCTGGGGCTGGGGGACGATCGCCAAGAAGACGGCTGGTCAAAAGGCCTTTGAGGAGAATTTTTTTAATGCCCGCTATCACCTTGCTTGGTGCCGTTTTCAGCAAGGGGTCAAGGAAACCGACCAGCAGCGGGCGAAAAAGCTGCTCGCTCAAGCCAGCAAAGATATTGGCGATTTGTACCTCCTTTATCCGCAGCTGGGGGGGAAAGCCTACCTCCAGCGATTTGATGGACTGCTGAAAGAAATTCAGAAGTCGCTCGGCAAATCCCCCGTGGGACTCGCTGAATTTCCATCCTCTGCCAGTCCCACGGCGACCAGCCAATCCTTCTCCCCCGCGATTCCTTCGCCGTAGATCACGAAAGGCGATTCTCTTGATATGATGACAAGCCTCAATCCGATGTCTGCTGCTGTGTGTTCGATCACGATGTGGTTTTCAGCTCTCCGCCAATTGCTCGTTTCGGGTGCCTCGATCCTCCTGGTGCTGTGGGGCTTTGGTGAGCGGCCGGTGGCTTGGGCCCAGCTCGATCGCGTCTATCCAGTGACCGGTTCGGCAGTAACCGGATCGGTGACGGACATCACCCCTGATGGGATCGCGATTACGGTCGGGGGGGCGAGTCAGAACTTTCGTGTCGATGAAATTCGCAAGATGACTCTCGAAGGGGACCCGGGCCCGCTGACGCGAGGACGCGACTTGTTTCTCGAAGGGCAGTACCAGAGCGCGGTAGAGCAGCTGCGGACGGTCGATGCGGCAGCGACCAGTCGCGAATACATCGCCGCGGACGCACTTTTCTTTCGCGCTGCCAGTGAGGCCAAATTGGCGCTTGCCGGTCAGGGAAATGCAGATGGCGCGCGGGCAAGCCTTTTGGATTTTGCAAAGAAGCACAGCAAGAGCATTCATTTTTATCCAGCGGCGGAATTGCTCGGCGATCTTGCGGTGACGGGGGGAGATTTCGAGAACGCGACTCGTTTCTATGGGGCGCTTGCCAAGTCGGCATCCCCGGCGCTCAAAATGCGAGCCTCTTATTTGCTGGCCTTGGCTGCCGTGCGGCAGGGAAAGGCAGATCAAGCGGCCAGCGAATTCGACAAAGTGCTCGCCGGGACGCTCGAGACAAGCACCGCCAAGCGGCTGAAAATGCTCGCCAGGGCAGGCCGCGCGGTCGCCAAGGCAAAACTCGGTGAGGGGGCTGCGGCACTGGAGTCGATTAACGAACTGATTGCCGAACTCAATCCCGCCGATGCTGAGATTGCGGCCCGAGTCTACAATGCCCGCGGAGCAGCGAATGAGGCGCTCGGAGATGTCGAAGGGGCGATCCTCGACTATTTGCATACTTCCCTGCTCTTTTCCAGCGTCGGGGATGCCCATGCCGAAGCGCTCACCCGCCTCGCCGAACTTTGGCCTAAAATCGGCAAGCCGGAAAATGCCGCTGCGGCGAGGCAGGAGCTGCAGACGCGGTATCCTGGATGGAAGGGTTAGAGCCTCTCCGAAAAGGGGTCTGACCCTTTGGAGGCAAGTCGATTTCATTGGTTTTTGGACCGTGCCGGAGAGGGTCAGACCCCTTTTCGGAGAGGCTCCTAGAGGTTTGGGCGACTGTGGTTGCCATTGAGGTCGGTTTCCAATTGCATTTGCATTTCCATTTTCATTTATTTCCAAACTGTGACGGAGAGAACCGTGGACTGCGGTGACCAAGCGACTGCTGCAAACTTTCTTCGTGCGAAGCGATTCGTCAGCGAGCCACGAGCGCCCCAGGATTCCGCGGTGGAGCCTTGCCGCGGAGGGTTGCTGGCCCGGATCTCCCGCTGGCTGCTGGTGGTTGTGCTGGCGCTGGGCACCGCAGGTCTGACGCGTGCCCAGGATGATGCGGCGGCAGAGTTTGGGGAACCTGCGGCGGTCGAACCTGCGGCCGATCAGCCAGCTCCCACTCCTCGCCCCCCGGCGGCGGATGCGGGTGGCGACGGGGGAAAGAAACCCCCCTCTACGATTCTCGGCTGGACCTTCGAGGCGCTTGGCTGGACCTACATTATTGTCTTCGGCGCGATTTCCTTCACGTTTGTCTCGGTGCTCGTTCTTTGCATGATGACCGCGCGGCGCGATAACTTGTGTCCGCAGGAATTGGTCGAAGCCTTTGACCAGCGGCTCAACGAGAAAGATTTTCAACAGGCTTACGATCTGGCGCGGAGTGACGAATCGGTCCTTGGCCAAGTCCTCTCCTCAGGACTCGCGAAACTTTCCCGCGGTTACGACCATGCGGTCGAAGCCATGCAGGAGGTGGGTGAAGAGGAGAGCATGAAGCTTGAGCATCGTTTGAGCTACATGGCGCTGATCGGAAACATCAGTCCAATGATCGGACTGTTCGGAACGGTGCAAGGGATGATTGCATCGTTCCGCGTGATTGCGACCAGTGGTTCGACCCCCAAGCCTTCGGAGCTGGCCGCCGGGATTTCGACGGCGCTCTTTACAACCTTGGTGGGGCTGGCGATCGCGATTCCTGCGATTGCGGCGTACAACATCCTTCGCAATCGTGTCGCCCGCTTGCTCCTCGAAGTCGGCGTTACGAGCGAGAATCTGATGAGCCGTTTTGAGGATGTACAGCCCAAGGGTGCCAAGCCGAAGACGCCCAGCTGATCGGCGGCACCACTCCATCGGAATACCAGAACGAACAAAAACTATGCGAGGATCGTGAGCGATGCGCGTCACGTCGAAAAAGCCGGAGCTGGTAGAAGCGGATCTGACACCGATGATCGATATGGTGTTTCAGTTGATCGCCTTCTTCATGGTGCTGATCAATTTTGCCCAGACCGAGGCGAACGACAATGTCCAGCTTCCCAGCAGCGTGCTGGTCAAGCCGCCGGAGGCACCGCTCGATTTTCCGATCGTGGTCCACGTCGGGGCGGATGGTCGAATTTTTGTGGGGGGTGACACGTATACCGCGGAAACGCTCGGGATTCGTTTCCGCAGCGAGCTCGCTGTGCTGAGTGCTCGGTCAGATCTAGAAATTTCCGATGCGACGGTCATCATTCGCGCCCATCGCGATTGTGCGGTCGGCGAAGTCCAGGAAGTGATTCGGGTCGCACAGGATTTGAAACTGGTAAATTTTGCCCTCCGTGTCAAAGAGGACCTGCAATGAAATTTCGCGGCAAGCATGCCGAAGAGCGACCGCAATTGCAGATGACATCGATGATCGATGTGGTCTTCTTGCTGCTGATCTTTTTTATTCTCACCTTCAAGATCGTGGAATTGGAAGGCGATTTTTCGATCCGGATGCCGATTGCTGATGCTTCGGCCGGTTCGATGGACGACACCGAACTGCCGATTAAGCTCCGTCTTCGTGCCAGTGAAAGTGGGCGTCTCTCGTCGATCCTCCTGAACGACAACGACCTCGGGACAGATTTCGGCAGGCTTCATGCGATGATTCTTGCGCTCGTTGGGAATACCGGAGGACCGTCGACAGGCGAGGGTCCCGAACTGGAAATCGATACCGATTACAACCTTCGCTACGAACATGTGGTCGATGCAATTACTGCCGTCAGTGGCGAGAAGGTTGGGGACCGGCAAGTGAGCCTGATCGAGAAATTGAAATTTGCGCCCCCTCGCAAGCCTTGATGGAGATGGGGTTGGCGGTTGTCGTTGTCTTCCGGGGTCATTGTCGTTGTCTTCCGGGGTCATTGCATTGTTGCAGGGGTGAAGGATGCGGATCGTGATTGCGGACCATCCGGTCGGGATGGGGGCTTGGGTCGCGGCACAAGCCGCTGCCGAGCTTCGCGCGGCGGTCGACCAGCGTGGGCATGCGCGATTGATCGTCGCCACGGGGTCATCGCAGTTTGAGGTTCTCCGTGGGCTGGTCGCTGCGAAGGATGTTCCGTGGGACCGCGTCACTGGATTTCACTTAGATGAATACCTGGGGCTCGATTCGAATCACCCAGCCTCTTTTTGCCGCTACCTTCAGGAACGCTTTGTCAGCAAAGTGCCGCTGGCTGCTTTTCATTTTCTCCATGGCACGGGGATGCCTCAGCAGTGGCTCGCACCGATCGTTGCGGCGCTTCAGGCCGCGCCGATCGATGTCGCGCTGGTTGGCATCGGCGAGAATGGGCACCTGGCCTTCAATGATCCCCCGGCCGATTTTCAGACCGAGGAACCGTATTTGATTGTCCGGCTCGACGAAGCGTGTCGCGCCCAGCAGGTGGGTGAAGGATGGTTTGCCTCGCTGGACGATGTCCCCACTGAAGCGATCAGCATGTCGGTCCGCCAAATTCTCAAGTCCCGCCGCATCTTCTGCAGCGTCCCCGATCGGCGAAAGAGTGTCGCGGTCCAAAAAAGTGTCGAGGGGCGCGTCGATCCGCTCGTCCCGGCCAGCATTCTCCAGACGCATGGAAATGTCGATCTGGCCCTCGATCGTGCCGCTGCATCGCTCCTTGGCACCGCGTCGCTGGAGCGAGCACGGGAGGTCTAGGCATACCCGTGCGCGCGCCTGCCCATGAAGAAGCCAGAGGAAGAGGCCCCAGAAAGAACTCACGGAAAAAGGAAATAGGTCAGGGGGAAGAGTCGATGTTTGACCTGCAAGTCAATGGTTACGGGGGGATCGACCTGAATGCTCCGCATCTCACTTTGGAGGAGGTGCTCCATTTTTGTGCGCGGGTCCGGGGGGATGGGACCGAAGAGATTCTCGGGACGGTGATCACCGCCCCCCCGCAGCAGATGCTTGATCGCGTTGCCCAGCTGGCCGCGACCATCGAATCGCACGCTGAGGTTGCCGCGGTGATCCGCGGACTCCATATCGAAGGTCCCTTTCTCAATCCCGAACCGGGCTATATCGGAGCGCATGCACCTGCGGCCGTCCAGCACGCATCGATCGACTTTGCCGCTCGGCTGGTCGAGGCGGGACGGGGGACGATCCGGCTGTGGACCCTGGCCCCGGAAATGGACCCCGATCTCCGCTGCACCCAGTGGTTGACGGGGCAAGGGATCGTCGTTGCCGGCGGCCACAGCAATGCCTCCCGCAGCGATCTGCAGCGCGCGATCGATGCTGGCATGCGGCTCTTTACGCATCTGGGCAATGGCTGTCCGGCCGATTTGCCGCGACACGACAATATCATCCAGCGCGTCCTCAGCTGTGCAGGGCAGCTGGCCATTTCCTGGATTGCCGATGGGCATCATGTGCCGTTCTTTGCACTGGCGAATTATCTCCGCTGTATCCCCCCGGAAAATGTGATCTTGGTGAGCGACGCGATGGCTGCGGCCGGGTGTGGCCCCGGGACTTATTGGCTCGCCGGTGCGCAGGTCGAGGTCGATGCCGAGCGGGCTGCGTGGGGAGCGGGGAGGAAGAATTTCGCAGGCTCGGCGACTTCCCTTCCACAGATGCGGGATCTGCTCGCCGAACGCCTGGGAATCAGTCCCCACCAGCTTGCGCTGTGGACCGATGAAAACCCGCGTCGCTGGTGTCCCCGCGGTTCCGCTCCGGCGCAGGTTACCCCCCTTCCCCACTCCTGAGCAGCCGCCGCGCACAGTTATCCTTTGGCGTAAGGACGGAGCGCGATGGGGAGGGGAAAGAGAACTTTTTCTTCGCGGACCGTTTCCAGGGAGACCTCAACGCCGAAGAGTTTGTCGAGCCAATCGATGGTTGCTTGGACCACCGATTCGGGCGCACTTGCCCCGGCAGTGATGAGCACGGTCATGTCCTGATGGAAATCGGCGGCATTTAAGTCTTCGGGCCCGTCGACCAGATAGGCAGGACGCCCTGTTTCGGCGGCAAGCTCGCAGAGCCGCTGCGAGTTGCTGCTGTTCTGGCTGCCCAGGACGATCACACTATCGGCCCGATCGGCCAGCAACCGGACTGCCTCTTGCCGGTTCTGCGTGGCGTAGCAGATATCATCCTTCGGCGGACCTTGGATGTGCGGAAATCGAGTGCGGAGGCGATCGATGATTCGATTCGCATCATCGACACTGAGGGTCGTTTGCGTCAGGTAGGCGAGTTTCGTTTGCGGGGAAAAATGGAGGCGATCGACATCCGCGGTATTTTCCACCAGGAGAATCGCCTCGGGAGCCTCACCCATCGTCCCGATCACCTCATCATGCCCTTCATGGCCGATGAGGATGATCGTGAATCCTTGCCGCGCAAATCGAATCGCTTCCGTGTGGACTTTGGTGACCAGCGGGCAGGTCGCATCGATTGCGCGGAGTTTGCGTTCTTTAGCGGCTTGGCGAATCGCAGGGGAGACGCCATGTGCGGAGAACAGAAGCGTCGCGCCAAGGGGAACTTCGTCAACACTGTCGACGAAGATCGCGCCCTGCTGCTGGAAGGTCCTGACAACAAACTGGTTGTGGACAATTTCGTGATAGACATAGACCGGCGGTTCGAAAACCTCCAGCGCCAGCCGCAGGCTTTCCACCGCCATGTTGACTCCTGCACAAAACCCGCGGGGAGCTGCCAGCAAGACTTTCATCCCAGTTCTGCCTCTTCCGGAGAATTTTCAATCGATCCTGCACACTTCCCCCCCAAAGTTA
>Ga0169931_10007333_pt1 | contig 16361 bp, 12 predicted proteins | sample Kivu_15m_20L_FD_129675 | JGI IMG/M metagenome (GOLD analysis project Ga0169931, IMG submission 129675) | Freshwater microbial communities from Lake Kivu, Western Province, Rwanda to study Microbial Dark Matter (Phase II) - Kivu_15m_20L... | ecosystem: Environmental > Aquatic > Freshwater > Lake...
AGACGAAATTCATTTTCTATTGTTGATGTCAACGTATTTCAGAAATTGAATATCAAAAGAAAAAAGACAATAGTCCTTGATAATCCTCCATTGAAATTCAAAATTGAAGAAGACGATCAGAAGACGAACCCTATAATAATTAGTTGTCTACAAAATCCGAACATTAAACATTTAAAGGAAATCTATGAAGTTCTCTCAGCAGAAAACACGAGAAACGTGGATAACTTTACCAAATATTTTATACTAAAAATTAAATCGAAATCAGACGACTTAGAAAGGAAACTATTCAAATTATCCACTGCCGATATGTGCTGGATTTCTTTAATAAACGATCAAGAGTACTTGTTAAGATTCTTGTGCAAGGATAAGAGTTTTTTAAATTGGAATTTTATGAAAATGTTCTCGATTCCAATATGGATAAAGAACGATTACAAGCTTAAAGAATACATGGAAATAATTGGAAGAAATGAATACAAACTTGCTAAAGAAAGAGAAAACGCATCAGAAACAGGAGACAGAAATTATGCAGAACATGCTGCGTTATATTTTTTCCTAGCAAATAAACAGAAGACAGTAATCGAACTATTTGACAAGGAATCTCAAAATGATGCTGTGAAGAAATTTATCATGAAGGATTTCTCTAATGTAAAGAATAGAGAGACCGCACGTAAATCAGCATTAAATCTTATGAATCGTAAAAAATATCTCTTTGCTGCATATTTTTTCCTTTTGGGAGATGACATGCACACAGCCTTAGACATTGCCTTAGATAATCTCAGAGATATCAACTTAGCAATAGCCATGATTAGACTGTATCAAAGCCCTTATGGAAACGAAAGCTGGAAAGTCCATTATAACATAGACAAACTATTTCAGGAATATTTCATAAATTATGGTAAATCAATTCGTGATCCTTGGCTAGTAATATATGGATTCCTAGGGCAGAAAAGAATAGACTACGCCTTAGAATATATTTTAAATTATGACATCAATTACAATTTTTCACGCGATAGGGATATTATGGATCATGCTGAAACCAACAGCACTTATTTAGAAACCATCGGCAAAATCTACGGAATAAATGTCTTTGATTATAAACTTCTTCTATTTGCAAAGAATCTTGAGAAGTACTACATATTGCAACTAGGAGAGATGAAGAAGAATGTGAAATCGGTACAGAATACTAATTTCGAAGATATTTGGGATGATTTTGACAATGATGAAGGAGCCGCCAGCAGTTCTCAGCAAGATACAACTGTTGATTTTCGTGAGATTGAAATAAACTATGATAATCTTAGCTATCTTTGTCTCGTGAATTCTTTAAAAAGAGGAATACTCTACGCTCCTATTATAAATCTTTACAAGTTGAATAAACGATCACCGGCGCTACAGTTGGAATCGTTTAGCAGAGATCTTCTTAAAAATTTAATTTGTGACAGAATCATCTTGGATGCTATCTCTATCAAAGAAATCACATATAAAGAAAATTACCTTCTTGATATCGAAAATTTCTTTAATTATTTGGAAGATAACAAAATTCTAAAGAAGAAGGAGTTGTATGGAGAAATAACAAAAGTATTTGTCTGGCTGGACAACTATCAGATTTCAGCCATTCCTTGCCACAAATCCAACACAATTTTAGAAACTCTTCTGATCATGACAAATTATTCTGAAAAGCTGATTTCTCGTAATTTGGCGATTTTGATTAATTTCAATTTTCATGAAAATCTTAACTTGAATAAAGTAATAAATGATATTCTCTCAAAAATACGGGAAATGTCTCACTTCATCACACATATATTGAAATTAACTGAAAATTCTGAAAGCAAAAACACAGGCGTGCAAAATAAAATAATGGAGAACACTGATATAAAAAACAAACTACTAAAAACTGAGCAAAATCTTTATATCTTCCGATTGATTTTTATATTTTTATTTTATATGCTGTTTCTATCAAAACTTCTCCTAAGTTATAACAAAGTGACTCACATTTTTATAACTTTGACTCTTCTCATAAATGAACACAAAAATTTGGAAAAATTTTCAGAGAGATGCTCGAAATATTTGGAAGTGCTTGAAGAGGTGTCGAGAAAATTAGACAAAAAGATAAATCAAGTTGTAACTGGAAAGAAATTAATTTACAGAAACGAACCAATCTCATTCTATGTTCAGGTACTCAACATTTCTATCTTGAATACTATAAAAAAATTTTTGATTGATAATTTAGAAATCAACACAAATTCTTTGACCAAGAAATTTAAAATGAATGAAATAGTAGATTCTAATCATTACATTCATGAACAGTTTAAATTTATTCCTTTGTTGCTTAGTATGGTAAATTCCTTCATAGACAACTTCGATGTAAATTTTGACAAGTATGTGAAGAATTACATCGACGTATCTGATATATTTGACCTACATGAGGAATTGAAGATGATCTACATGAAAAATCTTCAACAAAGCTCCAATTTTTACAAATACTCGATTGTTAAAATCAAATTCCTGTTCAGATCTCCAGAAAAATTAGCAGAATTTGAAGAAAAATTCGAATTAAGAGGTCATGTTACTAAATACATGTCTAGAGTGTGTAAAAATATTCACTATGAAAGAGCCAAAGATGAATCCTCAGACCATCACGACGGGAGCCAACATGACATGCACAATTTATATCCCAATACCATCAGTAGTAACCTTATGAATATCCCAACTAATTTCGTAAAATATTCAACAGAAAGTGTTAGGATTATCAATCACATTTTTAAATCTGGTGTAGACATAGTAAATTTCTCTGAAGGAAATAATATACAAGAATTCGCCTTTAATAATTGTGATATTTCTAATCTCTCTGTTGCCTTGCTGAATAACGGACATAAAAAGATAAATATTTTAAACAATTTACTTGTGAAGAAAAGAAGTGATGGTAAGCATTAATTCATTATATAAACATCTATTTAATTTTTATCAGACTATTTTAAGCTATTTGAATATGAGCCTTTTAAGGATACAAATGAGGAGAGTAGGAATGTTAAATCAATCAAAGCGCCAATAGATTACAAAATGCTTATTGAGAAACAGCTCAACTTTAGATATAATGAACTATTGTCTATTATAGACGATGAGATAGTGAAAAAAATATCTAATTACTTCTTCGGAGATGTGGTTATGCTACCTCCTCTCTACTATAATGGTCAACCATCATATGCCTATTCTGAGGATATTTCAGTTAATAAGGTTTACAACGATTCTTACTGCAAACTGATTACTTCTCATCCGCTTCTTCCGGTGTATCTTACTGCTAATAATCACGGAGTAATTTCTGTTTGGTCCTATGCAAGCGACAGTAAGAAATCGATTGATGATTATTTCATTGATAAACTAACTAAAGAAAGTATGTCCAAAGTAAAAAGTTTGAAAAAATTAAAGTTCAATTCCGACGGCGATGAATTCCTTTTGGTTGATAAAAACAGAAATCTTTTCATTTTCGACTTTAACAATTCACAAGGGATGAAACTGCCTAAGATCGTATTATCTTCAAGTGGAAGTAATTTGCAGGGTGTTCATAAACAAATTAATGATGCTATATTTCTCAACAACTCAGGTATAGTAGCCACCACTTTCAATCAAGGCGGAACTCAGTACACCTCCTTATGGGACTTTTTGTTACCATTTAATCAATCGCATGTTAGCGACATCGACGTTGGTGGAGACATCCTAACGCCACTAACTGGAGAAAAATCAATTCTGGTAGCAAATGATAAACTTGGCTACATTTCTTTCATAGACATCAGGAAAATGGGAGTGACAAATACATTTCAAGCACATTTAGATGAGATAAAATCATTGAAAATTTCAGAAGGAGAAAATTTCATGGTTACTTGTGGAAAAGGTATAGTAGAATATAATCTAAACAATTAATAAACATTTTAGATGGATTTGTGAAAATCTGGGATCTATCATTAAAAATTCAGCCTCTTTTAATCGAATCTTTCCAACCATTTTCTACAAGTAAAGAGAGCGCAGGCATTCATCATATTCATTTGGAAATCGTAAATGGATTGCTATTTGCTTCTAAAGATGGTTGCATTAAATTATTGAGAAACAAAATATATTGATTGTTATAGAAATAATATGAATTAAATATACTAGTAAATAAGAGATTAATTATATTTAAATATAATAAAAAAATGTTTATGATTATTTCACCAGACGATGTTCAGGTTTACGAGTTGAACACAGGCTTCTTAAAGGTAAAAAGTATAAGAATATACTTAACTACTGTTATAGAAAGAAATTACTTACATACATGAGTTGATTGCATATGCCGCCTTGGATATTGTTGAATCTTCTGAATGGAGCACAAACAATATGTATATGAAAACAGTTGATAAGTTTAATGAATATAATATTAATTGCATGATCACACCTGGAAGTATTTAATATTTATTTATTCCTTTTGGAATGAGATTTATCTTCATTCATGAGGGGAAAAGCGATGATGCTATAAGAAACTTCTTTCACGAATCCTATGAGTATTATGTCAAAGTAATTTTATAAATAATGTTCTACTCTAATAGGCTCTCTTGAACCCTTTTGTTGATAAAAACACAAAAATATTTTCACCTGTGTTTGATTATAAGATAAAGACAATAATAAGAAAATATTTGACCTAAATATTTTTGGATAGAAATTTATAAATTGGTATGATTTTATATTTATCTATCAAATAAGGAAATATTTTAATATGAAATATGATATTCTGAATTTTTCTTGTTATGTCCAGTTACAAAATATACTTGTTAGTGAATTATCAATAATTTCTATTTATAATATATAAATAAATGATGCCTTATAATTTAAATGAACAAAATTACAAAAGAGTGTTAATTTTAGGTTCTGGCCTGATTTCAGAGCCATGTATTGACTATTTAGTAAAAAATAAAAAAAATGTTATTAAAGTATGCTCAAATAACAAAGCAGAAGGAAATCAACTAATTGAAAATTTATTGAAATCGAATTTAGACGCAGCAGACAGACTCAAGTTTATAGAATTAGACTTAGTAGTAAACAAAGACGAGTTACATACCTTAGTTCATTGGAGCGATCTTGTAATATCTCTTGTACCAACCATTCTACAAATTTATGTTATAAGACCATGCTTAGAGTTTAAAAAGAATCTTCTGACGACCTCTTACATATCAGACGAGTTGAAGAAAATAAACAAAAAGATAAAAGAAAAGGATTTGATCTTTATGTTCGAAACGGGGGTAAATCCAGGATTAGATCATATCATCTCTAGTAAAATTATAAGAGAAGAAGAACAAGCAGGAAATATTATAGTCGGATACGAATCTTGGGTAGGGGCCTTCCCTTCTCCTGACAGTGTGGATAACCCCTTGTTATACAAATTTTCTTGGGACCCCAAAGGTGCCCTGTTAGCTCTAAAGAACGATGCAAAGCAATTAATAAACGGTAAGATAGTAACAATAAGTGAGAAAAATTTGTTGACTAACTACCTAGTCGATAAAAAATTCCATCCCAGCCTTAATCTAGAAGGTTATTACAACGGGAATAGCTTGAAGTATAAAGAATTATACAATCTAAAACATGCGAAGAATGTCATAAGAGGAACAATTAGATATCAGGGCTTTACCTTTATCATTCAGTGTTTCAAGTATTTGAATCTGTTTTCTTTTGATAAAATTGATGATAAAATCCACAACTGGAGGGAGTATCTGCATAGAATATTAAAAAATCCTCGCATACAGGATAACATCTTCGAAGTTAGAAACAAATACTTAAGTAAGAATGTATTTGATTTATTGATAATTGACTCAAATACAAAAATATCCTTATCAGAAAAGATGTTCTATTTCAATCTATCTTTACTTTCTATCTCATACTTCGAAGATAGATACATAAGAAAATTTGGCTTTGAAAATTTATTTCATAGAATTTTTTCTGTTTTAATTTATTTGGAGTTATACAAAGAAGACAACATAGTAAAATTTATAACCTAAACATTTAGATGCTGTGTAAAGATAGTGTGATAGATTCATTGTCAAAGTTACTTGAGAAGAAATTAATTATTCACAAAGATGAGGAAAGAGATTTAGTATTCATGGATAATGAATTCCAAATTCAAACTAAAGATGGAATTATATTGAATAAAAAGTATGTCATGTTAGTCTTCGGAGGACATAACAGACTTCCTTATACAGCTACATCTGTACTTGTAGGATATCCTGCAGCTATAATCGCTCAGGTACAAAATATCATTTAATAAAGTTAGTTGATTCTTGATAATAAAATAAAAGAACGAGGAGTTTTAATTCCAAGTAGCCCTATCATAGTAGAAACGGTTTTAGATGAGTTGAAGAAAATGAAAATATATTTTCAAGAAATAAAAGAAATGAAAGTCAAATTTTAAAACTAAATTATAATTTGCATGAATCATAAAATAAAGATGAAATTGATCATATTGAAAATAATATATATTAAAAACATAATGTATTTAAATTGCTGATTTAATATGTGTAGATTTATATTATCATTATAATTAAATAATAAAATTTTCTTTTATCCAAACAAAAAAGAAGAATTTACGATTTATCTAATCTTCTTACCTGTGAGTATAAATAATTAAGATTTCTTAAGGCACATAGGCTGCCCTCTTGAGAGATCTTTTATAGTAATCCAACTCCTCAATTTTTTTATTTACACTGAACCAGTATAATGCAACGCTCTTTTGTTTTCTTTCTTTACCTTCCTTGTATTTATGTTTTAACAAGGATATCATTCTTTTGGAGAAGATAACCGACTGGATCCAGAGGAATCCACCAGTAATCCTAACAATCAAAAGATTATCAGGGCAGAAGACAGTGAAATAAATAACTTTTGTGCCATAACCCATTCTAGCAATCAGATAAATTATCATGTAGCTGTAATCGAGCACAAGATGTATCATAGTATGTTTCAGATCGTAATTCTTCAAAATCATTCTTATATGCATTATAGGACAGGAGATCTCCGTTACAACCAAGGCTCTAATCATCTCATTTGCCGAATTGTTGTAGGATACGCCCACATAAGACCCAATAATGCAGCTTAAATGATGCAAGACCATTTCTTTATCTGAGATGTTTAAGATGATACAAGCGATCATATCATATAAAAAGTAGGAAAAGGTGGTTAAGAGAATATAATTTTGGAAATCTGTGTTTGTTTGACCGCATTGATCTTTTTGATAGTAGATTGTGTCGATTATTGATAGACCGAATATAACTAAGGCATGGATAATACTAACATATCTGTTTTTAGTGTCTAGTATCAATTTTTCAGATTTTAATTTAGGATGTGTGAAGAAATGAATTACTCCATATATCAACCACCATCCCAGATGGGCTAAAATAACAAAATTTAGATACTCTTGTTTAAGCAGGAATAATTTGTAATCAAAATGATTTATTGAATTTGTGAGATATTCAAATACCATTTGAGATTTAGATAATAATTAAATTTATAAAATTAATTTTAAAATATTTTGTAATTTAATCAGGGTTATAAATTTTTAATTTAAATTTCAATTTTAAATTTTACTCGAATTATAAAGGTATTATTAAATAAAATATTTTTGAATGAATACTAAACATAATAAACGATCGTTTATAACTGCCAGGGCCAATAACTTAGAGTCAAACACCATTGATTTAAGTAGTCAGACAATTCCTTTGAAGAAGAGAAAAATTAATTCTATTAAAGTCGATGAGATTAGGAACCTTGACAATAAAACCCAAAAATTTAATCCTCAATTAATGAATCTGAATTTTAAGAAATCAGAACAGAGTGCAAATCTGGGTAATTCCTTTTTAAATTCCTCTAATCAATTTTCTTCTTCTATCTCATCAATTACGAATGAACTCAACAAAATTAATTTCAAAAAAGAAAATTTGAAAACATCTCAATTGACAAAAAACTCAGGAAAATCCGAATTTATTTTACAGATTCCAGAAAAGAATAAACATAAAACTCTAAACAGAAATTTTTCCCTTAGTGAGTTAAACACTCAAAACCGCATAAATTTTAAAAGCACATTTGAAGAAATTGTCAAAAATTCTCAAAATAGCACATATAGAAGTTCTTTATCTATATCTCATTCAAATATATCTAAAAATTCAAATAATCTCTTGAATAGGAAACCATACTTAAAATTTTACCAACCAAAAAGAATTCTGCCTGCGGCGTTTAAAAATATTCCTGTAATTCTAGAAAAAGTAAAATAATAAAATTAATTCTAAGTCTCCTTCAAATACAAACGAAAAAGGTAAAGAATTTCAAACACCAAAATTTCAAGAATTAGAAGAAACTCCAAAATTCAAACAAATCGAAGTAGAAGGCGATGATAATCCATTCGAATTCAAAAATGATAACATCGAAGACAATCCAAAATATTCTGAATATTTGATACCTAATAAAAAACTTCAAGTAAACATTTTTAAAACAAAATTGAAGTATAATACTAGTAATTAAATTAAAATTAATCTAAATTTAAATAATTATTTCAGTGTAACTATGACAAAGCTCACTGCGTTTCCGCATAGCTGTGTAATATTTTATCATCATATTGTGAATGAACCATATTAATTTAATAAATAAGGAAAACGCAGTTTTATTTATGGTAAAGTAAAATATAATTTTTAAATAATAATTTTATTTAAAAGAATTCATTTAAATAAAAATGTTTGATCATCAAAAATTACCTGCGGACAAGGCATTTCAAATGTACGGAGATCAGGAAATAAATTTAGCCTTCAATCTTCTCAATACTACAAATAGAGACAGACACATTATATTCAATCACATATTTTGGAATCAAGACGTTTTTAATAAATTTCCCTTGCGAGAATTAGAAAAAAGATTGAGGTTCTTCATGGACGAGATAAGAAACAACTCCTTAAAGGCAAAGAGCTTGAATGTGCACATAAAACAATCCCCGATAGAGAATGAACTTTTAGTTAATTCAGAATTTGGTTATAACAAATTTTATATTTCGCCTCTTCCCTTTTATTTTTTAACAAAGTCCAACTCCGCTTTTATAAAGTTCAACTACTTGCTATTTAATAACAGATTCCCTAAAGACGAAAATAAAACCACTATTAAAGAAAATGAAATAAGCACCATGATTGAATATTCTGCAAAAACTTCCAAATTGTCTTACAACATTTCAAATTTTACTTTTTTTGGTTTTAATGAAGAAATTCTTGAATTAGAAACAAAATTCAAAAAATCAAAGTCAGAAAGAGATTATAAAAGAAGACAAACCTCTGGTGTGTTTAAAACTACTCTCTCTAAGAATTTCAATGAACGACCTTTCATTTTCAGAGAGAATTTGTATTACGACAACGTCAACAAACTAAATCTCCAATATTCACACAAAGTTATCAAAAATTATCTCGATGAGTTCAATTGCTCCCCGCAGTTGATTTCTAATTTGCCTCTGGAAGATTCTCAGCATCATTTAAAGATTTTTTATATTTGGAATAAAATCAATTTAGAAAATGAAAATGTTTTGTATTTCAAAGCAGGTAGTTCGCTGGTTAATACTCTTAATTCCACATTCTTAAAGAATAAAATATTTTTCAGAAAATTTTTCTTTTTCAAACCAGTCACTTATCAACTAAATATTGAATATGGGAATGTGACAAATCTTAAGGATAAAAATGAGAAATTGAGGATCCATGAGAAATTATTTGTGCATAACTTTAGGGGAGTCGAAAATCCCTCGCCAAAGATTTTAATCGAGGAAGGTAAAAATTTTTAATTTTAGATTAAATAAAAAATTTAAGGTAAAACTGGGGATTCTTTAGGAAATTTCAATTATTTTATGCTTTCCAACAAGTTTTTATTGACAAATATCCCTGTCTTCAATAATTTCAATCTAATTAATGACGGGATTCAAATAAGCCCTTTTATTCATTTGAATTTCTTGTGGACGCCTTTTACTCAGAAAAATATAATCAAGGATTTAGAACAAAAATTAAATGGTCAAAAACATGTCGAGCATCCACTAAGAATATCAGCAGGATTCGGAATGAGTCTTCTTACACAAGCCTTTGCGGTTGAGTTTTATTACAATGCATATTTAAAAAAGGAGTTTCATGATGTGGGAACAGAATTTTTCATAAAATTCGGAATTGATTAAAGTGTAATTTAGATAAAATTATCATAAATCTTAACCAGGAAGTATAATTATATCATAAGGAGAATTAATTAAACGATAAAAATAAGAATTTTAATTTATTACAATTCCAGGCTCTAATTAAATCACCTTTTTTAGATAATTACTTAGTAATATTTCTAATAGTATTTTATTATATTTATATTATATCTGCCTACTGTTTATAATCATAAAAGTTTGGTCCATACCTTTTCCTATCGGTTATTATATTGTTATCTTCTTTATCTTCCAAAAAGATGACAGTAAATATTCCTATTATGCAAACTATTGTAACAATCAGATAATTCCACATGAACGTATAGGATACGGCAACAGATCCAAACAAAACTATCTTCAAAATGCTATCTACAAATCCGAAAAAAGTTGATCTATAAATTGTCTTGGTAAATCTGAACAAATAAATGTAAGTGTTGTAATATATCCCATAGAAAAAAAATCCGATTAGGAAAATAATACCTCTTAACAACCTTCCATGTCGTTCATTCATATAATTATCTATAAGATTATAGTTGTATCTATTTAAATCCCCAACACTGATCGGTAAATCAGTCATAGGCAAATCTATTATCAAGCCGAATATAAATAAAGAAACAAAAGAAAAAATAATTACTCTCTTAAAGCCGAAGAAAGGGACGATCAAATAAAAGAAAAAATTCGAAAAAAGAAAGACAAGAGATATGTGAAAGAAAGATGAGTTGACTATGTAAATTGCGAATAGACCTTCTCTTGTGTAAAAAAATTTAGACAAGAAAGAGAGAAATATCATGGAATGAATAAAGAAGACTATCATAATAAAAGCTAATAATATTGATTTATTTTTACGCAACTTTTTCTCATAAATTAAGAACGCCAAAATAAGGAAGGGATTTCTCTTCACTTCGTCTCGTGTTATCATCACTTCTTCATCTCGTTTTAAAATTTTTCTAAATTTATTCAAATTTTCTTCGATTAAATCTAAAACAGAGCCTCGCTTGGACGACCTTATAATCGATTCTTTTATCTCTTCCATCCTCTCTGTCAATAGGCGTTTTTCTAAGTTCTTGACATTCTGAAGAATTGTTTCTGTGATATAAAATTGTTTCAAAATTTCACAATCTTTTTGATTGGTCCTTGTAAAGAAGTCTGTGTACTCTTTCCATTCTGAATATTCGAAATTCAATCTAGGAGATTCGTAGAGATATCTTAGTGTTATGTATAACAGGATGAGTAAAATTAACCCACTGATGAGATATAATATCTTGAAATCATCAGAAGGAAATGACAGTAGGTAAGAATAAAAGATAGAAATGATTGTTCCATTGTTATAAAACCAAAAGTTTTTATAAACTAATCTGTCATTCAAAGAATTCTCTACAAGAAGACAAAGAGAAGAGTGTTTAATCCCGGCATTAAAAAAGTGAATTAGGAATAAAAGTATAGCAAATATAATTTTGTTATCTCTGAGAACTCTCTGAGATTCCACAGAAAAATAAATTTGTTGAAGGATGTCCACATGCTTCTCTTGAAAATTGTGTCTTTGATCTGTTATAAATTTCTCTTTTAAACTTGATATTTGAAAGTCAATCACTGTAGAAAGAGAAAAGAAGCAAAGACTAAAAATCGCTGTGAAAAATATGCCTATTACAAGAATTTTTTTGCGTCCAAATATGTCAGATAAAATGGACATGAAAAAATTACCTAGAAGATTACTAGCTATAACGAAGGCACCGAAGATTATGAGTGATGTCCTATAATTACACAAATCGCAATATTTCATGTGAAAATTTATATGTTCTCTATCAGAAAGTATAACAGCGGCATTGAATTTGTTGTTTAGTTCTGTTCTCATTGTGTAATCTATGCTGGATTTCAAACGGGAGAAAATTCTGGAAATGTTTTCTGTAAAGAAGGCTTTATATTTCCTATTAACCTTTAATAATTCATCTTCGAAGTCATTTATGTTTGAAAGATTATTATCATCATAAATTATTACTGATATAGTACTTAAGTAGTTTGCACAGAGTTGTTCCTTAGAACATAATTCGAACTGATGGATGTTTGGATTGAAACAATATGTATGTTGCCTATTTAGTGAGAACATGAAGAGGAAACTCCATATCCAGGAATAAGAAATAATCGCTAGTGAAAACAAAAGAAATTTTAAGATTGTGTAATAATTTGAATTGTTTTTAATGCTTAGGTAAATTACATCTACTTTCTCTATCAAGTATTTTGGGATCTCGTATATTTCGGAATTGGGGATTTCGAATTCCTCTTGTAATCTTCCTTGATCTATAAAAGAAGGATCTTCAGTTAATATTTGTTGATCTTCATTATTGTTTATATTAATCATTTGTTTATTAAAACTGATTTGATTAGCATAGACTATAATGTATGTGTAGCATAATAAAAAATGTTTAAAACTATGCTCACTCAACTAAGAGAAAAGTTTGCTTCTATTGTAATTAATATATGATGCGACTCATATCCAACCCTATTAAATTTTAAATGAAACACATTATTTTTACAATATCAATAAATTATTTTTTAATTAACTAAATTAATTCTAATTTATTCAATTTTTAGTGTGAAAATTCCTTAAAAAGATCTCTTCCTATGATCATTCTTCTAATTTCTGTAGTTCCTGCCCCTATTTCATATAATTTTGCATCTCTTAATAATCTTCCAGTATCATATTCGTTGATGTACCCATTACCACCAAGAGATTGAATGGCTTGAAGAGCAACCTGGGTAGCATTCTCAGCAGCATATAAAAGAACAGCTGCACAGTCTTTAGAATTTACGTTTCCTTGATCAGCTGCTCGTGCGACAGAATAAGTATAAGCTCTAGCAGATTGCAATTTAACATACATATCTGCGATTTTTCCTTGCATAAGTTGGAATTCTCCGATTTTCTTGCCGAATTGCCTATTAAATAAAGTAAATTAATATTGATTTACTCTCTAGTAACGACATATGGCATAGTGATATCCATCGCCGCTTGCATAATTCCCAAAGGCCCAGCAGACAGAACTAATCTTTCCAAATCTAATCCTGACATAAGAACATAAACTCCCTTTCCGATACCACCCATCACATTTTCTTCAGGAATTTCACAATTTTCAAAGACTAATTCACCAGTACTTGATCCTCTCATTCCAAGCTTATCTAATTTCTGAGCGACTCTAAATCCTTTGAAATCCTTTTCAATTATAAAGGTAGTGATCCCTTTAGAATGTGCAGAAGGATCAGTTTTTGCATAGACAATCAGAACATCAGCATCTGGACCATTTGTGATCCACATTTTGGTTCCATTTAATATCCACTTATTTCCTTTTTTCTCAGCCCGCAGTTTCATTGAAACAACATCAGAACCAGAATTGCTTTCACTCATCGCCAATGATCCGATGAAATCTCCTGAACATAATTTGGGGAGATATTTTATCTTTTGTTCTGGGGTGCCGTGTCTATTTAATTGATTTATGCAAAGATTAGAATGCGCTCCATAACTTAATCCCACACTTGCTGAATATCTGGATATTTCTTCCATCGCTATGCAGTGTTCAAAATACCCCATGTCACTGCCACCATATTCAGATGAAGCGGTAATGCCTAGTAGTCCTAAATCCCCCATGAGTTTAAATAAATGTCTTGGAAATTCGTCAGTTTGATCAATTTTCTTTGCTATCGGAGCAATTTCAGATTTTCCAAATTTTTCTATCATCTCTTTGAGAGACTTTTGGTTCTCATCCATGTTAATCATCGAATACCATGAGTTAATATTAGTAAAATTCTTAGAATTAAATTTGTTAAATAATTTGTTAACATTCGATAAATTTTTTGTAAAAAGTTTGTTTAACATTTATTTTATGTTTTTAATAAAAATAATACTTAAACTAATCATTAAGAAAATTCTATAATAAAAATTTTTCTCAATATTCAATCATTTTAATATATCCTTTACAATTTTCATTTAAATAAACTCTGATTTTTCCAGATTAGTGCCGAGGATTTGAATTTTATTATTTTTCGTTCAAGAAAAAAAAATTAATTTATAAATTTATAATTGTTAATATTAAATTAAATATTTATAATTTAAATTTTCACTTAAAAAAATTTAATTTAAGCAAATTATTAAAAAATTTATGATTTACATGAATTACCTTTTTATTTTTATCGCAGCTATAATTTTTTATGCTTTAAATTTTCTTTTTCTTTCTTTTACATTTAAAGAAAATATTGCTATTTATCCAACAGAAAATAGTACAGAGGAAGGGAGCTTGATTAAAAAGCTGTTTCAAAAATTAGATAATTTAGGTAATGAATTCAATAATTTGAGACAAAAAAACCAAAGAGAATTCAATCAGTTGAGAGAAGAAAACCAAAGAGAATTCACTCAAATTAGAAAAGAGTTCAATCATTTGAGAGAAGAAAAAAAACTATCAGACTTAAAAATGAATGAGATAATAGAAGATCTTAAACACCTAATCAAAGAGAAAAAACCTAAAGGAATATCTATGAAAAGTATGGTCAGAATAGAAGCCAGATTCAACAAGAAAAATTTTTTGACAGGATGTGGAAATTTAATTAAATTTTACTATAAATTTTATGTTGTGACAGCTTCACATGTAATAAAGGACATTTCTAGTAGCTGTGCATGTTCTGAAGTTATTATCAGTTATGGGAACTCAAATAAAACCCTTGAAGTTGACTACCAAAACATATTAATTCATGAATCAAATGAGGATATTGCTCTTCTTCCTTTGAAAATATCTGAGCTAGATTCTGACGAACTAAAAATATTGAACGATTCGACAGTCGAAATTTTAGAAGCAGATATTTCAGTTGGAGATAGTTTGTCAGGATATTGTCCGGTTGATGGTACATTTGTCTATAGCTATGGAAGAGTTGTCGAACTAAATGAGGGGAATTTCGAAACAGATATTTCTGGGACATTTGGCTGGAGTGGATGCGGATTTTCGATATAGACGGAAAATTAGTCGGTATTTATGTTAGAGAGGGAGAATTTTATCATTCTGGAAAATCAATTTTTAAAAAAAAATTTAGAATTCGAAGATAAATAATATTACTAACAATAAGCACTCCAATAATAAGACAGCTAATCTCAATATTCTTCAAAATGAAAATTTTGAATTTTTTTCATCAGTGACAGAAGAAATATTCAAGTCTTTTCCCAGTCTGAGAGATTTGCAAAAAATGATAAAACATATTTTTTATGATTCCCGAGTATGGAAAACAATTTAATGAATATCGTTTCAAAAAAATTTACAGAAATTGAAGAGCCTATTTTATAAAATGATTTAAAATTATAGGGGCTCATTAATCTCAATTAAAGCAAGAGGTTTTAACAAATTGTGTAAATCTTTTAGATGATTTGAAATTTGCGACTGATCTGTATGACCTCGTTGTTGATAAATTAGAATTCTTGAAATGGAAAGAAAAGCAGGATTACTACATGGGAAATAACGTATTAAAAATGAAACATTTAAGAAATCTTATTAGAGATGCCGATCAAAAGAATTTGAACATACTACCAGAGATTCAAGGTTATCGTCAAGTATTCGAGAAGATCTAAGCATGGATGGAGAAAATGGCTGAAATACTCTACAATGACGACAAGGAGATCGTTAACTCCGATCTTAGTAATTTAAGTTTGAATAATAAAGAGGATAACTGAAAACATAATACCGGAGATATATCTAACCAAAAGAAGAGTCAACAAACTAATTACAATAATATAAACAATACTTACTCTTTAGAAAATGATAATGCGATCTCATCTGTTAATGAAACAACGTTGAATAACAGAAAATCCCATAAATCAGCCATCGATAAGCAGAAAATTAAAAACAAAATTGACGTTAGAATTCTTAATGAACTTTACAACGAAGGAAAAAGCTTCGAAATTAAACCTGAAGAAATCGAGCATCTACTGAATAAATGCGAACAAGTTAAAATAATCATTTATTTTTAAAATTATTATTAAAATTTCAGTAGAATTAAAATTAAAATAAACTAAGTTATTTAAATCAGTGAAAATTTTAAAATTTAAATAAATTAAGAATTAAGAATTAGAAGAGCGAGTTTGCATTTTGGGGATTGGGGATTGGGGATTGGGGATTGGGGA
>Ga0169931_10007334_pt1 | contig 16359 bp, 16 predicted proteins | sample Kivu_15m_20L_FD_129675 | JGI IMG/M metagenome (GOLD analysis project Ga0169931, IMG submission 129675) | Freshwater microbial communities from Lake Kivu, Western Province, Rwanda to study Microbial Dark Matter (Phase II) - Kivu_15m_20L... | ecosystem: Environmental > Aquatic > Freshwater > Lake...
ATCGGGAATTTGGCAAGGCTGGCGCCCAGAATTTTCATCAGGCCGTAGGCCGGCACGAGAGAGGCTCCCTATTGACTAATAGGGGGCCTTGAGCGCGGATGAAAAGGCTGGGATGCCAGCGCAGCCAAAAACCGATTCTTGAATCACGTTCGGTATATCCCGAAATTCCGAATAATCGATCTTTGCGCGCTTTTGGCGTCTTTTTGCGTTTTGCTCCTTGAGAATATTGAAGCAATATTCCCAGCGTCGCGAATCGCAAAAATCCGCTCAAAACCCTCGCAAATCTCAATGTTAAGAATTTCTGGATACATTCATTGAAGAAATAGAGACGTCGGGCATGCCCGACGTCTATATTTCTTCAATAGGTTGCATCCCTCCCCCGACGAAGGAGGGGGGATTCGCAGGGTTATCCGATTTCGAGGATGCGGATCCCGAGCGATTCGCCTAGGTAGAGCAATTCAGCGCGGCCGACTTTCTTTCCGTTGACGGTGAGCACGACTCCTTGATCCGGATGGACCGGAAGGGTCAGCATGTTTCCCGGATTGAGATGCATCAGCTGGTCGAGCGTGATTTTCAGCCGAGCCAGTTCGACGCTGACGGAGAGCGGGACGTCTTTGATCGTTACGCTTTCCTCTTCCGCCGAAGGGAGGGGTTCATTCGTGTCCATAGGTTCCTCTTGGGTCAGAGCGTAATCGAGAAGCTCTATCTGGTTTTGAGTGATTTTGGCTTGGAATAGCGAGATGTTTCCAATTTTCAAGACGGCCAAAGCCGATTTCTGCACAGGGTCGTAATCGCCCTTATCGAGAAGGACGAAATCTCCCGGTTCGAGCTCCTCCCACTCGGGTTGGGTCAGAATCGTCGATCCGCATTGCAGCCCTAAGACAAGTTCGGTCGAGCGGGTAATCCGGCTGCTTGCGTATTCGGGCCTAAGCGCTGTAAAGTGCTCGACCCAGGCTTTCCGGAACGATGCGGGAAGAATGAGCCGTCCCCAGCAAGATGTTTCGTTCAAGGTGATTTCAACGTCGACGCAAAAGGCCATTTCGCGAGGGATCTCTCCGGATTCGCCAAGCGAAGGGGAGAGTTTGTCGATCGGCTCCAAGCCGCTTGCCGCCGCAAGAGCCTCCAGCACGAGAAAACGGCAAAAGCCGGTCTTCAGGGGTTCGGAAATTTGGGATTTGGCTTTCCCATGCATCATCACTGCCGCCAGCTTGTTCTTATCCGCTTTCGGAAGCGCGAAATATAGAGGGGCTTGGAGCGGATTGAGATGGATGGAGGCGGAAAAATGCTGGCTTCCCAGCCATGCGTCGATCTCTTCCGGCGAACACCACGCCTGTTCCGAAGGATGGATCGAAAAATCTTTGATCTCGAAACGGCCGGAAAGGAGCGCCGAAAGGCGGCTGAAGTCGAAGGGGGGGGCGTTCCCGAAAAGGGGGATCTCGTCCGCCCCTTCCACAAGCTCGGGCAGGCGCCGCAAAAATTGGGTGAAGTGTTCTTCCATATTCCTTTCCTATTTGCCCGGCCCGCTGCCGAACCCTTGATCCCCTTTATCTCCGGCCGCCGATTTCCGGCGGAAGAGCGGTTTTTCATAGACGGCTTCGATCCGGTTCACCGTAAATGAAAACTTCCCGTTTTGAAAAGCGGCTAAGAGATTGGGGAGGTTTTGGTTGAAGGCATTCACCGCATCGTTCGAGCCGGTCAGCCGGATATTGATTTGGTAGGGCGCGGTCGAATACCGTTCGATCGAAATCGTCGCCCCGTAAAATTTCGAGCCTGCGAATTGGGGCGCGTTCAGGACGAACTCGGTGCGGCTGTCGCCTCTCGGGGACACCATCGCGGTAATCGTCCCGATCATGTGGAAATACACGGCGAGCGCCTCGGGTCCAAGATATGGGGACGCCGCTGCGGCGGCGGCTCCCGCAATCGGGATCGCAAATCCCGGCAGCTGGGTCAGAGTCGGCGAATCGATCTGGAGCGCCTCCTGCTTTTCCGCATGTTTTTGCTGCCTGCCTTTCCCTTCCCGCTCTTCCTTGTCGGAGATTTTGCTTTTCTTTAACTCCAGCGGCTCCCGGAATTCGCGGTCTTCTTTTTTCACCTCTTCGCCGACTTCGAGAGACCGTTTCAATCTGGCCCCTTCAGGCAGCGACCGGGGGCTTCCTTTTTCATCCGCGGGAAGCGGTCCCCGGAAATCGAGCGCTTGCGTATGCGCGAGGGGGCCGACGTAGCCCGGTTTATTTTTCCCCTTCGAAACGACCCCTTCCATTCCGGCGCCTCGCGGCATGAGGCCACCCTCTTCAGACCACAGGAGCGATTCCTCTTCCTCCTTTTCCCCGTCCTTTTCTTTAGCCGGGAAAGGCGAGGCTGCAGGCTCTCCGAGACGCTTGGCTAAAAGTTCGTCCCGTTTTTTGCCCCGCGGCTTGCCCTGAGGTCCGAAAAGGGACTCCTCGTCGGTTTCCAGAGCGCCCTTTTTTCCTTGTTTTTTCTGCGGCCCGGCCGGCTCATCTTCGGATACGCTTTCTTTTTTTTCCGTTTTTTTCCCTTTTCGCTCTTCTTCTTCGGACGCAAATACCCTGGAGGAGGAACGGGGCGTCTCTTCCATTTGGGGCTGGTCTTGGGAAGCGTTGGAATAGTCTGCCGACCCGTTTACGCTGCCCCAAAACTGCTGCGACCGGGGCAGCGGGGGATCGCTTCCTTCGTCATCGGCGGAAAATCCGACGATCGCAGCGGAAGGCGGAATGGAGTAAGAAGGGCTGGGTACCGCCGTTTCGGCCGCCTCGGCGATCCAAGAATCGTTTGCCGTCGGGGGGGCCGGAGGCGGGGACGCCATCCCTCTTGGAGCGGAGCGAAGCAAAGACACGGTCGAGGGGCCTTCCTCGGTTACAGAAAAAAGAGAAAAAGGACTAGGCAAGTTGGAGGGCGCCTCAGGTTCCGCTTCGACGAAGGCTCTGAATTTTTGCCTGGCCCGCGATTCGTTGTCGGCCTCATCCACTTTGGAGATTTTTTCGACTTTTTCTACTTTGCGGTGCGCGGTGGGGGATGACTTGTCGAGCTCGCCGGCTTTATTCGGCGGAACAGGGGGGACGCGGGGCGCGGACATAGGGAACCTCTAGAGCAGAACTTATCATTAGCTTGAGTTATTTTCCTTTTTTTCTCGATCCTTTTTTCGGACTTCCCCCTCCCTTTTGTGCAAATGGTGCGTCGAGGCGCCTTGTTCATCCTGCTCCGCATTTTCTTTCTGCTGGAGCCAGTACTGCGTTTCCTTCTCCCACTCTTTTTTGTGAAGCTCCAGCTTCTCCAGGTCTTTTTTCTTCTGGAGCAAATCATCCGTCGCGATGTCGACCTGTTTTTGGGCCGCATCGACCTGCTTTTGCTGCTCGACGACTTTCTTCTCTTTCTCCGCCAGCTTCTCATCCACGATTTTCAAATAGACTTTTCCCTGCTGGATCTTATCGGTTGTCGTGCCGGCGTCCATCTCATGCCTGAGCTGCGCGAGCTTGTCGTTTTTGTGCTTCAGCACTTCGTCCCTTTCCTGCGTTAGGTCGTAGAGCTTTTCGTAGGCTTTCTCCAAAATCGCCTTCTTCTCCTCGAGCGTTTTGATGGCGGCGTCAAACCTATTTTTCTTGATGACGATCATCTGTTCGAGAGGGTAATTCAACTTGGACATACTACTTTACTCACGCTATGAAGCTGTTCGCAGCCGCAAAAGCGGCTGTAGGATAGTCAAGGCAGGGCTCTGCCCTGCGACCCGGCAAAGGGCTTTGGCCCTTTGCAAACCCAACTGGTTTCCAAAGGACGAAAATCCTTTAGCAGGGGCATGGGGACGGCGTCCCCATCTAAGGAGCGTACCGTAAAGATTCTTCTGTCGATTTTCGGGTTCTTTTGAGCCTATTTTCAATCCAAAATTGGGGGCAATATCGACAAAAGTATATTGCCCCCCAATTTTGGTTCGAAAATAGGCCAAAATAACCCCGAAAATCGACGAAGCAATCTTTACGGTACGCTCCCTAGACAAACAGGCTTTTCAAAGCCCGCAGGGTGTCTTCCATGGGGGCTTTGTCTTCCACTTGCTGTTTGAGGAAGCGGTTCACCTTGTCGATGTATTTGAGGGCGAAGTCGGCGTTCTTGTCGGAGCCGGGCTTGTATTCGCCGATCCGGATGAGGAGTTCGTTTTTCTTGTAGTTGGCGAGCACTTCGCGCACTTTGCCGATCGCTTCGAGGTGGGGCTTGTCGACGATGTGGGAGAGGACGCGGCTGACGGAGGAGAGGACGTCGATCGCCGGGAAATGGTACTGGCGCGCCAGCTCGGAGGAGAGGATGATGTGGCCATCGAGGATAGAGCGAACCTCGTCCGCGACCGGCTCGTTCATGTCGTCGCCCGCGACGAGGACGGTGTAGAAGGCGGTGATCGAGCCTTTGTCCGAATTGCCGGAGCGTTCGAGGAGGCGGGGGAGGATCGCGAAGACGGACGGAGTGTAGCCGGCCCGGGCGGGGGGCTCTCCCGCGGCAAGGCCGATTTCGCGGAGCGCTCTTGCGAAACGGGTCACCGAGTCCATCATGAGGATGACCGATTTTCCTTGGTCGCGGAAGTATTCTGCGATCGCGGTGCCGACATAGGCGGCGTTCAGGCGCATCTGGGCCGCTTGGTCGGAGGTGGAGACGACGATGACGGAGCGCTTCATTCCTTCGACGCCCAGGTCGTTTTGCAAAAACTCGCGCACTTCGCGCCCCCGTTCGCCGATGAGGGAGATCACGTTGACGTCGGCCACGGCGTTCCGGGCGATCATCCCGAGGAGCGTCGACTTCCCGACGCCGGCGGCGCTGAAGATGCCGACGCGCTGGCCTTTCCCACAGGTGAGAACTGAATCGATGCAGCGGACGCCTACCGAAATGGGTTTATTGATGATGCCGCGCTTTAAAGGATCGGGGGGCTGATTGATGACCGGATAGCTGTGTTCGAGTTTGAGCGGCCCTTTCTCTTCCACGTCGATCGGCTGGCCGAGGCCGTTCAAGACGCGGCCGAGAAGCTCGGGTCCCACCTTAATGTGCATCGGCATCCGCATCGGGATCACTTCGGAAGAAGGGCCGATCCCTTGCATATCGCCGAGAGGGGAGAGGATGACTTCGTCTTTCGTGAAACCGACCACTTCGGCGGCAAGCGGCTCGCCGGCCCGTTTGATCAGGCAAAGCTCGCCCATCTTGACCTGAGGGATGATCGCGCGGATGAGCATCCCGATCACTTCGGTAATCCGCCCGTGGACGGTCGTCAGCTCGACGTCTTCGAGATGGCTGATCAGTTTGTCGAACGATGGGGGAAGCTCCATGAGCCTATCTCACTTTATAGCTGGATGCCCATGATGGTTGTGATCGAGCTGGTGATGCGGCTGAGGAGCGTCGAGGAATATTCGATCTCCTGCTGGGCGAGGGCCATTTTCGTTTGCAGCATCAGCATGTCGCCGGTGTTGAGCTGCTCCCCGGAGGAAGACATCTCCTGGAGCTTGGTTTGGATCGCGGCGAATTGATCCTGTCCGTCATTGATGTAGGCGAGGAAGCGGGCGACCGCGCCGGGCTGGTCGGGCGGCTGCATCGGCGCTGTCTCGACTCCGAGCTTGGCCGCGGCGGAGCGGCTGTAGTCCCTCGCATCGTTGAGCTTGTTGCGCAAAAGATGCGCCTGGGAGCGCTTTAGTTGGAGATTGGGCGTTTGGAGCTGCTTATGGACGTTGCCCAGCGTGTCTTGGGCCGTTTGGGCCTGGACCGCCAGCGAGGCGGGCGTGGGGGCTCCTGTCTGCGCCGGGGGACGCGCAAGCTCCATTGGGGTTGGGCCTCCGGGGGCTTCCGATTTCTGGGCCGCCCCCCGTTCCATGTGCGATTGGAATCCTTGCCCTGAGGGGGGCTGCCGGATCGCCTGGTCGGCCTCGAGGGCTTTCGAAGGGGCGATCCGATCGGGGCTCTTATCGGGAGAAGGGGTTTCCGGAACGGTCACAGTTTGCCTTTGCCTGCAGGTCCTGGAGATTTCTTGATGAACTTCTCGACGAAGTCGATCGCGGTCATCGAGAGACTGCGGATCTCGGGGTCGTCGGAGCGGGTCGTCTGCTCCAAGATCTTTTCCCCTTTATCCGCCATGTTCGGCATCATCCCGAGACATAAGCCTAGGAATGTTCTCGCCATCTCGTTTTTCGGTTCTTCTTCGATGATTTTTTCAAAAATCTTCACGGCTTGCTTCAGCTCGAGTTTATGGAGATGGAGATAGCCGAACCCGACGCGCGGGAGGGTGTTTTCCGGATTGAGGAGATCCCCCGCCTTAAACAGCTTCAAGGCAGCGTCCTCGTCCGCCTGGTTGACGGCGATGAAGCCCGCTTCGGTAAAGAGAAGCCAATCTTCTTTGTAATGTTTCCATGTCGTCATTGTTTATCCCTTATTGCTTGCCTTGGTTGCTGACGGCGTGGTTGATGACCGAATTGACCTGTGCGATCAAGTTCGATATCGATTCGCCGACCTGAGTAATCTGGCTCATTTGGAATTGGAGGAGGATGAAGGAGCCCGGCGTCGCCTGGCTGAGCTTGCTGGCGAGGTTTTTTACTTGGCTCATGAGCTGCGATTGGAGCCGCTTATAGGCGGAAATGAGAGAAGTAAAGGATACGGTAAGTTTCGGTAAGTTCGTTGGCATAGTTCTAAACCTTTTTTGTTATTTTCCGGCTTTCTTCAGGACTTTCTGCAGCGCAGCGTAGCCATGGAGGAGGACGCCTAAGCGGTCGAAATCTTTTTCATTCGCCCCTTCCCGAAGCAGCTTTTTGATTTCAGTCATCCGTTTTTCGGCTTTTTCCAGGAGCTCTTTCAAATGCTGGGGTTCTTTTTTGATTCTCTTTTCGAGATCAAAAGCGAATTTTTCCCGCTTTTCCTTCTCTTCCAATCCGTACATACACTTCTCCTTTTCACCGGGTGTAGTTGATTTTATATTTTATTCCATCTTTTTCAAGCAGAATCGTCGCAGGGTCGATTTCGGTGATCGCCATTCCTTCCACCCGATCGCCGAGGGTGTAGATCTTGCCGTTGAGGACGGCGCTGTAGCCTTTGCCGTCATGTTGCGCGATGCCCGATACTTGAAATTGGCCCGACACGTCGATCGCCGCTTGCCTGGCCGAGGAGGCGACGGCATAGTCCATCACTTTGCCGACGCCTTTGATTTTGCCGATCTCTTTGACGAGTTCTTTGAATTCGTCGCCCATTTTCTCGTTATAATTGCCCGAGAGGACAACCGAGCCGTTCGCATATTGGAAGGCGATCGCGCCGAACCCTTTGGAGAGGATCATCGCTTGGATCTCGGCATTGAGGTTCTCTCCGACCGCCACATTGTTTTCGAGCCTGTCGAGATAGGGGAAATTGACCGAAAGGTATTCGGCAAGCTGCATAGCCGTCTCGTTCGTGTCGACGTAGCCGGCGGCGATGAATTTGCCCGCCTCGGGCGATTGGATGGCGACTCCTCTGAAGGCCGGGTTGGTGTTCAAGACGTCGTTCATCATCTTGTCTACGTATTCGTCGATGACGACGGTCTCTTCGGTCGAACGGATGAAGTCGATCTCGGCGATTCGGAAACGCATCTCTTGGGCGTCGACCGCAGTGGACACATGGCCCACCAAAAAGAGCTTTCCGCTCGCCGGATTGAACGAGAATTGAACCGCTTCGAATTTGGCCAGCGCCTTTTGGATTTTGGAGACCGGTTCTTTTTTTGCGACCTCGACCTCTTGCGATTTGAAGAGGGAGAAGAAGCTGATGAATACAATCAGGAATACGGCCGCGAATGCTGACGCCGCGATGAGGTATTTCGCGGGGATCGGCTCTTTTTTCCAATCCCTTTTCTCTTCTTTTTCCGGCAGTTCGGGCTCGGCCGGGGGAGGAGGGGCTTCTTCTTTCGGCGGCTCGTAGGCCGGGATCATCGGGGAGTAGATCGTCTCTTGGGGCGCATCGCGGTCGATGATCAGGAAGACGGTGGTTCCCAAAGCGACCATATCTTGGGTCGTGATCGGCTTTTTTTCTAGGATGGGGGTTCCGTTGACCGCGGTGCCGTTTTTCGAGCCGAGATCTTCAATCTCGAGCGATCCGTCTTCCAGCACGGTCAAACGGGCGTGGTTTCTCGAAACGCTTAAGTCTTGGAAGACGATGTCGCACGAATCGGGGTCTTTTCCGAGCGTGTAAGAGCGCCCCTTCTCGATCCCGATTTCGGCGCCGGCGTTCGGGCCGGAGATCACTTTCAAAAGGAGCGGGGTCTCTGAGAGGAGGTTGAAGGGGAGCGGGGCCTCTTCTTCTTCGCCGCTTTCTTCGAAAATCGTGTCGTAGGCGCTTTGGGCTGGTTCTTCTTTGGGCTTTTCCGCCTTTGCCTTTTTTTTCTGGCGCGGCTCTTTTTTCTCCGGGGCCGGCTCCTCTTCGAGTGCGCCGAAGATGTCGTCGTATCCGCTTTTCGGTTTCTTCGCTCCGATTTCGGGCGCTTCCTTTTCGGAAAATAAAAAGACGGTGTGGCCGATCTGAACCCTGTCGCCTTCTTGGAGAAGGGTGCGCCCGTCGATCGGTTCGTCATTGACGAGCGTCGGGTTGACACGGCTCAAGTTTTCGATGAAGAACGCCCCTTCCGGCGTACGGGACAGCCGGGCCGCTTTCCGCGAGACGGTGTCGTCGTCGATGACGAATCCGGCCTCGTCGGGATCGCGCCCGAGGACCCAGTCATCCCCTTCTTCCAAGTTCAAGAGAAGGCCGCGGAGGGGGCCTTCTTCTGCGATTAGATGCGCCGGCATGAGCGATTACACGGTTTCATTGTTTTTAAATTTCGCCACAACATCCCGCCAATACACGAGGTGGTTGACAAATTCTTCGAAGGCTTCCTTAAAAGCATGGTAATTCATTTCATATGGCAAGCCGAGCGAGAGTGTCAAGTTCTTCTCTTTTTCATCCAAGCCGATCCGCGCGCCGCCAGTCCCTTGGCCGAGCAAATTCGCGCGCATTAGATAGATGAATAAATCTTCCCTCCGCTCCGAAGGGCATAGGCAAATCGGCGCGCGCATTTCGACGCCCGGATGCAAATCGGCAAGCGCGACCACGACTCCCGGAGCGAAATGAAACGCAAACAATTTTTTTTCATTCAATTTCGGAACGGACTCAATTGATAATTCAGCACAGAGTTTTTCTAAGAATCCCTGAACCATAACTTGAGGCCCTCGTGCACATTATTCCCCTTCCCGGAAAAAAAGGGAAGCAGGTTTGTCTAGATCCCTGGATTGGGACAATAAACACAACTTTGGAGACGTTATGAGAGGCTACTGTAGACAGTCGGAACCGCGCATTCCGGAATCCCCTGCGATGATGCATCGCCGGGGATCCCGGAATGCGCGGTTCCCGCTGCCTCCTTGGGCCTCACCTCGCTTCGCCAAATCGATTCTCCATCGGGGGCCGTGCAGAGTACTGTTACCCCCCTCCTTCGGAACACTCCCTAGTACACCGTTTGTTCTTGTATCAAAATTGACGCGAAGTTTTGATGCGGATAGAGTGGGCTCGAAAATTTTGAGGGCTCAAATGAAAATCTTTGTGTTAGCAATCGTTCTTGTTGGGGCAGCCAGGCTATTTGCCGGGGATGGAAAAGAAACCGATTCGAGTTCCGGATCCAGCGTAATAGATGCGATCGCAGAAGCTGCGGTCAGTAATCCAGATTATGGAAAAGATTTCGGAGCTGACCGGTAAGCATGAGTCTATCCGCAATGTCGGGAGAAAAAGATAGGAGGAGATTTCGAGATGATTTTTGCGATTTTAGACGAGGGAATATTCTCGGATATTTCCGAGGAGAAAAGCGCAAAAAGCGCTCGAAAGATCCCCTAGATTTTTTGCCCCACATTCCGGATAGGCTCATACCCCTTGACCATGTAGCCAACGCCGCTTAAACAAATCGCTCCCCCTATCATAAGCACCGGTATCGGCCCAAAATAATCGCAGAGCAATCCTCCCATGGCCGGAGCGATCGCGCCCCGAATCCCTACCATTAGGATATTAACGCGGGTATAGGGGGAGCTGTCCTCCGATCCCGAGAAGAGCATGCCTGACAAGTTCCAGAGCAGGTGGCTGCCTGCTTGCGCAATCCCGTAACAAAAACAGGAAGCATAAAACCAGAAGATATGGATAGAGGATAGAATCATAGAAAATAAGTAGAGGGAAAATCCCGTCAAGATCCACCGCACTAAAGAAGGGACGTTTTGCCTTGCAAGAAAGCGCCGCCAGATGAAAGAGGAGGAGATAATTCCAAACCCCATCAAAATAGAACGGCCTGTAACGACATCGGAATGATTGAGATGAAGTTGGTCTACATAATATATGGAGAGGCTGGGAGCAACCAGCATGAGGCTGATCCCCCCAATCATAAACCCATATTGGAAATGGGCAAAATCGCGTTCCTTCTGGAGAAGGTTCAGCGCATCCTTCCAAGGTTGGATCGCGGATTGGCGAAAACTATTTTTTTTACCATCGATGGGAAGGATAGATTGCCGGGGGATCGGAACCCTAAGCTGAAAAATAATGCTCGTTAACCCGATCAGGGCGGCTGCCCCGCAAAGATACGGCCAATAGGCAGAATGCCGATCTAAGAATTTCCCCATCAAAAAACCGAGCAGGATGCTTTCGGCGAAACTAAGGACGAAAGATAAGGTAAAGGATTTTTCGCGCGTTTCTTTTGGGATGTTTATTTTCAGAATTTCCATGAGGGCCGGAAGTCCTGATCGATTGAACAGCTCATAAACGCCGCAGCAAAAGATCAAATACCAGGCATTTTCCATCCAAGGGACGAAGAGAAAGGGGATTCTGGCAAATGCCCAGGCGCCAATCAGATTCGTCCGTAGCGAAATTTGCCGGACTGTTAGATATGCGCTCCAATAAAAAGAAAAAACCGGAAGGATCGGACGGAGTGTTGTCAATATCGAAATTTGCAAGAGAGACGCATGCAGGTCTTTTCTGAGAATGAATGGGATGATTGCGTAGAGGACGACAAAAGGCTCATGGGAAAGGTGCATCCAAAAAAGAGCTTTTCGGGTGTTGTCATGAAATACATGCGAACTAGCTGGAGAATGGGTTTGCTCTCCGGATTCTTGATCCTCAAGGTTTCCTCGGCTTGCTACCGCGTCCCTTTCCATTCGCAGCATTGGAGACCTTCTCTGAATTAAGCTTCTGTCGATTTTCGGGCCCTTTTGAGCCGCTTTTCGATTCTTTTTGCGGGGTCAATATACGCAGTTTGATATTAACCCCGCAAAAAGAAGTCGAAAATCGGCTCAAAAGGGCCCGAAAATCGACAGAAACCGAATCCATTAACAGTCTTTTAGGACAGGTTCTTAGGGGCTGCGCGCTTCAAGGCGAATTGCTTGAAATTCTGATTGCATTAGAGAGGGGCGGGAACCGCCCCTCTTTTGGTTTCGGCGATTAGCCTGCAGCGATTGCAGGTTCAAGAGCGCGCTTCGCAGCCGCCGGCAAGCGGTTGCGGCGGCGCGGCAATTTGATGCCGGAAGCCATTTGGGTCATCGATTGATAGGCGTTGACGACTTCCTTTAAAAATCCGCTCTTTTCCCAAAGGACGAACCACCGGTGGGCCGCCGATTTTGTGGCGAACGCCGGGTCTTTCGGGAGGGATCCCCATTTGAGTCCTGTAAAGAGGATATAGAAGATCGAGTTGATCACTGCGCGCCAGGGCGAGTGCGGTTTGCCGCGCGAGCGCTTCACCGGATTGGGGAAGAGCGGCTCGAGAAGCTGCCATTGAAGGTCTGTAAGGGGTTCATAATGTGACATAACTATTTTCCTTGGGTTTTATTGGTACTTTATATTGTTTCTTCCTGAAATTTTTGCAGCCTGGACTTCGCTTCTTCGAGCGCGCTTTGCTCTTCCGGCGATAGGTTGCTTGGGTCTTCCGCGAATGCAGCAAGCTGGGATAGATCCAGTCCCGTCCTCTGTGAAAGGGCTTGCATTTTGACCTCGAGCAGCCGCTTCATCTCCATCGTCTCTTCGTAGGCCTCTTTTTGTTTGGCTGGATCATCTGATTCGAGCTTCGCCTTGATTTCCCGGAAAAACGACATCGTCTCGTCCATGAGCCCTAAAACCTTGTCTTTCGACGGGCTTCCGGCTTCGTCAAAAACCTGGTTTAATGTGTCCAGATAACTGCTAGGTTTGTTCATTTTGTTCCTGTAATTAACTTTCTTGTAAAATTAATTATACCACAAAATAATCTATTTGTAAATAGTATTTATTTAAATTGGGGTTTGTGTAATGGAATGATAGTGAGGCGGTTATGATAGGATACCGCGATCGAAAGTCCTCTTCAGACGGGTGCGCATATTCTTTAACATATTGATCCAGAGTTAGTTAGGTAATACCTGGATGTGCGGGATATCCCGATTGGATATCCGTAACATCTTGTGTATTTGTGAGTTATGCGAAGAGTTTAGCGGATTTTTTGGGACGTTTAGGCGCCGCCGGGGGAGGGGTCAACGGATCGGCTATTTTGTTTCTTGCCGTTTCCAGTGTCTCCCGGTTTTCCCGGCTCAGCATATTCGGCTGTTCTTCAATGGCTAAAAGTTGATCGGGGCGGAGCCCGGTTTTCCGGGAAAGCTCCATTAGTTTCATCTCGAGAAGCTGCTTGAGTTCAAACGCCTCAATAACGGCGTCTTCTTTCAATGCGGGATCCCCCGTTTCCATTTTCGCTTTGATTTCTTGGAAGGCTTCTTTCGCATCGGCCATCAGCTCGTAGAGCTGTTCTTTGGAAGGGATTTTATGTCCGGAAAAATATTCGTTTAGGTTCTCTTTGAACTTTGATTCTGACATTGTGTGTATCTCCCTCAAGTTCAATTATAACATATTTTTTAAATAATGTTAAGTCATTTAGAATTTATTTAAGATACTGGTGGCTAGTGTGTTGCGTTTTGGGATGTTGGGACGCTTGCGCCAGAGTCTCGGCCCTAGCTTTTAGCACAGCCTGAATGAGCGTGTGCTTAGCGGTGTTTGAAGCTTGCGATACACCAAGAGAACTGACGAGGTCATCGAATTGGGGAGGCGGCTGCTGGCTGCCAAGAAATACAGTCTCACTCAGATTTGTTGCATTCAGAAGAATCAGGTTATTGAGGATGAACTCTTCAGCTGAATGGCGTTTCGGCAGGTTCGCTCCGCGTTTTGCTCGATCCTCTGCCGATTCGCTGGCTCCTGAAATCCGGTCTTCGTAATCCCACCGGTCGTGGACGAAGAGATCTCCGCAATCGGCTGCATAAGCGTTCATTTCGGCTGCAAGCGGCGAGCCGATGCTTTTCGCATTTTTGGCGAGGAATCCGCTCATTGCGTCTCTTGATCGATTGCCTAAACCTAGCCGCGCCGCTAAATCCAACCCCCCCGGATTCGATCCTAGGAAGGCCGCATTGTGATACACCGCAAACCGGTCGATGGACTGGAATTTTTCAATCGCTTTGTCAAGTTCCCTGATTTGCTTTTGTTTTTTGCGCCGTTTATTTGTTTCGTTCAAAGGAATGCGTGCTAAATCAGCTTTCGCCCTGTCTCGTTTATCTGTGAGGTGATGCACCGTTCTGTCGATGAGGTAGGCTGCAGTCCGAATGTTGCGCTTGGCTTCGCCTTGTTGATCCGGGGTCAAATGCGAAGCGAGGAAGGGGAGATGCGCTGATATAAAGTTTTCGGCGCTAATTTGGGTGAGGGCGGCCCATTTTTGCCGGGTGACCTCAAGGGGTTTAAGGCCGTCGATACCCCGGTTCGCGATCATCTCGGAGTCAGTCGATGTGCGGAAACGGGCTAGCGGTTTTGCAAGTTCCCTGATTTCGACTGCGAGCGCGAGAAGTTCAGGATCGCTAATTTTGTGGAGGCTGACCGTATGGATCTCTCCGTCAGGCCCTTCATAAGTGATGCACTGCGCGGAAAAATTGATCTGGACGCGCCTTGCTTCCGGTTCTATAGGCTGACAATACGCAAATGCCTTGGTTACCGCATCCTCGACCCGTTTCATTAAGCGTGACGAAATTCCATCCCGATCGCCGCAATCGGAACAGTGTCTCCAGGTATTCACGCGGGTGTTTGAGTCGCCGTCCGGGGTTTTTTCGTTGAGGTAGAGGACAACTTTCCCATTCCAAGTGGTAGGCGTGCCTGGCTTTCTAAGCGCGCTTCCTCCCGGTGTTCTTCCGAGACCTGTATTCGTAGCAACAGCGGGTGGGTTGGTCATGGCTATTTAGTTTATTGCGTTTTTAATTAATTATATCATTATAAATGTAATTTGTAATCAATTTTTATTAATGGAATAAAAAAATCTATTATGAATCATTGTAATATGATACTATTATATTAGGAAAGAATTACAAGCAAGGGATCTCCTCTCATTTCGGCAATCGCGGAATCTTCAAGAGGGGACTTAAGATCCTCATAAATAGGGTGATAGATGACTATACCGAATTGGACAGACTTTCAGAACGCGTATAATCTGGGAGAGGGGGATCCGCGAAATCCGGATAACTGCTTTACTGCCAAAGTATCCGATCACCAGAAGACCGTGAACCAATACGGGACTGATCTGAATAACTATTCGACGGGCATTCTAGCGCATTTCCAACAACTGCTGCAGGCGCATCAGCCTGAATTAGCCCTTATGTACTTTTTCTATTACCTCAGCAGCTCCGTTGATTCGAATACCCACGACAACATGCTCGGTCTTTTCGACGACCAAGTGAAAGGGTGGGGCCAGAGCATGGCCGTGAACGCTTATGCGGGAAAGCTCAACAGCCTCCTTACTGACTTGACGGACGACTCAGTCAGTCAGTCTCAAGTTGGGATCACCAGCCAAGTCACGGTTGCAAATCAAGCGGTTGCTCTTTTAACACTCGCGTATCAAAGCCAGCCGGTTCAATCCGCTTTAGATCCTTCCGAAATCACGACGGTTGTGTCGCAGCTTCAAATGATTCAAAAGACGTTGGGCCAGTATTTTGATCCAAACCCAAACGCCAATCCTGCAACAGACCAGAAAATCACCAGCTTCGATGAGATGAAAACGCTCCTCGGACAGCCGGGCGACGTCAAAAATTCGGCAGACGCCGCGAAAGCGCTGACCGATTTTTCCGCCAAATATTGGGATATGCAGAGAGCCCCCCCTTGAAGCCGCCACAGAGGCGAGGGATGCTCTCGCGCACCCCGCAACGAGAACAGTGATGGAATGGGGGCTTCCCCACCTCTGTAACGGCTTATACCACGCGCCGTTAGGTTTTGTGAATTTTGACTCTGCGAGACGCAGCCAAATCGAAGCGAAGCGCTCTGACCGACGAGGCCCTGCCCCAAGCGGGCGGGGCGAGGAGGAAGATCGATTGGGCAAAGTCGCAGCCAGTCAGAATGCACAAAACCTAACGGCGCGTGGTATATCTCTATGGTTTTTAAATTCTTAAATCATGACAGAATTTTTCAACACAGCCTCTTGACGCTCCTATTCTTGAATCTCTCTCGGTACGATGTGGCCTTGTTGTGAAATTGTAATAGTTCGTTAGAATGTTAATTGGATTTAAATGAATATTAAAATTAATATTAACATGATAATATTAGATCAGTGGTGAATTAGGATTCTAAGAGATCTTCAATGTTCGATCCGAGGTGAAATAAAGCCGAGGGGGGAAGAGATCTTAAGCGTCCCGAAAAAAGGTGATCTATGTCAGTAGGAAATTGGACAGACTTTAATAATGCCTATAGCCTGGGTGAACAGGGAAACAAGGATAATTGCTTTACCAAGAAAGTCACCGACCACGCCACAACTGTGACAGACTACGGCAACGACCAGCGGAATTATACGAATCCAATTTTAGCGCATTTCGAAGAACTCTGCAAACATCACCAAACCGATCTCGCGCTCATGTATTTCTTCTACTACCTGAGCTGTTCCGTCAGCCCGAACAATCATGCGAATATGCTAGGGCTTTTCGACGACCAAGTTAAAGGTTGGGGCCAGAGCATGGCCGTCAACGCATATGCGGGGAAACTCAACAGCCTTATCACCGACTTGACGGACGACTCGGTCGATACTTCCCAAGTTCCTATTACAGACCAAGTCAAAATCGCAAAACAGGCCGTTGGCCTTTTGATCACGGCGTATCAAAGCAGCGATGTCAAATCGGCTTTGGATCCTTCCGAAATCGACACGATCCAAGCACAGCTGAAAACCATCCAAGACACGCTAAACAACGATTTTACCGAAGGCACAGACGATCCTAAAAAGCTTTCCAGCTTTGACGAGATGAAAACCCTGCTCGGCCAGCCGGGCAACGTCAAAGGATCTGCGGACGCCGCCAAATCGCTGACCGACGCCCTCCAGATCGTCACCTC
>Ga0169931_10007335_pt1 | contig 16358 bp, 14 predicted proteins | sample Kivu_15m_20L_FD_129675 | JGI IMG/M metagenome (GOLD analysis project Ga0169931, IMG submission 129675) | Freshwater microbial communities from Lake Kivu, Western Province, Rwanda to study Microbial Dark Matter (Phase II) - Kivu_15m_20L... | ecosystem: Environmental > Aquatic > Freshwater > Lake...
ATAAATGATTTGTTCATAATGTTTATATGTTTTAAGTTAAATTGTTAAAAATTACTTAATTTAATTTCTTAAAATTTAAAAATTATTATATTAAATTATTGACTTTTTTCGATTTTTTATACTCTAATATAAAAAAAATAATTTTGATTTTCTTTTATTGTTTGATCAATCTATAAATTTTATTTTATACAGCTAAATATTTAAAATGAAGGATTACAATTTATTACTTGATAAATTCATAAAAATCGAAGGCTACTCTTCTGAGTTTGTAGATTTTGAAATTTCAGTTATTAAAGAAATGGTAGACATAAATAATTTAATAGATGAAGGATTATTGATTTCTTTGATTGACTCATATTCTTCATTTTCAGCAATTTTCTTATTGAAAGAGTTAGATAATCCTTTTGCAAATTTATCGCTTAATATTAAACTTTCATCACTTGATGACATGAAATTAGAAGAAAAATATAAGATGAGAGTTTTATTAAAGTATCACAAAGATAAGATGATCCTTTATGAAGTTTTATTTTACGACAAGGACAATAAATTAATCAAATGTGCAACTCATTTAAAAAAAATTATATACGCCAAATTTTGATGTTTGTATGTGCCTCAATTGGAATAATCAAAGGACTTTTATTACAAACATTAACACTTTTAAAGTTTTTATTAAAATATTTTAATATATGATGAAATATCTACCTATAACACCTAATTTATTTAAATTTAATTTAGTTTTTAATTAAAAATGCAAAACTTTCAACCTGAAGCAAATAGCGGTGAATCGTCTGAACTTAAAGTCTCGAATAGAACTGCGCATAAAAAAATACATAATGATCCCAACATTAATCGAGGAGTAAAAAAGGAAAAGACACAAAGGAAACTTTACCTCAATGATTCTCATAAAACGAAATTAAAGTACAAATACAAAAATAATCTTGTAATTACCTCCAAATACACTTGGTGGAATTTTTTCCCGAAAAGTCTTTTATTGCAATTTCGAAGATATGCCAACATTTACTTTCTAATGATTACGGTGCTTCAATGTTTCCCTTCTATTTCTCCTCTTAATCCTATTACTGCTATCGGACCTTTCGCCCTAGTTTTGTTGATTTCAATTATCAGAGAAGGAATGGAAGATATGGCTAAGCACAAACAAGACGAAAAAGAGAATCAAGAACGGGTAATGCGGTATAATCCAGCATTGAATAGTTATAATTCGGACCTTTCTTATAAATTAGAGGTAGGAGATGTGATAAAAATTTCTGAATTCGATGTTATCCCTGCTGATTGTGTATTACTAGGTTGTTCAAACAATTCAAAAATTGCATTTATTGAAACCGCCAATTTGGATGGAGAAAAAAACTTGAAACCTAAATATTGTATACCATCTGTTTTCGAGATTTTCAGAAACGCCCAAAATATCCTAAGAATAAGAGGAACTATGGTGATCAATAAACCTAAGGCTGATTTAAATGCAGTTGAAGGACAAATTAAACTTAGGACTAATTTAAATGAGTACATAAACCCAACACATTTCCTTTATAAAGGAACTGTATTAAAAAATACAAAATGGGCGATCGCAGTTGTTGTTTACACAGGAGTTGAGACTAAAATAATTTTAAATTCAGAGAGAAGTCCGCCAAAACAAAGTCACATCGAAGCTCTTGTGAATAAATTGATTGGTTTGATTTTTTTATTTCAAATAGTTTTGTGTGTCATTCTTGCTATTTTGAATAGTGTTTGGTTTTATAAAAATTGGGAAAAACATCCTTATCTTGGATATACAAAAGATGACATCAGTTATACAATTTCAGGAACATTTACATTCTTTTCTTATCTACTATTGTTGAATACAATGATTCCGATTTCTTTGATTGTCACTATAGAAATGGTAAAATACGCACAAGCCTATTTTATTAATGTTGACATTGAGCTATTTTCAAGACTTAGAAAAACATTTGCTCATTGTAATAGTTGTAGCTTGAATGAAGAGTTGGGACAAATAAAATACATTTTTTCAGATAAAACTGGTACTCTAACTATGAACAAATTCGAATTCAAAGCTTGCGTAATAGGAGAGAATTTATATGGAATATCAACGGATAAATTGAATGGAGTCGAAAGAGGTAAAATGTCTTCTTTAAAGAGAGCATCTACATTCAAAAAAAAAGAAATCACAATGAAAATTAATTTTTGTCTTGATGCATTTATAGATTTGATTGCTCATACTTTTAAGGCCCAACCTGGAAAATCATATCAAAATATAGTTATTTCTTCTAATAACGGAAAAAATACTGTCAAAATAGAAAATAATAGAGATTTAATTCATCATTATTTGTCTTGTTTATCCCTAAATCATACATGCTTCACAGATTATAAAATTAAATTAGGAAAAGAGGAAAGAAAGGTTCAAGCAGCACGTCCTAGTAAAATGCCTATAGCACCACTTGATGGAATGGTAAGAAATGCTAGCAGCTTTAGCATGGCAACTAAATTAAGTCAGAATGTAGATGAAAATTTTGACGATTATGAACTAGATATCAAAGGTAATAATCCTGATGAGATCGTCATTGTCGACGCTGCAAGACATCTCGGATATATATTCACTGGAGGTGATCAATCAACTTATAAGCTAAAAATAGCAAGAGAACACGATGGTAACTTAAATTATGAAGACAGACGTGTAGAAATTCTAAAAGTTTTAGAATTCAATTCAGGCAGAGGAATGATGAGTGTGATAGTAAGGGAAATGAATTCAAATGATTCAAAAATTATTCTATATTCGAAAGGAGGAGATACTAAGATAATCGACAGATGCAAAACTCAAACATATCAACCATTTTACAATAAAGTCAAAGAAAACGCTACGAAACTTGCAGAAGTCGGATTAAGAGTTCTTCTCATAGGAATGAGGGTTATCGAGCAAGAGGAATTTGATGCCTGGAAAAAGGAATTTGAGACGGGATTAAAGCAATATGAAAGTGTAGACAATCTTAATGAGAATAAAATAAAATACATCAACGGAAAATATGAAGAAATAGAAAGAGGCCTAACCCTTATTGGATGCACTGCATTAGAAGATAAATTACAAGACCAAGTGCCTGAAACTATAAAAGAATTACAAACTGCTGGAATTAATGTTTGGGTTCTTACTGGAGATAATTTACCTACAGCCAAAAATATTGCCTTAATGTGTAATTTAGTACCTAAGGGAATGCAAGTATATGAATTAAATAATAGCTTGGATAAATTTAAGGAGAAAGTTTCAGAAACTTTAAAAGTTTCTATTGATAGTGTATTTAATGATGCACAAATCGAAAAATCAAAAATATTAATTGAAAATTATGAGCAAAATTTGATCAACGAAGATCGAAAGTTAAAAGATTTCTATCCACAGGACTTAATTTCGACAAAATCCATTTTATATGCAGGATTAAGCTCGCTATTAGTTCATTACATAGACTGTGAAAAAAAAGACAAAGCTGTATTAAGAGGAGTTTTAGTAGAATGTGACATCCTTAAAAATGTGCTACCTCCCGATGGACTCAATAATATAAAATATTATGGACATCCACTCACGAAATTGTTTCTAGAACTCACTCTTAATTCTCAAACAGTTGTATGCTGCCGTGTTGCTCCTAAACAGAAGGCGTTAGTTGTCTCAATGGTCAAGAAAAATATAAAAGGTGCAATTACCTTGGCTGTAGGTGATGGTGCAAATGATGTTACGATGATAGGAGTGGCTGATGTTGGGGTTGGGCTATATGGAGAGGAAGGTTCTCAGGCTGCTAGAGAGAGTGATTATGCTATAGGCGAATTCAAATGTCTTAGAAGATTGATTTTGATTCATGGTAGAATGAACTATATTAGAATTGCTGATATGATACTTTATTTCTTTTTCAAAAATTTCATTTTCACTATACCTCAATTTTATTATTCTTTTTACTCAGCCTTTTCAGGTCAAACACTATATGATGATTGGTTCGTTTCACTCTATAACATGATTTTCACATCACTTCCATTGCTTGTCAAGGCAATATTAGAGCAAGATATCAACGATAACGATGGAGAATTTGTAAAAAAAATGATACCCTACACTTACTACTTGGGTAGGGAAGGATTACTATTTAGCATTCCTCAATTTTTATGGAATATCCTGCTAGCAGTCTTAGAGTCTATTCTTCTTTATTTTTTCGTTACATATATGATGTTTTATTATATTCCTCAAAACGAGTCTGGATTTGTCGCTGATTATTGGAGTGTATCTCTTACACAATTTACAGTTATTATCATGGTATTTTGATTAATTAAATATTAAAAACCTAATGTAGATTGTTAATTACAGGCTGCTAGTAACACAAAAGTACCATACTTGGATAAATTTCTTCACAACGTTTGTAACAAGTTACGGAACATACTTAGCTTATTTCTTAATAAGTGCTGAATTTGCATATTCGAAATCTCAAGCTACAAGAGATGCCTTATTTACCTTTCCCCAATTTTGGCTTTGTTTATTTTTAATTTCAAGCATGACCTTATTGTATGACCTTTCTATTTATTTTATTCAAATAAATTATTTTGATGAACCAGTCACATTATTGAGAAGATATCTTGTAGTAAGAATTTACGAATAAATTCATTAATAGGAAAGTAAAAATGAAACAGACACATATGAATTAGAAGATGACACTAAAAGAAGGATTCTTCAATACGATGACCAAGTTAGAAATTTGTACAAGGTAGAAAGAGTCAAAGTCGATTAATGATGATTTATCTGTTTTTATTGATGTATTAATATACTGGATAAATAGATAAATCATATTTTTAATTACTTTCTTTTTTAATATTATTAGATTATAATAACAGATATTTTATTTTAAATAAATAAAGTAACAGATTTATTATATTCCTTCCTAATAAATTATAAGAATATTTTAATAAAATATGAAATTATATTCGAAATTAAAAATTAAAATTTATATAATAAAATATGTTAGGACTTCTTAAAAACAAAAAAAAGGAAATGAACGAAATTCAAGATGAGGTTAAAAAGGTTTCTCCAGGACAGCTGCAATTTCAGAAAGAACTTCCTGAATTATATGTTATCCCTCAATGTAAACTTACTCAGGATAAAAATGATATAATGAATTTCAAAGTAACCTACACTCCTGAAAAAGATTCCTTATGGTATGGAGGAAAATATGAATTTTCTATATCTGTACCTGACAATTATCCTTTTAATCCTCCTAAAGTTATGTGCAATACAAAAATATATCATCCCAATATAGATTTAAAAGGAAATGTCTGTTTAAATATTTTAAAAGATGATTGGAAGCCAACACTTAATCTCAGTACTGTTATAGCAGGAATTTATTTTTTATTTACAGACCCGAATCCTAACGACCCTTTAAATCATGATGCTGCTACTATTATGAGAGATAATCCTGATCAATTTGTGTTGAATATTAAAAAATCTCTGAGAGGAGGATATTTATTTGGAGAAGATTTCCCTAGATTTACATAGCTAATTAAATGACATGTAAAAAGAGTGATTATTGTAAAAAATGATCACGAAAATAATATTAATTTATATTCAACTTTATTTACTAATTATTTATCATTTTAAATTGAAGTCAACTTTGTAAAATTTAAAATATCATATCACTTCCTATTTACTAAAAATAATTACTTTATTTATTTTATATATCATATGGATTTTCAATATTCCTATTAATTAGATTTAATGTCTACTCTATTGTGAATGATTCCTTAAAAATAATTTTGAATTTCTCTAAATCAACATCCTCTACAATTTTTATTTCGTTAAATTTTCCACTTTTTAAATATTCATATTTCTCTATTGCTAGACTCCCTCTTGTGTATCTTCCAATTATGTCTACGTCAGTTGGTCTGAGATTTACTATTTTTTGTGTATTTGGATTGGTAGCAACAATAGCTCCAAATAATCCAAGGAAAGAATGTCTACTTCTTGATTCTTCAGTTTCTTCACTTAAATGATCATAAAATTTATTCAAAATAGAATGTTTTGTCTTTAAATCACCGATGCCTCCTAATTTTAGATGTTCTTCTATCTCAAGTGGGATAAGAGTAATATTCTTGTAATAATGAATAACATTTTTTGCAGCAACTGGATCAACTCTGAAATTATATTCTGCAGAATTTCCACTATTTCCAAGATTATGATAACTTCCCCCTACAATTAATAAATTATCGAATTTATCTTTGATAGAGTAATCAATTAACACAGCTAAACTGATATTAGTCAAAGGTCCTAATGCTAATATATTTAAATTCTTTTCATTAGATCTAACTAGCTCTGCTATTTTGACAGCCGCCATGTTGGAAATCTTAACGTTAATGTCTACTTTTTCTGATGAAGTTTTGTTTACCTCTTCTATAAAAATAGAATAATCTGTCTTTTCGTAATTGTAGGAATCGTAAATTTCATCATCCTTGAGCTCTTTATGATAATCGATGAACGGTCTATCTGCTCCTGCATATACAGGAATTTCTCCTTCAATTTTGTATCTGTTTTTTAAATCGTATTCAATTTTAGCTTTTATAACAGCAGGCGAGACAGTTCCGGCTCCACAAACAGTTATTGCTATTACTTTTATATTTTTTAAAAGATATTCTAAAGATATTTGATCATCTAACGAATAGTCAGTATCAATTATCCAAACTGGTTGAGCTATTTTTTTAAAACATATTAGGAAGTATTTATTTTTAATTTCTATACCTTTGAATTCTGAATTATTTGTATTTATCATATTGAAATATATTTAATTTTATGTATTTTGCTATTAATTTATTTATAATGTTAAATATATTGTCTTTTGTTTTATATCCTTTATAAAAAATATTATAAATATTACTGAATAAAATTTTAATAAACAATAATGCAGCAAACCATCACCTTAGTAGATAGCTTTTGAAAGTTTTTTATAAATGTAAAAAATTCGAATTTCAATCATTTAAGATAAATGTAATGTTTTATATTTATTTTAAGTTAAAAATTTTCTAAGGTCAATTTTGTAATAAAAAAGAATAAAACTAAATTTAGTTTTTTATAATTTGTTTATATGGATTCTAATTTATATAATACTAAATAACTAAACTTCTAAATGAAAATTTTTCCTATCATTTATTTATATTCCTGTGGACACCAATTTATTGATAAATTTATTATCATTCAATTCATCAATACAGAATTGAGCTACATCACCAGTAAAACTTTCCCAAGTCCATTTACCGCAAGAAGGATGCTGATTTTCAATAGCAGTTCTGTATCTTCCCTTTTCACCTTCGAGTAATCTAAAAGGTCTTATAATTGTCCATTGAATAGGTCCACAGTATCTTTTGAAATAATCTTCAGTTTTTTCAGTATCTTTCAAAACAGAACTCAAGAACATTTTTTTGACTACATATTTGAAAAAAAAACCATGATCCTTGTGTGTTCCGTCAGCAGTTACTGCTATTAACCTATTAATACCAGCAGCTTCCATATTTTCTAATAAGTTAAGGTAAGAATTATAATATAGATCTTTAGGAGATCCTTTTCTTCCTCCTAATGTTGAGATTACGGCTTCGTGGTTTTTCATCATTTCTGCAAGATTTAAATTTTGCTCTTTGTTTGATTTGTACAGATCATAAAGAACCCATTTATGATTTAATCCGAATTCTTTGCAATTCGAAGGATCTGATCTTGTAAGAGATGTCACAGTGTAACCTTTTTTTAACAATTTTTTAATGACGATTGTTCCTGTTCTTCCTGTTCCTCCAATAACGAAAATTTTCTTGTTTGGCTTTTCCATTTGAAATATAAAATTGATTAAAGATAATTGTTAAAATATTTTGTTATAAATTTATATTTAAAGAATAAAAATTCTATTGATATTTATTTGAATTGAGACTTTGGTGATAAATTATTCTAATTAAGAATATAGTTAATTCTTATATTTATAATTGTTAATATATCTCCTTCATGACTGAATTCAATTTAATAAATAATAATTTAGAATTAAATTTTTTTGTCAAATAATAAATTATGAATCTGGCATTTAATTGTCAGGCAAAATTTTAAATATTTTTAAATAAAAAAACCAGCCCTTTAAACTATTTTTTAATTAAAATAAATTTTATGAAATTAAAATAGGTGATTCTGGAGATGGGGATTGGGGATTGGGGATTGGGGATTGGCCCAATCCCCAATCCCCAATCCCCAATCCCCAATCCCCAATCCCCCTGACAAATTATTCTTTTTTATATAATTTTAAATAATATTTTTCTGATAAATATTTTAGTTGAAATATTTATTTTCTCAATATTAAGAAATAAAATTCAAGTAATTGTAGTTTTTAACTAAAAATTTATTTTTTATCATTTTCATTTTTTCTATTTTTATTTAATTTATATGTTGAATCTTTAGTGTCTTTTCTAAATGTTAAAATATAATAAAATGTCATTTATTACATAATTTCTTTTGCTTTTGCTTGAGGTCCCCAATTTTCAAATGGATTAGTAAAATATTTATTTGACTTCTTCTCTTTAGATTCGACAAAAACAGGGTCTATTTTTATTTCTTTCTTCAGAATAGTATATTTATAACTATCCCCCTTTATATTTCTTAAATAATCATCACCTAAAGAGTCTTTTTTGTATTTTTTAAATATGTCATATAAAACCCAAGCAGGTGCATCCGATTTAAAGAGATTAGGGTCATAATATGATTGAGCAAATTTATAATTCAAACTTTCCAAGGCACCTCTAATTATTTTATTTTTTAAAATTTAAGTGAGTATACCTAAACAGAGATAATTTAGGACAATTTACACCTAATTCTCTTGCAAGCATTGAGTAATCATAATTAAAAACTTGACTTTCTAAAGGTAGTTCTCCTTTTATTGAATTTATAAAATTTATGACTTGGTTAGAATATTTTAAATGCTGATAGTTTTCCCTTTTGAGATCTTCGATAGATAGATTTAAAAAATCTTCATCATGAATAGAATCTATCCAAAATGGACCGGACATGCACATGTTACTATCGCAAACATCACAGGTTGAAGGACCAATCAAATTATTGAACCTAAAATGTGAATTTATTTTCTCCTTATTTTTGTGACTTTGAAACTGTTGGTAGGATCCCATTGGAGAAATATATCTATTTTGACAATTTCTACAGTGGTACATATATCCATATTTCATACCATTATTTTTACATTCTGCAGCTGAATCTTTTACTATTAAAACAAGTCGAATGTAAAATTCAGCATTAAAAGAAAATAGAGGAATAATTCTTTTTTGATATTTGCTTGCAGCAGTAGAAATAGAGTAGAGTGCAATCCTCATAGCCATCTCGTGACAGAATGAAGTTTTATAAGGAATGCTACCATACTTGTAAAATGTAGTTTCAGGATAAATACCACAAAGTACCGGCATATCTGTAAATGTAGCTAAAAGAAGTCCTCCTGATTTTAAAGATTGTATGGCTGAGTCTATCATAGGGATAGCTGATCCATATGGGTCGAGATCAATTACATCAAAAGTGTTTATATTAGAATACAAAAGTCTACTAGCTTCGTTTTGAAAAACTCTAAATTTCTCTCTATTCACTTGATTTTTTTCTGCATTCTTAATTATACATTCAACTGCCTTTTTATCCATGTCGTTTGCTATGATTTCTTTAACCCATTCCTCGTCTAATTCTAGATAGTATCTTATAGCTCTTAAACCCGTAGCGGAAAGGCATTCACAAATCGAAAATTTGTTTTGTTGAATCTGTTTAATTTCTCTTGGCTTCCTAAATTTGCTAAATTTGAAGAATGTGTTAATCATAATAACCGATATATCTCTGTTAAGTTCCTATAATTTCAATTGTAGAATTAATATTAGATTACTTGTGCAGGATTGTAAAATGCTGAAAATGTTTTTTCGTCGTTGGATAAACTAACAGTAGCTTTACCTTCCGTAACTATATCTAATTTTATATTTTCATTTTTAATCTTAAATTCTTATATTTTAACAATTTTTATATAAAATTATACCTTCGTTTACAGATTGTGATAATTCGATATTAGGATCATTTTTCTCCATTTAATAAAATAAAATATTTAATAATTTTAAATTTCAATCAAATTTATTTTGAACCAATTTTGCTAATAATATAATAATTAATGTTTTGAACAATAATATTGCATATTTATAATTATTCTGTATATTTTCAATATCTTTTAAAATTAAATGATTAGAATTTATTGTTCATTAATATATCATTTAAGTGTATTATTCCTTTTAAAATTTTGTTAATCTATCCAAGACATTATCGTTACCGTGTTTATAAAATCTAATAGCCTGTTTTGCCTTGTCTGCTCCAGGTTTAAACATCATATGAGAGAAATGGGACATATTTTGCCACCTATCTCTGTGATCCCCATATCTAAAATTGACATATCTACCGTCTTCATTGTCTCTGAACCAATCTTCATATTGCCAATCGTTTTGTAATTGAGTGAGTCTGTCTTCTTCTCCATTGGATACAGCTTTAATTTTATGATATAGCATCAAGGTAAGTCTCCATGTTACCCACATTCCTTAAATTAATTATAAGTAATTATTACCAATTGGAACCCTAACGAAATAACCCCAGCTCCAAAAATGTCCTAATTTCTTATAATTAGGGTGATGCCAGAACATACCATAGCGACACATTTCAGGGAACGTATATAAAAATACGTAACAAACTGAATAGATGAATTATATTCATTAAATTATTTACATCTTGCAGTAACTAAATATGCTAGTAACCAATGCGAAAAGACTCTAAAAGTGGTATAAGCCTTGGCTTGTCTAAAGATGTAATTTTCTATGTTTTCATGAAAGAAGGTTGTCTTTCCTTTCATTGTTTCTCTTCTAACTCTTTCTCTAAAATCAGATCTGTCTCTAGGATTCATTTGAGCCCAGTCAATATCTTTCTTTGCGTATTTTGACCAAACTACGTGATTATAAATATTTTAAATAATGCTATTTATACAATCTAAATAGTCCTCTGCTCCCTTTCCAGCAACAACATTCATTTTAATTTTATAAATATTTTTATTTAAAATAATAAATAAAAGGCCAATATTTAATTATCATTAATTGAATTTAATAAATTTTCTGTACATAGCTATCCATATTGATAAAATGTCAATGTAATATATAAAATAAAGGTGTGTTAAATTATAAAATTTTAAAAATCCTTTACCTCAACTTTTTCATTTGTTTTTTTAATTCATTGAGAATTCTTTTTTTGTCCTTACCTAGAGACTCGAGAATTTCACTTTTAATATACTCTTTGTACAAATGTTGAAAAATAACAAATGTGAACTCGGAATTAACTTCGATCAAAGTAAATTTAACATTGTACTTTGACATTTTAGGTTGAGACTCTTTCAATTGTAATTCGTACTCCCATTCTGTCGTAGCGGAATTATTTACTTTAGTAACTTCCATAATAATATCTGCATTTTTGAATTGAGAAGTCATTCTGACCTGAGTGCCGATTTCCAGAGGATTTCCATTGTACTCTATTTCTTCGGCAAAAAAGGGTACAATTTTATTTAAAATTTTCCAATTTGTGATTGTTTTCCAAACATGATTGATTTGCGAATGGACCATTATGGATTCATATTGTATTTTGTCACGGGAGGATTTTTCTAAAAACTCCTTCCACCTTTTAATCGCATTTTTTTTTATACACTCGAACAAATCCACAACTTTTTGATTATTAATAAACTCATTGTCTGAACAAGATAGTTCCCAAACAAATAGTGTACTGTTACCGATTGTATTGTCATAAAAAGAAAAATTATTTTCAAATTCAAGAAAATAATTCTCGCATGTTATCCTCCAAGAAATTTTTTTGAAATAATCGGTGTTTATTACCTGGTTACATTTAAAATTTACTTTGCATAGATTTAGCCACGTATAACTAAATTCGTTTTGATCTTCAAAGGTATTATTCCCCTTTATGTATTCAAGGTTTGTTAAAAATTCTTTGAAATACGGTTGGATATTTTCTATATTTACAAACGTTTGATAAACTTTTAAAATTTTGTCATTTATTGTGTAATTCGATACTACTTTTTTTTGTTGGTTTGATTCCATTCAAGGAAAAATTATGATATATATCAAAATATTTAATTTAAAAATATTATTAAATAAATTTAGAAAGTAATATTACGTAATATTATTTAGAAGTGGTTATAAATTTTTTATAATTTTGTGAATAAGGATAAATTTGATTTTGTATATATTATATTCATTTTATTTCTTGTTACTAACTCTGTCAAATAAATTTTTTAGTAAATATTTTTATTATAATTAATATCTATTAAAATAATGAAAAACATGATTGCCAAAAAATTTTTAAAAAATAATATTCAAAAAGGGATTAATTTTTTTAATAACAAATCCTTTTCTATTAAAATCAAAGATTTCTCACTAATTTGTCCCAAAGATAAGCATATAAAATTATCAAATTACATTAACGGGGAATGGAAAGGAACTTTAAAATATGAGGAATTTTTAGACCCTTTGAAAGGGACGAAATTAATCGAGGCCCCTCTAACAGAAAAACACGAAATGGTGGATATAATTAATTCAATGAACGCTTGTCCTAAATCGGGGCTGCACAATCCCTTGAAAAATGTGGACAGATACTTGCTCTACGGACAAGTGTGTAGAAGAATAGTAGAGGCTCTGTATAATGAAGAAATATTCAACCATTTCGTAAAACTAATTCAAAGAGTTTTTCCTAAGAGTGATATTCAAGCATTCGGGGAAATGAAAGTAACTAGAGCATTTTTTGAAAATTTCGCAGGAGATAATGTATTCATAATAAATTTTAATTTTGTAAAAGGTAAGATTTTTAGCAAGAGGTTTTTCTAATCCGGGAGATCACGAGGGCCAACAATCAGCCGGGTATAGATGGCCATATGGATCAGTTTGTATTATCGCTCCTTTTAATTTTCCTCTGGAAATTTCAATCCTACAACTAATGGGTGCATTGTTTATGGGAAATAAAGTACTTTTAAAAATAGATTCTAAAGTTTCTGCATGTGCTGAAGAATTTCTTAGACTTCTTATTCACTGTGGAATGCCTAAGAATGATGTTATTCTTGTGCATACTAATGGAGAAAACATGGAATATCTAGTTTCTGAAATTGATCTAAGGATGACTTTATTTACTGGAAGTAGCAGAGTTGCAGAAAGATTGTCTAAATTATTACATGGTAGAATCAAAATTGAAGATGCCGGTTACGATTGGAAAATTTTAGGTCCTGATGTTCAGGATGTAGATTATGTTGCGCATGTTTCAGACCAAGATGCATATGCTCTATCTGGTCAGAAATGTTCTGCTCAATCTGTTTTATTCACTCATAAAAACTGGGTCGATGCCAAATTTTTTGATAAGATCAAATACTTCGCCGAAAAGAGAAGTCTTAAAGATTTGACAATTAGCCCTGTGATGACATGGAGTAATAAAAAATTACAAGAACATGTCGATGCTCTCGTCAAAATTCCAGGAGCTCATTTACTTTTTGGGGGAAGCCCAATTAAAGAATCTCACAATATCCCTGATGTTTATGGATCATATTTACCTACTGCCGTATTCGTTCCATTAAAATCTTTCGCTACAAAAAAATATTATGATCTAATCACTACAGAAGTATTTGGACCTCTTCAAATTGTTACAGAATATAATGATAATTCCTTAGACGTGGTATTGAACATAATGGAATCCCTTAAACAAAATCTCACTGCTGGTGTAGCATCAAATGACCCTATTTTCTTGAATAAAGTATTAGCTAATACAGTGAATGGTGTTACCTATTCAGGCATCAGAGCAAGGACAACTGGAGCTCCACAAAACCACTGGTTTGGTCCTTGTGGGGACCCAAGAGCAGGTGGAATTGGAACACCTGAGGCAATTAAGTATGTATGGTCATCACACAGGGAAATAATAAGTGATGTTATCATACCAAAAAATTTTAAGATAGTGCAATCATAATTTTTATGAGTTTCTATTTAAAATTTGCTGGTTAGCTTATTTATGTCTTATTTCGGAAAATAAAATAATAAGAAAAAATATTTAAAAATTTTAGAAAGATCTATTTGAATATTTCTTATGAAAAACTTAAAAGATGGGTAAAAAATTGTAAAATATATTATTTTAATTATTTTGCATTTCTATTAACTTTCTTATTCTGTTGTCTATTTGAATTATCAACGCATCATTTTCTTGATACATTCCTGAAATTAACAGATTACTACGTTCTATATTTAATCTATGTAATTCTGAATTCAAATCAAAATTTTCATAACGGTTTTGATTAGAAAATGTATTATTCTTTTTTTCAATATTGATAATTCTATATTCCCTTTTTTTTAAATAATTTTCTTTTTCCTCCTTTGGGCTTTCTTTTTTCTCTTCAGTCAGTTGTTTCAATTTAATTCTAAGCTCTTGTAATTCATTCATTTCATTCTGTGATGTTTTTTGATTGTATATTTCAAATTTTAGTTTTTCGATTTCTTCCAATTTTTGTTTATAAAATTGCTCCTTCTCTCCTTCAAATAATTTTTTAATTTTAACCAAATCAATTTTCAACTTTTCACTTTGCTGTCTATATTTTTCCTTCTCACCTACAATTCTTTCTTTTTCTCTATTTGACTCCTCTAATTGCAAAGTTTTTCTGTTTAGTTCATTTTTTATAAGTGTCAAGGGTGAATCATCAACTTCTTTTTTAAAATTTTTAAATTGAGTTTCTAATTTCTGAATTTCTCTCTCTTTTTCTTCAACTTGCTTTAACAAATTTTGTTTGTCCTTTTCTAATAGCATTTTAGATTCTTTAAATCTCTTATTATAGTAGACTATCTCATCTTCCTTGTTAGCTAATTGTCTTGCTACTTCATTCATTTTCATTTTGAGCTCCTCTTCCATTAAATTTAATTTATTTTCTCTGCTTTCTAGTTCTGTTGCTTTTTTCCTTAATCTTGTTTGAAGTACATTTAACTCATTAATTTTAGCTTTAAATTCTTTTTCTCTTTCTTCATCCTTTTTCTGAAAATCTTCCGAAATATTTGAAAGGAATTCATATTCTAACTGCTTCAGATAAGCTTTAAATTTTGTTTGCTCTGCTCGTTTCCATACTTCTAAATCCCAAATTACTGCTTCTTCGTTTGATTGAGAAAAGAGTTTTATACTCTCAGAAGGTAATTGATTATGTAGATGTTGCTGGTTTAAGGATTGTTTAAATTCAGTTTTGTTAATTGTAGAATTCGAGTTGATTAAATTTAGATCTTCCTTCTTTGTATCAAGCAAAACTTCTTCTGTAGACATTTCTTTTTATTTAATAAGGGAGATATAATTAATTAACATTTGGTTTTTGTTGTTTTATTATTTAAAGAATCTTATTTAAATACGGTATAGGATTCTTAGCAGTTGTGTATAAATAATATTTAAGTATTTGAAATAATATAACACTATGTGAGAAGTTAATCGATTTAAAAACTTCTTAAAATTTTTATTTATCCAATCTCTATTTAATAAATATTTTTCTAAAATCATTGATAATGTTGTATCCCATATCACCATTTATTAGAATAGTATTAACCATTCCGAACATGCTTGTAATAGTAACATAATGCATATTTACATTAAAGAAATGTGTACTCATAAAGGCGAATATTAAAATAAAGTCGAATATTACATGACAAATACCAAGAAATAAGCATCGATAAATGGTCTTTGTGAATTTCATTAGATAAAAGAATAATGTAAATATCAATCCAAATCCAAAAAATGTCAATACTCCTAGGAATAATCTAATATTGTCCTTTGAATTTTCAATATAAATTTGTTTATCTGTTAAGTAGTGGTTATTTAAATCTTCTGGTTCTTTCATGACCAATACAAAATATGAAAATAAAATAGAAGAAATAAAATTACACACAAAGCATATGAAAAATATCGTCTTTACTCCGTAAAATTTAAGAAGAAGATAAAAAAAGTACAGCGAGGAAATCATAATGAGTGTTAAAATGAATGGATATGTGTTAATTATGTAGTTATCATACAAATTTTCTCTTGGCAAGATGTAGAGTTGATTATAATTTGACAATATTATGCAGAATGTAATAGAGATATTAGCGACTAAGGAAAGAATGAGAGGTCCTCTTTTTTTGAAATTTGGATTGTATTTTGCAAGATAAAACAAAATTAAAGGATTTTTTATAATGTCTAATCTCTTCACATCAAATATTTCAGAATTAATCATGTTTTTTTTCAGCAA
>Ga0169931_10007336_pt1 | contig 16356 bp, 10 predicted proteins | sample Kivu_15m_20L_FD_129675 | JGI IMG/M metagenome (GOLD analysis project Ga0169931, IMG submission 129675) | Freshwater microbial communities from Lake Kivu, Western Province, Rwanda to study Microbial Dark Matter (Phase II) - Kivu_15m_20L... | ecosystem: Environmental > Aquatic > Freshwater > Lake...
CTAAATCTAGTCTCTCTTGCGATGACATCCGATACGTTCTACGTCAAGAGGACAGTAGGAGAGAGACGAAAAGAGAAAATGTTGGCACTTTCGCGTGTTACAGTAGTCCTACTCTAGTAGTACTGTAGATGTACGTACAACTTTCGTCATAGGAAACGATCTCGGTCGTGCTGCATTTATTGTTTCATAGTTTATTTTTGCTTGTCGGCCTCAACCTTCAACTCCAACATACCGAGATTTGCCTCTTCATGAAACCACCTGTTCAAGATGGATCCAAAAGCTTTGAGATTACGACAACAGCTCCATACGGCATTATCAACGAAAGATCCTTATCAAATAGCCGCAGCTCTAGAACTCCCATCTTTAGTCCATTCTGCCTCGTCTTCTTCGTCGTCCTCCTCCTTGGAGAACTCTCAAAAGAAATATAGTAACATAACACTCCAAGATAGCTCTGGTGTAGAATGGGGTGGAGTACTTACTTCCTTAATCCAGGCTACAGATGCAGCCATCGTAGGTGATGCTGTGCGATGTTATGAAGCACAGTCATCCCTACACGCAGCATTGAATCATATTTTTGGATCTAGTTCTGGAAATATCTTAGTCCCTGCCTTACACATCACCTGTCGTAATACACATAAAATGGCTATATTGGCAGATCTAGCCCGTGTTAAGAAAGGAGAACGGAATGATCATTCTAAATTACAAAGTGCTGTTACGACTTTACAGGAGAGTTTTAGTAAAACTCTGAATGATCGAAAGGAATGGATCCCTACCGCACCTCTTAGTGAAGATGGATCGAAAAAAGCCGGTGTATTATATATTGTCAATCAACTTTTTTCCATGTACTTTCGTCTCAATACATTACGCCTATGTAAAAATCTTCTCAAGCCTGTGGAATCTCGGAAATTACATGAACAAGGATCCATAGGAGAACGAGTTACATACAAGTACTATGTCGGACGTTTGAGTTTATTAGAAGATCAATATGAAGTGGCGGAGGAAAATTTAGATTACGCCTTTTTACATTGTCATAAAAAGGCTGTATCGAATAAACGACGAATCTTACATTATCTTATTCCTGTCAAGTTGTTACGAGGACGACTACCAACAGATTTACTCTTGGATAAATATAATGTACAAGAATTTAAATCCTTGGTTCATGGATTACGTACAGGGAATTTGAAAATGTTTAATGCTGCCTTGGATAAATATCAAAATAGATTTATCTATGTTGGCACATATCTTTTGCTCGAGAAATGCAAAGCCATTTGTTATCGTAATTTGTTCAAACGAGTCTTCCTTGTTACCAACAAAACGCAGCTTCCATTACAATATATTGCTCAAACCTTTAAATGGCTCCATATAGATATGGATATGGATGAAATTGAATGTATTTTGGCTAACTTGATTTTTCGTGGCTTTGTTCGAGGGTATATTTATCATGAGAAGAGAATATTAGTTCTGAGTAAAAAAGATCCCTTTCCCATATCGGCTTTAAGTGCTCGTTAAACATGGAATTACATTTTTTCTGTATTAACCTTTTTTGTTTTCCCTAGCTGATAAACCGTTCAATCGCTGCATTTCGCAATCTGTTACAATTGAATAGTGATATGAAGGAGGGAGAATGTCATTAGAGAAATCGCTTCAAGTCATTCACCACCAAATCAAGGCCCTCCGATATTGTCTTCCTTCGATTGGACATGTGTTTCATGACAGCATTCCAAAGTTCACCATGTTTCGGTTCAGCCGCGATACATCTTGTGCGTACACCAAGTTGCTGTTCCACTGTACCACATATTAATTCAAAAGCCATATACCGAGCCCATGAGTCACCAAGATCAGGATTCAAGCTCACTGCTCGTTCGAACCACTTTCTAGCCTTATCTTCCTTTCTATCTATTGCAAAAAGCCAAGCTACCGCATTTATAACATGTGGGTCATCAGGGTTTTTCTTTATCGCCTCAGCAGACTTGGCCTTTTGCTCTGCTTTGGGCGATGATAAAATATTTTCTGCTAAAAGAATACCGGATGATGGGGATTCTTGAAGCGCTCTTGCCATGAGTGTCAATGCAAGTTTATCATTCCCAGCCCTCCGTTCTAACCGAATGGATTCTAACCACAAATGTTCGTTCTTTGGATTTTTCAGACGTGAGATATCCATTAAGCTTCTAGCCTTCGTTAATCCAGCTGCTTTATCATTGGAGCTGCCATTGTAAAGATATGATGGAGCCTTCTCTTCTAATCTACTACCCAAAATCCATAGGACATGGTTGCTTGGGAACTGCTCTAAACCTCGTTGACAGTACTTGCGAGCTCGCTCTAAATTCTCAGGGTCACGTGGTAAGTCTTCGGAGCATATTTGACAACCCATCATAAATAGTTTTGGTATCGGATATCGCGATATACCTTCATTAATAAACTCAAGTGCTCGGTTATAGTCGGCAGTCTCGCGTTCAAGTAATGCACTCTTCATATATACTCGGCCTGAAGGTGAATGTTCTCGTGCACGCTGCAATAGAACACGCGCTCTCTCCGTCTGTCACGGAAAAGGAAAAGATGATTTTAAGTTATTGAATCTCATCTGAAATTGACTTTAATCTCTTGCTGTTAGCATACCTACCTCGCTGTTCTCCCACTCGAGTTTCACCGCGGCGAGCCAAATCGTCTCTGAATTCGGGTTTGCAACGAACGCATTTGTAAGAATTTCTCGAGCCTTGTCAGTATTACCACCAAGCCACTGCTCTTTAGCTCGTAAGAGCCAAAAGAATTCATGCTGAGGTAGACGTTCACTGGCCGCAGCTAGGACTTCATCTAAAGACGATGAGGTACCATGCTTCTTCTCAAGGTCGACAGCTTGCATCCATAAACCACTTTTCGTGGGAAAGAAAGCTAAGCTATGTGCGAGAATAGCCCTCGCCGTCGCAACAGATCCTCGGGATAAAGCTCCGCTTGCGTCATCAGCCCATGTTCTCTGACTGTCTTCTTGTTCAACACCCAGACCTATGGTTTGTTTGATGATGGCTGCACTTGTCAGAGGGGCTCCACTTTTTTCACATGCCTCCGCTTCCTTTAGCCATTGCTCTCTACTCACAACTGCATCATGCTTTTCGAGTGTACTAATGGCTTTACCAATAATCATATCCACCATATCGAAATGATTTTGTGATTCTTCCAATTTTGCCGCCGTTATCCAAATCGCTTTCTCGGAAGGTAGTGCTCGTCTTGCTTGATTGAGAACTTTCTTGGCATTTTCATATGTTTCAAGACGCGCCAAGGCCAACCACATATCGATGGAATGTGGGACTTTTTCAACCGCAAGCGCCAATAATATCTTGGCATCATCTGCATTTTCAAGCTCAATGGTTGCCTTCCACAAGGTCACAGACGTTGGATTGGACTCCAAACCCTTGCGTAAAATGATTTTCTTGGTTGCGTCATTACTTTCTAGCTCCGCAGCTTGCATGAAAATTTTTACCGATGTTGGTATCCTTCGTACAGCCGAGGCCAAAATAGTTTTCGCTTGTTCTGGTGGGTGTAATCTTGCCGCCTCAATCCAGACATCTTCATTATAGGGACACGCCTCGCAACCCTCTTGTATAAGTTTTCGTGCTGCTAGTATATTATTCGCGGCCTCTTCGACTCGAGCGGATGCAATCCAACCCGGTCCGTGCTTAGGGTTTGTATCACGGACAGATTTCAGTAGCAAGCGAGCTTTCTTGATATCTCCTATTTCTGCATTCGATGCAATTTTTATACTGGATAGACTAGTTAAGTATCCTTTCGGATCAATCACCGATTGACCACTAACAGAATCAGCCATCATCCGATCCAAACTCATACCTAGAACAGTTCCTCGTGCACCCGCAAGACCTGATAGATTCGATACGACTGATCGATAGCCCGGAGTAGTTGTGGATATACCATCTATTATTTGAGAGTTCGCTGATATTGCTGTTGTTCCAGAGGATGGATCTGCATTCACTTTTGCTCTAGTCTCCAAAAGGGTATCCGATACAGGAGTAAAAACGTCCTCTTTACGTTTTTGCTTGTAACGAAGACTGAAAATAAGAGAAACAAAGATGTGTCAGTGGATTATGTTGGTAAGAGTAAGCGATTCATCCAAGTCTACATCTATGTTAGCGGAACGTCGATATACGAACCTATAGTCAGCAACTGCAGGTATAGCAGCCCATTCTTCTTCAGTTACTTCTGCTAACTTTTCTTTCAAATCACGAAATTGATCCCCAATTTTAGCCATGGTTGGATTTTCAGTATTTTCATCCTGCTTATCTGCACCAACAGTATCATTCGTCTTCCGTTTTTTTGCTCCATTCATTCTTTCATCAATAGCATTATATATTTTATCTGCTTCCTCGTCGTCATCATCATATGGTGTTGAACCAAAAAGGCTTTCATTATATCCTCCAAAGGAATCAAAACCCATCGGTCCACCAGTGTCATCTTCATTATCATCATCCTTTTTAAATCCTGCACCTCTACCGCTGCCTTTTTAATAGACAAACCAAGTTCGATCATGATTAAACAGAGGGCAAATAGATAAATAAACCTTTGTCCTGATGTATGATACTTCTCACCTGCAATATAGCCTTGTGGAGCTGCTCCGAATGGACCAGGTACAGCACTGATACTCTGTTGTTGTTGCTGTTGTTGTAGATTTTTCATTTGCAGCTTAGCAGCTCTCATTTCTGCAGCTCGACTACCACTCCCATCTAAATGCGATGAATCCAAGTTCAGTCCAGTATTAGTACTAGAGACAGCTCCACCAATATCCGACCGAGTCGTAAATCCTGCGGCTCCACGTCCTAAACCGGCTACATATCCTTTGGGTGGGACATTCCTTAATCCAGTAGGACCCGGTCCAGGACGAAACGACGACATGATGGAGTTTTAATACCTGTAAAGATTTTAAGTGATATTCCAGATTCCAGAAAACCACGATATGTGTCGCACTACTTTAATCTTCCTAATCAACTGTCAGAAGTGGATTTTTTGCTTTATTGATTGTCGATGAAGATCTGGATACTATTTACGGAAACGAACAACATGTTTTCTCAGATCAATACCACAGATGTCTAAAGAGCAGTCAGATAGGTTTACATAATAGTCTGTTATAAGTCGGCTAATAAAAATTTGTTTTTTGTATGGGTCCTGCATGAACTTCCATTCTACATACGATGATGTACAAGGGCTTATGTATGTGCATTTTGTACCATCATTTCGTAACATCCCTCGCTCCCTCTTCTTGCAACTTCTGCACAGATGGCAACTTTATGTACAGGTGTGGTGAGAGGAGAGTGCCTCTCTGGAGCTTGGTTGGCTCTGAGACTGCACAGGGAACAGTACGCCAGATGAATGATCGTTTCTCATTCGGTGATGTCGCTGCCGACAGAATAGAGTCTGCTCTACGACTTCGTCATCCTCGACTTTAAACAACCGTTCTATTTCAAAACAATCAGATATTATTTAATAGTAATTTTTCCTTTTTTGCCATACAGTGAACAGTTAATACAAGTAAAGACGCAGTGACGCCATTTAGTAGATAGACTTCAAAACTGGTTAACACACACTCTCTTACATCAAACTTGATCCTATAAGCTAGTTTCGCTTTCATTTAGGTCAACCCTCAACAAAATGGACAAAGTTACAAACGCTGACGAGTATTTTTCAAACGAAGACGATGATGTTGTTGAGGCTGATTACTCAGATGAAGGAGAAGATGAAGATTCACTACCGGAGCAATTATCACCCTCAGAAATGCATAGTGAGTTATCATCATCCTATTATGAGAAAAAACCTAATTGTGAAAGAGATGACAATTATGTCGGCCTGGAGGATACTCCTGATGCTCTTAAAGATAATTTCGAAGAAGATGATAATGGGGCTAAAAACCACAATAAAGATGATGGGGAAACAAACCCAACGGAAATTATTATAAACTATGGAGGTCCAGACGATGAGGATTCGTCCGATGATGAATTACTGGTCAATCGCAAAACGTTGAAGAGGGGCTCAGGCTCAGGATCCAAAGTCTCGAAAATGAAACCTGTAAAGAAAACTGCTGGCACCGTAAACAAAGGCCCCAAGGCTATGTCTAAGGTACTAAAAGATGTCAATGTGAGGAAGCGTAAAGCACGCGAGGTATCAACCACGAAAGGAATCGATAACGACGAAGAGGAGGAGGAAGTCATGGCGGCGGTGGTCGACACTGCTTCCGAATGTGACAGTGTAGATGCTGAAGTGATAGCCGTCGCTGAAGTTGTTACAAAAGGTCATAAAAAACAATCTACACCTGGGCGGAAGAAACTACGTAAACGATCGCCGAAGCATGACAGCACACCTACTATTAAAGTTCGTCGGAAACCTGGTCCACAGCCTGGTTGGAAGAAGCAAAAGCAACAAAAGAAGTTGGACATCTCATCAGATGAGTCAGCGCAGGGCCAGAAAGAAATCCCGTCTCAAAAGCGAGAGGCTGCAGAGAAATCACGTGATTTTTTACTTCATTCTGTCGAGCAACTTCCTTTTATTGCATCCGACTCATTTATTGTTAGAAACTTTGGTCGTCTCAAAGAAGAAACTGAAAAACGCCCTTTAGAGGTCTTGTACTCTAGTCCGAGTGCACTTTATCCTGTTGGTTACTCATGTGATCGATATGAATTGAGTCCTATTCATGGCCGACTGCTTAAACTTCGTTGTGAGATTTTAGATGGATCCAAGTATGGTAACTTATTAACGGAAAATCGTAATGATAATGAGACGGAGGAATGTAGTGCATACGATGGTCCAATTTTTCGTATTCTCTGGGGTAGAGCTATTGATGAATGGGAGTTTGATCAGAGTATTCCGTTCGACTTGAACTCAATCACATCTTCTATTGGTGTTAGTGATCATATCAAGACAGGGAATCGTTATCCTGAATCTGGTATGCGGGTAAAAGTTCGTTTTGATGAAGACTTATGGTATAAAGGAGTCCTAGGAGAGGTTATTGCTCATGGTAAAAAGAAGTTATCAGGATTTAGTCAAAATGGAAATCACAGCTTTACTGCGCAAATACTATATGACGATGGTTCTACAGAGCAGATCGAACTTCCGGATCCAGATGTCATCATTCTAGCTCAAGGTACGATAGAATTTATAGCATGTTTCGTCCTCATTTTTGGATATCAGTCGTGTATTTGCTCATTCGTTAAGTTCAAAAGATAAAGATGATGATGATGAATCGTCTCTCAGGCTCGGTTCGCTTCGAGGAAAAGCAGTATCGTTTGTTGTTGGGAAAAGCCCCATTGAAACCTGGGGTAAAGCTTTGATTAAACTTGGACTGATTGATGAAGTATCATATGATTTATCTCTTCAATCAGTGGCAGATTATCGAGTAGATGCTTTGTCTGAAGCCGACGACCGTTTAGCTACTCTCATCAAGCAAAGAAGAGAAGCAAGAGCCCGCCACAACCAGAGAGTCAAAGAAAAGGTGCGAGGTAAAGCATCCTTGGAGACATATCCCGTAACAAGAAATGAAAATGCTCCTCGCGGTGAAAATAAGACTCCAGATGAAGCGGTCATATTGGATAATTTGAATGAAAAAGAACCTTTGACTTACAAAGAAGAGGAACTCAGGGAAAAGTTCAATTTTATGATGAGCGAGTTTGAGCGTTTGACTACTGAAGCTTCGGCCTTGGCACATGAGTTGGGGGCTGCAAGAGTCGCTAAAGTCGGACCGCATCTAACGTATCCATTATCTGATCAAGATTCTCTCAAAAGCATACTAGCTGCGATTGTAAAAAAAGAGAAGAATCGTATGGGAAGTACTGGAAGTCGACGGAAAGTTGTATTATCCACTGACTTACTTGAAAAAAGCTCATCATTTTTCAACTACGGCATAGAAAGATTAATCGAAGGCCTCCCCGGGTCGGAAAATACGAGTTCTTACGTATTTCACGAACTTCGAGGTCCTAACGCGAACGGTGTCAATCAAAACTGGGTTTTCGACATCTTATCAAAATTTAAAAGGCAGAAAAGGTCAAGAGCCTTATCCGAAGACGCCGATAACTTGGATGGATATATTGAAGAGTCTGAGACGGGCGTAAAATCCAAAGTTAAAGTTGATGGAAGGGAACTCAAAAAGAAACAGAAGCTTGAAGACTTAGAGCGTGAAAAGCAGGTCCGGAGGGAGGAGAGATTGTCTCGACTGTCTAACCAGATCGAAGAGCGTTTGAGTAAGGAAGCATCTATAGCAAGAGAAAAAATTATCGGGGTTTATGCTAAAGCCCTTACGAAAGAATACAATCGCCGTCGCAAAATCGCAGAATTGGTTTCAGCACATAAAGTAGAAACCACCCGAATGGACGTTCCTTATCCTCGATTGTCAGTGGGCGACCTTCCTCCCATCTCGAAGGAATACGATTTAGATGTTGTTCGCATCTGGAATTTTTTCACTACTTACAAAGGTGCTTTCAAAAGCGTTCAATACAATATTCAAGACATAGATCTCGATAGTCTTCAGAGTTCCATAAACTGTCTAAGGTGCGACTCGAGTACTGATACGAATAGAAAAATGGCAATAGAAACTCTTTGCAATTTAGCTATCGCTCTATGTAAACCTATCAGCGTGACGCTCGTCAAGACGCTTTCTAGTACGCTCGCCTCAAATTTGCAAGAAAAGTTTACTGACGGATTATCTTCCGTGGAAAAGTCTGACCCTGATCAATTTCCTGTAAACATGCTAACTTGGAAGGAGATTGCCCGGCTTGCATTATTAAGTGACGGACTGAATGAGGTCGGATGTAGTAAACAAGATCAAGCCCATATACTGAGAGGTTTCCGTAGTGGTGGGCATCCTCAGTCAAAACAAGCCAAGAAGCTCAGACGTGGAGAAGATTACGCCCTTGTACTCCAACAGCAGTTATTAAAAAGCACGGTTGCATTAGCAGGAGACGGACTGATTCTTAGAAAAGTGCGAATCACAGTTCCCTCTCAACCTTCGAGTGGACCGAACGATTGGACCCTATTCTTACACAATGTTTTGTCTTTCCCTAGTAACACTGCGTCTGGGATTAAAGCCAATATTCGTAAAGCGGTAGCAGCTTTGAAGTCGGCACCGAAAGAAAGCGGGACGAGTATGAACATCGACGAAATTTTGAAAACCATTCAGAGTGCAGCTTCGCTTCTAGACCCCTTGGGTGATACAGTAACAACACAATCGCAAATGCAAGACATATTTATGGCAGTTCAAGATCGTGTGCGAACTGTATTGAGTAATTATCAGGCACAGGCAGTGTCTGAAGATGCCGCTGGCACGTTATCTCAATCGGCAAAGAGAGATCTGTGGTACCAAAGCGTTAGAAATCGTTCGCGTATTGGATTTGTTCAAACACTAAATTTGTCTAAAGAGATGCACAAGAGATATATCCATAAGAAAGAAGACTATATGGGCTCTGCCTTGAAACTGAAAGCTGACCTTGAGCGGAAGGAATCAAAATTAGAGAACGAAGACGACACAGATGAAGAGGAGGATGACGAGGCTAATGCGCTGAAGGGTAATCAGTCAGCAACGATGACAGCCGCCATTCAACCTGACGTCAAAAAGATTGGAAAGGTCACTGATTACGATGACTTTTGTGGTGACAATCCGAATGCTCCTGAACTAATACGCCGATGCTTGGCTGTATTGCGGACACTATGCGCAACCAATCCTGCAGATCCTTTCATTTTCCCTGTCGATCCACAGGCTAATCCTAAGTATTACGATACAATCTTGAGGCCCATGAGCTTGTATGACGCTGGAAAAATCTTACAGAGCTCTGCGGATACAGCATATGATGTCGATGAGGTCGATAGTGCAGTAACCGATTTCGGTCGTAACGTTCGACTTATTTATCAAAATTGTATGTGTTACTCGAATATTGGTGGGTCCATAATAAGTGCGGCTGAGGAAATGATACGAATTTTTGAGCGCCTATTTTTCGATTGGGTTCTTGCACCTGAGGATCAACTGCCTCCTTTGGAGATCCTGGATGATGAATATTGCGTTGAGCATCACGATTCCGACGATGACTGTAACGTTTTGATTTGCGACGGCTGTGAAGGAAAGTTCAACATGAGCCGCCTCAATCCTCCATTAGATTCGGTTCCAGATGGTGACTGGTATTGTCCCCGCTGTCTCCACGGTAGATGCTGGTCTAATGTGGATCCCAGAATTAACTTGAAAGTTACTAAACTAATAGAGAGCGAACAGCTAGACTCGACGAGGCCGGTATCGATTCAAGGAAAGATTTCAAGGTGCATTGTCAGCAGAGAACAAGGGGAAGATAACAAATCGTCGTTGTCTTATGTAGTTTCGTACAACAACGAGTATGATGAAATATGGTCTTTGGAGAAGATCAACGATGCGCTAACCGCCTCTGGTTGCCCTGTTCCGTCAATTAGGTGTATAGAGGCAGTAGCTGAAAGTCTTGGATACGGGATGGGCACTGATAATGGTCTTATTCTCGATATCTTACCTGCCCCGTTGAACCCTCATGTTTCAGAAACTGCAGCGCAGAAATCGCTATCAAGCTCATTTTTCAGGGATACCATAGTCATGTGTGCTACACTTTTATTACTTGATGTTAGCGACTTATCAGCTTCAGAATGGGTCCGCCTTCTCGCTCTTCTCGTGATGAAGTGTACATCATCCGAGAGTTTTCAAGAAGAAATATCTAACCTTGAAAATGAAAGCATGACAAAATTCAATACGGAGTCAAATGCTTTGAAAATATCAAGCGTTTATGATGTCCTTCCTATAGTTTCAGACGTAGATGAGGATGAGAATTCTACAACGTTCCCCATGGACTCAGAGAAAGGACAAGAACCAATATCTAATGGCAAAAGCGGCATCGTTAATGAAAAGGAATCTGGTTACTTATCTGATAAGACTCAACACCCTCTCATCAGTCGAGATATTCATGATCCACGTGGGGCTAGTGCGAAAGCAATTGACGCCGATAAATCCGCTCCAGCAGATGCAAGTTGGCCAGATATGACTTTAGATGAAGATGTAAGTGCTGAAGATAGAGAGTTAAAGAGAATGAGAATGCTGGCCGCAGGATCTTCAAAAAGTGATCGTCAAAAGGCAAGAGAGGATAGCTTTCTTGCGCAGTCAGTAAAATTACAGCTCAATGCACCTATCGCTTCGTTTCAGGAAGACAATGTGACACAAGTTGTTGATAATATTCTTGCTATTAAAGCGGACGGGCTTAGTTTATCAGATATTCGTTGTCACTCTAAATTATGTGATTTTTGTGGTCTTTCAGATCTTGCACTGGGTTCACCGCTCGTCCGAGTACCCAATGACCACGAGTGGCTTGAGATTATGTCTCATGTTTCGACGCAGCGGAAAATTTTCGTGGCTGCGGAAATGAATGGCGATGGCCTATCGGCAAACATGAAACAAAAGAAGCTTGTCCTTGTAAAGATACGCCTCGGAAACAAACTTATATCCAACGAATTCGAGTCTAAAGAAGACGTAGATAACAGTGCAACTGAATTTCTCCCAAGAAGCTCTATTGGATTTCAATACGAACTTCGATGTCGCTTGCAAGACGGTCTATCCTTTGTCTCTGGTTCTTTATCAGCCCACGATTGCTGCGCTTTGACTGCGCACAAATCAAGGTGTGACAAAGTTCTTCTCGAAGGAAAAGAGCGCGCCTTGGAATATGTGGAGAGAGATGTAGGTTCATTCTGCGGCCGTACCTTACCACTAGGGTGTGATGAAACCGGTCGTTCATATTGGAAGTTTTCTCTTGATCCACAATCATTATTTGTTCTAATCCCTATGAACGATTCCGACAAGGATAGAGTTATGCGGTATACAACGCCTGCATGTATTGCGAGTGTTATAGTCAGTCTGGGAGGTGCTTATCCCTCTCCAGTGCTGATCAAAGCATTCCCAGAGGCTTGTAAAATTCTGAAAGGTAGAACTTGGGCCGCTGTACTTCAAAACCGTATCTACCGAAAATCATCGGATGATAATATCGTCGAAAATCAACAGAAAAGTACCTTATCATTGACATCCTCTTTGCATGTCGATAAGGACGAAGGATGGTGCGATATGGTAAGCGTAATTTAGATTACATTCATCATTACCCACGCTAGCACTCATGAGATACTTGTTTACTTTAAAAGCCTTTTTCCAAGGGCGAGGAGGTCCTCGTTGAGGATTTATCTGGAAAACTTCTATGGCATGCGACAATAGTAAGCAAAAAAAACAGTGAGAATGGTAGAATCGACGCATACCATGTACATTATAAAGAATGGAGTTCGCGCTTCGACGAGTGGGTGAAGCCCATACGAGTTGTCGAGCCCAGTGAGCATAACCTTTTAGTTCAGGTGCGTTGTGGTATTTCTTTAATGTGTAGTTGTATGAGTTATTTCCACATCCTTATACTCCGACAAAGCGTGAATATTTAAAGGATATGATAACCGAGAAAGCCTTTGTACCAGAGATTTTAAATCTCGCAGCGAAATCATTCATTCACGAGCCACACCGAGCTAGAGGTAATACCCCGGCTCCAATTTTCTTTGACCTCTTTCCAAAGAAAACTACCGTCACAGCCGAGGATCAGTCATTAGACTGCTTAAAATTCGGTATCTTGTTAATAGAAGCGGCTCTACCACAGGGCGCTTTGAATACATCTTCGGATGAGGGCCTATGCTCACCTGATACTGTTGCCGCTTGGAGATCAATGGTAGTGCAAGCTAAGGGTCCTCGTTCGCTCGCTGGATGCTTGATACTTCTGGAAAATTCACTTCGCAAACAATGGTTTCGTCCCGACACAGAGCAGCTCTTGATGTGCATGCAACGTCCATTCAAGGCTGTGAATGAAGCAACGGACTCTTCCATAGCCTTGCGACTATGGTTATTGGATAGAGTTATAAAGTATTCTCAAATAGAAGAATAAAATAATAGCCGTAGGATGCTGATAAAACTTAAGCTAATTAGGCACATTGAAATACGGCTCAATTGTAAATCATCACCTTACGCCTATGACCAGGACCGCACGTTGCTTCTGATGGATAATTCCCTTGCATTTTCCCAATAATGGACCTAGCTTCATTTATTATCTCGACCATTCCAACGGATGTCGAGGGTAAGCATTCTACAGAAGATAGTATGCGCAAAGCAGTAGAGTAATGAAAGGATGCTCGACTGCTTTCTGTATGAAAAGTTAACGAGGCGATAAAACCGAGGACGGACTGTAAAAGCACTTCTTTAGGTCCGGGTGCCGATACTAATGCAACAACCCTCAAAGATATCTCTGATAGATTCAGTCTATCTACGACTTTTACCTCACATTTAGTCAATTTAGTCGATAAAGTAATAAATTCTAGTGCACACTCTGGCGCCGATTCAATCACTTGATCAGGAACGAAATCTTGACAAAAATATGTAAATAACCCCCTCCTCTGGGCTAAGAGCCACCGATTACCATTCGATAAAACGTCTTGATCAGAAAGATAATGAGAATATTCACCATCGGTACCAGAGTTAACGATCATACCCTCATTCTCAATCTTATTTCGGTGAGTAAGCAAAGTTATGAAGCATTTTAATGTAATGGCATCTCGAGCAAACAGTAGTTCATTTACTACTTCAACTGACGGGCATCGTTTCATAGACAACGCACTGTGGGCTATGAAAAGCCGCTGCAAAATGGAAACCAAAACATTTCGGATACCAGAACTTAGCCAATGTGCTAAATGTATTTTTAGAATTTGAAGAGGATCTTCAACCAGCGATTTGTATGTCAGGACAAGGCGCTTATTTTCTATAGATTCAAGGAGTGTCTTGACTACCTTCACTTCAAGGGATGGGCGAAAAGCCCTATAGATAAAAAATAAATTCTCGTCAAAATTCAACTGGCAGCCCAAAGATTTGAGAATGGACGATTCCAAAGCCGTCACAGAGTCGCGGGCTTCATAAAACGTTTCATAGACTCTTTGAAAGCTATGTTGAGATGGTTTCCAAACCGAGACAAAGTCTGGACAGTGCTTTGCAATGAGATGATATAGTAAAACTAAAACCTCTACGTCATTAGTTTGTGATAAGCGGTATGCCTCTTCGACTAGAAATAAGATGTTAGGGAGACAAAGTTCACGTAGCGCTATTGTAGCGAATGGTGACGACGGGGACTTCTCCAGGAAAAGGAGATGATATAAGACTTGTAATATGTACTGAAAGTAATACCGTTTCATTTCAGACTGAAAAATATCAAGGCATGGAGAATTCAGCCCAAGAACTCTCTCTTGTTTTTCAAGTTGCAAGGGCGTAACCAAAGGTATACAAGTCGTTGGAGCCATTATATCAGTGATATGAGATGAAGACAAAGGGTGCACACCGTTAAAAATATCATGACACTGCTGCGGATCATTAAGTATGTTGTGAGATAAAGTCCCTATGATAGAAAGCTTCGTTTCACGATCCTTGGTCGCTCCAATAGAATGTAGTAAAATCTGTGACCATTTACAGAACACGTTAAATAAATCAGCTCCCAGGTGTATACTGGCATAGGATACGGTAATTCCCAAAAGATCTTGAAATTCTTGCAAATGCCCTCCGTCTAACATTTTCAATAAATCATGAGCCCAAAGAATCGCTTTTTTCGACACCGACAGCATCTGTACAAAAATCAAGTTAAACAATATTTGAATTGACGAGAATGATGAAGAATCGGTGCTCGATGATAAAAAACAGGCTTTTGCCAGAATGATACATGTACAGAAAGATAGTTGTAGGAAGTTATCCACAGCACTATTTGATGGTATGGTAGTATCCAACAGCGATTCCCATATCATGTCGAATCGATTTTCGGATGATGTAGGAGTAGCATCAAGAAGAGAACTCATAGCTTTTATGACGATGATATCCGAAACATCTATTCTGATCTCTAAAATATCGATGAACAAAGCAATTGTGTGAACACAAAGGCTCGCCTCACCCCACGAGATTTTGTGCGACTGATCAGTCTGAGAGAAGAGATAATTGGTAAGTCTTTTAAGGATACTATGGGTAGCATCATTCAAACATGTATCTATGAAAAAACAAGGTCTGATGATGTCCCTTGATGATGATCTTGATTGTAACATTTCAGATAAGAGAATATGACAAAGATTCATGTCATTTTCCTCTTGCAAAAGAAGCGTAAGAAAAATATCGGGCATGATTTGTTTCTGTCGTAGCATAGATATAATCTGTATTCTCTCACGCGGGAACTTATTTGCGATGGATCGTAATGAATCCTTTACAACGCTTTGTATGTGGTCACTAGAGATGATACTACTGTTATGGGTATGGTCTTGAAAAACAGATTCAAACGCTTGGATACAACCTCGAATAAAATGAGTAGTAACCCATGACCTACTTATAGCAAATTGTAATAGAGTCTCTGGGCATTGTGGAATAGCAAGTCGACATAATACTGTAGCGAAATGAGAATAATAATGTAGAGGAATATCTGCAAACCCATAAACTGTAATGTAATTTATTACATGAGGGGTGGTGTTTTCCATAAATGAATCCTCCAAAAAACATTCTTCCTTGATTTGAGTTTCATCATCACATGAAAATCTTGAAGAATGCTTGACTGGTCTATGTAGTATTTCTTTCAACACGCTAAGTGATTCTATGATCAAGTGTAATATGTTACTCAGTAGTTTATCATGTTTCCTCGAGTATGAATCTATAGTCCATGGATTATTATACATGGGAATGGTACCCTCCTCGTTTGTATTACTTATGGATGAATTTGAATTCTGTCGTTTTCTCTTTCTTGATGCTTTCTTGGTGAATAATAATACTGGTTTACATTCCATAGAAGAAAGGTTTCCATCGATATCGATACCTTGATCCCATGTACCTCTTAAGTTTGTGAGAATAAAATGATAGGTATAGTATGCGATGGTATATATATCTTGATGCGATGAAAATGAATCTATTACAGACAATCTTTGGAGACCTGAAAGAATATTATCTAATTGTTCCTTCAAATTGTGGTAGTCACTGCATATGTCATGTAGAGAATTCTGTCTTAAGAATAAAAAGCGATTGAACGAAGTAAAAAACTGTAAGAGAATCTTCAGCTCTATATGATGATCTTCATCTCTTTGAAGCGCTTGAAGAGCATAATGAGAATTTTCGTAACTTGCGATATTTGTAATGCCCTTCTCTCTTTTCTCTTGGGTTCTTTGTATCAAAACTTCAAGAAAGGTATGAAAATTTTCATACGATGACATCCTGATACTATTGATGTTATTCCTCTGTGAATTTTGATCTAGGTTTATCAAATGTAAAAGTGAAGAAGAAGA
>Ga0169931_10007337_pt1 | contig 16356 bp, 12 predicted proteins | sample Kivu_15m_20L_FD_129675 | JGI IMG/M metagenome (GOLD analysis project Ga0169931, IMG submission 129675) | Freshwater microbial communities from Lake Kivu, Western Province, Rwanda to study Microbial Dark Matter (Phase II) - Kivu_15m_20L... | ecosystem: Environmental > Aquatic > Freshwater > Lake...
GAAGAACAAAGCGGCCTATCCAAGGACTTAGTTAAGCAATTGGCAGGCGGACTTCTCGACAAAAAAGCTAAGAAAAAAGAAAAGCGAAACCAACAAATCCAAAATTCTATCCAAGGTTTGCAAGTCGCTCTTTCGTTAGCTGGACCAATCGCATCTTTTGCAGATGATTTTTTGGGAGCGACTCAAGTAATGTCGCAATCTCTTAACGCTGCAAACTCGGTAAAAGGTACTTGGAGTGCTTTTCAAGCCGTCGCTAATGGTTCTGCAAATTTTTCCCAAATCGCAAGAGTTGGTCAAGTTGCTCTACATACTGCAAGCGGAAGTTTTCAAGGAGGAACTATCGGAGCCATGGCAAATTTGGCTTCAAGTATTGCGTTACCTCTTCACGAAAGGGTTAGCTTGACTGCGGACTTGCGTTGGGACCCAGAAAAGAAAAAAATGTCAGCTGGAGGATCATTACAACTAGCGGGAACGCAAGGATTGGGAGTTGGAGTAACGGAAAGCGGAGGACTTGTGTTGGAAAAAGACATTATAACAGCTAACGGAAACATCCAGCACATCCAAATTCAAACTGGAAATCAATTTTCCTATAATATTTCCCAAGGTTTAGGTTATGGAACTTCTGTTTCCACCTCGGTGAATTCTAATGGAATTACGGCTCAAGGAGAATTTGCGAATCCTTTGAATATCCAAAGTGCTGGAGATTCTTTTGTAGGATTGTCTATCAATGCTTCGGGCACTTTGGAAACATCCATTGGTTGGGAAGACGTGGAACTCTTCAGAGGAGTAGGAACTTTAGCAAATCCCTGTTTTTCGAGCTGGAAACTCGCCGATGATATCGCCATTCAAATTGCTAAGATAGAGCAGAATAGATTTGACAATACGAAGTTTGATGTTTGGCAAAAAATCGATGATCCGCATTCCAGTGAAACTTCAAATAACATCCCTGAAACCGCACTTTCCATTTTGGGTTCTGTAGCGGCATTAGGAATGGGCTTACGCAAGAAGGGCAAAGAAAACAATGAAACGAGTAAAACAACAAACAATGAATCTCAAGATCATTATAAGCACTATAACCAAGCCCAATGGAATAGCCTTGACAATTCGGTTTTGATTAAAGAATACCAAAGCCTCCCATTTGCGGATGCGAAAGATGGCAATTGGATCATAGATAAAAATAGCAAACCAATCGTTCTCACAGTAAACGAGAAACTCGCGAGTTTCGTTCCCAAAGAAAACCTAGAAAAGTCATATGGTGAGTGGAAGCAGCATTGCGAAGTTTTAACAAAATCAAACATAGAAAATTGGACCTATCAGATGCAAGATTCTACTTACTTGAATTTGGGATTTGAACAAAAAAAATTAATTGAATCCCTGCTTAAAAAAGATAAGGAAATTAATATTTATTTAGAGTTACTCAGGAGCCAATCCCAAGGTTCTTTTTCTGAAATTGGCAATCTAGCCAATGATTTCAATTCACTTAGTGTCTCAAAACCAAAATTTGAAAGAAAAGAAATAGAAAAACTTATTTCAGAAAAGTCCAGGCAAGTAGAAGTAATCAAAATAAAGATAGATAAAAATGCGAACTTAATAAAACAAAAAAATTCAGAATTAATGAAACAAATACAAAAAGAAAAACTCATCTTTGCCATGGCAAAGACCAAGGATGACAATTTCTTAAGTGACCTTTTGACTCCACGAGACAAAGAGGAAATTGACAAATTTAACATTTTGCAAAAGGAAATCGTTACAATCAAAAGCGAAATTGAAACTCTGACGGAAATAAAGAACTCGAATAACAATACATATGACAGACAGAAGCACTTAGATTTAGAAAAAAAATTGAATTCATCTCTAAGTTCCTTGGCAAAATTAAAACAATATATTTTGGGTAGGGCTAAGCAATTGGAAATGATACTTAAAATAAATCCAAGCGCAAAAGCCGAGTTATTCCAGAATGCAGTTTTGAGCTACAATAAAAAAACAGAACACTACTCTGTTATCCCAGGACAAACTCGAGAAATCCAGCTAGAAGTTTATACAAATAAAGTTACTGGAGAGATCGCCAGGAAAAGTTCCATAGATAGAGCAGATTTCATTTTAGAAGCAAAAAAATTCAACCAGAGCGAATCTAATCCTGAAGCAGATATCATTAGAGAAATGATCGGATCTACGGCCAGTAGCAAAGATTTGGCACAAAATTGGTGTTTAGCTTTCTCATTTTGGGTAGTTTGTAAGGGAGATATTGGAGATAGCCACGTTCCCGATTTTAAAACCTTTCTCCAGCAAATGGCCAATAACAAATTGATCAATACTCAGACCATGAGGCTCGAAACAGGCAGCGCTGTAGATTATTATGCCAATGCTTGGAACAAAAAGATGGAAAGAACCCCCATACAGAACCCCAAAAAAATTGTGGATCGTGTAGTCATCCCGACTGAATTTATAAACGATAGACCTAAAGCAGTACAACTTCGTTTGGCGAAGGAAGGTCAGCTGGATAGTGGTAGCCACAGCGTCAGTGCGGTCCTGAACTCTGACGGTCGTACCTATACCATTATAGATTCCAGCAATAAGAATGTCAATGGAACCCCTTTCGACCCAGAAAACCCGAGTGCCTCCGTCCTTTTTGATCCCAATGGGAGCCCTTACAAGGACTACTACCTGATCAATACCGCTTACTTATTACAAAAAACATAGAGAATGAATCTCAATTGCCTGTACCTGAGAAAAAAAGAGAAAGAGAAAACCATAGGTGCTTGCTTTTTCCGTCCGATGCCCTTAAACTGACCATAGTATCCTTCAGTTCAGGAATTCCAGGAATGAATCTACAACTACTCAAGATCACGGTGCCTGTTGCGGCTGTAGCTGCACTAGCTTTTTTGATTCTATCACCAAGTCGGTATGTGGGATATTCCCCAGACCAACCGATCCCGTTTAACCACAAGATACATGCTGGCGACAACAAAATCGATTGCAAGTACTGCCATACAGGAGTGGAGACATCGGCACATGCCACAGTCCCGCCTTCCAGTACCTGCATGAATTGTCATGGTGGATTGGGAATCGCAAGCAAACAAGAACATGTGAAGTGGCTCACCAACCAATACTACGAGAACAAGCCTGTTTCCTGGATCAAGGTTCATGACCAACCTGATTTTGTTTATTTCAACCATTCGAGACACATCCAAAGAGGAGTGGATTGCTCTGGTTGCCACGGCAACATTGCTGAAGCCGTCAAGGTTAAGCAAGTCCAATCCCTGAATATGGGCTATTGTGTTGATTGCCACCGTGAGAACAATGCACCTAATGATTGTTCTACTTGCCACCGCTGAATTTAGGAATCAAAAAATGATGAAAGACGAATCCTTCCAAAAAGAAAAAAAGTCCCATTGGATGTCCTATGAACTCCGGGGAACCCACCGAGAAAAAGAGCTCCAAAAGCAAGAATTCTACACCTCTCCTGACCCTCTGATCCAGAAGATAAAGGCTGGGGATTTTGACCGCAAGACTTTCCTCAAATTCATGGGGGCTTCTGTAGTCATGACCTCGGTCGGCTGTGTCCAAAAGCCTGCTGAGAAAATTGTGCCTTACGTAAACATAAGCTCTATCTCCAATGAGGGTGCACCTACCGAACAGTATGATTTTGTAAAACATGGTCATTCTTACCACTATGCCTCTGTTTGTGGAGGTTGCTCTGCTGGTTGCGGAGTTCTGGTGAAAGCCAGGGACGGTCGTCCATTGAAGCTCGAAGGAAACCCAAACCATCCTATTTCCCAGGGGGCGCTCTGTGCTTCTGGCCAAGCTTCCTTGTTTGATCTCTACGATTCAGACAGAGCTCCTGAACCTATGCAAATTGTCCAGGGCAAACCTAAGTCTTCCGATTGGGTAGTTCTCGACAAAGATGTTCGAGAAAAGATCAAGTCTAATGCTGGTAAAACTGTTATCGTTACCAAGCCTCTCAACTCTCCTACATCCAAAGATCTGATAGCGGAATTCCTCAAGAGCATTGGTGGAGGGAAGCATCTGGAGGTAGGTTTCTACGGTTCTGAATCTTCTATAGCCAAGGCGAACGAAATCTCTTTTGGAAAGGCCTTAGTTCCCAACTACCACTTTGACAAGGCTAGAGTAATACTTTCTATTGACTGTGATTTTATGGGCAATTTTCTCTCTCCCGTGGAATTCCAAAGGGATTTTGCAAAAAGAAGAGACCTGACCCAAAGCAACAAAGCCATGAACCAGTTCTTCGCCGCGGAAACACACCCCACAATGACAGGAACCAGCGCAGACCAGAGGATACCTCTCAAGCCTGGTGACCAGCGCAAGTTTGCTTTGGTGGTAGCTAGGGCGCTCAGCGATCTCGGGGTGGGAGGAGCGCAAGGGGTTTCGGGAATCAATTTAGAAGCTGCTATAGCTGAATTGGGCATTTCCAAGGATTTGGTACAAAAAGTAGCTAAGTCTCTAGCAGACGCTAGGGGAGCTTCTTTAGTGGTGGCTGGAGGAGCAAGTGCCGAAACATCGGATGCCATAGACCTCCAAATTGCAGTAAACATGTTGAATAGCATGCTTGGTAACGATGGCAAAACCATTGATCCCGTGAACGTTCGAAAAGAAGGTAAAATAGATTACTCCGAAAACCTGAGCCAGCTCTCGCAGGACTTGAAGTCTCAAAATGTGGGAGTTTTGTTTCTCTATGGTGTGAATGTTGCGTATTCCGACCCTTTGGGGGAATGGGGCAAGCTCTTGCACCAAGCGGCTTTGGTTGTTACCGTCTCGGATCGTTTGGATGAAACTGCGATGGTTTCCAATTGGTTGGCTCCACTTTCCCATTCCTTGGAAGCTTGGGGAGACAGCGAACCAGTCCAGGGCATAGTGGCCATCCAGCAACCGACCGTTCGACCTTTATTTGCGACACGCAGCTTTGAAGACTCACTGATTTCTTGGGCTGGGGGAGAGTTGGCAGGTAGCAAGAATTTCTATGAAATCTTGAAATCCAAGTATTCCAAAAAGACCAATTGGGAAGATCTTTTGAGAAAAGGAGTCCTGGGCCAAGCGAACAAGTCTGACAAAGGAGGGCGCTCTTTCAGAGGAAACGTAGCTCCGTTGGCTTCCACACCTTCAAACCTAACAGTCTCGCTTTATGCTTCGACTGCACTTGGCGACGGGGAGCGTGCAAACAATTCCCAATTGCAAGAATTGCCTGATCCAGTTTCGAAGGTTACATGGGACAATTACGTTGCCATAAGTCCGCAGTACTCGAGATCCTCTGGTCTAAAGTTAAATGATGTAGCAAAAGTTACTGTGGGAGATAAGTCATTGGATTTACCAGTTTTGGTCCAACCTGGACTTCACCCAGAAGCAGTGGGAATTGCTCTTGGATATGGAAGGACAGCGGTCGGTGGAATAGGTAATGGTGTCGGTCAAAATGCGGCTCTATTGGCGCAGGGCAAATCTCCCAATTCTGTTTATTCAGGTTTCTCAGTCAAATTGGAATCCACGGGTCGGAAGTACAAACTGGCCACTACCCAGGACCACCACATGATGTCTCCTGGAGTGTTGATGGGAACAGCCTGGAAAGAAAGACCCCTAATCATTTCCGCCAAACTACAGGACTACTCCCAAAACGGAAAAGCAGGAATACCTGAGCCGGAAATCCCTAAGATTCTAATCAACGGCAAGCTCGAGAGATCCAAAGGAGCCAACCCTCCTTCCGATGTACCGGGATCGGAATTCCAATACCCTGGATACAAATGGGGGATGGCGGTTGACCTAACCCAATGCACGGGATGCGGAGCTTGTGTCGTTGCTTGCAACATTGAAAACAATGTTCCCATGGTTGGTCGCGATGAAGTGCGCATGGGTAGGGAAATGCACTGGATGCGTATCGATCGATACTACATAGGGGATCCTGAGAAACCTGAATCCTTGGAAATAGCACACCAGCCTCTGATGTGCCAGCACTGTGATAATGCTCCCTGCGAGACGGTTTGCCCAGTTGCGGCCACAGTCCATGGGTCAGAGGGAACCAATGACATGGTTTACAATCGTTGTGTTGGAACTAGATATTGTTCGAATAACTGCCCTTATAAGGTCAGGAGATTCAATTGGTTAGAACATTGGAATGAGCATGACCTGTTAGGTGGAGAACACTATACATTCAAGGCGCAACCTCCTAGAAACTTAGGATTGAACCCTGAAGTTACGGTTCGAGCCCGAGGAGTGATGGAAAAATGCAATTTCTGTGCTTCAAGGGTTGCGGAAACCAAAATCAAAGCGAAAAACGAAGGTCGTAAAATCAAAGATGGTGAGGTTTTATCTGCATGCCAGGAAACTTGCCCCTCAGGCGCCATTGTTTTTGGGAATGTAAATGATCCAGAGGCCAAAGTAGCCAAACTACTAAAAGACGAAAGATCTTACAAATTGTTGGAATACTTGAACATCGGACCAGCCGTGAGCTACCTCTCTCGGATCCGAAATAATGCATAGGAGCTGGGAGAAGTATGTCACTCGCACAAGCCGTTAGAGAGAAACTAGACATTCCTGATTTAGTCACAGGTGGCAAGTCCTTAAGGGACGTCACTTCTGACATTACCAAACCAAATGAGGATTTCCCCACATCCTTGTGGTGGAAGGTATTCACCTTGGTATTGACCATTACCTTAGTTGATGTTGCCATCATAGGTTACCTCTTCTATGAAGGGCTTTACATTTTAGGTATCAACAACCCGGTCGGTTGGGGTTTCTTCGTTGTGAACTTCGTTTTTTGGATTGGTATAGGACATGCTGGAACCTTGATTTCTGCTGTGCTATACCTATTCCGTCAGGGCTGGAGAACTGGGATCAATAGAGCGGCAGAAGCGATGACCATTTTTGCAGTTCTCGTAGCCGCTTCGAATTTGATCTTGCACGTCGGAAGACCTTGGTTGGGTTTTTGGCTCTTCCCATACCCCAATGAACGAGGGCCTCTTTGGGTAAACTTTCGATCTCCACTCATATGGGACACCTTTGCGGTCTCGACTTACCTTTCCATTTCCCTCGTTTTTTGGTATATCGGACTCATTCCTGACTTAGCCTCTCTACGAGACCGTGCCACCGAGACTTGGAGAAAGAACCTCTACAATGTACTTTCGTTTGGTTGGGTTGGTTCTGCTAGGGCTTGGTCGCATTTGGAAATCGTCTCCATGGTTCTAGCCGCTCTTTCCACACCGCTGGTCCTTTCCGTTCACACAATCGTTTCCTTTGACTTTGCGGTTTCCATCCTCCCAGGTTGGCACACTACCATTTTCCCTCCCTACTTTGTTGCTGGGGCGATCTTCTCAGGGTTTGCAATGGTGGTAACACTCATGGTGATTGCGAGAGAGGTGTTCAACCTCAAAGACTACATCACTCCCAAACACCTAGACAACATGAACAAAATCATGATGGTTACCGGTTTGATCGTCGGTCTTGCTTACTCGACTGAGTTTTTCATTGCTTGGTATTCGGGGAACGAATACGAAGGTTTTGCCTTTGTGAACAGAGCATTTGGTCCTTATGGATGGGCTTACTTTATCATGATCAGTTGCAATGTATTGAGTCCACAGGTCTTTTGGTTCCGTAAACTCCGTTACAGCATTCCCGTAATGTTTGTCGCATCTCTCGTGGTTAACGTTGGGATGTGGTTTGAGCGATTTGTCATCATGATGACACTTCACAGAGACTTTTTGCCGTCTAGCTGGGCAATGTATACTCCAACTTTGTTTGATTATGCGATGCTCATTGGAACTTTTGGTATATTCTTTACCTTGTTTTTGCTTTGGTGTCGAATCATGCCTGTGATTGCCATAGCAGAGGTAAAGACTGTGATGCCTGCCAAAGAAGGAGCTCACCACTGATGTATCTGCCAAAATTAGAACAATTTTACAAACACAAAGAAATGGACGAAGGAGTTCTTGGGATTTTTGAAACTCCTGAGGCTATAATGGAAGCTGCCGAGAAAACGAAAGAAAAAGGCTACGTTGGTTTTGATTGCCTTTTGCCTTTCCCTGTCCATGGGATCGATGAAGCCATGGGCACTCCGCGTTCAGGTCTTCCTTGGGTTACTTTTTTTGCTGGGCTTTTTGGTTGCCTTATTGGAATTCTTTTCCAGGGGTTGACCCACTCTTATGACTGGCCATTGAACATAGCGGGTAAGGCGTTGAATGCCTGGTATGCGTATGTTCCCATTATTTTTGAGCTAACTGTTTTTTCTGCGGGAATTTATACTGTGGTTGCCCTTCTTTTTCTAGCAGGTCTTCCCAGTCCTTCCAGACGTATCTTACACAAGGATCTCACTTCACATCGATTTGGATTATGGATTCCCAAATCTGCGAAAGGTTATGTGGAATCTGATGTAGTGAGTTTTGTCAAGGGTCTTGGTGGAACGGAAGTTACTGTGGTTCAACCGGAGAAACAAAAATGAAAAACACTCTTCGACTTTTGACTTTGTTTCTGGGGTTTTTTATCCTTGGCTGTGAATACAAAACACCCGTATTAGAATACTTTCCCACCATGTACGACTCTCCAGCAAGAGAAGCTCAGGAAGCGGATAGTTTTAGTGGAAACAATAGTTCTTCGAGGATTCCGCCTTACGGTGCGATCCCGGTGGGTTACTACCCCTACCCCTATTTAGAAAAGAAAACTCCAGATGACCTAGATGGCCCCAAAAAAGGATTAGAAAATCCCTTGGAAGGCAAAGTCTCACTAGGCGACCTCATGGTTGGAGAAAAGCGTTACCAAACCTACTGTACCCCTTGCCATGGAGTGCAGGGGTTCGGCAATGGAAATGTTGTTGGTCCTTATCCGAGAGCTCAAACCAAAATTCCTGCTGTCGTTTCACCTAAGATACGCAACTGGACGGATGGTCAGCTATACCATATCATAACTATGGGAAGGGGCACCATGTGGAGCTACGCATACCAAATCGAACCAGAAGATAGGTGGAAGCTAATTGCCTACATTAGAAAATTGCAAGAATACCAACTCAAAAACAATCCCAAGCTGCTCGAAGGGCTTGCTGGGAATTAGAGGCCACTCATGAGCAAAGCGCACACTATACATGTAGATCAAAACAAGATCCAGTTCCAAATCCCAGGCTCTCTCAAATCCCTCCTTTTGGGTTTGGTAGCATTGGGGGCGGTTTCTTTGGCAGTTTCCTTTTTAGGATTTGGCCATGAAACTTCTCGGCACATAGGGGAAGACGGACACCAACACCACACCAACTTAGGCTACCATGTCCTTTTGGTGGGAACATATTTTGTTTTGGGACTATCCATTACAGGCATTTTTTTTACGGCGATACAGCACATAACGGGATCACATTGGTCAGTTACTGTTCGTAGGATTTTTGAATCTTACGGGCTCTACACTCCCTTCCTATTTTTGCTCTTAGGTGGTGTAATATTGGGAATGCATGATTTGTACGAATGGGCTGATCCAGTCGTTCGAGAAAAAGACCACTTGATCCACCACAAAGCAGGATACCTCAATCCCACATTCTTTGTTGCCCGTTTGTTGTTTTTTGTTTTGGTATGGTCCGTTTTCGCGTACATTTTCCATAGCAAATCCGTAGCTCAGGACGAATCCAAAGATGTAATGATTACAAAAACTCTTGCCAAGTTTGCAGGTGGTTTCATCCTCTTCTTCGCCTTGTCTTGGAGTTTTGCTTCCTTCGATCTTTTGATGTCCCTTTCACCTCATTGGTTCTCCACTATGTTTGGAGTTTATGCATTTGCTGGTGCCTTTCAGACTAGTTTGGTAACTTATCTACTAGTGATTTACATTCTCAAAAAGAACGGTTATTATGGTGATGTCGTCAACGAAAACCATTATCACGATATAGCAAAATTCTTGTTAGGAATGACAACCTTTTGGGCGTATGTCGGTTTTTCCCAATACATGCTAATTTGGTATGCCAATATTCCCGAAGAGACTTTTTTCTACGAAATGAGAATGACTGGTGGCTGGGGTTACCTAACCTTTCTTCTCCCTTTTGTAAAATTTGTGATTCCCTTCTTGTTGCTCTTGAATAGACCAAACAAAAGAAATCTAGATTTTCTTTATAAGCTCGCATTGTACTTGCTATTTGTTCAATTCTTTGAACTCTTCTGGCTCGTCTTTCCTGCTAGTTTTGAAAATTTCAGTCTCATACATTTTGTATTAGCTTTTGGAGGTACGATAGGGATCGTTGCCTCTTTTGGTCTGGTTCTTTTTTGGAACCTATCGAAGCACAAATTGATCCCTGTCGGTGATCCTCGATTGGAAGATTGCCTACACCACCACCAATAGGAGACTCAGAATGAAAAAATGGATTCTACTCGGATTGACTTTATCCTTTGTTGCCTGTTCTAGAAATGCTGAAGTTACTTGGCATAAGAACTGTGATGCCAAAACAAACCAAGCTTCTTTGGATTTTACTGTCCCTCTTTACTCAGAGCCTAGCGACAAGTCCAGTATTTTAGAAAATGTGGCGGCGGGAACGATTGTAAAAGTTTTTGAGCACAAAAACCACAATGTTTGGGATCCCAGATACTACATTAGGGTGCAAACAGCTTCTAATACTGGTTACATGAGTCCCAAATGCTTTGTCGTCAACCAAGATCCCAGGAACAGTGTTTGGCGCTATTCCAGAGGATTGGTTAAAAACTATAGCTACTTTTATGATCCCAATGACAAAGAACACTACCCCAAAGGTTACAGTTACAAGGACAACGAAGTTTACCCAAAAGAAAAAGTACCCCTCAATGCTTTGGCAGAAGGGCTCCCAGCTGGTCCTTACGCATACACGGGCGTTCTCAAGCAAAACGGAGCCGATAAGCTTCCAGAATAGTGCTCAAAGGATGCGACCAAAAGGCTCCTGGTGATTCGAAGCCTTTTGGTTACCAGTCGCCTTCCCACTCGAATACAGACCTAACCTCCCCAGATTTTCCAACATGTTCTAGGAATCTTGCAAAAAGAGAATTTTGAGCGAGAGTAGAGGAGTCCCCTACCACCACACACAGCTTTTTCGCTCTAGTGATGGCCACATTGAATCTTCGGGGATCCAAAGAAAAACCTACCTCTCCTCGGTCATTGCTACGAACCATGGATAAAATAACTACATCTGCCTCCCTACCTTGGAAGGCATCTATGCTTTGAAGAATGCTATTGATTTTACTCAATTCGGTATGAGATTTGAACTTGGAAATTTGTGCTTGGTAAGGTGATAGAATGGCCAAACTCCCTAAATTTTTGACCTCCTTCGCTATCTGTGAGATAAAATCGATTTCTAAGGAATTGAAATAAGAAGCATTCTCTTCTACTTCTGACGAACTGGATCCTGCAGTATCTAAAAAAATCAAATTTTTCCGAAAAATCACATCACCCAAATCCAATTCTGGAATATGGGAATGGAGCTTGCTTTCATAAAATACTTCATTCGAAAAAGAAAGCAATGCCATTGGCATTCGATACTGTTCTGTTAAAAACTGAATTCTTGATGGATGACACCGATCTATTGATACTTCTAAGAAACTTTTTTTCTTAGGGTCGCTCTTGTATAGAGGAGGAAGTTGCTTGGGATCACCTGCAAACACTACTTCCTCTCCAAGGTCAATTGCCAAATAACTCGCTATATCCAAGACTTGAGTCGCTTCATCTACTACGACTAACGAATATTCTTTGCGAAATGGCATTTCTTTTGTAGAGGCAAAAGTTCCACAAACCAGTTCCGATTCTTCAAAAATAAGTCTCCGTTCTGATTGCAGCGTTTTTTGGATGAGTTTTCTTAGCTCTTGTGCTTCTGCTTGCATCACTCGTCTCTTCTCTTTCCTAGAACTGCTGAGGTTGGGGTCATAATCTCCTATACTTTTGTATAGCTTCTCCAGATCCTTCTTCCACGATCCTAAGGTTTTGGAAATTTCCCGATCTTCTAGTAAATCGGACATTGTGAAGCTTCTCACACTTTCTCTTATCTTTGGTGAGGATCCTAGTCTGAGAGGTCGTAGTCCTAGCTCTAATGATTTCTCTACTAGATTGTCAACTGCATAATTGTTAGGAGCCAAAGCTAGAACTTGACTTCCTGATGCGATTCTGTCTCTTGCCATGTCCAAAAGATTTTTTGTTTTTCCAGTTCCAGGTGGACCCACTAGAATTCGAATGGCTGGGTCCTCTAAGATGGATATCTCCTTGTTCCAAAAATTGGTAATTTTACCAAGGGTCTTTTCCCACTTGCCACTTAGAAGGGAATCCAGAACCGAATAGTATAGTTCGTAAGTGGGAAGCGAAATTCTAGGACCAATAGCCCAAATGTCTTCGAAGGTAATGCTGGAAAGAAGGAGTTCCGCGCCTATGGTTTCCTCCCCGATATGGGATAGAATTCCTTGGATTTCCCTTTCATCGGATTTCAAAACTACAGTAGCGCCTACCTTCATCCAATCCGGCCAAACAAAAGGGTGGGGGACTTGCAAAGTCCAACGGTAGTGGTCGCCTTTGTCAAAATTTCGGCTCGGTCTCTGGTATTCTGTCTCTTTCCTCAGGAAACCAGGGATCGGCCTAGTGCCTTCCAGTTCGCTTTTTTCGATCTCTTCTTCTCTTAGGATCCTCAGCCTTTCGGAAAGGATTTCTCTTTGAATTTCTTCTTTTTCCATGGGTTTAAAAAAGTCGCTTGGTTGTGCCTGGGTCTTGTGCTACATTTGGGTGAAACACGGAGGTTTTATGGACATTTCATCTTCTCTATCAGCAGTTTCCCAACTCCCCAAACAGATACAAGACGTACAATCTGAATTAGCTGAGAAGCTAATCCAAGTAGCTGTTGAAGAAAAAATCCAAGAGACTACCACTTCCAACAGAGTACTTGATGTACTAGCTTAATCGGCATCAGGACGACTTTCGCGTCGCTTCATTGAAGACGGGCTTTTTTCTTTCCTTAAAGCCCGCCTGTGCTCTTCTAAAATCTTCCGAATCTAGAAAGGCAGCATTCCAAACCGAAACGTAGTTCAATCCCGCTTCTAGACCTTTGTCGGCACCGTATTTCATTACTTGCTTAACACCTCGTATAACAATTGTAGGGTTCTCAGCAATTTCTTTTGCCACAGATTTGACTCCTTCGAGTCCATCCTCAAAAGAGGCGAAAGATTGGGTAACAAGACCCATCTTTAAAGCCTCGGTCACTCCTATGTCTTTTCCTGTCAATGCAAGCTCCCTAGTATTGCCTTGTCCAATAATAGAAGGAAGCCTTTGCAAAGACCCCATATCCGCTACGATTCCAACTTTTGCTTCTCTAAGTGAAAATACAGCATCTTCTACGGCATAACGAATATCACATGCTGATATCAAATCCAGTCCGCCACCTATACAATGTTTTTGAATAAGAGCAAGCGAGGGCTTTGGAGAATCATAAACTGCATTGATTCCCGATTGCATTTTGAGAATCAATTGGTAGAATTTTTCTCTCTTGTCTCCTATTTCTGCCTCAATTGTAGATTGAAAGTTTTGAAAGAAATCATCCAGATCTAGTCCCGTTGAAAAAGATTTTCCTCTTCCTATAAAAACGAAGCAATGTAAGGTGGGATCTTCATTGATTTCGTGAACCACTGAAGGTAAATCCCTCCAAAAAGACCAATTCATGGCATTGCGCTTTTCTGGACGGTTTAAGTAAACTAGTGCAATGTTCCCTTCTTTTTCTATCTCAAAAAATTCGTAATTCATTGGTGTACCTCTGGCATTGGTTCTTCTTTTTTCCAAAGAGATCCTCGTATCATTAGTAGCGCACCAAAGGCTACCAAAGCTAAACTGATGTATTGGGATTGGGAAAACCCATGCCAATAGTACCCCTTTAGGAACTGTGGATTGCCACTAGAGTCAGGTATATTGACTAAATTTGGAGGATCAAAAAAAGGAATCACAGCCTTATTCACGCGCAAGAATTCGATTACCAACCTCGCTGTCCCATGCAAGACAAAGAATTGAGCCGCCAAACTCCATTTACGAAAATTTTGGTAACGAGCGTAATACTGGAAGTACAGAAAGAATAAAAATGCAAAAAAGGATTCTATAACAGGGGTGTTCCAAACTGGGACTCCTGAAGGATGCGCTCCGTGGAATGTGAAAGTCAAAAGGGGGATATTTGCATCAGTTGCGAAGCCGTAGCAACCATCTCCACTCACAAAGCACCCCAACCTACCTATCGAATAGCCAAGGCACATAGATGGCGCTATGGCATCAAGATGGTTCCCTATGTCCAGTTTGTGCTTAACGAAGTAAATTGTTACAAATAGCCACCCAAATAGAAGTCCACCATAAAAAACCAAACCACCGCCACTGAATAGAGATGACCAAAGCCCAGGTCTTCCTGGAAAACCTCTAAAATGAGTTAGGGGATACAGGTACTTTCCATCATATCCTGGTAAGTCGACAAATATTTGGTCCCAGATTTCGAAGATGAAGAATATCTTTGCGCCAACCAAAGTCCCCAGGATTCCAAGAAAAATCAAAGTATCTGAGTGCTCGGGGTTAAGTCCTTTTCTTTGGAATTCTCTCGGAAGTAGGTAAGAAGCCGCGAGAAAGGCAAGCATCATGAGAAGGCTGAAGGTCGATAACCCTTCCCAGCCAAATGGATTGGGAATTGGAATTCGGTCTATCATGTCCCCATACTCCCAAAAGGAAGTCGATAAGGAAACCAAAATCAGAAGCAGAATAGATTTCTTAAGGGTTGGGTTAGTCCAAATTGATGAATTCTTCAGGATCGTAGGGAGAGTCCTGCCCTATTCGGACTTCGTAGTGTACGTGAGATCCCGTAGCCTTCCCCGTCTGCCCTACAAGGGCGATCTTATCGCCTCTTTCCACTCGGTCGCCAGGTCTGACCAATACTACCGAGCAGTGGCCATAGATGGTGAAAAAACCATTTTCATGGTTGATCCGAACAGACCTTCCGAGTCCACCTTGGCTAGCATCCACATCTGCAACGACCCCAGGTCCAGTGGCGAAGATAGGTGTGCCCTCACCTGCTGCAAAATCGATGCCCGAGTGGTTTTCGCCGATGGGCAATATGCCAAACGGGTCGCTTCTGTATCCAAATGTGGAAGTGACAACTCCAATCCCGGGCTTCAAAGGCCTTCCTCTGGGCATCGAATAGAAGATGCTTTCGCGCATCGATAGGTAGTCGATGGCATTTTGAAATCGCGGTGTGAGATTTTCCAACTTTACACCAAATTCGGCATAGGTGGCGACCACGTTTTGGTAGAGAAGCAGATTGGAGTCCAATTCGGTTTTTTCTTTGCGAAACTCTTCCTTCAAAAGGTAGTCCTGAGTGATCATTTCTCGGTCTGGCTTTTCTTCCCATGCCAAAAGGTTCAGGTCTTCGGTCGCCTTTTCCAGTTCTTCCACGGAGTCCCTCAAATCTTGGGTAAGGAGGTCATAGAACAAAAAGGAGACCACTTGTTTGCCTGTCCTTTCTTGGAGGCTCTGGTTCGGTTGGAAAAAGAAGGAAAAATAGACCAAAAAACTGAAAGAAAGGAGGAGAACCCCAAAAGCCAAAGCAGACAAAAAAAACAGCATCCCCCAGGAAAGGTCCCATTGGAGGGGAGGTTTTTCCGAGTGAGGGTAAAAAACAAAACTTACCCGAGAGCGAGACCTTTGTCTCCAATGGTTCCACTCCTTCCGAAGTAGGAGAAAACTCACGACAATTCGTTCGTAGGCAGATGTAGTATAGGTCTCTTGCAAGGTTTCCCAGTTGGTTTTTTACTTGCCCGACCTCATTTTGAGGGGAGAGTAGGACAATCTTTTATGTTCAAATTTCTCATTTCTCTTTTCAAGAAGAAAAGAGACTCCGTCGACTCAATTTTGGCCCACCCCGAGGGAAAGCGGTTCTACCGTGAGAGCCATAGCATCCGCAGGACCAATATTGACGAGGATGCCATCAAGATCATCAATCGTCTAAACAAATTTCGATACAAAGCATATTTGGTCGGTGGTGGTGTGAGAGACCTGCTCATGGGCAGGAAACCCAAAGATTTTGACATTGTAACTAGCGCTACTCCCAATCAGATCAAAAGGGCTTTCAATAACTGTCGGATCATTGGCAAAAGATTCAAAATAGTTCACATCCTTTTCAAGGGCAAAGTAATTGAAGTTTCCACCTTTCGCTCTCTCCCAGAACACCGTTTTGAAAAGCACAAAGAAAAGAATGACTACTTGATCAAACGGGACAATACATACGGAACAGCTAAGGAAGACGCAGCAAGGAGAGATTTCACAATTAACTCTTTGTTCTATGATCCCAAGAACGATTCTATCCTGGACTATGTCGGTGGATTTGAAGACATCCAAAAAAAGATAGTACGTGTGATCGGAGACCCAGAC
>Ga0169931_10007338_pt1 | contig 16356 bp, 10 predicted proteins | sample Kivu_15m_20L_FD_129675 | JGI IMG/M metagenome (GOLD analysis project Ga0169931, IMG submission 129675) | Freshwater microbial communities from Lake Kivu, Western Province, Rwanda to study Microbial Dark Matter (Phase II) - Kivu_15m_20L... | ecosystem: Environmental > Aquatic > Freshwater > Lake...
CAGGTACGCGTTCAGGGTAATCTCCTTCAACCCGGTGGCGCGGACCAGCGAGTCGTACAGCGCGTCCGGCGGCATCACCTTCACCGGCACCCGGGCGTACAGGTGCAGTTCGGCGGGCGGGATACCGCCCTTGCTCGTCCGCTGGTACGCCTTCGTCGCAGTGATCGTTCGAATTAGGTGCTTGCGGTCGAAGCCGCTCGTCTGGAACTCCGCGGCCAGGACGCGCAGCACGTCGGGTTGCGTGGGCGCGTTCTCGGGCGACAGGTCGTCTACTGGGTTGACGAGTCCCGGACCGAAGAAGTGCGCCCACACACGGTTCACGTGCGCCTGTGCGAAGAACGGGTTGTCGGCCGCGGTCACCCAGGCCGCGAGCGCCGGGCGGAACGGCCCCTTCGCATCGAGTTCGGGCGCCGAGCCTTGAAGGAACTTTGCCCGCACCGGCGTGCCGGCCGCCGTGCCCGCAGTCGCGGCAATAGGGATCACCGAACCGGCGAACGTGTCCGGCGGGAGCTTCACCCCCTTCGGCGGGTTCACGCGGATGATGGTCGTCTCGGCCTCGCCCAGCCCGGGCGCCGGCGGCTTGTTCGACACCTGCGTGCGGCTGAAGAACGCGGCCAGTGCCCAGAAGTCAGTCTGCTTCCACTCGGTGAACGGGTGGTTGTGGCACTCGGCGCACTGGAGTTGGATGCCGAGGAACAGGCGTGCGGTCGCACCCGCGACCTTCTCCGGCACCGGCTTCTTGTTGTCCACGTTCGACAGCACGAACGTGGTCTCCGGGCCGGTCCCGGTGGCGGTAATGAGGTCGCGGACGAGCGCGTCCCAGCCGCGGTTCTTGTTGAACTGGTCGGCCAGCCACGGCTCGAACTTGGCCCGCAGTGCCGGCTCGTCCACGGTGATGAGAGCCGCCCACTGACTGGCAGCGAACTTACCGAACTCGGGCGAGTCGAGCAGGGCGTCGATCAGCTTCGCGCGCTTGTCGGGTTCCTTCGAGTCGAGGAACGCGGCGGCCTTGTCCGCGGTCGGGATCACGCCGGTGAGGTCCAGGTACGCGCGGCGCAAGAACTCTGCGTCGTCCGCAGCGGGCGCCGCCTTCACTTTCTCCTTCGCGAGCCGCGAGTCGATGACGTCGTCAACGGCCTTCGCAGTCGCGGCCACCCCACGCTTCGTCACCGGGGCGCTCGGCGCGGTGCCGGGCGTCGAAGGCTTGATCGCGGCGACGCCGTCGCCCGGCGCACCGGCCTGCACCCACCGGCGCAGCACGTCCTTCTCGGCCTCGGTCAGCTTCGCGCCGGTCGCGGGCATCTTGTCGGTCGAGACGTTCAGCCACAGTGGGCTGTCCTTGAGCGACCCGGGCTTGACCGCCGGTCCGGTCTTGCCGCCGGCGATGAGCTTCGCGCGCGTCGAGAGGTCGAGCTTCGCCTTCGGCGCGTCCCCGCTGTGACAGGTAACGCACTTCGCCTTCAGGATAGGCTGCACGTCCTTCTCGAACGTCGGTGCCGCGGGTTCGGCGGCCCGCGCGACGGCGGGAGCGAGGCACAGCGCGAGTGCGGTCCAGGCTCGTCGGAGCGTCATCGCAGCACCTCCCCCTTCGTCGCGTCCCCGGCCACGTCGGTAATATGAACCCCGAACAGACCCGCGAGTTCCGGCCCGGACTTCGACCACACCAGCTTCTTGTCGGGCGTCACCTCGTACACCGTGCCGTCGGCGACGAACACCGTGTTGCCATTCGGCAACCGCTGCACGCCGTACGGCTGGCCCTTCGCGCCGGCGGGCAGTTCCTTCATGGTGAACTTCCAGATTTCCTTGCCGTCCGGGTTCACCTCGACCACCCCGCCGAAGTACCCCGCGATCAGCGTGTTCTTGTTCGGCAGCCGCACCGCGGACATCGGCGCGTTGATCTTGTGCTCCCACACGGTCTTGCCGTCGGCGTCGTACTCGCGCACCACATTGTCCTCGCGCTGGCACACGAGGTATCGGTCACCCGGCAGCGCCCGCGCGGAGCGGATGTTGGTGTGCTCCTTCGCCTTCGTATCGACCTTCACCTCGCGCACGATTTTGCCCATCCCGTCCACTTCGATGAGGCGGGCGTTCTTGTTGTCGCCCACGAGGGTGCGGCCGTTCGCGAGCCGCTGGCAGGTATACGTCTCGCCGTCCGGCTTAAAGGACCAGACCACCTTCTTGTCCGGGGTGACTTCGAGGATGCCCTTTCCGCGGCTGGCGACGAGGACGTTCCCGTTGGGGAGCTTCCACGCGTCGAGGCACGCGGGCGCGTCGTACTCCCACTCGGCCTCGCCCTTCGCGGAGACCGCGACGACCTTGTTCTTCTGGAACGTGACCCCGACGAAGGCGTGCCCGTCGGCCTTCGGGTCGTCCGCAGGGGCAGCGCCCGCGAGCACGAGGACGAGCACCGCGAGGCCGGGGAGCGTGCGTGTCATGGGAGGGGCCGGTACGGGTGGGAGGGCGGGTGGTTCAAGCGGGGTACATCATAAACCCCGCCGGGGCCGGGGTCAGACCACAGACCGGCGGGGGGGCGCGCGAGCAATTGAGGGACCACGACCACCGTGCCGCTCGCGTCGGTGAGCCGGAATGTCGAGACGTTCACCCGGGGGCGTTTGGTGGTGCTCATACCGTTTGGCCGTGTGGTCGGACGATGCGGGGCGGGCGCGGAAGGCGGGTGCTGCGGGCGGTGCTCGAGACTCAAGGCTTCTCGATGCGGACCGTCTGCTCGACCGGCGCGGCGGTCTTCACCCGCGGCTCGACCCCGCGGCCGAACTGGTACGCGACCACACGCACCTCGACGGGGAATGCCGCGCGGGCGGGCAGCTCCGCGACCCGCAACTTCCCGCCGTCGATGACAGCCGGGCCGACTGCGACGTAGTACCCGACCGGCAGGCCAGAATCGCTGGTCGCCTTCAAATCGGCGGAGCCGCCCGGCTTCAAGTTGCCGACTGGCGGGAACGTGATGGTCTGGTCCTTCCCGTCCTTCAGCCCGGCGAACCCCTTCGGCATCATCCCGACCTGCTCAGTGTAGCGGTAGTCCGCGTCGCCCGCGCTGTATGCCAGGAACGTCGCACGGCCGGGGTCCGTGGCCGGGGCGAGCGCGTCGTATTTCATCCAGAACCGGTCCGGCCCGGCCACGAACGACCACCGGCCCGCCGACCGGACGAACGAGGATCGGGCCCTTCGAGTGCCCGACCGGCTTGCCCGCGAGCGGCCAGCGTGGTCCTTGCCCGTTCGCCTGCGTCTTCGGGTAGCTGTCCGCGTACACCGGGTGGACCTCGAACGTCTGCCCGTCGCCGACCCACTTCACTTCGGTGAAGAAGAACCGCGCCCCGGTATCGACCGTCACGGAGTCCTTCCACCGGATGAACTGATCCATCTTGCCCGACACGCCCGCGTGGTAGGCGACCGTCGCCTCGGCCAGTTCGCGGTCGAAGTGCCACGCGGCCCCGGAGCGGTCGCCGGCGTAGTCCGTGTGCGGTGCCGGCTTCTGGCCCGGAGCCTTGATCGTCAGGTCGGTGAGCCAGCCGGTCGCGGGGTCGATCGCCTTGCACTTCACGGGTTCGGTCGCGTCGAGGGGCCAGTCCGGGATGCGGGCCTTCGCGGCCTTGCGGAGGAACAGGGCGAAGTACCCCGCGCTGCGGTCGCTCCAGGCGAAGTGGCCCGCGCCCGGCTCGACCACGAAGCTGCCGAGGTTCTTGTCGCCGCCCGCCCGGAACGCGGCGAGCGAGTCGCGGCCGTACTCCCAGTTCTCGCGGCCGTCGGCGTCGCGCATCATCTGCCTGCCGAACTCGTCGAACTGCCCGAGCATCATGAGCGCGGGAACCCCGGGTGGCACCGGGTCCGGTTCGCCGGGGTGCCCGCCGCGGTACTGCGCCAGGCCGAAACACCGGTCGGCGAACTTCACGGCGGCGGCCTTCGCCTGCGGCCCGCCGGCCGAGTGGCCGAAGAAGAACAGCGGCGCGACCGACAGTTCGCGGCAGCCGGACGCCTTCGCGAGATCGTCGAGAACCTGCTGCACGTCCACCGAGCCGATTCCGGTCTTGAGGAAGACAAGGGCGAGTTGCTCCCCGCGCACGCCTTGCGGACGCGCGCGTCCTTGACCATCTCACGCTCGGCCAGCGTCATCCCGGCGACCACGACGCCGCGGACCTGCTTCGCGTCGGGCGGGCTCCACAGGAACGCGGTGCCCGGCTGGCCCTTCGCCGGCTTCACAGGCACGGCGTACTGGAATACCGCGTCCGCAGCGGCAGCGGGGCCGGCCGCGAGCAGGAGGGGGAGCAGAGCGAATCGCATCTGAAGCCGGCTCCGGGGGGGTCAGAACACTTCCTCGATCAACTTGGCGTCCTTGGCGACGATCCCAACCGGCCGCCCGCCGCGGACGGTGTAGTCCTGCGTGTGGTCGATCCCGAGTGCCTTCAGCACGGTGGCGAACAGATCCGCCGGCTTCACGGGCCGGTACTCCTTCAGCGTCTTGCCGTCGTCCCCGGTGTGGCCGATCGACTGTCCGGTCTTGAGCCCGCCGCCCGCGAGCACGGCCGTCCACATCTTGTTGTTGTGCTCCACCCCGTTCCGCGACCGGCCGAACTCGCCCATGCACAGGATCAGGGTGGAGTCGAGACGGCCGCGGTCGTTCAGGTCGTCGAGCAGCGCCGAGAAACACCGGTCGAGGTCCTGGAACTGCTCCTTGTTCCGGTTCGGGGCGTCCATGTGCGTGTCCCACCCGTTCCCCTTGCCGTCCTTGACGTGTGCCGCCACGAACGGCACGTCCGCCTCGATGAGCCGCCGGGCCAGCAGGCACGCCCGGCCCATCCGCCCCTTGCCGTACCGCTCCTGCACCTTCTCCGGCTCCCGGTCGAGGTCGAACGCCTTCGTCTTCGGGGTGCGCATGATCTTGATCGCCTGCTCCAGGCTCGTCTGGTGCCCGGCCGCGACGCTCGAATGGTTGTGCTCGAGGAAGGCCTTGTTCATCCTCTCCAGCACCGGCGTCCGGGCCGCGAGGTCGTCCGCGGTCAGCCCGGTCGTCGGCTGGAGGTCCGGGATGGCCTGGCCGATGTTCACCTTCAGCGGCGCGTACTGCGGGCCGAGGTAGCCGGCCCCCATGCTGTACGCCCCCTCCGCCTGCATCGGGTCGACCACGACGTAGTGCGGTAGTTCCGTTTCCTGCTTCTGGAAGGCGTGGGCGACCCGCGCCCCCAGACTCGGGTGGTCGAGGCCCCCGTCCCGGGTCTTGTACCCGGTCTGCGACCAGATCACCGCGTCGCCGTGGCCGAAGTTGCCGTGGTTCATCGTCCTCACCAGCACCAAGTGCCGCATCCGCTCGGCCAGTCGCGGCAGGTACTCGCTGAAGTGGAGGCCCGGCACGGTCGTCTTGACGAGTTGGACGTGCTCGCCGGGCTTCGGGTCGAAGGAGTGGGCCTGGCTCGGCCCGCCGCCCAGCCACAGCAGGACGCACTGCTTCGCGGGCTTGCGGCCCGCGGCCTCCATCGCCTCGGCCCGGGCGCGGAGCGGCTCGAACCACGCCGGGGAGGTCGTCAGCGTGCCGGCCAGCGAGAGCCGGAACAGGTCACGGCGGGACAGGGCGCGAAGGGTATCGGTCATCGCAGGACTCTCGGCGGGTGATTCGGGTCGGCTCAGTGGTTCGCGACGAACTCGGCGGTGTTCAGCAACACCCACAGGGCGGCGGCGTAGCCCTTCGCCGGGTCGCCGCTCTCCTTCACGAGGGCCAGCATGTCTTTTGCTTCCGCCGCGGTCGGGCGGCGGGCGAGCGTGAGCAGGAACAGCCTCTCGACCACCTTGTCCGGGCCGGGGCTACCCTCGTGCAGCTTGGCGATCAGTGCCGGGGCTCGCCGGGGAACCTCGGCATTCATCAGCCGGAGCAACTGCGGGGCTCCGAAACTGTAATTCGATGCCAACTCATCGTACCCGGCGGTGTCGAACAACTCGGCGTTCGGGATCGCCGTCACCGCCTCCTTCTTGGCGTTCTTCACGGGTACGATCACCTCCACGCCGAGCGCCTGGTCGAGGCACTTCAGCAGCACCTCACCCTGAAGGAACTTGACCGGCATGCGGGCGTACCCGTCGTGGTCCCGGTTCCCCACCGTGACCCGGCTCGAACGCTGGTACGCCTCGGTCCGGCAGATCGACCGCAGGAGAGACTTGATGTCGTGCCCGGTGCGGACGAACTCGGCGGCCAGGAGGTCGAGCAGTTCGGGGTGGGTGGCGGTGTTGTCGGGGTTCAGATCGTCCAGCGGGTTGACCAGCCCGCGGGCGAACAGGATCGACCAGTAGCGGTTGACCGCCGCCCGGGCGAACGCGGGGTTCTTCGGGTCGGTCAGCCAAGCTGCGTACAGCGGGCGGTACGGGCCGTGTTCGCTCAACACCAGCTGCGGTCGGCCGGGGAGCTTCGCCGTCACCGTCGCGGCCACGACCCTGGCGTCGAGGGCGTCGGGGATGTCGATCTTCCCCTTCGCGGGCGGGCGGAAGCCGGGCCGACCCTTGGCCGCCGGGTCCGGCGGGGGCGGCTCCGCCTCGGTCACCTTCTGACTGTTCTTCTCGGCCCCTTTCTCGAAGCGGGTCCGGCCGAAGAACGCGGCCAGCTCCCAGAACTCCGTCCGCTTCCACGCGGCGTAGGGGTGGTCGTGGCACTCGGCGCACTGAAGTTGCACCCCCAAGAACAGATTGGCCGTGGCCCCGACCATCTTGGCGGGCGACGGCCGCTCGCCGCTGAGGCGGTTCGCCTGAAAGACGAAGACCGCCGGCCCCTCGCCGTCCACGGTCAGCATGTCCGTGACAATACGGTCCCAGCCCGAACCCTTGTTGAACTGGTCGGCCAGCCAGTTCCGGAACGTGTCGGTCTTGAGCCGCTTGTTCTGCTCGCCGTCTCGCTTGACGAACAGTTCGGTCCAGTACCGCGCGAGGTGCTGCCCGTACTCGGGGCTGGCGAGGAGGTCGTCGATCAGTTTGGCCCGCTTCTCCGGGTCTTTGCTGTCGAGAAAGTCGGCGACCTTCGCGAGTGGTGGCAACCGCCCGGTCAGGTCGAGGTAGACGCGGCGCTGGAACTCGGTGTCATCGCTGCGCGGCGAGGGCGGGACGCCCTCGTTCCGCAACTGGGCGTTGATGAGTTGGTCAATGCGCGCGGTGACGGTCGGCTCCCCTCCGAAGGCATCCGGAGCCGACAGGGGCAGCAGGGCCACGCATACACCTGTCAGCGTTAAGCTTCTCAGTTGCATCTGAGTTCCTCTCGGCACGACCACCGCAGCACTACCGGACCGCACGAGCGGGTCGAGTGTTGATCGAAACCGCAGCCTCAAGGGCCGCTTAGCTCTCGACGGCCGAGCCGAACTTCTCCTCAACCGGCTCGGCACCGGCGACGACACAGACGAGTAGCGGCGAGAGGAGCAGCAAGCAGCGGGGCAGATTCGAACGACTCCGGGGGCGGATTTCCCCACCGAACCCCGCCCCCGGACGAGCGCAGACCGCGACAGGTGATTTCCACAGTAACCGACGAGCCCTCCGAGTTTGTCTGCGGTATGCTCGGGGCGGGGTTCAGATGTGGCGACGCGGTTCGCGCCCGAGCCGCCCGGCCCGCCCCGCAGCGCCCGCCTCCCGCCTTCCGAGCGTACTATGTCCTCCCGTGCCTGGTTTCTGGCCCGCCTCACCCTCGGCGTCCTCCCCTTCCTGTGGGCGAACGCGACGGCTCACGCCGCGGAACCGTCCCCCGTCAGTTTCAACGCCGAGGTCGTCCCCGCGCTGACGAAGGCGGGGTGCAACGTCGGCGGGTGCCACGGCAAGGCCGAAGGGCAGAACGGGTTCAAACTGTCGCTCTTCGGGTTCGAACCGGCCGACGACTACGAGTACATCGCCAAGGAGGCGCGGGGCCGCCGCGTGTTCGCCGCCGCCCCGGCGCAGAGCCTCCTGTTGCTGAAGGGGAGTGGCGCGGTGCCGCACGCGGGCGGCAAGCGACTCGACCCGAAGTCGGATGCCTACGCGCTGCTCCTGCGCTGGGTGGCCGAAGGCGCGCGGCCGTCGTCCGCTCGCGAACCGGCGCTCGACCGCATCGAGGTCCGGACCGGTAGCGCGGTTCTCGCCCGCGGCGGCAGCGCGCGAGCGACCGTGGTCGCCCACTTCCGCGACGGCACCACCCGCGACGTCACGGAGCTGACAGTTCTGGAGGCCGGGCCGGTCGAAGTGCTGACCGTTGACGCGGTCGGGCAGGTGACCGCGAAGCCGCGCGGCGGGTCGGGCACCGTCACCGCCCGGTACCGTGACGCGGTCGCGGTGGCCCGCGTCACGGTACCGTTCGGCACGGCCGTCACGAACCTGCCGCCCGCGAAGTCCGTGGCCGACGAACTCGTCTTCAAGCAACTCAAGGAACTCGGCCTGCCGCCGTCGGACCTGTGCGACGACGCCACCTTCGTGCGCCGCGCGACCATCGACATCTGCGGCCGGCTCCCCACCAAGGAGGAGGCCGACGCGTTCGTCGCCGACAAGAGCGCCGACAAGGTCGAGAAGTTGATCGACCGGCTCCTCGCCTCCCCGGACTACGCCGACTTCGCCGCGAACAAGTGGTCGGCGCTGCTCCGCAACCGCCGCAACGCCCCGAACGAGGACGGCAAGCCGAACGTCGCGTTCCACGCCTGGATTCGGGATTCGTTCAAGGACAATAAGCCGTTCGACGCGTTCGTGCGAGAACTGCTCACCGCGTCCGGTCCGGTGCACGAGAACCCGCGGGCGGTGTGGTACCGCGAACTGAAGGAACCGGCCAACCTCGCGGAGGACGTGGCCCAACTGTTCCTCGGCCAGCGGGTCGCGTGCGCGAAGTGCCACCACCACCCGAGCGACCGGTGGACCCAAGCCGACTACTGGAGCCTCGCCGCGGCGTTCGCCCGCACCGACGTGCAACTGGCCACGCCACTCAAGAAGGGCGACCCGAAGAAGAACATCCCCGACACGCCCGGTAAGCCGCTCGCGGTGGCGCTCAAGGCCGGCGCGGCCACGATGCCGCACCCGCGCACCAGCGCGAAGCTCGTGCCCGCCGGGCTGAACGGCAAGCCGTTCGCGCTCGACGCCGACACCGACCCGCGCGAGAACCTCGCGGCGTGGGTCGCGTCGCCGGACAACCCGTTCTTCGCCCGCACGCTCGCCAACCGCTACTGGAAGCACTTCTTCGGGCGCGGGCTGGTCGATCCCGAGGACGACATGCGGGCCACCAACCCGGCGTCGAACCCCGAACTGCTCGACGCCCTCGCGAAGCGCGCGGCCGCCGACAAGTTCGACGTGAAGAAGTTGATCAAGCTCATCTGCACGTCGAACGTGTACCGCCTCAGCAGCGCGCCGAACGGGCACAACGCGGACGACAAGCAGCACTTCGCCCGGTTCTACCCGCGGCGGCTGAACGCCGAGGTGCTGCTCGACGCGGTGGACGCGGTGACGCTGGCGAAGTCGCAGTTCCGCGGCGCTCCGGGCGGCACCCGGGCCGTGCAACTGCCGGACAACCAGTCCGACTCGTACTTCCTGAGCGTGTTCGGCCGCCCGGACGGGGCCAGCGCGTGCGAGTGCGAGCGCGGGTCCGACGCGAACCTCGCGCAGGCGCTCCTGCTGATGAACTCCGAGGAACTGCTCGCGAAGATCGGCACCCCGGTGCCAGAGCCGAAGCGCGACCCGAAGGCCAAGCCGCCCGCGAACGCCGGATCGAAGGCGACCCCCGGCGAGCGGCTCAACAAGCTCGTCGCGGACAAGCGCCCGCACGCCGAGCGGCTCCGCGACCTGTACCTCGTCGCCCTGTCGCGCGAGCCGTCGGCCGAGGAAATGACGACGCTCCTCGGTCACATCGAGAAGAAGGGCGACGACCGCGCCGCCTACGCCGACATCCTGTGGGCACTGGTGAACACCAAAGAGTTCCTGTTCAACCACTAACCGCCGGAACCCGCCAACACCCAGCCCGCACGGGAGACGCACATGTTCTCGGTCTTCGGAAATGACCACACCCGCACCTGTGCCGGCGTGTCGCGGCGCGAGTTGCTCCGCGTCGGCGGGCTCGCTCTCGGCGGGCTGACGCTCCCGGGGTTACTCCGGGCACGAGCCGCGGAGGGTGCCGCCACTGCCTACCGCGACAAGGCGGTGGTGATGCTGTTTCTCGTCGGTGGGCCGCCGCAGATCGAGACGTTCGACCCCAAGGAGAACGTCCCCGAGAGCATCCGCAGTTGCACCGGCGAGGTGCAGACCGCACTGCCCGGGGTGAAGTTCGGCGGCACGTTCCCCAAGATGGGCGAACGGGCCGACCGGCTCGCGGTGGTGCGGTCGTTCAGCAGCACCGACGGCGGGCACAACCAACTGCCCGTCATCACCGGGCGCAGCCCGATGAAGTCGCCGATGGCAGCGGTCGTCGCCCGCGCGCTCGGCGCGATGAACCCGAAGACCGGTGTGCCCACCAACACCGTGATCGTGCCCGAGGCGATCCGCCCGGACCTGAAGCTCAACAACCCGACCGGGCCGTTCCAGCTCGACTACGTCTTGAAGAACTACATCCCGGCGGGGGGCGTCGGCCACGCCTACGACGCGTTCCTCCCGATGGGCGCCGACTCGCTGCTGAAGAACTTGCAACTCCAGATGCAGCAGGCGGACTTCGACGACCGCAAGAGCCTGCTCGGCAAGCTCGATGGGTTCAAGCGGACGCTCGACAAGACCGGGGAGGTCGCCGGAATCGACGCGTTCCAGCGGCAGGCCGCGGACGTGCTGGTAAAGGGCATCGCCGAGGCGTTCGACATCACCCGCGAAGACCCCAAGACCGTCGCGAAGTACGACACGGGCCACCTGTTCCGGATGGAGGACTACCACAAGGACGGGAAGCATTACAACAAGCTGGCGAACCAGTCGCGGGTGACGAACCTGCTCGGCAAGCAGATGTTACTCGCCCGCCGGCTCGTGGAACGGGGCGCGGGTTTTGTCACCGTGCTGGACTCGTGCTGGGACTTCCACGCCGACGGCAACAACCCCGGGTGCCCGCAGGGAATGGCGTTCCTCGGTCCGCAGCTCGACCACGCGGTCGCCGCGTTCCTCGACGATTTGAAGGAGCGCGGGCTCGAGGACAAGGTGCTGCTCGTCATCACCGGCGAGATGGGCCGCAGCCCGAGCAAGGGGAAGAACGGCGGCACCGGGCACCACGCCGACATCACGCCGCTGGTGCTGGCTGGCGGCGGCTTGAAGATGGGACAGGTGATCGGCCAGAGCGACAAGACCGGGGCCAAGCCCGTGACGAAGGGGTACAAGCCCGAGCACCTGCTCGCGACCGTGCTGCACACGCTGTTCGATGCGTCCGCGGTGCGCACCAACCCGGCGCTGCTGCCCGCCGAGGTCGCCAACTTGGTGAACACTGGCCAGCCGATTACCGAACTGTTCTGACCAAGCTCCGGAGGGGTTCCGGGCTTCAACGAGCCGCGACCGCAAGGGAGCGGCAAACGTACCCCGCTCCCTTGCGGTCGCGGCTCGTTAGGCGCCGCGAGCCGACACTCACGCGAACCGAACACGAGGGGCCGCCGATGCTCACGATCTTCGACCGCGGGTGCGCCCGCACCTGCCAAGGGCGCACCCGGCGCGAGTTCCTCCGCGTAGGCGGCCTCGCGCTGGGCGGGCTGACGCTCGCGGACCTGCTCGCCGCGCGGGCCGCGTCGGGCGATTCGACCGAGGCCAAGGCGGTGGTGCTGCTGTTCCTGCAAGGCGGGCCGACGCAGCTCGAGACGTGGGATCCGAAGCCGGACGCGCCGCAGGAGACCCGCACGCTCGGCGGCACGATCCCCACGGCGCTGCCCGGCGTGCGCTTCAGTGAGCACTTCCCGAAGATGGCGGCGATGGCGAAGGAGTTCGCCTTCGTCCGATCGTTCGCGTCCGGCAACGGCGGGCACACCTATCAGGCGGTGACGACCGGCGGGAACGCGGCGAAGGCGGCGCTGAGCGCTGCCTACGCCAACCTCGCCGGCACCACGAACCCGCGCACCGGGCTGCCCACCAACGTGCTGGTGCTGCCCGAGGCCGTGTTGGACGGGCTGACGCTCCAGAACAACTTCGAGACCGGCGCGCTGCCGACGCTCACGCAGCCCGGCGCGCTCGGGCCGCAGTGCGAGGCGTTCAACCCGTCCGGCGGGTCGAAGCTCAAGCAGTCGATGAGCCTGACCCTGCCGCGCGAGCAGTTCGACGACCGGCGTAAGTTGCTCGCCGACCTCGACGGGCTCCGCCGCGACCTCGACCGCGACCCCGCCGTCGCGCAGGCCGGCAAGTACCAGCAACAGGCGGCAGAGGTTATCACCCGCGGCGTAACGGCGGCGTTCGACCTGTCGAAGGAAGACCCGAAGGTGGTGGCGCGGTACGACACCAGCAAGCTGTTCAAGCTGGAAGACGCCACCAAGTGGCACGACATGAAGCGGGCCACGAACCTGCTCGGCAAGCAGATGCTGCTCGCCCGGCGGCTGGTCGAGAACGGCGTCGGGTTCGTCACCGTGTCGGACTGCGGCTGGGACATGCACGCCAACAACAACAGCCCCAAGAACATGGAGGGGCTGAAGTGGCTCGCGCCGCAGGTGGACCACGCCGTCGCCGCGTTCGTTGAAGACCTGAAGCAGCGCGGGCTGTCCGACCGCGTGCTGCTGGTGGTGACCGGCGAGATGGGCCGCACGCCGAAGCTGAACAAGAACGGCGGCCGCGACCACTACGGCAATGTCACGCCCCTAGTGCTGGCCGGCGGCGGGATCAAGACCGGGCAGGTGATCGGCAAGACCGACGCGACAGCGTCGGCCCCAACGACGAAGGTGTACAAGCCCGCGAACCTGTTCGCCACGGTGATGCACCACCTGTTCGACCTCGGCAAGCTGCGGCTCCGCACCGACGTCCACCGCGACATCAAGGCCGCGGTCGAGAACCACGGCGTCATCGACGACCTGTTCTGATCCGCCCCGGAGTCGCCCAAGCGGTTCCTCGCGCCGGTCCGCGACCGCGGTGGTCGCGGGTGCGCTCGCCCGCTGAGCACGTTACATTCCGGAGACCGTGATGCGTTCGCTTGCCCGCCTCGTCGCGCTGTGCCTCGTTGTGCCCGCCGTCGCCGCGGCACAGGAGCCGCCGAAGGCGGTCCCGCACCCCGAGGTCACTCAGGTCGATAAGGCGCTCAAGGGGCGGCTCTCCGCCGAGGAGCAGAAGGCGCACATGAAGTGCCCCGACGGCTTCGCCGTCGAGTTGGTCGCCGCCGACCCGCTGGTCATCAACCCGGTCACGATGGTGTGCGACGAGAAGGGCCGCATCTACGTCAGCGAGAGCCACACCTACCGGTACGGCCCGAGCGGCACCCCGGTCAAGCCGGCCAGCAACCCGCTCGTGCGGCTCGACCCGAAGCCGGACGGCAAGGGGTACACCCGCACCGTCGTCGCCGACGGGTTCGACGACCCGGTCATGGGCATCGCCGTGAAGGGCGACAGGCTCTGGGCCGCGGCGAACAACTATCTCTTCACCTTCGACCTGACGTCCGACGGCAAGGCGGTCAACAAGAAGACGATCGTCACGGACAAGAACAAGGCGTGGAATCCGTTCGGCATGTTCGTGCTGGAGTGGGGGCCGGACGGGCTCCTGTACCTGAGCGTCGGCGACCACAACATCCACCTCGTCGGGCCGGGCGGCACCGAGTTGAAGGGGCGCGGGCGGACCGGGTTCGTCATGCGGATGAATCCCGACGGCACGAACATGGAGTACCTCGTCCACGGCCTGAGAGTGCCGTACTCGTTCGAGTTCGACCCGTTCGGGCAGATGTGGCTCCTGTCCAACGGCGAGGGCAACCCGAACCGGTTCCTGCGGGCGATCGAGGGCGTCGACTACCACTGCTACACGCGGGGGGTGGACAACAACTGGCTGGCCGGCAACCACCCGCTCGCGCCGCCGTGCTTCGAGTTGCCCGGCGGCGCACACACGCAACTCATGCGCTACTACGGGGCGGCGTACCCGGCGGCGTTCCGCGGCAGCCTGCTGCTCGACAACTGGGGCCGGCACGGGTTCGCCGGGGCCAATCGCGCGGTGTTCCGGTACGTCCCCGACGACGCCGGGCGGATCGTGGCGAAGGAGCCGTTCGTGTGGTGTACCGACCCGCACTTCCGCCCGGCCCACGTCTGCCTCGACCCGGACGGCAACCTGCTGGTCGCCGACTGGTACGGGCGGGACGACGAGAGCGACCTGACCGGGCGCATCTGGCGCGTCCGGTACGTCGGGAAGGACGCCCCGAAGCCCGTCCCGGTGCCGGACGCGAAGGCGCTGACCGTCGCCGACGCTGCGGCGGGTTTGGGTTCTCCGAGCCACCGCCTCCGCGACATCTGCACGGACTTCCTACTCGCGGCCGGCGCGGCGAAGGCAGTCCCGGCGCTGGCCGACGCCGCGGCGAAGTCGGCCGACCCGCTCGGGGCCGCGAGCGCCCTCTGGCTGCTCGCCCGGCTCGGCACCCCGGACGCGAAGAAGGCGCTCGGGGCGGGGGCGAAGCACCCCGACGCGAAGGTGCGTCGCCTCACCGCACAACTGGTCCGCCGGTACAAGGTTCCGGACGCCGCCGAGGTCGCCCGCTCGCTCGTCAAGGACGAGTCGCCCGCGGTCCTGGTAGCCGCCGCGCTCGCCCTGCCGGACGACGAGGCTCGCAAGGCCCTCGTGTCGGCCCTCGCACGCGGCGCGGCCCGCGACCTCCACAGCCGGTACGAGGCCACGTGGCACCTCGCCCGGCTCGGCGGCGCGTTCAAGGAACTCCTCGCCTCCCCCGACGCGGACACCGCCCTCGCCGGGATGATCGCCGTGGACGTGTCGTGCTACGAGAAGTTCGCCACACAACCCGACGCGGTCGGGGCGCTGAAGGCCGCGGTCGCGTCGCCCGGCGCGTGCGACCCGCGGTCGCTCCTCACCCTCGTCCAGATGCACGGCGACGCGTCGTTCCGCCCGGCGGTGGAGGCGATGCTGTCGAAGTCGGACCTGCCCGAGGCGGTCGTCGGCCGCGCCCTCCTGTTCCTCCGCGCGAAAGGCTCGCCGTCGGCCAAACTCGAAGAGAAGTTCGCGGCGAAGCTGGCAGAGGCGGCCGACGCCGGGAAACTCGCCCTCGACCGTCCGGATGACCTCGTCGCGGTGTTCGCGCTGGTGGAGGCGGGCGGGCCGACCCCGGCCTCGCTCCGGCTGATCGGCAAGCAGTTCGGCTCCAACAACCGCGAGGTGCGGGACGCCGCCCACGCCCTGGCCCGCCGGTTCGGGCCGAAGGCGGCCGCGCTGGCGAAGGACTTGTGGGCCATCCTCGCCGACGAGAAGAAAGCGGCGGCGTTCGGGCCGGAGGCGATCGGCACCCTGGCCCGCGTCGAGCCGAAGCCGGACGCCAAGCGGTGGGCCGCTCTGCTGTCCGCGAAGGATCCGGGCGTGCGGACCGAGGCCGTGCGGGCGTGGCGGGCGTTCAAGAGCGACGCCCCGCGAGTCGATTCGCTCCTGCGCGCGGCCCCGGAACTCGTGAAGGCCGACCCGGAACTCGCGGGCGACCTCGCCGTCGTCGCCCGCGCCCTCGGCGCACCGGCCGACAAGGTGAAGGGTCTGAACCTCCCGGCCCCGCCGACGCGCGACGAACTCGGGCGCGACGCGGGCGCCCTTGTGGCGAAAGTGTCACCCGCAGACCGCACCCGCCGGGCCGCCCTCGGGCAGCAGGTGTTTGATCGCGCCGGCTGCACGAAATGCCACACGACTGCCACGCAGACGACCGAACTGGCCCCGTCGCTCAAGGGCATCGGCGGGCAGAAGCCCGAGTACCTCGTCGAGTCGGTCCTGCTGCCGTCGAAGGTGATCAAAACCGGGTTCGAGGCGGAGACGGTCCGCACGGCCGACGACCGGGTGCTGACCGGACTCGTCCGCGACGACGGCGACGCGCTGCGGGTGCTATCCGCCGAAGCGGTGGCGCGCGTGCCGAAGGCCGACGTCGCGGCCCGGTCCGTGACCAAGGTTTCGGTGATGCCCGAAGGGCTCGCCGACGGCCTCAGCCGGCGCGAGTTCGAGGATCTGGTGATCTACCTGTCCACGCTGAAGTGACCGGCCGGAAGAGCCGCGGGCTCCCGCGGGACGCGACCGGGCGATGCGGTAGTCGGATCATGCTTCGGGGGCGTCGAAGCGTCAGGCGATGATGTCCTTCACCACGGTGCCGTGGACGTCGGTCAGGCGGAAGTCCCGGCCGCTGTACCGGTACGTCAGCTTCTCGTGATCCAGGCCCATGAGGTGGAGCAGGGTCGCGTGCAGGTCGTGGACGTGGACCCGCTTCTCGACCGCCCGGAACCCGAACTCGTCGGTCGCCCCGTACGCGAGCCCGCCCTTCAC
>Ga0169931_10007339_pt1 | contig 16355 bp, 13 predicted proteins | sample Kivu_15m_20L_FD_129675 | JGI IMG/M metagenome (GOLD analysis project Ga0169931, IMG submission 129675) | Freshwater microbial communities from Lake Kivu, Western Province, Rwanda to study Microbial Dark Matter (Phase II) - Kivu_15m_20L... | ecosystem: Environmental > Aquatic > Freshwater > Lake...
CTCCCAAATCAACGCAAAGTCCTCTGCCGTGAAATCATTGGGAGGGAAAGCAAAGGGAGACGTTTCCGACAGCACCTCCGACGGAAGGGATGTACTAAAGGCGTGGGAGTAAGCTTGCGCCTGACTGGGCAACACAGACCCCAAGGTCACGAGCAGAATGGATAAAAGAACACTGCTAGATTGTAACGAATGGATGGAGCCGTGCTTGTTGGACATGAACTTGAGTCTAAGCTCCAATTTCAGATTCGGAAAGTCGGCTCTTCTCGATTGATGGTGGGTGAATAGTTGAAAGGCAAAGTCAGGAATTCTTCGTTTAGAATTGGAGTTGTCTAGAAACCAGTTCTTCTAACGAAAGGATCATTCCATGACTTTGCCCGAGTCCAGGATAGCAAACTTTGTTCTACTTCCTGAGCTGAAATTGTTACATTTTGGAACAGATGGCATCTGGATCTGCGAGAAAATCTCAGACTTTGAGGTCTGCCCGAAGTGCGTCACTCGTGCTGATGCCATATACGATCATCGCTGGGTGAAGATTAAAGATTTGCCAATCCGTGGTGATCACGTCTGTCTTAAAATTCTTAAACGCCGCTTCTTCTGTAAGACTTGTAAAAAGCCATTCACTGAACCCGTTCCTGGCATTCTTCCGGGGCGTAAAACCACTCAACGCTTCCGTCGCGCCGTCATGGAAGCATGCGAAAAATACACCGATTTATCGCGCGTGCGGAAAGAGTTCAAAGTCTCGTACCCTTTCATCTATGAAGCTCACTACGAGCGTCTAAAGCTCAATCTGCGAGAGAAAGGCGGGGCACCGTGGCCATCCAGAATCGGAATCGATGAGCACGCTTACGGAAAGAACCGCGAAACAAGGCGAACGCAGTTCGTCACTACGATCGTGAATCACAGCAAAGGAAAAATGTTTGAGGCTGTGATTGGAAAAACGCAGGCTGAACTTGAAACTGCTACTGCTGCTCATATCCCCGGCCGGGAGAATGTCCAGTGGGCTACGATTGACATGTGTGATCCTTATCGTAATTTTATTCAGAGCTTTTTCCCAAACGCCAAGATCGTCGCCGACAAGTTCCATGTCCTGAGGCTGCTCACGCCCGCGTTATTGAAAAAGCGAAAAGAAATCGCCGGCACGCGGGCCGATCTAAAAGCAAAGAAACTACTTCTCATGAGTGCTCAAAATCTCTCGTATTTCCAGCGTCGTGCTCTGGATGACTTCATGAAACGCTACCCGGACATGCGTGAACTCTATATCTGGAAGGAGCGTCTTCATTCCTTCTATCGAATCCGTGGCTATGGTCGTGCATGGAAGGCTTATAAAAAGCTCATGGACGACATGAGCGTGAGCTTCCTACCCGAGATCATAACCCTTCGGAAAACCTTACTAAAATGGAAGGAAGAACTTATGAATTACTTCTCATCAGGCCTCACAAACGCGAGGCTCGAGGGGTTTAAGAAGAACCGAACCACCATACTGAGCACCAAAACAAAAAAGCCCACCCTTTCGGGCAGGCTTTTTTGTTTTGGTGGACCTGAACGGATTCGAACCGATGACCCCCTGCTTGCAAAGCAGGTGCTCTACCAACTGAGCTACAGGCCCACTACGTTGAAACGTAAAAAAGCGTATAGCCTCGTAGGTAAAAATCTGTCCACCGAAATTTTTTTAGTTTTTTAAGTTCGATCGCCCCGAGAGCTCCCCTTGCTCCTTTCGAATGCGTCCCAAAAGGGAACTCTCATCAAATTCCATCATTCAATTCTTTCTTGAGCCGAGCTTCCCGACGTGAAAAGCAATTCTTATGGCAGACCACCAGCAACCTGAAGATCATCGCTTACCTTCAAAATCCATCCTGCACTCGGGAAATTGGAACCGCGGCTTTTTGATGAACTCCGTTTGGATGGCGGGTATCTCGGAAAATGATCCCGGATCCCTCGAACCCTGGAAAGCGTGGGTGGTCTCGCTAGAAACGGGAGGGCTCCTCGCCTCTACTGACTACTCATCCTTGCAGGATGCCCTTGAACAGCTCAACCGGCTCCCAGGGAAAGACTGGACTTATGAGCCCACCAAGTCTTGTTCCGGTGAGAAATGTGGCCCTGAGAACTGCAAAGGAAGCGCGTGCAAAATCTTTAAGGCTCCGAACCAGCCGAGTTGCTAAGGGTTCGTCTTCAATCGACGATAACCGCCTCGCGGAACCGTTGGATCGTCTGGGCTCGTCCCGACGCAGCGTCGACCTCAATCAAGACCGCTCCGTAGCCCCCAGGGCCTTCGGCTGGTTCATACCGAATCGGTCGTTTGGTGATGAACTTTTGAATGGCGATCTCTTTTTTTACTCCAATCACAGAATCAAAACATCCAGTCATTCCCACGTCCGTAATCGCTGCAGTCCCACCCGGTAAAATTCTTTCATCGGCCGTCTGCACGTGAGAGTGACTCCCCACCACAGCACTCACTTTCCCGTCCATGAAGTGCGCGAACGCTTGCTTCTCGGAAGTCGCTTCGCCATGAAAGTCGACTAAGATTTGCTGAATCCCGAGGGAGTCGAATTTCTCGACTTCTTTTTCGGCCGCACGAAACGGACAATCCAAGGCGTCCATGAAAACTCGACCCATCACTTGAATCACAGCCAACTGAAGACCGGGTCGTTTTCGAGATTCGACTACGGTCGAGCCGCGTCCAGGTACACGATGGGAAGGGTGCTCCGGATAATTCGCAGGACGCAAAAGCCGTGTGGTCGTGGACATATAGGGAATGATTTGTCGTTGATCCCAAGCGTGATTCCCGAGCGTGATCACATCAACTCCGAAATCAAAAAACTCCTGAGCCATTTCCGGGAGAATGCCATTACCGTGGGACATATTCTCTCCATTCACCACGATGAAGTCAGGCGCATGAAGATTGGATATCTTTCGAATGGCCGCTTTGAGGGCGTCTCTGCCCGGTCTGCCGTAGACATCACCGAAGTAAAGAATTTTAGTCATGCCGAATATCCCTGTCGAGCTCGTCGATTCTCACTCTGCGAATTGATAATGGAGCCCCTCTACCTGAATCGCTATCGCGGTGCCACCCCGGATTTCAACGGTGATAGCGTGTCCGTGTCCCAGATCTCGAGTTCTGTGACCATGATATCGACTGACTGATCCCAAGGGTTCTGTGGTAAATCATCGGAAACCAAAGCACTCGGAGCGACCCCGACTCGAATGCTCCGCGAGTTCTGCGCGAAAAGCCGATCGAAGTAGCCCCCTCCCCGTCCCACCCGACTCCCCCTCCGGGAAAAAGCTAAACCCGGTACAAAAATCAAATCCAGATCCGAGAGGTCTTTGACTTCAGGCCAATCGAGTGGCGGTTCGTTCACCCCGAAACCTCCTTTGATCCATTGGGTCTCGGTCACACTCAAGTGCGGACATCGCCTATAGGAGAGGTTCTTCCCCTCGATTTTTGGGTAAGCGATGGACTTACCCAACGAGAGCCAGTTTTCAGCTGAAGAGTGGAGGTCGATCTCAAGCGGTAAAGCATTGAAGAAACCTAAAGTGCAGATCCCTCTCGGGTTCGCAACTGTGGGAAGAGTGAGTAACCAAGGGAACAATTGCCTTTGAAGGATATCATTCAATTGTTGGCTTATCTGGGTCAGCGTTTCACTTGTCTGCTGTTGCAGCCAGTGACGAGAATGCCGTCGAAACTCAATTTGGCTGATTTCACCCAAGTCACTCCGTGGCCTGGAGGAGTGATGACTCATGCGGGGGGAACCAGGGCAGAGGCCCCAGTCGGTTGATCCTCAAGCCAACTTGCCTCCAGCGATTCGATCGTTCCGGCCGAGGCACCTTCTTGATATCGAACTGCCTGAGCTACGGGAGAAGCGGAGGCCTTTAAAGCCTTGAGCTTTTCAAGGCGATCGATCAGACCATTTAAGGAGTCGGCCGTTCGATTTCTCTCGATGAGTGCCTCATGAGCGAGCTCCACCAAAGCGAGGAGGGCTACATGGTGAGCCCGAGGCGCCACCGTCGAGGATGACTTCAAGCGTTTTTCGGCGACAAGGATCTGACGATTGGCCCATTCGATAGCCTCACGGGCCAATCGCGCCTCATCGGGACTCCCCTGATCCGCGCCCGCGCGCCGATCTCGGGTTGGCTTCAAACGAAAGCGCTCACCGAGAAGAGAGATTTCCAGTGCCGAATCAGACTCATTTTTTTCAACGATCGTCGAATCCATATCGTCATCCTACCGAAAGCACGAACGGATGACTACCGGGCAAATTCTGCCCTTTGCATCCTCTGACCTTCCTTCTGCATAATCGAAAGAAGGACTTGGATCGATCTGCAAAAGTCCCAGGGGTGGAACCTGTTATGGATTTAAAGAGTATCGCAGCCGAAGAATCCCAACTTCGCAATTACCGAAACCATATTCAGAATCAAACGAATCAGGATCTCCGTGATCTCGAGGCAAGGAGCCGCGAGGAAATTTCATCTCTGACTGAGCGCCAAGAAACTCAAATGCAGCAACTTCGCTCCGACTTCGAAGTGAGGATATCAGCCGAGGCCGAAGCGCTCGAGGAGAAACTACACCAGATTCGTCTTAAGAACGAGGCCCGGATTGAGGAAGAAAAGAAATCGGGCGAGCAAAGTATCGAGAAGGTCCGACTGCAAAACCAAAAGCGAATCGAAGAGTATAAAAAACAGGGAGACACCCAGATCGACAGCTTAAGGCGGCAGCTGCAAAGCGCAACGGATAGCCTCCACGCACAAACCCGAAAATCTGAGAAACGAGTGAAAAAGGAGATGGAATCTATATGAGTGCAAGTCGTCGTGATCTAGAGCGCAATCGTCAACCGCAAACTGAACAATCAACAGCAGGCGAGGAAGATCAAGGAATCCACATCAACGGCTTCGCGCAAATTGTTGCCATGCTTGAAGTGGCCGACCCGCAATTCCGCGAATCCTTGCTGCGTCGAATCGCGCAGCGTGACCCCCGCTTGGCTCGCAATCTTCGGAATGATCTAGACGGCTAATTCATCGATCAGCCAACAAGCACGGCTTACTCATCCTTCCTGAACAACGGGATGAATCTGCAGAATTCCGAAACGTAAACCGCGAGTGCTCACGGTTACGGCGGGAAACTGGAGTAGTTCTGTAGCACGCCAGAGGATCATCGCACCTGCAAGCAACACGTCCGCTCGCATGGGCTCGACCCCGGGGAGTTGTCGACGCTCGTGCGAGGTGCGCCACTTGAGCTCCTCTACCATTCGATGAAGATCTCCACGCGTGAGCGTGACGCCATCGATTTTCTTCGCATCGAACTGCTGCAAACCTAATTGCCAGGCCGCAAGCGTCGTCGCAGTACCAGCAACGGCCACGAGATGCGCTCCATGAGGAAGACCAGCACGCCAGTCCAAGAGGGACCGGAGCTCGGCGTCAATCGCCTCTTCGCAGCGCCAAAATTCATCATCAGTCACAGGATCAGACTTCAAAAATCGTTCAGTGAATCGAACCGATCCGATATCAAGACTCTTGCCTCCTGAGATCGAAATGAGCTCGGTGCTTCCCCCTCCAATATCGATGATGCTCGCCGATTCTGGACTCATGCCAGGAAGCAATCCCCCCAGAAAAGAGGCTTTTGCTTCTTCGTCACCTGATATCACACGAAAGTGAACACCCGTCGTCGATTGAATTTGCTTGAAAAACTCATTCCCATTCTTTGCGTCACGAGCCTGACTGGTTGCAACCGCTACCACCTGTGACGGCGCTAACCCCGCTTCACGAATGAGAACGGCATAACGCTCCAAACACGCTTGAGTTCGAGCCATTGCGTCCGGGTGAAGAGCTCGATTCTGATCCACCCCTTGGCCCAATCGCACGACGGTTGAGTGATCGGATAGGATTTCCTCGACCACGCCCGTTGTTGAATCACATCGGGCAATCAGGAGAAGACAAGTATTAGTACCTAAATCGACTGAGGCCCGTAAAACACCTGAGGACATGAGTAACCTACGTTTGTTTTTGAAAAGGTGTGGATCCACTGGACCCACACCGAGTGATCCAGTCTGAATCTTAGTGATTTGAATCAGCGCCTGCCTTTCCATCAACAGGCATATTGAGTTTCACTTTCAATTTAAAATTTTCTTTCTCTAAGGTTTCGGACTTTTCCTTCCAGTACTTCACTTCTTGTTCGAGCTCAGCTACGCGCCGCTCTTTTTCTTTTGCCATCGTATAAAAGCCTTCAGTGAAACTCTCTGTTTCTGGATTAAACAGACCGACCCGCGTTTCGCCATCGATCATGCCTTTCACACGCCACATTCCGTCCCCTGCTTCCTCTGCATCCACTACTTGAACATCGTACGATTTGCCGGGGTAAGCTTTATCCTGCCAGTATTTCGCGGCCATTTCTTTTGCACGATTGCGTGTCTTATCGCTCGCGCAACTCACAACAAAAGCGGTCATAAAAAGAACTGCAACGAGCGACTGAATCATAGATCGAAAACGACTCTTCTTCATGGGATTTCCTTTCATTCCATTTTAAACTTCACTTCAAAAAAGCCCCTTCAACTTCTGTAGCGCTTTGTTCACTTCCGGGGCTGCCTTTTTCTCTAAATCCTGAACAACCGACTCCGCTTTTTTTCGTACTTCCGCTTCAATCTTCTGAGAGGCCGCTTTTGTGATCTTAGAAAGTGCTACGCCCGCCAAATACTGCGGAACCTCAGTGTAACTGAAACAGGGCTCCACGGCCTTGCAACCGACTGTCACTGGGAATCGAACAGGTTGAGATCCCTCTGAAAACAGGCTTTCGATTCGCACGCCCGCCTGTTGAATTGAGATATCACGAGCACGAGTAAAATTATGCGTATCGATGATCTCCCACTTGGCTTTGATCGGGTAACCTTCCGCTAGTACGACTTCCGTTGATCCACGAACGTCGACCCCCGCATTGGGCTTCGCCTTCGCATTGAAATCGGGCATCAGGAACACGCCCTTTGAAATCGAGAAAGTTGCCCCCATCGATTCGTAGCCTGACTCACGAGAGGAGGGCGCTTTGAGCATCTTTTCTTTGATTTCGGGAAATTGCGCAGCGATCTTTCCGATTGCACCGTTGATAGCATCCACTGCGACTTTTCCGATATCTGCTGTTGCAAAGGTGGCATTCTTGACTTGCCAAGACCCCTTTGCATCCAAATTCTTTTGGGCAGGAGTAGGATTGAAGCTTGAGCCAGAGCCTTGAAGAGAGAAGAAGGCCTGTCCAAGTAAGGTATTTCTGAAAAGTTGAAATTGGGAATCCACCGCTTTTTGTAAACTGAGCCCATCAACCCCCATAGCAAATCGATAGGTCGGAATCTTCGGCTTCAAATCAAAGTTCATATCGGCTTTAAATTGCCCGTCCCACAATCCCATGGCCGCTTTTTCAAGCGCTCCGATCCCATTCTTAAACGACATTCGGGCGCGCACACCGCTCATTTTGACGCCATAAACTTGAATGAACTGAAGATTCATATCTACCACGGCTGATATCCGTTGAAGCATCTCGTTCGAACGAACAGGTTCGAGCATCGCGTCGTAATCCGCTTGTTTCGCACCGCCTGTCCCCGGAGTTAACTTCGCGTCGCTTTCCTCTTTCGCGGGTTTGGCCTCAGCAGTTTTCGACTGAAGCGGAGGAAGAACAAGGAGTTGATCGAAGTCAAGTCCAGTGGATGTGACAGAAAAATCCGCGCGCGGTGTCGAGAAAGAAATGACTTTTCCTTTTACGTTTAGATCATTGCCAGGCGCCTTCATGCTGAACAAAAGTTCTTCAATCTGATCGGTGACTACTTTCATCGAGAACTGCATGACGGGTGTCGCCTTCAACTGCGGAGCACGTGCACTCAGGTCTTTAGCAGCGAGCTCTACCTGATATTGAATCCGATCCGTCGGCCCTTTCACTTCGGCTTGCAAAGAACCCGATCCTTTCAGTTCGTACTCCTTCAACATCGGGATCAATTTGGACCAACCCGAGAAGTCGATAGCGTTCGAGCGCACACGATAGTCGACAATGGGCGATTGTCCCTCGCCAGAAGGCAAAGTCACAGTGCCGCCTGTTTTGACTTCCGCATTGAAGAATTGAAAATCAACAGCATCCATTTTGACCAAGGAAGGACTGACATTCATTTTCATACTGAACCGAGTAGGAACGCCCGACTCTTTGACGAATAAACCGGGCATTTCCATGCGCAAATCTGAAAACTGCCCATTTGCCTCAAGATCCGCATTTAGAAACTTTCCGCCTTGCGCGTCGACACGTGGTGTGACCGACGCATCTACGCGAAACGGGCCAGATACAGAAAGTTGGCTACCCATGCGAGCCGCGAGATCACCCCAGACTGACAGTTCAGCAATGTCGCTGAGCGATGCATTCTTCAGTTCAAAATTTAAATGATCGACTTCGGATGAAGCTTGGGTGGCGGTATCCTTTACAATCAGCTTTGCATCCTCGATTCGCGTCCCGAGACGGGCTGCCAAAACGACTCCCGGAAGTTTTACGGTCGGGGAATCTTGCGTTCCTTCACTTGGTCGAGTCGCTGTGTCCGACGCTCCCGACTCAGCCGTTTTCGGTAACCGAGGCAACTTCAATAGATTCAATTGTCCATCCGCCCCTCGGATGGCGGTGATTTGGGGTTGAAGCATTCGGAAAGTCAAAACCGGCTTTCCGGCAAGGAGTGCAGCAAATGGAAAGTGAAAGCCAGCGTCAGCAACTTGAATGACTGCTTGTCCCTGATCATCGCTGATCTTGAGCCCCTGCATTCGGACTTCAATTCGGCCCCAGAGTGAAAGTGAAAGCGGCCCCATTTCCACTTTGCCATTGATATAGTTCTGAGCGACCTCAACGATCTTGGGGCGATATTGATCGACATTGACAACCAGGGGTACCACTAATGCAACTGTAAGCAATGCACCCAGGATAACACCCGATATCCCGGCTATCCATTTGATCGCTCTATTACGGCCTGATTTTAAAGGCGGAGCCGTCGGCCCCTCACTCATTTGGCTCATTGACTCACTCATGGATTGACTCGCTTTCTGATCAACTGCTGAAGTAAAACTGGATTTGCTTTGCCACCCGAACGCTTCATGATTTGACCCACTAAAAATCCAATCACTTTTTCTTTGCCACTCTTGAATTCTTCAAACTGTGAGGCGAACTCGGTTAAAACCTGATCGACCACCGGCTCAAGCGTGGTTAAGTCAGAAACCTGTTTTAGTCCGTGTATTTCAACAATTGTAGCGATGGACTCGCCTGTTTTCCAAGCAACGTTTAATGCTTGCTTCAATCCAGCACTCGAGATCACTTGATCTCGGGCCAGTCGAGCTAAATCGACTAAGTGATCCGCTCGCAAACCCTGACTCAAACCTAGACTACTGTCTTCATTCAGCCGCTTAGCAACTTCACCCGTCAAGATATTGGCTATACTCTTTGCAACGGCTTGCTCTTTGGACGAAACACGTGCGAGGCACTCTTCAAAAAGTGAGGAAAAAACAGGCTGGGACACGATGAGCGAAGCATCGTAAAGTGAGAGACCCCAATCCGACTGATATCGCTTTCTCTTTGCTTGCGGTAATTCAGGAATCTCACTTCTCCACTTCGCAAGTTCGTCACGCGAGATTCGAACTGCCACCAAGTCGGGATCAGGAAAATAGCGGTAGTCTTCCGCTTCTTCTTTAGTTCGCATCGAAAGAGTCACCCCCCGATCCGAGTCAAAAGTGCGAGTCTCTTGGACGACTTTTCCACCCGCTTTGATGACCTCAACCTGACGAGCGATCTCATATTCGATCGCTTTCTCGACGAATCGAAACGAATTCACATTTTTGATTTCGACTCGAGTACCGAACTTTTCCGTACCCTGCAGCCGCACGCTCACATTCGAGTCACAACGGAAATTGCCTTCTTGCAAATTTCCATCTGAAACTCCAAGCGAGGTCACGATTGCATGAAGCTCCCGAAGGTAATCAGCGGCTTCATCGGGATGCCGAAAGTCCGGCTCAGTTACGAGCTCAATCAAAGGTACGCCCGCACGATTGAGATTCACGAGCGTCGAATCCCCTTCATGAATACTTTTTCCGGCATCCTCCTCAAGATGAATTCGTCGAATACGAACGGACTTGTTTCCACGCTGAGTTTCGAAACTCAAAGTACCCCATTCACAAATGGGCAAAGTATATTGAGTAATTTGATATCCTTTTGGAAGATCGGCATAGAAGTAGTTTTTACGATCAAAACGACTCTCTTCACGAACGCTACAGCTGAGTGCAAGCCCCGCCTTGGCGGCTAATTCAACCACTTTCCGATTCAGCACCGGCAGCGTCCCTGGATGTCCTGCGCAAATGGGACACAAAAACGCATTCGGCTTGACCTCTGATACAGAAGTTCCTCGAGTCGGTTTTGCCGGGCACGCACAAAAGATTTTTGTCTCAGTTGCGAGCTGAACGTGAACTTCCAAACCAATGACGGCTTCGAACTCAGTGCTCATTCCGCCTGCTCCCGAAGATTTTCAAGAGTCTGTGCGAAACCGAGTAACTTTTCATCGTGACCGGGAGGCGCCATGATCTGAACCCCAACCGGCAGTTGATCACTGTCACGACCCCAAGGAAGACTCATCGCAGGTATTCCAGCTAAGTTTGCAGGAATGGTATAGAGGTCATTCAAATACATTTGTAATGGATCCTGTGTTTTTTCACCGGCTTTGAAGGCAGTGGATACAGATATTGGTGAGAGTAAGACATCGACATGAGAGAAAGCTGCATTAATATCATCTGAGATCAGTTTCCGCACTCGCGCAGCCCGCAAGAAGTACTCCTCCGAGTAACCACTCGATAGAGCAAAAGTTCCCAATAAAATCCGTCGTTTCACTTCTGGACCAAAGAGAGAGCGGTTTTCGGCGTGGAACGCTTCTAAACTTTGCGCCCCCCGCGCGCCCTCGACACGAGCACCGAAACGAACCCCATCAAATCGAGATAAATTACTGGAGGCTTCACTGACTGCGATCAAATAATATACTGCAATAGCGTGGCGCACGTACGGAAGCTCGACCGGCACGACTGTAACACCCGCCCTCTTCAGTAAATCGAGCACTTGAGTCATCGCACTTTTCACACCCAAGGAAACATTTTCAAATCCTAAGTCGGTGGGTAAGCCAACCCGCAACCCCTTCAGGGATAGCGAAGGAACCAAACCGACCGATGAATTTGAGGTGGACGTGGAATCGAAGCGATCAAAACCAGAGATCACTTGAAGCACTCGAGCTGCATCATCCACGGTGTTTGCGAAAGGGCCGATTTGATCGAGCGAAGAGGCAAATGCCACGAGACCAAAGCGACTCACACGCCCATAAGTTGGCTTCATGCCCACCACACCACAGTAGGAAGCGGGCAAACGAATCGAACCGCCCGTGTCACTGCCCAAGGATATCAAACACTCTTGCGCAGCAACTGCGGCAGCCGAACCACCACTCGAACCTCCGGGCACCCGGTCCGGATGTGTTGGATGCAAAACCCGACCAAAAGCAGAGTTCTCATTAGAGCCCCCCATGGCGAACTCATCGAGATTCAGCTTCCCTAAAGTAATCGCGCCTGCATTCTCTAATTTCTCTACCACAGTGGCTGAGTAGGGAGTGATATAGTTATCCAAAATTCGAGAAGCACACGTCATTCGAATATCCGCAACAGCGATATTATCTTTGACTCCGGTGGGCGCACCAAAGAGGGGGTGGGAGTCACGCGGAACTCGGCCCCCCCGAGCGACAAGGATTTGCTGAAGCTGCTTGGCCTGAGAAAGTGCCCGTTCCTCACAAAGGGTCAACCAAGCGTTTAAACGGTTACGCTTCGCTCGCGCCAAAAAAGCTTCCGTAATCGAAACAGGTGTCCATACCCCTGATTCGAAGTCGCGATGGAGTTCTGAAAGTGTGTGAGGGAGTTTTGCTTCAGTCATCGAAGATTCTTTCCATGCTGCACGTTAGAGAACAGGAGGGACCACGAAGGAGTCCGCCGAACTTTCCGGCGCACACTGAAGAGTTCTTTGCGATTGGTTGACTTGATCATCCGCGTTTCGCGGCGAATCCGCACGGGACTCTGCGTCTCGTCCATCTAAAGCAGAAAGCATCGGACGGACGTCGCCCACATCGACGTGCTGAATCTCAGAGACATGCTTTAAAATAGTTTCTAACTGAGGGGCGAACGCCCGAACCTCTTCGTCAGATAACTTGATCCGAGCCAGAAGGGCTAAGCGACGCACACGCTCTTCAGGGCTCGACTGATGTGCAGGGGGTAACTGATTTTCCACGGACTTCCCCTCCTTATTCGAGGGTTAATTGAAGCCCGAAAACCAAGAAAACTCCAGCCCGGATGCGTCCCTCTACCGGTTTTCGAGGTAATCTTTGACAAAACGCCAAAGGAACTTCCGTCGATCCCGGCCACTAAACTCAATCGTCACACGAAGCGCATCTCCACTCCCCTCCAGCTGCAGAAGAGTTCCGCGCCCGAAGTCCGGATGATTAATTTTTTTCCCCACCGCCGGCGCATGAGCGTCCTCCGCGGAGTCATTCTCGAATGGATTTAACTGGGAAAAATCAGAATCAGATGAACGCCGCGTACTGGAACGAGGAAGTTCACGCCCCCCCCAGCTGCTCGATGAACTTTTTTGCCCCCAACTCCCCGCTGCTCCGTATGAATTTTCCTGAGACGAACCGCGATAGCGCGACTGAGCAGAACCCTGCGCAAAATCCTTAAACTCGATCGCATCCGAGGGAATCTCGTCGAAAAAGCGGGCGGGCTCCTGATAAGTGATATTCCCCCAAAGCCGACGCACCACTACGTGTGTCAAATAGAGGTACTCACGCGCACGAGTCATTCCGACGTAACAGAGGCGGCGCTCTTCCTCGATTTCACTTTCCTCAGACTCCTCCCAAGGACGAACGGATGGAAAGAGGCCGTCTTCCATTCCCACTAAAAAAGCGACCGGGAACTCAAGCCCCTTCGAAGAGTGCAAACTCATCATATTGACCGAAGCCAGATCGGTTTGGTTTCGATCCCCCTCGCTCGCCAAAGCAGACTGTTCTAGAAAGCGGGCAATGAGGTCCGGCTTCAAAGCCTCTTTCTCTTCGTCACTCATCGCACCAAACTGATCCTCTTCGAACTCTTGCAAGAGCGAATCAAACTCCTCCAAGTTTTCAATTCGAGCGAGCGATTCATCAGTACCCTCTGTTCGCAACTCGCGAACGTAACCGATTTCATCCAAGACTTGATGATAAAGTTCAGTCAAGAAAAGTGTAGGTTGCGCCAATATCAATCGCTGCACCAGCTCTACAAAAGCAGTCAGCTTTTTTGCGGCTGCACCCGTGAGGATTTGAGAGGAACCCAGCGCATCTTGCAACGCGAACCAGAGTGACGCATCGGCGGCCCCCGTTTGCTCTAAAAACCGCTGATGGGCCTCAAGCTTATCGATTGTGGTTTTCCCGATTCCCCGCGCTGGCGTGTTGATGATGCGCTTTAAGCTGATCGAATCCTGAGGATTCATGATCACTTTGAAATACGACAGGACATCCTTGATTTCTTTTCGGTCGTAGAACCGAAGCCCGCCCACAATCTTGTAAGGGATTTTTTCACGACGAAGCACGTCTTCAAACTGACGACTCTGGGCGTGGGTTCTATAAAAAATGGCAAACTCTGAGTAAGCGAGACCTAAATTCGAGGCGAGTTTTTTGATTTCACTGCCCACATACTCGGCCTCCGCCCGTTCGTCTGCCAGTTGCGCACGAACGATGGGCGCACCTTGAGGGTTATCCGTCCAGAGTGTCTTATCTTTTCTCTCGCGATTATTCCGAATGAGTTGGCTTGCAGCAGAAATAATAGTCTTAGTCGAGCGGTAGTTTTGCTCGAGTTTAACCACTTGGGCCCCGGGGTAGTCTTGCTCGAAATCGAGAATATTTCGAATATCAGCACCACGCCATTTATAGATCGACTGATCCTCATCCCCGACGACGCAGATATTACGGTGGCCGCCCATCTCGGGCTTCACAAGCGCAGAAAGAAGGAGATACTGACTCCGGTTTGTATCTTGATACTCGTCAACGTGAATATAACGGAAGCGATGTTGATACTTTCGTCGTACATCCTCGTGGTCGCGAAAGATTCGCCAGGTCATACAAAGGATTTCACCAAAATCGAGCGCATTATTAGCGAAAAGGTCTTTTTGATATTGCTCGTAAACGGCTTTTACTTTTCGACCCAGAATATCATGGTGTTCGGGCCGTAAGTCATGGGGCTCGAGCGCATCACATTTTGCGCGATCAATGTGGGCACGAATGGATTTAGGGTTAAATTGTTTGTCATCGATCGCGAGTTTTTCCATCGCCGATTTGATTAAGCTAAGTTGATCAGAATCATCGTAGATCACAAAAGGTTTGGTGAAAGGCGTACGATCCATTTCTCGCCTCAAGATTCGCACACAGACCGAGTGGAATGTTCCAATCTCCGGCGCCCCCAATACGCCGCTGCCTGACAAGTGGCGCTCAATCCGCTCACGCATTTCACCTGCAGCTTTGTTGGTGAATGTGACCGCCAGAATCTGGTGTGGGGGAATACCTCTCGCGTCGATCAAATAAGCGATCCGCGAAGTCAGCATTTTCGTTTTTCCCGAGCCCGCACCGGCCAAAACCATCAAAGGACCCTCAGTCGTTGTGGCAGCTTGATATTGAGAGGGGTTGAGTGATTTCAGAAAATCAGGCGCGCCGTCTCCTCCTCCCGATGAAGGCGGACGACGAGAAAAGGGGGATGAGCCTTCAGAAGTGGGGGCAGAAAAAAAGTCAATCGGCATACCCCCTCGAGTATCCGAGGGAAGCGGGGAGTTCAACCGGAGGAACGAAGTCCAAGGGTTCTTCTTCCCACTTCACGGTCGTAAGCCAATCTAACTTGGTGCACAAAAAGCAAACCGATCACGCGTCGGTCTTCATTCAAAACCGGTATGCAGGGGGTCTCTTCAAATAATTCTTGGACAGAGGAAAGAGGCTGAGAACCGAGAACAGTTGGACTCCGCCAGCCTGCCCGGTAGAGGAGGTCTTTTACTTCCAAAAGGCCACCCAGGGCGCCAGAGGTTTCACTGGACCTTCCCCCGGTTTGAGCCTGCGCGTCCATGACCTCATCCAGAGTGGTCATGCCTAGAAACTTCCCTTGAGTATCCACCACCGGAAAAAACGGATGGTGCAATGAATCCGAGCGGCGAATGAGGTTCTGAATTTGCTCATGATCCCTCACACACTCCACTTCGGTGGTCATCGCATCCTTGACCGATATGGACTCGAGAATCCGAGTTGATCGCCCTCCGTGAATGATCAATCCCCTTCGAGCAGCTTCCAACTCTGGCAGAGAAAGTGTTCGCGATCGCTTGCGAAGCTCTGAACCCAAAAGGGTGACGATAATGGCAGGAAAGAAGTAGAGGTATTGCCCCGTAAGTTCACAAACTAAGACCGCCGCGGCATAAGGCGCCCCAAGGACAGTTCCACTCAAAGCAGCTCCGCCTAGCAGCGAAGCAATGACAAGGAAAGATGACGACACCCCACTTCCCACCAAGGACAAACTCACTGCGGCACCCAGAAGACTACCCGAAACCCAAACGGGGGAAAACACCCCGGCCCCACCAAACGTCGCGAGGCACCAGGAAATCGCCAATCCAAATCCAACCGCAAGAACAAGACTCCCTCCCACTTGAAGAGAGAGCCAAGAGTCCCTGACCTGTAACGTATCCAAAAGAGGTGCAGAAAAAGGCGAGCCACTCCATTGGGAGATCCAAGCAAAACTGGGCGAACCCACTTCAGGTAGTGCGACGAGAAAGCCTACCATCCCCGCTGCCCCTAGCAGTGCCCGGTAAAGTTCTTTTTCCCGTGTCAGTGCCTCCACACGGCGTTCTGACCAGTCGCTCCACCGGATCAACAAAATTCCAAATAAGGAAGAAACAAGGCCAACTGCGAGGAGGACTCCCCAAGTATCTGCTGTGAGGTGGACCTCCTGAAGGGGTTTCGAAAGGTCACGAAATTGCGGAAAAACAGTTAAACCACCTGGCAAGCGACTGAGGATCTGCGAAGTTGTAGCCCCCACAATGGCAGCGAGGGCTGCCTGCATCGAGCGACCGCCGACGGCCCACTCGAGCGCCAGGACAACTCCTGTAATTGGCGCTTGAAAAAAAGCAGCAACACCGGCGGCAAGTGATATCGCAACGTCACTCCGCCTTCGGAGATCGAACCACCGAGACGACCGTGGGCGGATTCGGATCGCAAGAGCCTGAATCGCTTCAATGGCTGCCCCCTCGAGCCCTGTAAAAAGAGTCGAAATACCCAGGAAAAAAGAAG
>Ga0169931_10007340_pt1 | contig 16355 bp, 17 predicted proteins | sample Kivu_15m_20L_FD_129675 | JGI IMG/M metagenome (GOLD analysis project Ga0169931, IMG submission 129675) | Freshwater microbial communities from Lake Kivu, Western Province, Rwanda to study Microbial Dark Matter (Phase II) - Kivu_15m_20L... | ecosystem: Environmental > Aquatic > Freshwater > Lake...
ATTTAATTAAGCGAGATAGAACGTCAACTTGATCACCTAAAATATATTTAATTTTAAATTTTTTTGCAAAATCAATAAAAATTTCATTTTCAATGCCATAAGAGATACCAAGCACTATTTCCTTAATAAAATTTATTTTTTTAATATTATTTATTTGATATTCAATAACTGTTAAGGGCTTTTTAATATCTAAATTCTGCAATGGCTTTCCAAAAAGTCTACTGCCAGAATTTCTACAAGCAATAGCTGCAATAAGTTTTCGTCTCAAGCTAAATAAACCTTTTGGTTATTGGTTGGTTCTTCTTTAGAAACTTTTTTATTTTTTTATTTTTTATATCTGAAAATCTTTTTAAAGCACTTTTATTATTGACTCTTTTTAAAATAAAGAGTTTTTTATTTAACTTTTGGCCTGGAAGAATATCTTTAGTAGCAACTAAACTTTTTTTTATTGCAATCCTATATTTGAATTCTGATTTGTTTAATTTAAATAAAAATTTTTTTATATCAATTTTACTAATATAACAATTAAATGCATTCATTAAAGTACTTTTATAAATTTTAAAGTCTTTAGGTAAATAAGCACTTTCAGAGTCTTCTAATGGTTTAGAGCCATATTTTATCGTTAAGTGTTTTTCAATAAATTTACATCCTGCTCCAATTGCAACTATTGATGCATTATTACTCAAATGTTTCTTACAAATGTCATGATCTGCAAAGCCATAATGAATATTTCTATTTTTAAAAAAAAATTTTTTAAAAACTTCGATTCTATTTAAATTATTTTCCTCAGATGCAGTTGGATATCCTTGAAAGCCCATGAGTAAGATTATTTTTTTTTTGGATAAGATCCTAGTGGCATGCTTGATTTCATCTAAATAAGCACCCCCCACACCTAAAAATATTTTTTCTATATTTGTTTTTGATATTGATTTTAGCAGTTCGTAATTATCTAAATCTGTGGGATGTATTTTTATTCCATTTACCCCTAACTTATTAGAAATATAAAGGCCTTTATGACCAAAAATCTCTAGATAAAAGTTGATATTATTTTTTTTTGAATAATCCGCAAGCTCCTTCCAGGCAACATAAGGCATTTCAAGAGTTTTAAAAAAATTATAATATTTATATCCTGGAGTTGCTAATTCATCGGCATAAACTAATTGAAATTTAATTGAATCGGCATGAGATTTCCTTGCGGCATCAACCATAAGCATTGCAATTTTTTTTTGACCTTCATAACCCTGGGCAATTTCAGCTATAACTTCTATTTTATTTTCCATTTTCTTGGATCAATTAAAGTCTTATCAATTTTTTTTTTTATAGAAAAATTACTAAATTTTTTAGTAACAACTGTTTTAAAAAAAAACCTTAAATTATCAACATTATCAAATCCTATTATAATATTTTTAAAATTTTTTTGTTTTCTAATAAAATTAATTGAGTTGCTAATTTTAGTATCAAGTAGGTAATTACAATGTTTATCCCATTTATTCAATATAGCACTATATTTTAAAAAAAAATTAGGTCTCTCTTTTTTATTTAATAAAAGTAAGCCTTGCAAGAAAACAGATCTAACATATGGTGTAATTTTAAATTTTTTTAAGAAAGTTAAATATTTTTTTTCACAAAATCTTTTATCAAGAACGTTGCATGGAAACTGTATAACATCTGGTAATTTATTATTTAACATTTTTTTTATTTTAAATAAATCTTTAGGTGAATAAATTGAAATTCCAATTTTGTTTATTATTTTTTTTTTTTTTAACTCTTCTAGAAAATTAAAAACTATTAATAATTTTTTATTATTTTTTAATACACCAGTATCATGAATATATAAAATATTTAATTTTGAGATATTATTATGTCGCAAATAATTATAAACTTTCTGTGTCAAGACTGAGTTTATTTTATTTAAAGATAAATTTTTTAAGTAAGGGAGTTTAGAAGATATTTTAAAATCTAATTTTGATAATATAGAATAGGTTTCCTTATTAACTTTATAGTCAATTGCACTGTCAAATTCTTTTAATCCAAATTTATTTGCACACTTTAAAAAAAATTTAGTTTGATCGTTATTTAACTTTGTTTTTTTTAAACCATAACTATTTCCAAATTGAGCGCCCCCTAAAACAAAATTATTTTTATAAACTAACATTTTTTTTTCAAAAAAAATAAAGCAACTTTGTTGTCTGAATATTTACTCTTTTTTAAAATATTTTCATGATCACCTACTTTTTTATAAATTAATTTGTAATTAGGATTTACTAAAAATAAACTTGAAAAATTCATTTTATGAGTTGTAATAGATTTATTATGGAAGTATTTTTTAAAAACTGATCTCTTGTTATAAAAATCGTAAATTATTATTACCCCACCTTTTTTTAATACTCTATCGGCCTCAAACACAACCTTAAATAATAAATTTAAATCAATTAAATAAAAACAAAAACCAAAAATAATAATGTCAAAAAAATTATTTCTATATTCTAAATTATCAGCAGTACCTTTTTTTAATTTTAAGAGTTTATTACATTTATTTTTAATTGCCTGACTAGATGGATCTATTCCGTAAAGACTGCACTCTTTTTTTTTTTTATATATATTATTTAATAAATGTCCCTCGCCGCAGCCGATTTCTAAAATTTTATTACAATTTTCGATAGTTATTATTTTTTTACTTATGAATTCTAAATTATTAGAAATGCTATTTTTATTTCTTTGATAGTAACGATCACCTTCACTTTGAAGAAAAATTTTTTTTTGTATCATCATAATTTTTCAATGGGGTGAGAAAAATATTTTAATTTCTTTATAATACAATCAGACCAAATTAAGGATTCTTTGTTTTTTGAATTTATAGTTTGATACGATTTATCAATTCTTACATAATTTTTCACAATTTCATATTTTCCTGTTTGTAAAAAAAAATTCATGTGACCATGTTTTTGTTTAAAATTAAAAATTTTATTTTTTGGCCAATGGTGATTTTTAACTGCAAAATTTCTGCTTGGGTAAAAATCTCTAAAAAAAATATACCCGTTTATCTTTACCATCCAGTCTATTGCTGCAAGACAGGGTAATATAATATCTCTGCCTACCCAAGACAGAATATCGTCACAAATTATAATGTCAAAGTATTGAAAATTTTTTTTATTATTTAAAAAAAAACTAGAATTACCAAATGTTTTATTTTGTATTTGAAGATTATAATTTTTTTTTGAAAAAAAACATGCCTTAGACGATGGTTCGACTCCATATACTTTGCAATTATTTTTTTTTTTTAAATGATATAGCAAATCACCAATAAAACATCCTATTTCTAAAACATTTTTATCAGTTATGTTTATATTTTTTTTTAAAAAATTATAAATTTCTTTTTTACTTTTTCTTAAAATTAATGGATTAAAATTTATGTTATACTTTTTCCATCTTTCAAAAAAAGCGTTAGACTCTTTTTTGTAATAAAAGTTATCCTGCATTATTTTATTTTATTTTATTCTTTTATATAATGAATTTATATAATTTAGATTTTTTTCTGAATAAAGCCAAGCTTTGGCCATATTAATTGGTAGTAGAGGATAATACCCTTTTATTTTTAATTTATGCAAATTTACTATGTTATCAATGTACTTTCTTGACTGATCAACAATTTGTTTTGAAGGAAAAAAAACATTTCTGGTTATTTTAAAATCAACGATTTTATATTTTGCTACTTTAAAATTTTCTAGATGAAAAAAAAAATTTTTTAGTCTCTTATTAAAAAAAAATTTATTACAGAACTTTTCCTCTGCTAAAAATATCTCTAGCTGTAATAAAGTTTTAGATTTGTCTTTTTTTAGAAAACTAATTCTTGATAACTCAGGAAAATTTTTATTCGCACACAATATTTCTGAAAAATAATCAATATTTTTATCAATTTTTAAAATTAAGTTAACAAAAAATCTTTTATTTTGTGTTAAATTAGCAATTAAACTTTTGCTTTGTTTTAAAATGTAAAGGGGGGCATTACATAAAAATATAACATCACTTTCAATTTTTTTTTTTTTTGAGATTTTATTTAAATATAAATTATTTTTTTTAAAAATTTTTTTTTAATTACACAGTATATTTATTTTTTTTTCTTCTAATTTTTGTTTAAATTTTTTTTTTATACTATAAAATAAATAATTCTTAGGAAAAGCATGTGATGAACTAATTAACTCTTTTCTAACTTTTAGCCTAAATATCTCGCCTTCATCTTCATTATTAGTGTATTTATACTGTTTTGGCAAAAACCAGGGGAAAAATAAATGATGAACATCTGCAAAATTTGAACAATATCTTTTACTGCACAATTTTAAAATTTTTATTAATTTATTTGATATATTTTTTTTTATTGTATTATAATTTTTAGTATTAATATTTTTTTCTAAAAAAAATCTTTTTATTTTATAATTTACTTTATTTATATCAAAATTTTCATCTAAAATCATATTATCAATGATAACAAATTTTTTTTGTTTTTTTTTTATAAATTTAATTTTTAAATAATTTTTTAAAAAATTGTACAATCTTTCGGCTCGTGGCAAATCAATTGCGTGGAATCCGTTATTTATTTTATAATTTTCAAAGTATAAATACTTTAAAGAATTTAATATATCATCATTTGCATCCACTAAATTTATTTTAATTTTTTTAAATTTATTTTTAATTTTGAGTGCTGTTAAACAACCATATAAACCCGCTCCAACAATTGTAATTTCTTTATTTTTCATTAAAAAATCTTTTTATATTTGAAATTATAAAATTTTGTTTTTTTGTTGTTAAAGAATAATATGCAGGTAAACTTAATGATCTATTATAATGTTCTAATGAATTTTTTAGTTTTTTAAATTTTTGAAATGGATGCATAAATAATGGAATATAGTGTATGTTTAATTTAATTCCTTTTTTATCTAAAAAATTAAATAATTTATTTCTAATTTTTTTTGTTCTAAGTTTAATTATTATTAAATGATAGGATGAAATTGTTTTGGGATGAATTTTTTGAAATTCTATAGGTAAATATTTTAATTTTTTAATATAATTTTTAGCAATTAAATTTCTTTTTTTTACAAATAAATCTATTTTCAATAATTGAGAAATACCTAGCGCTGCACTTACATCGGAGAGGCGATAATTATATCCTAATTCTTGCTGTTCATAATATAGGGGCGATGAATTTTTGTATTTAAATTTATGGTACTTTTTTTCTATTCCATGATTTTTGTAAAGATTCATTTTTTGACTTAAAATTTTACTATTTGTCATTGCACATCCACCTTCTATCGTTGTGATAGTTTTGACAGGATGAAAACTAAAAACTGTTATATGTGACCATTTACAATTTCCAACTCGGCTTTTTTGAAATGATGAACCTAGACTGTGAGAAGCATCCTCTATAATTTTAAAATTGTATTTTTTAGATAGTGCCCAAATTTCTTTTTGATTATCTACATTGCCAGCAAAATGAACTGTTATTAAAACCTTTGGTAGTTGTAATTTTTTTTTTGCATCTACTAATTTTTTTTTTAATAAACTTAAAGAAATATTGCATGTTAATAAATCAATATCAATTAAGTCAACTTTACAACCAGCATAAAGAGCGCAATTAGCACTAGCTACAAAAGTATTTGGTGAAGTCCAAACTCTATCGTTTTTTTTTAAACCTATAGCAAGACAGGCGATATGCAATGCACTAGTGGCACTATTTGCAGTTACAGCATATTTAGATCCGCAGAATTGAGAAATTTTTTTTTCAAATTTGTTAACAGTTGGACCTTGGGTAAGATAATCTGATTTTAAAACTTTAATTACTTCATTTATGTCTTTTGAATCAATATAATGCCTACTATATCTAATTTTCTTCATTATAAAAAAATGATTAATTATTTTGTGCCTTTGAGAACATATAAAGCTATTTTAATTAATTAAAATAAAAAAAACTTTTATTAATGTTTTCATCATATTTTCTAAGAACTTTAAAAAAAGATCTATTTCCAGGGTCGTAACAAGCTATAAATTTTGAAATAAATTTTTTATTTGAATTATAAAAAGTATCTTTTTTAGCGATTAAATAATCTAATATATTTGTAAATTTTTTTTCATTATACGAAGTGCACCAAAATAAACCGTGTTTTTTTAATTTTCCTCTGCAAAAATTAAATCCTGGTATCCTTAATTGGCTACCCCTAAAACCAAATGCTGCGACTAGATTGCCCCTAGCTAAAGATTCGGAGCCTAAAGCGGAGTCGATGAAACATGCTAAGTAATTTTCATCCACATTTAAATAACTGGATTTGAAATTATGTTTAGGAAGAAAAAACCATTTATTATTTCCTAAAAGATTACTAAAAAATAGTTTCTCTTTTTTATGTCCCTCTTTTTTTGTTGAGCCAATAATTTTTAACATTAGTTTTCTTTTTTTGCAATAATTAACTAAAAATTTGAATAAAAGTTCTTCTGATTTATAAAATTCATCAAATGTAATATCACGACCGACGGATCCTTCGGATTTGTATTTGTTTTCTTTAAGATTTCTAAAAGTAGATATAAAACAAATACTTTTTATTTTTATTTTTTTTCTTTTTCTTGTTTGCCTTTTAATGGAGTTATTTATAAATGAGCCAATTTTAATGTATTTTGAAATCACAACACTTTTAAATAATTTTAAATCTAAATCGTTAAAACAAAAAAAATAATCACATTTATATTTTTTATGTTCTAAAAAATTTCTGTGAATTAAAAATTGATTATTTCCTAAATTTGTACCATTTTGAACCATTATATACTTAATTCGTATATTTTTTTTTAACCTGAAAAATTGCATATAATTATGCGCAAAACAAAAAACAAATTTTGGATTAATTTTTTTTATATATTCTTCATAATAAGGATCTAAATTTTTTTTTTTGATACACTCAAAAAAAGTCGATAATAGTATATATATATTGATAGATTTACTTACATCTATTACGTACAGATTTTTTCCAAAAATTTTTTTGAAGAAGATTTCGCCAGCCGAAGTAATTAAAATATATTTTTTTTTATTTGGGAAAAAAAAATAATATTTTACGTTAAAAAAGAAATTTACAATTTTTATTAACAAATTTATTTTTGACAAGTAAAAACTCTATTAATCACTATTATTATTATTATTTTTATTATTATAATTATTTTCTAAAATCTTATACCACTGATTAAGACTAGTTTTATCGAACTGACAGAAGTTTTTTTTATATTCTTTTCTTAGGCTGAGGACTCTTGGTGAATTCCACCACTTTTCAGGATTATCCCAGATTTTATTAATATGCTCTGCGGCTTTTTTAGATTCATAAAAAAGAATTTGATTTTTTTCCATTTTATTAATTATTTTTTTAAATTTTACATGAAATAAATAAGTAAACTTGGGTAGCAACAAAATTGTTGGTTTATTTAGAGTAATTGAATCTGACAAAGTAGTTAAAGGATAAGTGCAAATAACTATTTTTGAATTTTTAAGAAACTTTTCATAGTTTGGACCGTTGTAAATTTTATTAAGTCCTATCGTTTTTTTATAAAAGCTTTCTAAATTCCAGGAACTGGGAAAATTATCGAATTTTCTGGCTTTAATACGAAATTTATTTTGGATAGGGGGAAGTAATACTTTATACATCTCAATAATTTGTTCATAAGTTTTAATAGCCAATGAAGATATTGCGTAAAAACTAATATAATTAACGTTTTTATTTTGTTCGTATCCTATAACAGAGCAATATTTGGAACTTCCAAAGAACAAATTATTAAAAGTTGTATAATACAAGGCTGGAACTTGAATTTGCTTATTTACAACTGGGGTATGCCAGCTAAATTTAACATCGCACATATCATTATCACAATTTACTTCTTTAAAAGGAATAAGACCTCTGCCATGATCACAAATTATAAAAAAATTTCTTTTCTCAACCAATTCGGCAATCCATAATTTAAAAGAAAAAGTATTCCAATAATTTGCGGAAGCAATTGTTACTTTTGGCTTTATTTTTATATTGTTAACTTCTTTTAAGACAAAATCATAATCTTCAATTATACATGAGGGTAAATCTTTCAATAAATACTTACTTAAAAAACTCTCGAATTTATTTTTTGACTTGTAAGTAGCTTTTTGTTTTCTAATTTTAAATTTAATATTTTTTTTTTTTAATCTAATGTGTATTTTTTTTTCAATTTTATAAATTTCATTAAAAAAAAACAAAACTTGTCTTGAACAAAATAATTTTATTTTTATCATAACTGTAGCTGGCAATGAGCTAAAGGGATAGGCAAAATAGTTTTTCTTCAAGAAGACTCTTTCTAGAAATTGAAGAATATAAAATATAAAAAATTTAGTAAATGATATCTCTTTAAATAGATTGGATCTATTCAATTTTTTTTTAACGTTTGTATATTTGTAAAAAATTTTTAGCTTATTTTTAAAAAACTTTTCATTATATAATCTTTGATAGATTAACTGATTATAAAAAGGATCAGATGCTCTTGAACTAATAATCTCAAACAAAAAAACTTCATCTTTTTTGACTATTTCTTTGTAATAATTTACTACAAATTTATCTTTTTTAGTGGCCACCAATAAACTTTCCCACCTGTCAAACATAATGCTTAGATAAGAAATTAACCAGGGATCTAACAAAATGGTCCAGTATCTTATGCTTTTATTTGTATAGTGAAGTGTATTTAGCTCTTTAGATAGATACTTTAATAATTTTATTCTTAATTCCTCAAGGTATAAATAGTCTTTTTTTCTTTTTTTTAAATCTTTCCAATGAAAATTGAAAATATTTTTTTTTTTTAAATCATCAATTTCTGAAAAACACCAAGCTCCTAAAAAGTAGTCTTTTTTCTTTAATTTACTTAAATTTAAGTTTTTATCAACTTCAGTGACGTATAAATTTTGAGTCATAATCAAACTGTCTATTTAGATTTTCTATATTTTAATATTATAAAAATATAAAAATCATATAAGATAAAGAATAATTAAATATTTATATTATAATGCGAAAACTCTCTAATCAATTTTTAATTTTAATTCAGGCAAGGGTATATTCTACGAGATTACCAGGTAAAATTTTTTTTAATTTTTTTAATAAAACTGTAATTGAGCGAATTATAAATATTTCTAGAAAATGCGTAAAAAAAAAAAATATTTTTATATTATCTGGAACTAAAAACCTTAACTATCCTCTTGATTATATTGCTAAAAAAAATAAAATCAAAATTTTTTATGGATCGGAATCTAATGTCCATAATCGTTTTAAATCTTTTTTAAATTCTCAAAAAATTAAACCACAATTTGTTTGTAGATTGACATCTGACAACTACCTAATTCAACCATCAATAATTAAAAAAATGATTTTTGATGCAAAGAAATCCAATTTTGACTACTCATTTGTAAAACCTCTTTCACATTTTGCAGGAGAAATAATCAAAACTAGTTTATTTTTTAAGAAAGAAAAATTATCAAATTTAGCAAAAGAACATGTCACTTGGGATTTTAGAAAAAATTCCTATTTGAAAATAAAGGCGTACCCCTCTAATTTTTGCAACCTAAATCATAATAAATTTTTAGTTTTAGATACTATAAAAGATTTTATTAAATTCAAAGCTATTGAAAAAAAATTCCCAGGATTGAAAAAACTAGACTGCATAAAAGAAGTTAAAAAAGCAATTAAATTCATAAGCTAAATTTTTGTAATTTGTGAATTTTTTCCTTTATTAAAATTTTTTTAATTTCCTGAATAGACAAATGGTCAGTATATCTGGAATCCGTAATCAAACTATAAGAGTAATTTTCTGTTTTTGATATTATAGCTAAATTTTTTTTTTTAAAAATTTTAGTAATTTTTTCATAATTAGAAATTAATTTTTCATAATTTTTTTCCCCTTCTCTAAGGCCAGTAAATAAAATTGAATTTTTCTTTTTAAATATGCTCTTTATAGCTTTTGCTAAATCAAAAATTTTAAATGAATGCATTTTAGTCACAATAAAAATTTCACCTCCAGTTGACAATTTTAAAACTTCAAATATTTTTTTTACTGCATCATTTATTGTTAAGAAGAATCTAGTTACATTTTTACTAGTTACTGTAATTGATTTTTTTGTCAAAACTTGTTTGACAAATTTATGTACAACTGAACCTCTTGATAAAATAATATTACCAAATCTTATAATCGCTAATTTAGTTTTTTTGTTTTTTTTTTGATATTTAAGTACAAGCCTCTCTGCTTCAAGTTTGCTTTTACCCATAACAGAGGATGGCTCTACAACTTTATCCGTACTAATTAAAAGAAATTTCTTTACATTGTTTTTGATAGAAGCTTTGATTAGATTTTCGGTTCCTTGTATATTTGTTTTTTTTACTTCATCTGGGTTATATTCACACAACGGAACATGCTTCATTGCAGCTGCGTGTATAACTATATCAATGTTTTTTGTTGCAGTAATACATCTATTTAAATCTCTTATATCACCAACTAAATATCTAACACCAGTTTTTAACATTTTATCTGTAAGTTTTTTTGTTTTTTTATTTATTCTGGCTATTTTAAAATTTAAAATACTTAACTCTTCATTTAATTCATAAATACCATTTTCATCATTGCTCATGACACGAATAATTTTATAATTTTTTTTTATTAAATCTTTAACAATTGCAGAACCAATTGACCCTGAGCCACCAGTAATTAAAACTTTTTTATTTTTAAAATAATTATGATCAACCATAAATTATTTTATATCTTTCCAATATATTAATGTGTCTGGATTTAAATTTTTAAGAGCTCTTTTGCCATACAATTTATCGACATGTAGTGGGCTTATTCCAAAGCCAGGTCTTTTGGGGACTATATTCATTTGATTTAAAATCTCTCCTTTTTTAATTTTATTTAAAGTATACATGCTTCTTCTAGCAAAACGCCTTGATTTTTCCTCACATTTTAATACTAACCTTTTATTAAATTTATTATTATTTATTTGCTTTAATATTTTAATATTTTTAAAAAATTTTTTTAAATCTATAAAATTAATTGAATGAAAATGATCATTGTTCTTTTTTCCCTTTAATTTAACTTCTGTAAAATGTTTCTCTATAATGACTGCGCCTAACTCATAAGCTTTTGTTAAAATAATCATATTTTCATCTGGAATAGTGTGGTCTGAAAGTCCAATGAAACTATCTTTGTATCTATTTATAAAAAAATTAATGGCGTTAAGATTACAATCACTATATTGAGTAGGATAAGATAAAATACAATGTAAAATTGCAATATCTATTTTATTATTTTTATTTTTTAAATAATTATATGTATAATCTATTTCTTTTTGATGAGTTGCGCCCGTTGAAAAAATTATTGGTTTATTAAATTTTAAAATACAATCTAACAAAGGTTTATTATTAATATCTGCCGAAGCTATTTTGAAATATTTAACTAACTTATTCAACATTAACGCTGAATTATTGTCAAATGGAGTAGATAAGAAGTCTACCTTATAAAAATCACAAATATTTTTTAATTTTATATAATCACTATCACGAAGTTTATCAAATTTTTTGAACAACTTAAATTGTGAATCGATTTTTACCTTTGAAGTATCCCAGTATGCTGGACTTTTTTTTGAAGCAATTAATTCTGCTTTATATGTTTGAAACTTAACTGCACTTGCCCCACCGATTGATGCTTGTTTGATAATTTTTTCTGCCAAATTTAAATTATTTTCATGGTTTACTCCTACTTCAGCAATAAAATATGGTTTTGATTTAAATTTAAATTTCATAATTTAATTTATTTATCACTTTTATTATATTTTTTAAACCGTCTTGCCTAAAATATTTAATTTTTTTTTTCATTGTATTCATTTTGTACTTTTTTGAAGCATTTAATTCTTGATAAAGATGGTTTCGAATTTTTTTTGCTTGTGAAATATAAAAAAACTTTCCAAATCCTTTTTTTTGAAAATATTTCCCTAATTTAATTTCTCTTCTTTCACTACTGACATAAGTTGTTGGGATGCCTAGAAAATTAATTTCAAGAGATGTATTTCCGCAACCAGTAACTATATGTTCATAATTTATTAAAAAGTGACTCAGCTTTTTAATGTTTTTATGCTCATAGACTTGATATTTTTCTAATAAATTTTTTTTAATTCTTATCTTATTTGACGTTAAAATATGCAATTCAAACTTGATGTCTTTAATTTTATTTTTTATAATTTTTATTAGTTTTGGAATATTCTCATATGCGTCCGTGCCTCCTTGATAAACTAAAACTTTTCTTTTTTTTAGTCTCATTGTATAATTTTTTTTTACACTAAAATCTTTAGGATAAATATGCCATTTGGGACCATGATATTTCTTATTAAATGGCAAAAGTGGGTTTATGTTAATAGAGTTCTTAAGTGCACTTGTATCGTTATCAAAATAAATGCAAAAGTTAGTGGTTGATTTATGAAATTTTTTATATTTTTTTAAATCAAAAATATAAATTATTTTTTCTTTATTTATTTTTATAAATCTTTCAATGAATTTTTTATCTTTATTTAAAAAATATTGGGTAATATATTTTTTACTTAATTCCTTGTATAACCTTTTGCTTCTGATTAAATGACCAGTACCGATTCTTTTTGAAAACTCGGAAAAAAAAATAAATTTCATGTCTTAAATTATATATTTTTATATTTTTTAAAAAATATTTCTATATCATTATTCCAAATGAATAAAAAAAAAATTCTTATTACCGGTTATAAAGGGTATTTAGGTAGTTTTTTAAAAAAAAATTTAAAGAATTTATTTACTTTAAGAAATTTAAATCTAGATAAAATCCCAAGTAGAAATATTTTACAAAATTATTCGCACATTTTACATTTTGAATTTTTAATAAAGAATTCAAAAAAAAATTTAATTAAAAACTTAAAAAATATGAAAATAATAATTAATTTGTGCAAAGAAAATAATTTACACTTAATTTTTCCGTCTACAGCATCATTTTATTTCAAAAACAAAAAAAAAATATCTGATAAAATTAAAGTCATAAATGAATATACTTTAGCAAAAAAAAAATGTGAGGAGATGATCTTAAAAGAAAATGATAATCATAACTTGATGTTTACTATTTTAAGAATTTTTAATGTTTATGGGGGAACAATTAATAATAGATATTATATTAGTAAAATTATAAAAAAATTTAAGAAAAAAAAAGTAAAGATAAAATTTAAAGATAACATAAGAGACTATATACATATCTTAGATTTAACAAATTTAATTAAAAAATGTATATTGAATAGTAAAAATGGAACATTTGAAGTTGGGTCAGGAAATGAAATATCTATAGAACAGCTTACTAAAATTCTAGAAAAAGTATCTAATAAAAATCATACAATTTCCTTTCTAGAGCCAAAAAAAACGAAAAATAATTTTTATTCAAAAGTAGACATTACTAAAACTACTAAAGTATTTAAGTGGAAGCCAAAAATTAAATTAGAAGAGGGTTTAAAAAATTTAATTAAAAGTTATTAAAATAAAATTATTTCTTTGGTAACTGATTTAATAAAAACGAAATTTTTTTATCATCGTAATTAATTTTAGACATTGGTTGTGGCGGTAGCATTGCGATTGGTATTAGTAAAATTTTTGAACCTGAAAAAAAATTTATCGGGTTTGAAGGAGATAAAAAAAATAGCAAAATTTGGAAATTAAGAAATATCGAAGTAAAAACCGGTAATATTTATAAATTGCCATTTAAAAATAAGGAATTTGATACGACTTACCCATCACACGTTCTTGAACATCTAAGATATCCCAAAAAGGCAATACTAGAAAGTATAAGGGTATCCAAAAAAAGAATTATACATTCCGTCCCCTGTGGCGATGTAGGTGATAAAAATTTTAGGTCGAAACACCTTCATGTTTTTAATAGAAAAACTTTTATTATGTTATTTAATATTAAAAATATAATTGTGAAAAGTTATTATGCAGTGGAAGATTTACATATGACCTCTTTAATTGTGGAGCTTGAAAAAAAATAATGAATGACGTAGTGGCGATCGTAGCTGTAAAAAAAAATTCTAAAAGATTAAAAAATAAAAATATCCTAAAGATTAAAAAGAAGCCATTATTTTATCATACGATTCAACCGCTAATAAAATTTAAATTAATAAATGAAATTTATATCTCTACAAACTCCAAAATAGTAGAGCATTACTGTAATATCCTAAAAATCAAAACAATATGGAGAGATCCTAATAAAAGTAAAACTAACGAACCTTTGTTGGATGTATTAAAATACTCATATTCGACATTAAATAAATCATATAAATACTTAATTACAATTTTAGCTAACGCACCTGGACACACTATAAAAGAAATTGAAAAAGCTGTTAAATTAATAAAAAAAAATAAACTTTCGGAAGTCAGATCCTTTAATTCAAGAGGTCAAGAAACTGGTTTATTAGTTTTTAATATCAATGAATTACTAAAAAAAAATCAAATATCATCTTATGTTGGCATGATAAAGTCTTTAGCAACTGAAATACACAGTAAAAAAGATTTTTATAAATTTAAAAAAAGCTTTAAATAAAAATTTAAAAATTAGCGATCTAGTAAATAAATTTTATTCTTAATCTTTTTAAAAATATCTTTTTTAGGGGTGTTTCCCGCTTTATGTTTGAAGGGGATTTTTTATTTATCAATTTTTCAAAATAAACTGGCTGAATTCCAAATCCCGGTCTAATTATTTTTATATTTTTTTTACTAAACTTTTCTCCTTTTTTAATATCAGAAATTGCATAAATAGATCTCCTGAATTGTAAACTTTGATTTTCAGTTTTATTTCTAAAAAAATATTTTTTTCCCATCATTAAAGACGTATCTTTAATAACTTGTGCATAATCTTTTATTTCTTTTCCCTTCAAAGAAAACGCAAGATCAAAACCTTTTTTTTGACCTTCGGAAGCTATATGTTTTTCTATAACTTCTGCTCCAGCCGCAATAGCGGCAGCTACAACTTTATTATTTGTTGAATGATCGGAGAAACCAACTTTGCAATTATATCTTTCTTTTAAAATCCTAATGTTATTAATATTAAAATCTGAAATATTTGAAGGATAGTTACTAACGCAATACAATAAAATTATTTCTTTTGCTCCATTTTTTTTTGCTGTTTTATAAGCCAAATCAATTTCTTTAAGATTAGCCATTCCAGTTGAAATAATTATTGGTTTTTTAGTTTTAGCTACTCTTTTAATTAATGGAGTATGATTCATTTCAAAAGAAGCAATTTTATAAAATGGGCAATTAAGACTTTCTAAAAGATCAACGGCAGATTCATCAAATGGAGTGCTAAAACAAATAATTTTTAATTTTTTTGCATAATCAAATAACTCCTTATGCCATTCAAATGGTGTTTGCGCTTTTGCATATAAATCCCATAATGTTTTTCCATTCCATAATCCACCTCTAATCTTAAAATCTGGGTTAACGCTTTTTATTGTTAATGTATCAGGCGTGTATGTTTGTAATTTAACAGCATCAGCTCCATATTTCTTTGCTATTTTAATTAGTTTTTTAGCATGAAGTATTGATCCGTTATGATTTGCAGATATTTCTGCAACAAAAAAAGGTGTTTTTTTTAATGGATTTTTAGATATCAAGTTATACTTTCTATTCGTAGTCTAAAATAAAATATTATTATCAAAAAGTATATGAAAAAGAAAAAGAAAAATAAAAATAAAAATTACTTAAGAATTATTTCTCAAATCGAAAATATAAGAAAAAAAAATAATGTTAATTGGATGAATATTCTCCGCATAGCTTTCGAAAACAATCCCAAAGCAACAGCTAAAGTTATGTCTAAAATATATTCTGATGATAAAAGAATAGGCGCGTTAGTTAAAAAATTAACTTAATTTTTTTTCTGATAATTTTTTAGCCAAAGATATATTGACATCCCAATTTTTCACCCATTTAGGAAGATCTTTTTTATAATGGAAAGTTCCTTTGTGATTGCTTAATATTTTTTTATATTTTTTATTATAAATTTTATTAAAATTTTTTTTAAATAATTTCTCAGCCTCCAGAAAAAGAAAATTATAAGTTTTTTTAAACGTAGAAAATTTATTTAAACTTATATTAAAATATATTTTTTTTCTCAAAATGACATTTCCAGTATCAATTCCTTTATCAATTTTATGAATAGAAACTCCTGCTGGAGTATTTTCAATAAATGACCAAAAATTTGGATGGGCTCCACGATTAAATGGCAAATAAGACAAATGTATATTAAAAATTGGTTTTTTTATTTTTTTTATA
>Ga0169931_10007342_pt1 | contig 16354 bp, 15 predicted proteins | sample Kivu_15m_20L_FD_129675 | JGI IMG/M metagenome (GOLD analysis project Ga0169931, IMG submission 129675) | Freshwater microbial communities from Lake Kivu, Western Province, Rwanda to study Microbial Dark Matter (Phase II) - Kivu_15m_20L... | ecosystem: Environmental > Aquatic > Freshwater > Lake...
AAGACGGTCGTATTAAACTCATGCATGGAAGTGGCGAGGTCGATTTTCGCGTGAACTCCATGCCCACGCTCTTCGGTGAGAAGATCGTCCTTCGGATGCTCTCAAAAGGTAACTTGCAGCTCGACTTGCAGAAACTCGGATTCGAGTCGGGGCAACTAGATATCTTTCGCAAAGGGATCTATGCGCCGAATGGTATGGTCTTGGTGACAGGACCTACCGGGAGTGGAAAGACGACTACTCTCTATTCGGCCTTAACTGAGCTGAATAAAGTCTCTGATAATCTCTCCACTGCGGAGGACCCAGTTGAATACAATCTAGAGGGAGTCAATCAGGTTCAGGTGCAGAAAGAAGTGGGATTGACATTCGCTTCAGTGCTTCGGGCGTTATTACGTCAAGATCCCGACACCGTTTTGGTGGGTGAGATCCGAGATTATGAAACGGCAGAGGTCGCGATTCAGGCGGCGTTAACCGGTCACTTAGTTCTGTCTACATTGCACACCAACGATGCCCCTTCGACCATTACTCGACTGATGAATATGGGGATCGAACCCTTTTTGGTCGTATCATCGCTCAATACGGTGGTCGCGCAGCGTCTACTGAGAAAGCTCTGTGCAAAATGTACTTTTGAACAGGGTGTTCCTCGGGAGCGTCTGATTGAAATGGGTTTTCCGCCCGAGCAAGCTGGATCCATCCGTCCTCGGCAGGGTAAAGGGTGCTCTTCCTGCGGAAATTCGGGCTACAAAGGACGAATCGCTATCTATGAAGTTTTAGACTTCTCTCCGACTCTCAAAGAGATGGTTTTGACTGGGCAGAGTGTTCTCGATCTTAGACGTCAGGCCATTAAAGAGGGGATGAAAACACTCAGGGCATCGGCATTAACCAAGGTGGCTGAAGGTGTGACCTCTTTGGAAGAGGCGCTCTCGATTACAATGGAGAACTAATTCATGGCGTTGAAGATCACTCTCGCAGCTTTGTTGAAAGCCATGGTCGATCAGGATGCCTCGGACTTACATATCACTTCGGGGGTACCTCCGGAGTTCCGAATCCAAGGAAAGATGATCAAAGTCAAAGTGGATACGTTGTCGCCTGCCGATGCAAAAGAGTTATGTTACTCGGTTTTGACGGATCCTCAAAAAGCGGATTTCGAGCGAGAGTTTGAGTTGGATTTTAGTTTTGCCTTGGGAACAATTGCACGGTTTCGCGGAAACCTGTTTTGGCAGAGGGGATCGGTCGCTGGTGTTTTTCGTCGCATCCCCATGGAGATCCCTGAATTCAGTCAGCTCGGTTTGCCGCGAGTCCTTAAAGACGTTCTTAAAAAACCAAGTGGACTCATCATTGTCACCGGTGCGACAGGTAGCGGTAAGTCGACCACTCTCGCTTCGATGCTTGATTCCCTTAATCGTGAAGAGTTTGGGCATTTAATTACGGTCGAGGACCCAATCGAGTTTGTTCATCAGCATAAGAATTGTATCGTGAACCAACGCGAAGTGGGCGCTGACACTCAGAGTTTTGCCCACGCGATGAAGCAAGTTCTTCGTCAGGATCCTGATTATGTTCTGGTCGGTGAGCTTCGTGATTATGAAGCCATTGAGATGGCACTCACCATGGCTGAGACCGGACATCTGGTTTTCTCGACGCTTCATACCAATGGGTCGGTGCAATCAATCAATCGCCTTGTTAATGTTTTTCCTCCCCATCAACAGGCCCAGGTTCGTCAATTGTTGTCATCGACACTCCAGGCGATCATTTCACAGACTCTTGTCCCGAAGGTTCAGGGGGGGCGCGCATTAGCGTGTGAGATTTTGATTCCCAATATCGCGATACGAAATCTTATCCGGGAAGATAAGATTCATCAGATTTACTCGATGATGCAGACTGGTCAGGGCGAGACCGGTATGGTGACGATGAATCAATCTCTGTTCAATCTTGTTCGAGGAAATGTGGTGGGTAGGAATGAGGCCCTCGAGTTCAGTCCCTACCCGGAAGAACTCGCTAAGCTTTTAGCATCGATAGGTAAATGAGTGAGACGTAATCGGATTTCGACCTGACTCAGTAAGCGTTGCTGAGATTTCTTTGTAAACTAAATGTGAGAGTTAATTATGGCTGAGTTTTTTTACGAAGGTGTTGACCGGAACGGGAAGAATATATCAGGTAAGCTGGATGGAGCCTCTGAGGGGGATCTTCGTGTTTCGTTGCGGAGTATGGGAATTCGCCCGAGGAAAATCACCCAGGCAAAGGGAGCGACGAGCTCTGTGAGTGGGGCGCGGGTTCCGCTCGTTGATGTGCTCGCTTTCATTCGGCAGCTCCAAGTCTTGATCTCTTCTGGAGTACCGCTCGTCCAATCGCTTGAAATTCTCTCGGAACAGTCTCCGAATAAGGTTTTGAAAGTGGTTTCGTTAACGATGAAGGAGCGTGTGGCTGCAGGCTCTTACTTTTGGGAAACAATGGCAGGATTCCCTCTGGTTTTTCCGAAGCTCGGTGTAGCCTTGGTTCGGGCAGGGGAAGCATCAGGTTCGCTTGATGTGATGCTCAAGAGATTAACACGGTACCTCGAGGATACGGATCGACTTCAGCGGAGTGTTCGCGGTGCGATGATTTATCCCGTATTAGTGATTCTTGTTGGTATTGTTGTCGTTTCAGGTTTGCTCGTCTTTGTGATTCCAAAATTTGAAGAGCTTTTGACATCCTCCGGTAAAGCATTGCCCTTGCCCACCCAGATTGTGGTCGATCTCTCTCATTTCATGGTAAACCACTTTCTGATCATCGCTTCAGCCGTCGGTGTAGTTGGCTTTATTGGTCTCAATTACCTTCGAAGCCGCGAAGGGAAGGCATTCCGTGATCGCGTTCTCTATGGCGCGCCCCTTTTCGGATCCCTGATGCAGAAGGCGGGCGTCGCTCGATTCTCGAGAACCATGACGACCTTATTGGTGAGTGGCGTGACATTACTCGATGCCATCGAGATATGTAAAAACACAGTAGATAATGCGGTTCTCGAGGATGCGATCGCTGGATTTCGAGCAGAGGTTGAAAGCGGAAAAACCTTGGGGAGCGTGATTGAGCGCGTCGGTGTCTTTCCTAAAATGGCAGTCCAAATGATATCAGTGGGGGAGAGTACGGGCGCTCTTGATCGAATGTTGGAGAAGGTCGCTGATTTTTACGAGATGGAAGTGGAGACGAGTATTTCAAGCTTAACTAAGCTCATCGAGCCGTTAGTGCTCGTAATATTAGGTGGAACGGTCGGAGGCATTTTGATTGCCATGTATCTACCTATTTTTCAGATGGCTGGCGGTGGAGAATGAGTTCGAATTCAAAGGATAAAAAGTCAGGCGTCAGTCGTCCTATTCTAGGGACGTCGCCCCTAGTGAAGCGTTTGGTTGAAATGATCGAAAAAGTCGCGCCCACCAAAACCAATATTCTAGTAAATGGCGAAAGTGGCACAGGAAAAGAATTGGTTGCGCGAATGATACATGAATTGAGTCCACTGAATGGAAAGCCCTTCGTCCCCGTAAATTGTGGTGCCATTCCAGAGACTTTGATCGAGAGCGAGATGTTTGGGCATAGAAAAGGGAGTTTCACTGGAGCAGTTCATGAGAAACAGGGTCTCTTTGAAGTAGCTCATGGAGGAACGTTGTTTTTAGATGAAGTAGGTGAGCTCCCTCTCTCGATGCAAGTGAAGCTGCTACGTGCGATTCAAGAGCGTTCTTTTAGGAAGGTGGGTGGCACGGAGGATATCAAGGTTGATGTCCGTGTTATCGCCGCGACGAATCGCGATCTTGAGGAGGGCGTTAAGAAAGGTTCGTTTCGTGAAGACCTCTATTATCGACTTAATGTGATTCAGCTCAAATCGCCGCCACTTCGAGAGAGAGTAGGAGATATTCAGTTGTTGGCCGAAGCGTTTTTAAAGAAATTTTCTGCCCGTTCTTCGAGTGCAGTAAATAGTATCTCCGACGAGGCCATGTTAGCCCTGAAAGCTTGGAGCTGGCCTGGTAACGTCCGCGAGCTCGAGAATGTGATTGAGAGAGGAGTTACACTTGAGATGGGGAGTTCGCTCTCCCTGGGTGCTTTGCCTGCAGCAATTCAGGAGAGCTGGAGCGTGAAGGGTGGGACCTCACAGCATTTGTTTCGCAAGAACGAGGAACAGTTTGATACTGATGCGCAGGATTTGAGAATCCCGGTCAAGCCTGGGACTTCTATTGAAACGACGGAACTGGGAATACGGTTTCCGCGGCTTGAGTTGAAGAACTCGAAGATCGAAGCCATCGATCTCAAGCAGATTATTATGGCGATCGAGAAGTTTTATTATGAACAAGCAAAAGCGCTGGCTTCAGAATCTTCATCAGAACTCGCACGGGTTTTGGGTTTGAATCCAAAAGAATTGAAAGCGCTTGAGAAGAAACTGGGACTCTAATCTTTCATCTTCAAGAGACTGATTTGCTCGGTTGAGCGCTCATTTTCAGTGAGTGTTACCAGGCGGGACCGACCGGTACACGGTAGATATAGCCACGCAACCACTTCTCAAAAAGGTGGATATCGATCGAGTTCACTTGTCCATCGAGGTTCAAGTCTCCACAGCTGGGGAAGTCGACACTCGGTGTGAGTGAGTTTGGCGTTGCGAGCCAATTGAAGTTTCCGGTCTGAATCGCCTGTTTAAGAGCAGAGAGTTCTAAAGCTTGAATGATTGCGGTTCCATTATCCAACGTAGAGGAGAGTGGAAGGTCTCCGAGGTAACGACTGCCCGTCGGACCACTGGTATCGACGCAAGGTGTTCGTAGTTTCCAAACCGCTGCACGCGGGCTAGTGAATGCCGGCAGACCGGCATGAGGAATGGGGTCAAGATTCGGAACTCTAGGGTGCATGTGGATCGACGGATTTGAGGAGTCGGAGCAGACCTCACCTGATTGCGCTTGACCATCTTCAGGGAGTTTTTTCTCACACCGCATGAAGCAGGTATTGATCAGTGCGACCTTCAGAGTTGCCTTAAATGGTTTAGGGTTAGAGCTCGTAGTCCAGATCTCAAGTTCGGCATCCTGTGGTGTCCCCCGAAGGATTGGAGATCGCGTAATTGGATCAATGCTAGGGTCAGTTTCCGCACTGATCCAGGGAATCGTCGTAATCGAGCCGAAGCGAACGGGATAATTTCTTCCATTTATTTCGACATGAAGAACGCGCTGGGAAGGGGTTCCTTCCTGAATCGTCCCATCGGGCTGAAGGAAATTGATTTTACTCTGTAGCAGGACTGGGTCGCAAGCGGCCTCGCTTTGGAAAATGGTTTTAGCTCGAAGGGCAGCTGTTTCAAGTGCAGCACGAGATTCCTGGACTCGGCTTTGTTTGATGGATTGGACTTGGCCCCGATTGGCTCGGTCGAGGGAAAAAATGCCAATCGTCAGTAGAGCAGTTGAAAGGAGCATTACACCGAGAAGTTGCGTCTGTCCTAAGTCACCCTTGAGTGGGTTAGGGGATCGTCTTGTGGGCTGAGGAGGGCTGTTCATGAACAAGTGCCCCCTGATATCTGATGAGAACAGCAACGATCACTCAGGGCGCTCGATTGGCCAGCTTTTAAACAGTTTTCTTCCGAGATGCATTCGGTCCCATTCGAGAATCCTGAGCAACACGGATCTCCGGAAGCCGACAAGCTGCCATTCTCTATGCAGGTTCGATTGACTGCAGAGCGTCCAAAGTGAATGCCCGCTTGATTGAGGTTACGAAATGGAACTTCTGTAATCAATTCCCTATGGACCCCTTGTTCGAATCGTAGGCCACCCGGCCTCCAGCTTTCGAAGTTCGGATCAGTGAGGGCGAGGCTCTTGCTCCTGACCTTTGCACGGATTCGGACACGGAACGCATTTAAATGCTGACGGTTTTGCTCAATGGGCGGGCGACCACAGAAAACATGGGTCACGCCGGTGATTTTGCTCAGCTGGGATCCGTCTGCGTCAAAAAGAGTTAATGCGCCTGGCGTAAGATCGGTTGGAGGGGTGATTTTCAAAGTCCGAAGCTGCTTGCAGCCGCGAAAGCCAGGATCGCTCACACTGCTGTTGAGGCAATTCACTCGATTAACGCTCGGTAGTTGTGTGGGTGAGAAAGCCGTCTCAGTCTCCCAAGACAAGAGCGTGGGGTCACAGTCGATCGAATTCAGGGCGCAATTCCTGCTGGTTGGGCTGTCCGGGTCAATATCGCTGAACTCGCAAGACGGACTTCCACATCCGCATCCTAATATCTGCGTTGCGTTCTCGAGTTCGGTTTGAAGTCGGTCTTGAAAAAGCGCTATCTGCTCGTTCAATTCCGTTTCATCGGAGAGGGTTTTGTTTTTGGTTGTGAATTCGGCGAAAAAAGAAGCGGAAGCGAGCGCGAGGACGCCCAGAAGCCCGAAGGACACCATGATTTCAACAAGTGTCATCCCGGACACATTCCATGAAATCAGTGCGCTTTTAGGGCGATCTGGGATATCAACAAATTTCTTTCTTTGGGATCTTAGCAATCTATTCGCTTTCACTCGTTTCATATTATTATGGGATAAGCATCGGGTCTACGGAGCCTTTTCTGAGTCTAGGGGGAAATCGGGGTGTTCACGAGGTGTTTGTTGGGAAAGCAATCAAGGGACACCGGTTTTTTTTGGGGGAAGGCAGGAGCCTCATTAATTGAGACCCTGGTGGCATTTCTCATCTTCTCTGTTTCACTTGTGGCGCTTTATCCCATCCTTTTTCAGATCAAGACAGCGAATCGTGGAACCGATGTGCGGAAGCTCTGCGATCAGACGGTCCGAGCCAAGCTCTCCGAATATCAATCGGGGCGTTCCATTCCTTCTTCAGAGTTGAGTCGCCATCCTCAACTGACGGGTATTCAGTCGCTTGCGGGTGGAACTGCACTTGATGGTTTTGGATATTCCAAATTGAGATATAATTCCCTTTATCAGGAAGGCGTCTGTGACGGGCGAGCTACAGTCGAGTTAATTCGGAGCGCTCCGATTACGGAACAGCAAAAAACCGAGTTATCCGATCTCGGAATTCGTGAGTGTTTATCTGCGTCCGATCCCTCCCGACCACCGCCCGTTCTCGCTACTTGCAGCACGGGTGTTAAAACATGCAAGAACTTGAAGACGGGGATATTCGATGCTCGATGCGCCTGCTCAACGGCTACCGAGGAGCCCACCTTGAATGATGCCTTTAGGACTTCAACGTGTGACTCGGAACTCGACAAAAAAGTCCAGGCACAGAGTCCAGGGTTTAAGCTGTATGTGAAATTGGAGCGCGCGAGCCCTTGGAAAATGGATTTAGAAGGACTGTCCGAATTGCAAGAGCTGGATGACTTTCGATTTCATCCGCATTGTCCCAATAGTCGGAGCGGTCCTTTTACGGGAGAACTCAATTTAGACCCTGTGGTGGGTGATCATTCCATTTATGATTTTGAATCTTTGGGTGATGCCATTCGAGTCACCGTAACTGGGGTTATGGATATCACTTCAGTGCAATCGGGTCTCAGTCAATGGTTAGGAATTCCCACGACTGACCCATCGCGCTTTATGTGTTCGGTTTCATCTGTGATCACTCAGTCGGATATGCCCATACGCTACAGTCTCATTTCTTCGGAGTTCCGATCATTGCGTGACGGGTTTCTTGGCGGTGGGAGTCTTACATCTGGAAGGAAAGTGTTGAGTGAAATCGAGAGTCTATCGCAGGGAATTAAAGCTTTTGCTGTCCATCCTCTGAATTCATCGGTGTATCTCTTGGGGGCCGGTCGCATCACTCGCTTTGCGAAGTGTGGGGGGATCCCTTTTGATTGTCTTTCTAATTCAAGGGATGCCACTGCTTTGATTGATGACCTAGGGAGGAAAATATCAGGTACTGAAGGTTTAACCAGTCAGAGTTACCAAACGCCTCTGGGGAATTCATTTCAACATTTGCTCTTCGATTTTCGATCGACTTCAACCGCGGGAGACGGTTCAGTTGTCGATAGTCCAGAGGTTTATGTGGGGACTCAAGGATTGTGTAGTTTGTCACGCGTCGTTTTAAAAACGGATGGAACCTTTGTCGTTGAGCCAGTTGACGCCACAGCTGCAGTAGGTAGTCGGGTGATTCAGGTTTTTGGCGGCTACTTGAATTCAGCAGAGTGCGCCGGAACCACGGGCGTCAATGTGGGACAACTTACGGGTGCAGTGTTTGATCCATCAGGCGGCTACGGACTCATTCAATCACCGGGACAAGAGGGTGAAATTCTCTATCGTGCCGAGGATCTCGCACGGAGTGCGCCAATTGTAAGGTTTCCGTTCTCAATACGTGCAGTTTCACGATGACTTCGTTAAAGGCCTAATGCGCCTCGTCTTGGAGTAGCACTTGTGATTATCCCTTCGGGGGACCCAGACGTAGTGATGAATTCGATCCGTGCACCTTGTGGATCATAGAATGGGATCTTCCCCTCCTGCTGAAGTTGTCTAAAACGTGCATTTCGAGCTTGCGCGTTTTTCGAGCGGACCGATTGATTCAAGAGATCGTTGCTACGCCAAAACAGTTCTGCAATTTCCACTTGCATCAGGCGCTCGTTGAGTTCCTTCGTCATCCGCGAGTTCGGGTCCTTGTTTAATTCTGTTTGCAGCATGGCCGAAACGATGTTCCGGGCGACCCTGAATTGCCCCTGCTTCGTTGCTAATTTTTCCTCTAGTCGTTTAAGAAAAGTGGGTGCCCCTTCAAGCTTTGATGCAAGAGTGAGGTAGCTTGCTGCAGAGGGAATATCGTGCAGTTCAATCAAATAAATATAGCTAATTTGATATGGGATTTGCCATTGGTTCTTCCAGGTGAACTCACGGACTTCTTTTGGCTCGTGTTGGAGTTTCTCTGTTCGAAAGCGTTCGCCTCTCAAAAGTAAATCAAGGGCGCCGTAGATGTCATCGCGAATAATCGCCAGTAAAGATCCCCCAATCGAGTACGCCTCGAAATAGGCTGGATCGATTTCGGTCACATGGATCAGAGCATGATAGAGTCGAGTTCGCTCTGCACGAGGAGGACGGAGTAAAGTGTCGTCGGTAAGAACTCGTATCCAACTCCAATCGACGTAGAGCGGAATGAGGCCACCCAGCGTCATTCGCAGAAGTGGTTCGGGTAAGAAAAATGGCTGCAATCTCTCCATAAGGGCTACTTGCGTCTCATGAGAAGGGAATTGCTCGGTTTCTTTAATTAAATATTTTTTATGTAAATTAAACTGAATGCTAAGTGCGATCACTAAAATCAATGCACTGAGAGGCCCCTGCGATCGATAACCCTGGCGTCTTGGATGTGACGGCTGAGTGTTGATATCTGATTCTTCCATGCGCTTTCTTATGAAACCTAAACCTGACCAAAGTCGCAAGCCGGAGTTTCCACGACCTTGTTGTGTTGTGAGCTGTTGACCTAGATCTTGAGGTTACTTTACTCTTTGGGCGTGTGACCCAGGATCAAATTTCGACAGAATCGCTTAAGTTTTCGCACGTAGGGGCCCCCATGCTCTCGATCGAGAATGTGCAGCAGACGTTTCGGTCAGGCTTTTTGATGCATTCGAAAGAGATCCTCCATGGTGTTACTTTTCAGGTCCCGAAAGGTTCGATCTTTGGTTTTCTTGGACCCAATGGTGCGGGGAAGACCACATTAATTCATTTGATCGTTGGAATACGGGCGCCCACCCGTGGCCATGTAAAGATAAAAGGTTTCCCAGCACGATCTCTCGAGGCCAAAAGGTTGATTGGATATCTTCCCGAGCGGCCTTACTTTCAGGAACACCTCACGGGTGAGGGTTTGTTGAGATATTTTGGGAGTTTGGCCGGTATGACTCGAGAGGAACTTGGGCGGAGAATTCCCGAGGCTCTGGAGTCGGTCGGAATGAGTCAGGCTCGTAAAGTTGAACTCGGGAATTATTCTAAAGGAATGTTGCAAAGGATTGGGATTGCCCAAGCGATTCTTCATCATCCCGAACTTCTTGTTCTGGACGAACCTATGAGTGGGCTCGATCCGATCGGAAGAAAGGAGATACGTGAACTGATCGTCTCGCTTGCGCGGCAAGGTCGAACTTTGTTTTTTTCCTCTCATGTTATTCCGGATGTGGAGGCAATTTGCGATCAGGTGGCGGTCATTGATCGAGGGAAAATGCAGGTTTGTGGACCGATCTCCGATTTTTTGAGCGAGAAAAGTGAGCTTCAGTTCGAGCTGATCCTGCGATGCGATACGCGTTTTGAGGACTTGTTGTCCGGAGTATCTCTGGGTGGTGATTTCATGTTGGATGGCTTGAGGTGGGGGCAGTTACCTGAGGATCGTGTCCGAGTGGTGGTGAGCGGAGAGCGGATGGCTGAAAGGTTTCTACAGCTCATTGCCAGTGAGTCTCGCTACAAGTTGATCTCATTTAATCCGATTCGCCCTAGTTTGGAGAGTCTTTTCAGCTCAAAAGTCTCGGTAGGAAAGGGGCCAAATGAGCTGGTCAAGTGAACAACAATCGATCCAATTCCCGTCGCCGAGCTTGACGCGACACTCACTGTGGCGGGTGCCGCTCTCGATCGCTCAGGTCACTTTTCAGGAAGTCCTTCGAGACAAAGTTCTCACGCAAGTTTTTGTGCTGACTGGATTGCTATTTTTGGCGACGGCTTTAGCGGCGCAGATCTCCCCGGCGATGACTTCGCGGATTCTTGCAGACTTTTCATGGGGTACGCTTCTGATTTCCTCGCTTGTTTTGGCCATCTCTCAAGGGGCCATTGCATTAAAAAAAGAAGTGGATCGACGTACTTTGTTCGTGGTTCTTTCACGGCCTATTTATCGGTCTCAGTGGTTATTGGGAAAATTTCTTGGGTTAAGTGGGGTGATCCTCCTGAACGGAACTTTGTTCGCGACTCTCATGGAGGCACTTTTGTATCTTTGGGTTGATTCGAACAGCTTTATCGCGCCGCTGAGTACCCGGGTCGGCGCAGATATGCTAGTGATCGTTCAGTCGCTTCTCCTTGTTTCGATTGCTTTATTTTTCTCCATGATGACTTCAGCCTCGCTGGCCATTGCATTGACTTTCGGACTCTATCTCATCGGCTCCTCTCATTCTCAAATCGTGTGGTTAATTAATCAAAATCAAGGTGCTCCCGGGGGGATTCTGCGTGACTCGGTCTTTCTGATTCCCAATTTCGAGTTATTCCATTTGTCCCGTTATCTGACTTACGGGGTACCTGTGGACGGGATATTTCTTTTGACACGAGCCGCTTACGGTATTCTTTGGTGCGTTCTATTTTTAACTTTGGGTGGATTCATCTTGAGAAGACGAGAATTCTGAATGGGATCGATCGGATTGAGGAAAGCTTGATGAGCGATACAGGGTTTGGATTACAGTTTTGGATCACGCTCATTTTTGGGCTCATCTTCGGAAGTTTTGCAAACGTCTTGATTGCACGACTGCCGCATGGGAAGTCGATTGTTCGTCCGGCGAGCGCCTGTCCGAATTGTTTAGAGAAGATTCGTTGGTACGATAATTTACCTGTCTTGAGTTGGTTATTTATCTTGCGTGGTCGATGTCGCTCTTGCCGCTCTCCGATCGCTGTTCGCTATCCGATGGTTGAGTTATTGACGGCGATTCTTTTTTTGGCTTGCTGGAGTCGATATGGATGGGGCTGGGCGCTTTGGTTGAGAGACTGGCCTTTGATGGTTGCATTGGTCTGCGTCGTTTTTATCGATCTGGATCTCCGAATCATTCCGGATGAGATCAGTTTAGGCGGCCTGATCTACGGTTTACTCACCTCATTTTTAGATCCTCGACTCGATTTTGTGGGCGCGTTCTTGGGGGCTTCCGTGGGGTTCGGTCTTTTTTATGGATTTGCCTGGATCTATTGGTTCCTGACAAAACGCTCCGGATTGGGCGGGGGTGATATTAAACTGTTAGCCATGTTAGGCGCATTTCTGGGCTTCCGTGGGGTGCTGACGACGATTCTCTTGAGTTCCGTGTTAGGTAGTTTAATCGGAGTTCTTTCGGTCCTTTTAGGAAGGTGGCTTTTAAAGAAGAACGAACCGAACCGCTTACAGGATGGGACTCATCCGTCACAGACGGAGCCATCCATCATGAAAGCTGCAATTCCCTATGGTCCTTTTCTCGTGATCGGGGCAATCTTCTATCACTTGCTGGGAGATTCTGCATGGCTCCAATCCATGATACCGATATAGCAGAGAAACGCTGGTCAGACGAAGAGTGGCGACAGTTTGAGCTATGGGAAAAAATTGAGACGCGGATTCGGAGAAGGCGTCGGCTATGGATCGCGATGGCGATGGCAGGCTTTTTAGTCTTGTCGTCTGTGCCTACTGCGATGGATCGATGGCCTAAGTGGGTGAGTCGACGGGTCGCACGACAAGTCGCTCAAGAAGTGAATCGATTGCGAAGCCAAGCGATTCTTGACGCGAAAGCGTACCGACTGAGTTTCTTAGATGCCCCAGGTCTCGCATTTCGTGTGGATTCCGCAGAAAGTTGTGATCGATTTCAAACTGCGGCGCGTGAGGAGAAGTCGGGTTTTTTCCTTAGTTCTCGGTTTGGTCGAAGGATTTCGAATCAGTTCAAAATTTTGACCCCATCAGAGGGGGCGGACCTAGGAATTCCAGTTCTTCGTTCTGAAATCTGTTTTGATGGGATCGACCTGATGGGGCGCCTGGAAGAAAATAGCGCAGCTCCGGGAGCGGTAGAGCCATCGAAACCAGACAGACCCGATGATTTAAAATCCTTCGCAATTGCGGTGGCGCAAACGAGTGAGTCGGCGAAGTCGAGGCCGGATCATCTCTCTGTCGTGGTTTTGACAGGACCTTCTTTTGAAGTCGATTTTGAGTAGACTAGAAAAAATTGACGCTCCACAGAGTCCCGGTAGAATCTAAAGATAGGCGTTCTTACTTTCAAGAGAATGAGGTTCCATGGCTGGAACGGGACAAAAGCAGAGCTCCGAAGGGCTGCTTTCCAAAATAAAAGGCCTGTTTTCAGGTGGCGGCGGTACTTCCGTTGGTCTGAGCATTGGCTCGTCTTCCATCAAGCTGGTCGAGCTGAAGAAATCAGGAAAATCATGGCGTCTAGAGAGTTGGGGGGTCGTCCAACTTCCAACCGATGCGCTCTCTCACCGTGAGATTGTGAATTCAATCGCTGTTGTAGATAGCTTGAAGGCGCTTGTGGGTAGTCTAAAGTTAAAGTCGAAACAAGTTTGCACGGCACTTTCTGGACCTTCCATGATGATCAAGCGGTTACCGCTCGAAGTGCCGAACATGAAAGAATTGCAGGATCAGGTTTTTTGGGAAGCTGAAAATTATATTCCTTTTGATCAATCCGATTTGGTGATGGATTTTGAGATTTTATCTAAATCCAAAGATAATCGCGTTGATGTGATGTTGGTAGCCGCTAAGCGCACCGTCGTGGATAGTTTCATGGGAGCAATTTCAGACTCGGGGCTAACCCCCAAAATCATCGATGCCGACTTCTTTGCGCTCCAGAATGTTTACGAAACGAACTATCCTCTCTCGTCGGGCGAAGCAGTGGCTTTAGTTGATATCGGTGCAGACGGAACAAAAATTGTTGTGCTCTCGGATGGTGTCCCGGTCTTTACAAAAGACTCGGCTTTAGGTGGAAGCACTTTGACAGCTGAGATTCAGCGGCAGATGGGACTCTCTTTTGAAGACGCTGAGTCCCTCAAAGTGGGTGGTCATGGTGGAATGCCGCAAGAGGTTCTAGATATACTTCGGGTCGGCAGTGAGAATATAGCCACTGAAATTAAGTCTGCGTTGAATTACTACTCCGCCTCCTCGGTAGGTGCGCCTCTCGGGCCTATCTATTTGAGTGGGGGAAGTTCTTTGGTTCCTGGATTGCAGGGAATCGTTGAGGAGTTGACCGGAAGACCTGTGCAATATCTCAATCCATTCAATTCGATCGCTGTGGATCCCGCGCAGTTTTCCGAGGACTATTTGCGCTCTATTGCTCCGCTGGCCGTTGTTCCACTGGGCTTAGCGTTGAGGGCAGGGTCATGATTCGGATCAACTTTGCACTCAGAAAAGGTCCTATTGCAGCTGCCCCTTCTGCGAGCTCGCGAGGGAGTTCGAGTCTCTTCCCATCACTGGGAGGCCTCTTCACTGGAAGCTCACAAAAAAGTTCTGCCGAATCCTCATCTGCTGCATCTCAAGATCTTGCTCGTGAGGTTCTGACCAAGGTCTTACTCGTGGCGTGCGTGTATTTCGGTGGCGATTTCGTTGTAGGTGCCATGAAAGATACCGAACTGGAAAAGTCGCGTTCAGAGGCCAGTGCGCTCCAAAATGAAGTCGCCAAATTGAATGCCGAAGTCGCGAAAAGAGTTCAACTCGAGAACGAAAAGAAAAAGATCGAGGAGTTTGAAAAGGTTTTAAGTGCGAAATTGGAAACCATTGAAAAATTAATGATCGGTCGCGATTCCGCTTCAAACATGTTTAAAGAGCTCTCAGGATTCATTCCCCCGGAGGTCTGGTTAAGTTCGTTCAGCGTGGATACAAAAAAGGTAACTTTGAGGGGACGATCCATCGGCATCGATGCGGTAACGACTTTCCTTGCCGCTGTGAATGCAAGCCCTTATTACGTAGATGGTCAGCCGCGCATATCTGAGAAGAAGGAGTCGAATAGTAATCAAGTAACTCAAGAGTTCGAATTGACGGCAGGGAGGAAAGGATATCATGAACCTTGATGCGATCCTTCTCCCGCTAGCGAGAATTCCATGGTCACTTGTTGCCTTTGCGGTGGCAGGCTGGTTTGCATTTGATTACTACTCTTTCTTCAATAGTCCGGACTCTCCTTTACAAATGGAGAAGGGGCGCATCACCGAGCTTCAATCGGAAATAAAAATGAAGACGGCCAAGCTGCAAGAAGTAGAGCAGTTTCGAAGAACGATTGACCAACGTAAACAGCAGTTGGCAGAGATGTCGGCTCGTCTCAGTGAAAAAAAGTCTGCTGTTTCTGACAAATTTGACGCCGCAGAGTTCGTGAACTTGGTGAGCACTGAAGCACGTCGCGTCGGTTTAGATGTGATCCGCCTTGAGCCGCAGTCTGCGGTGTCGAAAGAGTTATATGCAGAGCACCCATTTCGGCTCGTCTTTCGCGGGGTCTACGTGCAGTTTCTCGTTTTTCTGGAGAGAATTGCGAGTCTTCAGAAAATTGTCCGAATCGACCAATTTGAAGTTTTGCCTACAAAAGCGGCCCAGCCCGGAAAGTCTCTGGTGGAGCTCGAAGGAAGAATGGAGTTGAAGGTCTACCGTTACGTCGCTTCAGAAGCTGATACCGTTCCCACGGATATGAGATCGAATGCGGCAGGAGCTCCGAACGGCGCGCCCGCTTCACCTCCCTCGGGAGGTGACAAATGAACCCTTCGAGATTCGCGTTCCTAGGTTTGTTACTGACGAGTGTATTTTTTTCTGATTCTGCTCGAGCCTCTCGTCCGCTCCCCGGCGGTATGCCGCCAGAAGGGGATCCACTTTACTTGCTGCGTGATCCCTTTCGCATTCCTGAAGTTGCTCTCGAAAAGACATCTCCTAAAGAGCCTCTTGAGTTGATTCCTATCGAGAAAGTGGAATTAGTGGGGATCACGCGAGGGAAGAATCGCGTGGTTGCCATGATTCGCGAAAAAGACTCGGGAAAAACCTGGTTCGTCCGCGAGTCTGAGAAACTAGGCGATCGCGGGGGTGTCATCGAAAAAATCACGCCCAAGAAGATGATTATTCGCGAGCAGAGTTTTAATGCCCTCGGACAAGAGGAAGTACGACGATTTGATATCGAGCTCAACAAGGGCAGAGAAAACCCTCTGCTTCAGAGCGCGAATGGCGGTTGAATTAAGATTGTTCTAGGATGGAACGAGAAAGGAATCGAAAACATGGACCGTTTTCGAGTCAGTTTGAAAGTTTCAAAGCCCGAATCATTGAAAGATTGTCGCGTGGGAGAGTGGAAGCTGGACGAGGGACTCCGCGTCGGTGCTTCAAGAAGAGCGATTCTCTCTATCACGGCGGTACTCTTGAGCTTCTTTGCTGCGACAGGGGTGCAAGCGGCTTCTGTTCTGGCTGAGCCCCAGTACCGGGTGGACACTGACTCGAGCGTCTTGACGTTGAAAGCGGATGGTCCATTTACTTTTACGAAAGAATATCAAGCTGCGACACAGCATCTTGTCTTGGAGTTGAAAGGGGTCAAGCTTGCTCCGGGTGCCGAAAGGAGGCTCCCGACTTCTTCGTTCGCAGGTTTAGTAAAAATGATCAGTGCGTACGAAGTGAGTGGAGAGGAAGATACCGTTCGGGTCACTCTTGAGCTTGCTCAGGAAGTTCAAACTCAAGAGTCTCAAGAGGGAAACCAGTTAATTGTTAAGCTTCCTCTCGCTGCAGCCGGGGCCACG